>Ga0209514_10005347_pt1 | contig 16498 bp, 8 predicted proteins | sample Subgrocontami58m_FD_187452 | JGI IMG/M metagenome (GOLD analysis project Ga0209514, IMG submission 187452) | Subsurface groundwater microbial communities from S. Glens Falls, New York, USA - GMW37 contaminated, 5.8 m (SPAdes) (version 3) | ecosystem: Environmental > Aquatic > Deep subsurface >...
AGTCCAGTTCGCTGAGCCGTCTTCACGAGCGTGTAGTGTCCGCCTTTAGGCGGACCGCCGCAGGCCGGCTGAAGCCGGCCACTACGTGGTGGTGAAAACGGCTCTAACGGGAGGCAGCACAGCCTGCTCCAGCGTGATTCGGTTGACCGTGAACGACGTCGGCGACGAGCGTCACCGTGAAGCGACGTCGGCTGTTGTCACGCTGATGAGAGGTAATCCCCACAGTTGCGATGGATTGCTGAACGCAGCTTCGGCCCCTCGGCGAAAGCCAGCGGCAGCGCGCGAGACCGTCCGGCGCGCGGAGGCTGGTGAGCCGGGACGGAATCGAACCGTCAACCCGCAGATTAAGAGTCTGCTGCTCTGCCAATTGAGCTACCGGCCCACGTCGGTGTTTCTGGTCGCGCGGGGAAAATGGATTTTACCACAGGGCTGAGGTGGATCGCCGCAGCCGCCGGTGAATCTTGTCCGGCACGCGCCGCGTGCACTACACTCGTCAGACCGGGCGCCCGTAGCTCAGCTGGATAGAGCGGCAGGCTTCGAACCTGTAGGCCGGGGGTTCAAGTCCCTCCGGGCGCGCCAATCTCTCAGCGTTCAGCGTTCCCGCTGCGTAGCCATCAGCGCCTCGATCGCCTGCGGCGTCCTCGGCGCCGCGGCCGACAGCGTCTTCGGCTCGCCAGCCGTAATCAGCACATCGTCTTCGATCCGCACGCCGATGCCGTCGTAACGGGTCAGCGCGGCGCGCATCGACGCCTGTTCCGATGCGGGAAGCTTCTTGAACACCTCGCTGGCGAGGACGTCCTCCTTGCGCACGTACACGCCGGGCTCGTTCGTGAACACCATGCCGGGCTCGAACGCGCGCGTGCGATCGTACACGTCGTGCGTCTGCAGCCCGAGCGGATGGCCGGTCCCGTGGAACAGATACAGGCCCGCCTGCTCCGCCGTGTTCTTCGTCACCAGTCCCAGCTCGAGCAACCCACGGCCGACCACGTCGACCGCCCGCGTGTGAGCGTCGATGAACCTGTGACCGGGCCGCATGAGCGGGATCGCCTCGTCTTGCGCGGCGAGGACGATGTCGTAGATCGCGCGCTGCTCGGGCGAGAACGAACCGTCGGCGGGATACGTCCGCGTGACGTCGGCGGAGTAGCCCTCGACCTCCGCCCCGATGTCGGTCAGCAGCAGCCCGTCGCGGACGATCGGGTCGTTGTTGCGTTCGTAGTGCAGCGTCGTCGCGTTCCTGCCGGCGGCGACGATGGAGGGGAAGGCCCAGCAGCAGGCGCCGAGGTTCCGAAACGTGAACTCGATGGTGGCCTGCACTTCGCTCTCGCGCGTCGCCGTGAGGACGCGGGCCATCGCCGCCTTCTGCGCCTCCACGGTGATGTCCACGGCGCGCTCGATCAGGGAGAGCTCGGCGGGGCTCTTGATTTCACGCATTGCGAGCAACAGCGGCGACGCGTCGCGAAACGTCACCTCTGGGTAGCGTCGTCGCCACTCGGCGGCGAATTGCTGTTCGCGCGTCGGCGGTCTTCCGCCCGGTGCGCGATCCGCGAACACGAGCCACACCTCAGCGCGGCCGTCGCGAAACGCGGAGCGGAACGCCGGCATCGCGGGCGGCGCGAAGTAGCTGCCGGATCCCGACGCGCCCCAGCTGCGGCCGTCAAAGAGCGCCTCGACGAAGCCGGCGAATCGTCCGGGCGACACGACCTCGCGCACGCCGGTGTCGGCGGCGACCTGTGCCTTCGAAGGGATCGTCCCGGTCCAGCGTTCGTTCGCGGGATCGCGATCGCTGGCGAACAGCAGCTCCGGGCGGTCGGCTTCACCCGGCAGCAGCACGAGCGTCGTGTCCGGCGCGTTCATGCCGGTGAGATACAGCAGGTTGTCTTCCTGGCGGAACGGCCAGTCGACGTCGCCCGTGCGGCGCGCTGGCTCGCGCGAGAACGCGATGAACGCCGCATCGGGTCCGATGGCCTTCGCGAGCGCCGCCCGCCGCGCCTGATACTCGGCGGCGGTCACCCGCGCGACCTGCGCGGGGGCGTGCGCCGACAGGACGACGAACGCCGCGACGAGCGCAATCGGGAGTCTCAAGGCTTCTCCGCGGACATTCTACACGCCGACCTGTGCTAACCTTCTACCTGTGCGCCCGTAGCTCAGCTGGATAGAGCGGCAGCCTCCGGAGCTGTAGGCCGCAGGTTCGAATCCTGCCGGGCGCACCAAGCTTCCTTCGCCGCATTTCAGATTTCAAATTTCAGATTGTGTTTGCGTAGCGTGTGACTTTCGCAAGGTCCACGCTCCTTCGAAGCGTCGGAGAGCTCGCACGAGGGCTGGCTCAGGCAACGGGATGGGTCCGTCGCCTGAGCCAGGACCGGGAGCTGCTTCAGAAGATCAAACGGAAACCGAGCTGCGCGGTGCGGGGATCGTCCGCCACAATCGTTTTCAGGAAGTTGGCCGAGTTTCTCGATCCAGTCGGGTTCCCGAAGTTGACGCGGTTGGTCGTGTTGTAGATTTCCAGGAACAGCCCGGCCTGATACCTCTGAATGTGCCAGATGTACTGGAGCCGTGTGTCGAGGATCATCTTGCTCTGGCCATCGATGCCGTTGCGAACGGCGACGCCCCTGGAGTCGAGCGCCGACACGATCGTGCCCGGGCGCCCTGAGCGCAGGGTGGCCGTGTCGTCCACGCCTTTCAGCGGGCGGTCGTTGGACGTGCCGTCACCATTGGCGTCCGTGCCGACCGTCTCGTTGACCGGATAGCCCGAATACCGGCGGAAGACGAACCCGGCGCCCAGACCTTTCCAGACGTCCACATTCGCGCTCGACGCGAATGCGTGGACGTTGTCGCGGTCACACCGGCCGTAGTCGAGCCGTGGGTTCGTGTCCGAGGCGACGATGGCGAGAGGGGCCGTGACGTCGTAACAGTGCGCAAGCGTATAACTCACGCGGCCGGACCACCGGTCCGAATACCGCTTCTCGAACCCGAGCTCCAGCGAGTTGAAGTCGGTGTCGAGCGCTGACAGCGTCTGCTCCTGGTTGAACTGGGCAAACGTCGTCGTGAGCGCGGCGGCGGGCAGGTTCAGCGCGTTGTTGGGGTTGAACGTGTTCACGCCGAGCCTCGTGATCCTCCCGTTGGCGCCAGTCGGCCCTTCGTTGATGTCGATGACGGCGGTGTTGTCACGCCCGCGATTGCCGACGTAGTCGGCTGAAACCGCCATGTTGTGCACCAACTCCCGCTTCAGGCCGACGCTGAACGACCAGGTATATGCCATCCGTCGATCGCCATCGATGATCGGTCCAGCCGTGGGGTTGTTGATCACCCCGCCGGCAAGAACGTTGCTGCGCATGGACACGAGAAATGCCCGGCATGCGGGGCTCATCACCGCCTCGCCGGCGACCGGGCCGGCAACCGGGTTGAGGCAGGCTGTCGCTGTTGGCGTGGGGCCGACAGGAAACGCGCCCGTTATCGCCGGCGAAGCCACCTGCGTGGTGTCGTACGCGAATGTCGGCGCGATCACGGCCCGTTGCGCGAGGGTGATGAGGATGGGCAGCTGCTGATACTGATAGACCTTTCCCACACCACCGCGGATGAGGGTCTTCCCGTCGCCGGTCGCATCGTATGCCATACCGATGCGGGGAGCGATGGCGTTCTTCGTCTCCGGGATGGCCCCCTGCCAATCGTACCGGACCCCCAGGTTCAGGGTCAGCCGTTTGACCGGCTGCCACTTGTCTTGAAAGTATCCGCCCGCGCGGTGATCGGTGACGACGTACTCGAACTGGCCCATGCTGATGCCGAAGCGATACGGATAGGTTCTCGGATCCGCCGCATTGAAGGGCGCATTGGTCGGGAAAGTGTACAGCCCGACGAAATTGGCAGCCGTGCCCGACGGCCGCGTGGCGTCGCGAGTGAACGACACTCCGGACTTGAACGTATGCTCGCCACCCCATCCCGACTTGATCCACGTGAGCGCGTCGTCGACGGTGACGTCGCGAATCTGGTTCTGCGCGTAGTTGTTCCGCGGTCCCGCGTTGTAATCCGGATGGTTGTTCATCGAGCCGATGTCGAACGGCTCGAGTCCGTGGAATCCGACGAACTGCCAGCTGCGGTCGAAAAACGCCGATTCGGAGTCTGTCTTGCCGAACAGTTCCTTCGGACCCTGGAGCAGGTTCTCCCGCACGTGGCCCACCCTGAACTCGTTCGTCGTGCGGTTGTTCAGGACCGACGTCAACGCGAAGGAGATGACCTGGTCTCCCGAGTCGTTCTCGTGCGTGGCGTTGTCGAGGATGCTGGAGTTGTCCTCGATCGAGTCTCTGACCGTCAGGACCCGCTCGCGCAACCAGCTGATCTTGATCTGGTTGTTACCGTTCACCTGGTAGTCCCACCGCAGGTAGTGGTTGGGCCCCGTGAAATTGGTCGTCGTCGAGTACGATACCGCGAGCGGCGCCGCAGAGGCCGGGAAGTTCAGGTTCGCTGCCTGCTGCGCGGAGTCGTACTCGAGGTTGGCGAAGAAGAACATCTTGTTCTTGATGATCGGGCCGCCGAGGTTCGCGCCGACCACCTTGCTGCCGGAGTCCGGATTGCTCTCTCCTGCCTGTTTCAGAAAGTAGTCGGTCGCCTGGAGCTTGTTGCTTTGGAAGTACGCGAAGGCGCGGCCCGCAACTTTATTGCTGCCGCTCTTCGACACGGTGTTCACGACCACGCCGGTCGACCCGCCGTACTCGGCACCGTACTGGTGCGTCTGCACCTGGTATTCGGCCATGGAGTCGAGCGTGATGCGCGCCTGCGTGCCCTGCGAGCCGCCGAGGCGCGAGTCGTTGTCGTACTGCCCGTCCACGAGGAACAAGTTATTGGTCGTCGCCTGACCGTTGGCGCCGAACTGTCCGCCTTCGAACGATCCGACCTGAAGAGTCGGCACGAGCCCCGGGATCGTCTGCATGAGGCTGAACTGGCTCCGGTTGGCGCTCGGCGAGTTATCGATTTCCGAGCTGGTGATATTCGTGCCGATCTTGCTCGCTGAGGTCTCGACCACCGGGCTCTGGGCCGTGACGTTCACCTCTTCCCTCACGCCGGACAGGTTGAGCGTCAAGGACAGCACGAGCTCCTGCCCGACGTTCAGCACCAAGCCTGTACGGGTCAGCGTCTCGAAACCCTGCAGCTCGGCCTTGATCGTGTAGGTGCCAGGCAGCAGCGTGGGAATGACGAATCTCCCTTCACCGCCCGTCACGGCCTGTCGCTGCTGGCCGGTGCCTTCGTTCGTGACGGTGATCGTGACGCCTGGCAGTACCGCCTTTCCCTGATCCAAGACAGTGCCGCCAAGTTCCGCCCGCCCGCCCTGGGCGAATGCCGGCGCGACAAGCGCCGTGACCAGGAGCACCGACATCAGAACGCACATGAAGAAGCGTTGAACCACTATGACCTCCTTCCCTACGCCGGTCCCTAGATGCCGGCGCAAAGCGAAACCGAGGTTGTCGAATTGTTCCTGTAGACGTCGCCGACTATAGTGCCGAATGGGCTCCGATTACGGGAGTTCCTGCAATTCCCGCTGAACTTTCTGCCGCAGATCCAAGGGAATGAACCGGATCGCCACATGTTCTTGCGCCCTCACGTCTTCGGGTGTATAGGTAGGCACCGCTCACCCACGGGAGCCGCGCCCACGAACGGGCAAGTTCCGGCCGCTCGATCGCGGATTGGGCGCGGGAGAAGCGAAAGGAGATTTCACGATGCGCGCGCGAAATTGGTCGTTCACGATTCTGCTGGCGCTGGTGTTATCGGCGTCTGCTGTCCTCTCGGGATGCGCCTCGCCGGCGTCTAGTCCTGAAACCGTTTCCCCCGCCGCCGCGCCAGCGGCGGGCGCCGCCCAAAAAGGCGGGCAGGAGGAGTTCGGTCCCTACGAACTGGTGGAGAACTGGCCGCAGGGGCTGCCGGATGGCCCCGACGGGGTGAAGCACGATGGCTGGACCTGGGGGTCGGTGGGCGCGGTCTTTGCCGAGACGCCCGACCGCATCTGGATTGCGCAGCGCGGCGAACTGCCGCTGCCTCCCGGCGCGAAGCCCTGGACGCCGTACAGCCTGCTCACGCCTTCCCGCGGCAACGCCACCGGCAATGACGATGGGCTCAGCGCCACGTGTGAGCCGACACCGAAGCGCGGGTGGGAACGGCGCTATCACCACGTCATCTTCGTCGTGGATCGCGACGGCAAGATGGTCCAGTGGTGGCCGGAGCACGACAAGTTGTTCGAGATGACGTGCGGGCGGGGGCCGCACAAGATCAAGATCAGCCCCTACGATCCGGACAAGCACGTCTGGGTGTTCGATGACCAACTACACGTGATCCACAAGTTCACCTACGACGGCAAGCTGGTGATGACGCTTGGCACGAAAGGCAAGAGGGGACGTGAGGGAGGAACGCTCTTCGACCGGCCGACCGACATTGCCTGGCTGCCCGACGGGACGTTCTTCATCACCGACGGGTACGGTGGCAAGCGCGTCGCGAAGTTCGACAAGGACGGCAAGTTCCTGATGGACTGGGGCACCGCGCCAAAGGATCCCAGCAACCCGGGACCGAACGAGTTCAACACGGTTCACAGCATCGCGATCAGCAAGGACCGTCGCCTCTTCGTCGTGGATCGTGGGCACAGGCGGATCCAGGTCTTCGACGAGAACGGCAAGTTCCTCGATATGTGGACGACCGGCCTCCGGTCGTTTCCCTACGCCCACCTGATTACGACGGACCAGTCCCTTTGGGTGGCGGACGGCGGAACCAGCAGGATCGTCAAGTACGATCTGAACGGGAATTACCTGTACGGCTGGGGCGGGCCGGGCGGGCTCCCTGGTCAATTCAACGGCCCGCACTCGATCACGGTCGATCAGGATGGCAACCTGTACCTGGCCGAGGTGTTCAACGGCCGCGTGCAGAAGTTCCGGCCGAAGGCGAACGCTGACCGCGCCAAGGTCGTGGGTCAGGAACTGCGCTGGCCGGCCCCGTAACGACTGACAGGACGCGAGGATTGAAGAAGATGCGTGGTGCTCGCGGCACGCCTACTGTGGCGTGCTCGCGGGTCCCATGCCGACGTAGGTGAACTTCTGGATGCGCTTGCCTTCGTAGGTCTCCGTGATGAAGAGGTCGCCCTTCGAGCTCACGGCAAGGTTATGGGCGCCGTAGAACTGTCCGGCCCAGTGGCCGGCGCCGCCGAAAGTGCTCACGACCTGCAGCGTTTTACGGTCGAGCACGTAGACCTGCTGGTTGGTGCCGTCAGGAACGAAGAGGAACGTCTGCTCCGGATCGACTGAGAATCCGACGTCCCACACCGACCCGCTGCCGAACGTGTTCTTTGCCACGAAGGCTTCCTGGACGAACGTCCCATCCTTCCGGAACACCTGTAGGCGGTCGTTCGTCCGATCGCAGACGTAGACGAGGCCGTCCTTCGAGATCTGCACAGCGTGGACGATGCGGAACTGCGGCGGCGGCGGACCGTTCGGATCGTACTGGCTCGGCTTGTTCTCCTGCTGCACGGCGCCGCTGAACGGGCCGGGCAACCGCTCCCCCGTCTGCTGAAAATAGCCGTCGTCTGGTCGCTTCCCGTATGCGCCCCAGTGCCGCTTGTACTCGCCGCTCGTCGCATCGAACACGATCACGCGATGATTCACATACCCGTCGGCGACGTACAGCTCGTTGGTCGCCGGATCGACCACCATGTTCGCGGCGGCGCCCAGGTTGTGCGTGTCGTTGCTGCCGCCGCCCTTGCCTTGGCGGCCGATCTGCATCAGGAACTTGCCTGCGCGGGTGAACTTCAGAATCTGCGCATCCTTGTCACCGCCGGCGCCGAGCCAGACGTGGTCCTGATGGTCGACCCAGACGCCGTGTTCGAGCTGCGGCCATTCGTACCCCGGTCCCGGGCCGCCCCAGGAGGAGACGAGTGTGCCGTCCTCGGCGAATTCGAGCACGGGGGGAGCCGCGCGCCAGAACGATCGCGTTTCGTTCGGCTGCAGCGTGGAGGGTCGATGCGTCACCCAGACATGGTCGCGCGCATCTACGGCGACGCCGACCACCGCGCCCACGATCCAGTGGTTCGGCAGGGGTTTGGGCCACATCGGGTCCACGCGAAATACGGGAACCTGCAGCGGTGTTGTCGTGCCGCCCGCGCGTGCCTGCGCGAGTAGGGCGAGGGCCCCGCCCAGCACGGCGAACGCCGACACCAGGGCCGCGGTCTTCCCGAGCGCGACGACGCCAGCGGCGCCGGAAACGAGAGCACGTCGCGAGACCTTCATGACTGCCGTTCTCCCAGGGCGTGTCACCGTACGCATCCAAGGGCTGCAATCATAACGTAAGCCACATTTCACACGAAGGCATAGCGGTCGTTGAACCAGGGCTCGGCGGAATTCGAGTAGCCGCGCACTTCCCAGAAGCCCTTGCGGTCTTCCGCGAGAAGCTCGATCCTGCGGATCCACTTCGCGCCCTTCCACGCGTAGAGCTTCGGGGTAATCAGCCTGCACGGACCGCCGTGCTCGCGCGCCAGCGGCTGGCCCTCCCACGTGTGCACGAGCAACACGTCCAGGTCGACGGCGCGCGCCAGCGGGACGTTGACGGTGTAGGGAATGTCGGTGCCCGGCATGAAGTCGTAGCCGGTGCACAGCACGAACTTCGCGGCGTCCCTGGGGACGGCGAGCTCCGCGATCGTCCTGAAGCGGACGCCGCGCCAGTGGTTGTCGTACCGGCTCCACGTCGTGACGCAATGGAAATCGCTGACGTCCTCGGCCTGCGGCAGCGCGACGAACTGATCCCAGGTGAGCGTGAACGGATGCTCGACGAGGCCGCCGACCTCGAGCGTCCACGTGTCGCGTGAGACGTCCGGCTGCTCGCCGAGATCGAGCACCGGCCAGTTCTTCACTTCGTGCTGGCCCACCGGCAGCTTCGGCATGCCGTGCCGGTTCGTCGGCCCGCTGCCTTGCGGCCGCTGCCCCGCGAACTGGACGTTCACGGCGCTCGTGCCGAGCGCGATCTGCCGCTCGATGTACTTTTGCCGGCGCTCAACGAGATCGTCCTTGTTCACGGCACCATTCTATCTAACCGCGGAGACCGCCGAGAACGCAGAGAAACCAAAGAAGGTTTCCCTCCGCGATCTCAGCGCGCTCTGCGGTCAAGTGTTTACGCGAGCGTCTGGGGGAGCGGGACCGTCGGGCTGAGGGGAGAGGCCGGCTCGAAGACATCGGTCGCGAGGAAGTCGGCGGCGTCCGGCGTGCGCGGCATCGTGCCGCGGCCGCGGCGGGCGGCCTTGTCGCGGTACATCTGATGGTCAGCGTCGGCCAGCAGCACCTCGTAGGTGGCGCCGTCGTGCGGGAACACGGACGCGCCGGCGCTCACCGCCAGCCGCAGGCGCTTGCCCGCGCGCACGTCCAGATGGATCTCCGCAATCCGGCTCTGCAGCTCGCGCCGTTTGGCGTCGGCCGCCTCGCGCGAACAGTCCGTCAGCACGACGATGAACTCGTCGCCCGCGTACCGCACGCACAGGTCGTAGGGGCGCAGCGCGCCCTGCAGCGCGTGGGCGACCTCGCGCAACGCGTGGTCGCCCACGTTGTGGCCGTAGGTGTCGTTGATCGCCTTGAAGCCGTCGACGTCCATGACGATGAGCGCGACCTCGCTCTTGAGCCGATCGGCGCGCGCGAGCTCACGCGACAGGTGCACGAACATCGACCGGCGGTTGGGCAGGCCCGTGAGCGGGTCGGTCAGCGAGTCTTCCTGCGTCTGCTCGAAGACGATCGAGTTGTGAATGACGGCGCCCGCCTGCTCGGCGATCCGCTCGAGCAGACGCCGGTGATCTTCGGTGTAGTGATTCGGCTCCACGTGGTACAGCGCGAGGCAGCCGATGAAGGCGTCGTTGTACTGCAGCGGGCAGACGATCGCCGAGTTCAGCGTGATGTCCTGGCTCAGGCCCGCCGCCTCGAACGTCACGCGCGGGTTGCCGTTGATGAGCGTGCGCCGGTTGCGCGCCACCCACCCGTCGAGCCCGTGCCCGATCTTCAGCGACGCGTTCAGCAGCTTCGGCGCGTCCGCGCCGGCCGCAAACCGGCACTTCAGCGCGTCGGCCTCGGGCTGGTGCAGGAACAGCGTGCAGCCCGACCACGACACGACCTTCGACAGCTTCGACGAGATGAGCGCCATCGTGTCGGCCACGCCCAGGCTCGTGCCCATCGATTGCGCGATTTCGTAGAGCGCGTAAATCTCGCGATGCGCGAGCGCGATGTTCTCGAACGCGTTGACGCTGGCCGGGACGAGGCCGACGGCGGTCGACCCCGGCAGCGCGGGCGCCGGCTCGGGCTGCTCCAGCTGCCGATCGCCGGCGCCGAGCTCCGCGGTGAGCGCCGGCAGCAGCTCGATGAAGATCGGCACCAGCGCCGGATCGAGCGCGCGGCCGGCTTCGTGCCTGAGCAGGCCGACGGCGCTCTCGCTGGTCAGCGCCTTGTGGTACGGGCGCTCGGTCGTGACGGCGTCGTAGTAGTCGACGATGGTGAGGATGCGCGCGCCGCGCGGGATCTCGTCGCCGGCGAGCCCCTGCGGGTAGCCTTTGCCGTCCCACCGCTCGTGGTGGCTCATGATGAGCGGCGCCACCGGATAGGGGAACGGCACCGCGGCGATGATTTCCGCGCCGACCTGCGGGTGGATGCGGATCTTCTGGAATTCTTCCTGGGTGAGCGGCCCCGGCTTGGAGAGAATGTGCTCGGGCACCGCCAGCTTGCCGATGTCGTGCAGCAGCGCGGCGGTTTTCACGCCCTGAATGTCCGACTCGGTGAGCCCCGCCGCCCGCGCGAGGCCCGCCGCATACACCTGCACGCGGCGAATGTGCATCTGCGCCGTCTGATCCTTGGCGTCGATCGCGCGCGCGAGGGCTTCAATCGTCGCGAGGTGGAGATCCGAGGTCTGCTGGACGTGACGCTGCTCGTCCTCGATGCGCCCCATGTACACCTTGTAGGTGCGATACGTCAGGTAGAGCGGCGCGAAGGTGAAGGGGACCACCCAGTACCCAAAGCGGGCGACGAGGGACGCGGCGAGCGCCGCGGAGCCCGCGCCGACGAAGTAGCTGGGCGCGCTCCACAGAAAGTTGTTGTGCCACGTCGAGAGGATCCCGTCCCGCGTCGAGAGCGCGATGGCCGTCGCGACGAGACCGGTGTTCAGCAGGAAATAGACCGTGGCCGCGCCGACCAGCGGGCGCGCGAGCGCGGTGATCGTCAGCGCCGAGGTCGAGCCGCCGAGCAGATGGAACACGAGGCCCGCGCCCTGCACGGTGATGACGAGCGACGCCACGCTGAACATCGTGCGATACAGCGGATTGCGCTCCTTGCTGTTCAGATGACACTGGCTGAAGGCGCTGCCCGCCGCGACAAGCATCGTTTCGTGCGGGCCGAGCAGCAGCAGCGACGCGAAGTCCACCGCGTACGACACCGACATCGTCGAGCCGCCGGTGGTCAGCGGGAGATGGACCTTGAGCGCTGCCGAGCCCGACGAGAGCAGCAGCAGCGCGACGAACAGGACCGGTTGATGGAAGGACGCCAGGGGCAGGCAGACCACCATCAGCGCGAGGCCGCACGCGATGACCGCGGAAACGTAGAGACGGGCAGCCTTCGGGAGCTGGCTCATTAGTGGACGCGCGGCGCCGTCGAAACCCAATGGTCGCCCCAGTCTTCCTTCAGCAGAGACCAGAGCTCTTGATCGACATACTCGCCGCCACGGCGGATCGACCGCCGCAGCACGCCTTCCTGCACGGCGCCGAGCTTGCGGAGCGCGCCGTTTGCGCGGCCGTTCTGCAGCGGCACGCGGGCTTCGAGCCGATGCGCACCGACCGATCCAAACGTGAAAGAGCCGACCAGGCGCGCCGCCTCCATGAAGACGCCGCTGCCGCGCGACGAGGGCGCAATCGTGCACTCCCACTCCGCGGCTTCAAACGACGGGTCGAGCTGTCGCACCTGCATCAGACCGACCACCGTGCGCGCCGCCGACAGCGTGATCACGTACGTGAACGCCTGTCCGTTCTGGCGCTCGCGCGGGACGCGCTCGATCAGTTCCTGGACGCCGACGCCGGTCACCGGTTCGTCGATGCCGAACCTGGTCGCGTCGCCGAGCGACAGCAGATCGACCAGCGGACCCAGATCCTGCGATGCGGGTTCGCGGACCGTGACGACGCGACCGGTGAGGGTCGGCAGTTCGGCTCGCCAGTTCGGCGCGGCGATGAGAGCGGGATCCGCAGTCATTCTCCTGTGAAAAGACGGACGTCTACACGACTCCCGTTGGTGCAATTCAAAGCAACACTGGCGCCAGCTTGACGACTACAATAGAAACCCTCTGAATACAATCATTTGTGGCCATCTCAGAGGGCGCGAGCACATGGGTCATGTGTACGTATATATGACAGTATTGTCATCTTGAGCCCATCAATGTCTTATCTACGTCTTTACTAGCCAATAGGTTGCGTTCGGCGTGTCCCGATGCGGGACAGCGTGTACTGTATTAGAGCATAAAGAAGATCGCGCCACTCGTCGGGAACTGCAATTCCGGGTATAAATGTGACCCAGTGGATGATCCGCAGGCCAAGCGCTCGCTTGCCGACGATCCGAGGTTCGCTGCCAGCCTGGGCGACCTCGATCGCGGCCTCGAATCTGACGAAAAGGACGCCACGCCGACGCCGGCCGCGCCCCTTCGTCCGCCGCCCTCGCCACCAACCCGCACCCCATTCGAGGCGGCGCCGCTGCCGCCCATCGTGTTCCAGCCCGGCGCTCGCCGGCCGCTGCTCGATCTGTTTCCGCCGGTGCCGCTCGCACACGAGCGTCCGCCCGGCCCGATCGTCGGCACCGCCACGGGCCCGCGCATCTCGCGAGGCCCCGCGAAACGCAGCCCCCAGCCGGCCGCGCTCGATCGGCCGACCTACGAAACCTTCTACGGCCTGAACGAGAAGCCGTTCGGCCTCTCGACGGATCCGAAGTTTCTGTACCACAGCACGTCGCACGATCAGGTTGCGCAGGAGCTCCTGACCGCGATTCGCCGTCACGACGGGCTGGTGCTCGTCACCGGCGAGCTCGGCGTCGGCAAGACCACGTTGTGCCGCGTCATCGTCGAAGAGCTCGACCGCCGGACGCTGACGTCCGTCGTGCTCGACCCGCCGACGTCGATCGACGACCTGCTCCAGACAGTCCTCGTCGACTTCGGTGTGATCTCGCGTGAGGACCTCGCGCGCGCGCCGCAGGCGGCCACGCGCGGGACGCTGACCGCGACGCTGAAGTCCTTCCTCGAGTCGCTCAATTCGCTGCAGGCGAGCGCCGTCGTCATCATCGACGAGGCGCAGCACCTGCCGGTCGACGTGCTGCAGCAGATTCCGACGATCGCCGAAGCCGGCGACCAATCGCGCACGCTCCAGGTGGTGCTCGTGGGCCAGCCGACTCTCACGGCCATGCTCAAACGCTCGGAGCTCCGGCTGCTGAACGAGGAGGTCGCGGTCCGGTCGCACCTCGGACCGCTCGCGGCCGATGAAATCGTCGGGTACGTGATGCATCGGCTCGGCGTCGCCGGCAACAGCCCGCGGGTCGATTTCGACGATGGCGCGATGGCGCGGGTGCACGAGCTGTCGGACGGCATTCCGCGCGTGGTGAACCTGCTGTGCGATCGCGCGCTGTCGCGCGGTTTCGAGACGTCGGCAAGCGTCATCGACGCCGCGCTGGTCGACGCCGCCGCGGAGGATCTCGATCTCGGCCCGACCGTGAGCGAGGCGCGCGGTCTCGTGCGCTGGCTGCTGGCCGCCTTCGCGCTGGTGGCGCTGATGTCGGTCGGCGCCGGCGGCGCGCTCTGGGTGTTCCGCGACACCGTGGCGCGGACCCTTGTCCAATGGGAAAACGTGCCGGTTCCGCCGAGCGGTCCCCTTCCGAGATTGCCGGTGCCCCTCGCGCCGATCCCCCCGCCGGCCGACGAAGGCGCCAGCCTTCAAGCACCGCCCGTGGAGCGCTGAGTTGTTGTGCCGGTCCGATCGGGGGGGAGAGATTGGGGTGGATGACGGGACTCGAACCCGCAGCCTCCGGTGCCACAGACCGGCGCTCTAACCATTGAGCTACACCCACCACACGGCCGCGATGGCGAAGTTGGTGAGTTGGGGAACTCACCAACTTTTGAGTGTAGCACCTAACCCCGGGGTTCTTCCACGTGCTCTTTTCAGGTGTGAACGGTGCGCAGGACGGCGATCAGGCGATCGGTTTCGATCGTGAGCGCGCGCCAGGCGGCTTCGTGCTCGTCGAACTGGACGGTGCGCCCGATTTCCTCGAGCACGCGTGCCGCGTTCACGACGCCGTCGGCGTCGAAGTTGGCGGCGGCGCCCTTCAGACCGTGCGCGGCGCGGCGGAGCGATTCGCCGTCGCGCGCCTCGAGCGCCAGCCGAATCTGTTCGAGGTGCCGCGGCGCATCGTCCACGAAGAGACGGCTGATCTCGGCGAGCAGCTCGCGGTCGCCGCCCACCCGCGCCAGCACCTGCTCGGAGAGCTCGGGCATCGCTTCGCCGGGGGCGGGCGCGCGTCCAGCGGCCATTTCCTCGACCAGGCGGCACAGCCGCTTCGAATCGAGCGGCTTGGTCAGGTACTCGTCCATCCCGGCGGCGAGGCAGCGCTCGCGGTCGCCTTTCATGGCGTACGCGGTCATGGCGATGATCGGCACGCGCGTGCCGCTCTTGCGCTCGCGCGCGCGAATCGCCGCGGTCGCCTCGAAGCCGCCCATCTCGGGCATCTGGACGTCCATCAGCACGACGTCGAAGGCCTGCCGCTCGATGGCGGTGAGCGCCTCGCGGCCGTTCACGGCGATTGTGACCTTGTGTCCACGGCGCTCGAGCAGGCTCGCCGCGAGACGCTGGTTGACGATGTTGTCCTCGGCGAGCAGGACCGAGAGCCGGCGTTCCGGCAGGTCCGACGGCAGCATCGACGCCGGCAGCGGCGCGCGCGGCCCCTGCTCGCGCGCGAGCGCGCGGCCGATGGCGGCCAGCAGATCGCGCTGATCGACCGGCTTCGTCAGATGATCCGCGACGCCGACCTCGCGGCACCGCGCGCTCTCGCCGTACTGGCCCGAGGAGCTCAGCATCATGATCGTCGCGCCGCCCAGCTGCTCCTCGTCGCGGATCCGGCGCGCCACCTCGAAGCCGTCCATCCCGGGCATGTTCGCGTCGAGCAGGACGAGCGCGAAGGGGCGGCGCCGCTCGCTCGCCTCGACGAGGGCGCGGATGGCCGCCTCGCCGCTGTCGGCCACGGTGGGCCGCATTTTCCAGCGGAGCAGCAGGTCGTGCAGCACGCGCCGGTTCACGGCGTTGTCATCGACGACGAGGACGGGGAGATCGGTCAGGTTGATGGCCGTCGCCTCCGGGCGCGCGTCGGTGACGCCGAGCCGCACGGTGAAATGGAACGTGCTGCCCTCGTAGGGTGCGCTCTCGACCCAGATCCGCCCGCCCATCAGATCCACCAGCGTCAAGGAAATCGTCAGCCCCAGCCCGGTGCCGCCGAACCGGCGCGTCGTCGAGCCGTCCGCCTGTTCGAACGGCTCGAAGATCGCGCGCTGCTTCTCCGCGGGAATCCCGATGCCGCTGTCGCTGACGAAGTAGTGCAGCACGGTCGCGTCGGCGGAGGTCGAGTCCACTTCGACCTGCACCAGCACCTGACCGCGGTCGGTGAACTTGATCGCGTTGCCGATGAGGTTCACCAGCACCTGGCGCAGCCGGCCCGGGTCGCCGACCGCGACGTTGGGCACGTCGGGAAGGACGTGGCAGACCACCTCGAGCCCCTTCTGCTCGGCGCGCAGCGCGAGCGGCTTCAGCAAGTCCGCGAGGTGATCGCGCAGTGAGAAGGGGATGGCCTCGAGCTCGAGCTTGCGCATCTCGATTTTCGAGAAATCGAGAATGTCGTTGAGGATGCCGAGCAGCGCGTCCGCCGAGCTCTTGACCATCGTCAGGTACTCGCGCTGCTCGCTGGAGAGCGCCGTGTCGAGCGCCAGCTCGGTCATGCCGATGACCCCGTTGAGCGGCGTGCGGATCTCGTGGCTCATGTTCGCGAGGAACTCGCTCTTCGCCTGGTTCGCCTCTTCGGCGACGTGCGTGGCGGCGGCGAGCTCCGCGGTTCGCTCGCGCACCTTCCGATCGAGATCCGTGGTGAGCGCGCGCAGCTCCGTGTTGAGGTGCTCGCGCTGCACGAGCGCCTGCTCGAGCTGCTGATACGAGTCGCCGAGCCGCGCCTGCATGCCGTTCACGTCCTCGAGCAGCGCCGCGATCTCCGCCGGCGGACTCGACGTGAGCCGCGCCTCGGCCGGGCCCCCGTGCGCCGAGATGTTCCGCACGACCGCGACCACTTCCTCGAGCGGGCGCGTGACCGCGCCGGCAAAGGCGCGCGCGCCGAGCACCGCACCGCAAAGCGCCAGCAGCATCAACGCCAGCGTGAAGGCGTAGTACCCGGTGGACTGCAGGCGCACGTTGAGCAGCGGCTGCTCGATGAAAATCGAGCAGCCG
>Ga0209514_10005360_pt1 | contig 16461 bp, 16 predicted proteins | sample Subgrocontami58m_FD_187452 | JGI IMG/M metagenome (GOLD analysis project Ga0209514, IMG submission 187452) | Subsurface groundwater microbial communities from S. Glens Falls, New York, USA - GMW37 contaminated, 5.8 m (SPAdes) (version 3) | ecosystem: Environmental > Aquatic > Deep subsurface >...
TGCTTCCATTCCAAGTTGCAGTGTGATACCCCGCAGGATGGAAGCCATTCACAAGGTTGGCGACTTTTCTCCCCAACACATCAAACACATTCAACGAGACGAAGCTATCTTCCGGCAAATCAAATCTGATTTCGGTTGCAGGGTTGAATGGGTTCGGATAATTCTGCTCCACGTCAAACTCTTTTGGGATCGTGGCTCCTTGGTTATCAGCAACAGCCTTTGACGCATAATTCAGACCGATGCTCACCGTATTTGAAAAGCTGGATTCGTGAGAGGTCAAATCAACTGCTGTGATCTTGTAATAGGCTGTGCTCAAGATACCAACGGTTGCCACATGGTCAACGAACGAATTAGTCGGATGCTGGATAGTTGTTATCAGCCAATAAGGAAGCGGCTCGATGTCAATCCAACGCCAGATGTTGTACGACGCTATATCACTTTCACTGCTCGCAGTCCAGGTTAGCCTCGGATAAAACTGACCCCCCTCCTTGGCCTTAGCAACTTGTACGTCCTGCGGTGGGAACGGCGCAAGGTCGACACGGTAAACACCTGCAGCTGTAGCAGCATGCAGGTAACGAGGGTACATGCCACCCACCGCAACATCAAACGTCAAATCATTTAGGTACAGATTGTTCAATCCGCTGCTCATCTCTAACCAGGTTGCCCCCGCATCTATGGAATGAAAGACATGAGAAGGACTAAGGTCGTTCGCGCCGACTACCGCGTAAACCGCGGTGTTTCTTAGTGGATGGACCAAGCAACGTTTGCAAAACGGATAATTGCTTATCCCATTATTGATTGGGTTCCAGCTCTCGCCGCCGTTGGTTGTTTTGTATACTCCATTCGTGTAGGAGCCGGCATAGACAGTTAACCCATTAGAAGGATCTACACTCAGTGAATTGATCCCACCCGTGAGTCCGAGCTCAATCCAATGTGATCCGAAATCAGCACTCTTCCAAACTCCATCACCGCCTGCATACACAATGAGTGAAGGCGATCCGGAGTTTTGGTCAATTGCTACCGCGTTGACATTTGCAGGTGAATGGACGAGCTGACCCCAAGAGACTCCACCATCAGTGCTCCTCAATACCCTAGAATAATCGGCACTGTAAACAACTTGGTTGTCTCTCGGATCGAAAACAATGTTGGCATAGTAGGTGAAAGCATTATCCATGTAATAAGCGGGATTCCAAGTCTCGCCCGCGTCGCCGCTCCGAAATATTCGCTGTTCCGAATTCACTTGTTGCCCATTCACCAGAACATAGCCGTGTGCCGAAGCCAATATCACATTGGGGTTTGACGGCGAAATTGCAACCGCATTGCCTGTGACTCCCGTGTTAAACGGATCGTTGCTAAAGGAATTATCAAACACAACATTCCAATTCGACCCTGCATCGAGACTGCGATTGACAAAGGCGCCCGCGACACTATGGATGTATGTTGCAGTGACGATGCGCTGGCTGTTTACTGAAACCCCCGTGCAAAGAAGCAACGCCATCCCTTTTGTTTTCTCGGACCAATGCTCAGCGTCGTCATTCGATCGGTAGAACGCCGCCCATGTTGCGAACAGCAGTCTCAGCAACTGCCCGCCACCCTCGACCACTGCGAGCCGCCTTCCGATCTTGCTATAAATGCCGCTGCTCTTGTTTTGCCAATTTCCCCCTGCGTCTATGGTGCGCAGGGCGCCGTTCTTCGTTGCAGCATACACAAGGTTTTGTCGCGCAGGATCGACGATGATATCCGCTGCACCGAACTGCGCAGACGTCGCACTCCAGTTCTCTCCCCGATCAGTGGATTTGTAGATTCGTTCATCGTTGCCATTCTCTTCAACGTTTCCGGCATATAAGATTCCCGTCTGCCCGGATTGAGGTGTAATACCAAGCGACTTGATTCGTATGTTGCTCATGCCTTGATTCTTTGGAAACCATGTTACGCCGCCGTTATCACTTCTCCATACTCCGCTCCCGGTTCCGCTTCCTTTTCCCGTCACATAGATGAACGAGGGATTTTCGGGATCGAAAACGATTTGCGTGATCTGCGTTGCTGCGTTGAAGCCTGGAACAGGATTCCAGTTTGCCCCGCCGTTTGTTGTCCGGAAAAGAGCCTGGTTCGCATCCTGTCCCCCAAGCCCGACATAGACCACATTGGAATTGTGCGGCGAAATGGCAATACGCGTTACCAATCGCCCAAACGTGAACAGCGTCGTCCAGCTAAGTCCTCCATCTCCGCTCTTGCGCAGGTCGTAACTCGAACCCATAGAAGTTTCCTTCGCAGCATAGACAACCTTGCCATTTACTTTCTCACACGCGACAGCCACGACAGCGAATTCACCCCGATGCAGCCAATCGTCTCCTTCATTCATACTGACGAGCAGTTCTCTTCCTGTACCGCCCACTGTATAGATGTAGGCTGTTCCGGAATAGCCAACTGCGATGTCTTCGGGCCTCTCGGCATCCCACGGACCATTTAATGACTGCCATTGCACCTGTGCCTGCAAAGACATTGCTGCGGCAAGCAGTAAGCATACTACTACATACGTTCCGGTTTTCATAAGCGATTCCTCTTGTGTTGTTTGATTTGAGTTTATGAGATTACATGATCCCAACCCTGCGTATTGAACACACCTTATTTCTTCACCCCCTTTCGTTTTTGTGATGATGAATTTATTTGTTCACTACCATCTTCCGCTGCAACGTTATGACCTCCGTTTGCAGACGGTAGATATACACTCCGGAGGAAAAATTGTTTGCGTTGACACGCGCAAGATGCCTGCCTGCCGGCATCAGTGCGTTCACCACCACTGCGACTTCCTGACCGAGCACGTTGTACACCGAGAGACGTACACGGGATGCTGTTGGAAGCAGGTACGAGATCGTTGTCTCGCCATTCAATGGATTGGGATAGTTCTGCAGCAGAGAAAAATCTCCGGGAAGAATGCCGCGCTCACCAACAGACGTTGGAAGCGGCGTGCTGCGCGCATAGAAGACCTGAGCGGCAAAGCGCGGCTTGTCGTTAATCCAGGCAAAGTGAATACGTCTGTTCGCGATGGCAATCGTCGGGTCACCCGTTCGCTTGTCCAGAAGCGCGATATCAACAGCCGGACACCAGGTCGCTGTTCGGTCCTGGCTGAGGCGGACGCTTACCTTGCCTGTTGTGTCGCTGAATCCCGTATCCCACGCCACAGCAACCAAATTCCCTTCCACGGCAACATCACAAAATACCGCGGTCGCCAACTGCGAGACAATTTGTTCGCTCTGCCAGGTGATACCTTCATCCGTGCTGTGCCTCAGCAGAATAGTTCCCGAAAACCCTCCGCCGTACTTCCCGTCGTTCCACGCGACATAGATGTTCCCGTCATTGTCTGCAGCAATCACAGGGATAACGGACTGAATTCCTTCGTTTGTTGAGAGGACTTGCTCTGCACTCCACGAGGCTCCATCATCTGTGCTGCGCAAATAGCTAATCTCCCCTTGTCCCCGTGGACCGGGAATTTCTTGGACGATATGAATCGCTCGATGTGTAACGACAAGCTCTCGTTGGTCGATAAAGGTGAGATCCGACGCTCCCCTCTCCCAACCTGTGCCCATATTATGGCTGATGAGCACAGAACCGGGTCCTGCGTTAAAATAACCAACGTACACCGAGCTGTCGAGCGCATCAAATCCTCTGTTACCTGGAACTTGGTAGCCGGAGCCGCTCAACGGGAGTGTCTGACGAGGACCCCACGATGAAGCCGCGCTCAACTTTCTTCGCATGTAGATTCGTGCCTGGAAGATAACACCGCATGAATCGCAGCTGCTCCAGACCAGGTATGTTGCGCCATGCGACGCTGCCAACCGTTCATACCCAGGTGCAGGCTGCTCTCTGCCGTCAACGATCAGAAACGGCTCCGTCCACGTTGCGCCCGCATTGGTGCTTGCCACGTAAAAATATCCGCCCACGCGATAATCGCCGGTCCACTCCAAGTGCACAGTATCGGCAACAGTCGCGAGCTTGGGCACAAAGGAATTTGTCGCGTTGTTGGTCATTTGCTGGATCCGGTCCCAAACAATATTGCAGCTATCAGTTTGCGCGGCTACGCGTGTACCATCAAATGTAGCGAGCAGCAGAACACTTGCGGCACAAATTAAAAACCGGGATGGGCGCACGCTCAGAACTCCCCTCTTCCGAGATGATGGTGTCCTGAGCATCCAACGGTACAGTGAGAATCGGCGGATGACGAATGGTGAGGATGTGTTGATCGAAGGTTTTGCCATAGCACTCCCTCCTCTGCGGGGTGATTTCGTTAGCCCACTTTAATCAAAGAAATAACGAAAGTCAACAAAAGAACAATTGCGGGACGCGCAAGCAAATCATTGGAACGAAGACGTTGAAGCTCGCAGTGATTCAGCGGGAGTTGATAATACGATAGAGGCGAGTCAACTCGACTCGCCTCTCTAAAGTTCGCAGAGCCGTTGCATCCCTTTACAGGCACAACGTCTCTAACGCGAATTACTTTGCAAGGATCAACTTGCTAATCTTCGAGAACCTCACATTGCCTGATTCATCGCGTACGCTGAACTGGGCGAAGTACACGCCGCTCGCAAGCCCAGAGCCATAGGAACGCGGACAAGTTAATGGAAACATTCCATGCGTTCCCATGAAACGCCAATATCTTGCAAAGATGGGCAGTCTTGGAATTTTTTTAATAATTTTCATCTTTCCGCGAGTATCCGCTTGATCCGCGTCATCCGCGTTCTCATTTCCTAATGGTTTGCGTAACATCAATGAATAAGATACGATCTCGCTACAATGTTAAGAGCATACGCGACAGACACAGTTGATCACAATGCTACGCATGTTGGCTCTCCAACCATCGCTCCGCATCAATTGCTGCTGCGCAACCCGAACCAGCCGCAGTAACCGCTTGACGATACACGCTGTCCGCAACATCGCCCGCGGCAAAGACGCCCGGAATATTTGTTCGAGTGCTGCGACCTTGAAGTTTCAGATAGCCAACTTCGTCCATATCAAGTTGCCCTTTGAACAAATCCGTGTTTGGTTGATGCCCAATCCCCATGAAGACGCCGTCAGCTTTCACTTCCGTAAGTGCGCCGGTCTTCACGTTCATCAATCGCACACCAGTCACAGATTTCTTCCCGCTTTCATTCTTGCCAAGAATCTCATCAACGACCGAATCCCAGATGAACGCAATCTTCGGATTCTTATGCGCTTTGTCTTGCATGATTTTCGATGCACGAAGCTGGTCTCGGCGATGAACGATCGTCACTTTAGACGCGAACTTCGTGAGGAACGTCGCCTCTTCAATTGCAGTGTCGCCCCCGCCGACGACAATCACTTCTTGATTCTTGAAGAAGAAGCCGTCGCACGTTGCGCACGCGGAAACACCGTAGCCCATATATTCTTTTTCAGATGGCAAACCAAGCAGCTTTGCCGACGCACCTGGTGCGACGATGATCGCATCAGCAGTGTACTCCTCATCCTCCGCCCAAAGCTTAAAGGGATGCTGAGAGAAATCTACTTTCGTAATGAGTTTGTAAATTGACTTTGCACCGAAGCGCTGCGCTTGCTCGCGCATAATCTCCATCAACTCCGGACCCATGATGCCTTTTGCAAAGCCGGGATAATTCTCGACTTCCGTAGTGATAGTCAGTTGCCCTCCGGGCTGAATGCCTTCGAAGATTATTGGATTCAAGTTTGCTCGACCCGCATACAACGCCGCCGTGAATCCCGCCGGACCTGAGCCGATGACGATGAGTTTGTGGTGGTTTGCTGTCATGGAGTTCTCCGAAATTACATGCGCCTTAAGCGACGATACACTTGCTTACGATCGTCAATCATGTGAACGATTATCTGTTTCATTGCATCATTGCCAACGAGTAACTTATATTCTGTGCGACCTGTCAGCTTCTCTGCACCAAATTGCCGCGGGTCTTCTTCAAGCGATTGCAGGTGCGTTATATCTGCGTCGTATGTCTTCCGAGAAAGCCGGTCAAGTTCTTTGCCTGCCGACTTCTTGAGGTGAACTGCATACGACATCAGCGCCTCTTTTTCTCTCGTTTCATAACGTAGTCGCGTAAACTGATGGTCGGTTCGCTTTTGCGCTCCTCGATAATCATTGCATAGCGCAAGTCTTCGAGTGTTCTTTCATCTTGCATGAGTTTTTGAACAACCGCTTCACGCTTTTTTCTCTTCAGTGCCTGAAATGCAGTCCAGAACACCTCTGCAGTTGCTTGTGTCGTCGTCATCGTTCTTCCTATTGAATGATCTGTTTGTTTGATGCAGGAATCTTACTTGTCGGGTCAGCGGTGGGATTCTTCGCTCCGCTCAGAATTTAGCAACACATTCCGCCTCAGCCCGGCAACCTTCGTCCGCTTAATCGGACTTCCTTTGAACTTGCTGCTGAATTCCTCTTGCGTCATTTCTTTCCACTCTTCCAGCTTCGGTGCAACGTTCCACTCTCTTGGCTTGAAACCGTCTTCACTCGCCTCAGCCGAGAACTTATGATTCCACGGACAAACATCCTGACATATGTCGCAACCGTAAATCCAATTCGCGAACTGATCCGCTACTTCGCCATCGATCTCGCCGCGATGCTCGATGGTAAGATACGAAAGGCATTTGCTCGAATCCACGACGTACGGCTCAACGATTGCACCAGTCGGGCATGCTTCGATACAGAGCAAACAAGTTCCGCAATGGTCAGTCGCCGGCTCATCGTACTCAAGCTCAAGCGTTGTAATCAACTCGCCGAGGAACACCCACGAGCCAACATCCTGCGTGATGACATTCGTGTGCTTTGCAATCCACCCGATGCCAGCTCGCTGCGCCCAGACTTTGTCCATCATCGGTCCGGTGTCAACGTAATAACGTCCTTCGACACCGGGAAACTCTCCCTGCATCCACACCCAAAGTTTCTTCAGTCGTTCCGTAACGATGTCATGATAATCATCTCCCCACGCGTAGCGCGAGATTTTTCCAACGCCGGGCTCGTTTGAGTGTTGCGCAGGCGTGTAGTAATTCATTGCAACACAAATCACCGACTTCGCCTTTGGCACAATGTTCCGAGGGTCGGCGCGCTTCTCGAAGTTGCGAGTCATCCACTCCATCGTTGCATGGTAGCCTCGGCTCAACCACTCTTGCAAGTGCTTCGCTTCTTCATCCAACGGCTCCGCTCTCGCAATGCCAACCTTCGTGAAGCCGACTTCGAGGGCTTTGGATTTTATTTTTTCTGTCGCTGTCTGCATCACTCCTGTCTCTCAACCCCTACAAACACGTTCTCCCCCTCCACCTTCACCCGATACGTCTTCACTTGTCCACTTCCGGCTTCGGCTTTCCCAGTCTCCAGAGAATACGTCCACCCGTGCATCGGGCACGTCACTCTCAATCCATCCAACTCGCCCTGATGCAACGCAGAGAAGTGTTGATGTGCGCAAACGTTGTTGATTGCGTAGAACTTTCCATCAACACGCCAGAGAGCGATGTCTTCATTATCCAAACGTATGAGCTTGGCTTTCTTCTCAAACACATCTGAAGCTTTCGCAACTTTCACAAATTCTACTGACACTCAACTACCTTGTTATGACAAATCTGTGTTCCCGTTACGAAAGCGGCGACGGATGAATGACGACAATGCCTTTCTCGGTTCTCTGCAACCGGCATGTCTGAACGCTCGCATCATGCTCAAAAAACAAAATCCAATTCTCATCAACAGCTTCGTTCAGAATTCTTCTCTTTTCCTCAAGCGTCACCAGCGGACGTAAGTCGTACGCCATTATCCACGGGATCGGAACATGTGCAGACGTCGGCACGAGGTCAGCGCAGTAGAGCATCGTTGTCTTTCCATCCGAAATGACAGGAGCCTGCAACGCCGATGTGTGTCCGTTACAAATCCGGCAAGTAATGCCCGGGAGAATTTCCACTTCACCTTCAGTAAAATTCAGCAAGCCGTGTTCTTGTAATGGCACGAAATCTTCGGGAAAGAAACTCGCCCTGTCCCGCTCAGCCGGTTTGTTTGCCGCTTCCCAATGCTCACGCTGGACGTAGTACTTTGCATTTGGAAATGTCGGCTTCACAACGCCGTTCTCTCTGTAGGTCGAGCCACCGGCGTGGTCGAAGTGAAGATGCGTAAGGATAACATCCGTAATATCGGCCGGAAAAATGTTGTGCTTCCTCAACGAGGAAATCAAATCGTTCCGGCTGTTATCAATTTTGTAAATCGAAACCAGCTTATCATTAAACTTCGAGCCATTACCATCATCAATCAGAATCTTCCGTCCGTTGCCAATGAGCAATAATGCTCTCGCCGCCATTGGAATGCGGTTCTTCTCATCCGGCGAAATCGCTTTCTCCCACAACGTCTTCGGCACAACGCCGAACATTGCGCCGCCGTCGAGGGCGAAGGTGCCGGTTTCGATTGCATGGAGGTCGTAGTTGCCTATTTTCATTTTCAAGTCACTATGGTTTGCAGGACACTATAAACGTTATCCCATCGTACACCTTCTCCAATAATCCCGGACCTAACGCCTTATGAACAGTGAACGCCGATTCAACAATCGCTTTCCCAATCTCTTCTTCCCGTTTCGAGAGAGGAAGATAATGTTCTCTCGATTCATTTCTTTGAGGCATGGTTTCCATCTTTGTGCCTACTCTGAAAAACCTTGTGTTCCTTCGTGACTTAGTGCCTTCGTGTCCGTTCTTTGTTTTCTTTGAGACCTAAACAACAAAGGTCGGTCCCCGTCAGAAGACCGACCTCTCTCAACACACACAAACAGCGCTTATGCATTCTTCCTAAAACGCGACGTCGCCTCACTCACCGGACCGAACTCTTTTTCAGGATGCAGCAATGTAGCACGCTCAAACAACTGCTCCTCCGTCTCCACGTGGTTCGGGTCGGGCACGCAGCAATCCACCGGACACACCGCCGCGCACTGCTCCTGGTCGAAGTGACCGACGCATTCCGTGCACTTTTCCGGCACGATGTAGTAGAAATCGTTTGAAAGCGCTTCGTACATTTGTCCGCCGTATTCAAACTGCACGCCCCCCGCGTAAATTGCTGTGTTCGGACATTCAGGTTCACAAGCTCCACAATTAATGCATTCTTCAGTGATCATTGTTGCCATGAGAATTCCTCCGTTGGATTTTTTCAGTTAATAAAGACAAACCACTAAGACATGAAGGTACTAAGAGATTTCTGGTCAAAAAAAATTCGTGTCTTGGTGTCTTCGTGGTTAAGCTCTTGCTCTTTCCTCGCTCCACACTATCTGTGGAATCTTCGCTTCATCAAACTCTCCTTTTCCGCCATCACGTAAGCTCACCGCATCTGAAAGACACGTGCGGATATTCTCAAACAATAACTGAGTATTGATGCCGTGAAAGGACGGAAGGTATAGTTCGAGTTTTGCCAAGGCTTTACCGAATTGGCTACATGCCCCTTTGAAGTTTTCGTTAGAAAGGTGGTAGAAGCCGACTGCGGTTTGAATCAAACCTTGATAGAAGAGCCTATGGCTGCCCGTTGTATCCATCCATAACTCTTCCCACAAATCGTGCGCTTCAAAGAAGTACTGTCTGTTGAATTCCTCAATACCTCTTGTGAACAGGTCTTCCATCTGATTCAAACCTAAGAAAAGTTGAGGCGAATTGCAATACGACGCTCACTCAACCCTACATTGCATCTTTGGACACAACGTCATCCTAAATCACCAAGCATGGCTCACCAAACCTTGTTCTGAAAATGACAAAGCAATATGCGTCATGTCGAGCACAGTCTCGCCCGCTTTTTAAGCGAGACAGAGTCGAAACATGTGAACAGCGAACACTGTCAATAAGAGTGGAGTCGAAGGATGTCACGAGCACATCTCATTGATAATTGACCGTTGAACGTTGACAATTGATTTACGCGTTTCGGAGTTCAACACTCCCGACCTGCGGAAACCTGAACCCAACGCAACGCGTCACCCTTTCGTGTACTCTTTCAAGTATCCAACAAACGTCGTCCGATGTCCTTCTTCATCTCCAAGTTGCGTAATGCACAAATCCTCTGTAACGTAATCGTGCGCATCGCCGCACAGCTCGATGAGCTTGCCATAATGCTCAATCGCTCCATTCTCAGCGTCAATTACACCTTTGATAACGGCAACGACATCCGTCGTATCCGCCGGCGGCTGCAACGATTTCTGCATCGCCTTGAACTCCATCGAGCCCGGAACACCACCGCCGATTTCTTTGATCCGCTTTACAAGGTTCTGGGCGTGCATCAGTTCCGACGTAACATCTGCCGCAAGTGACTTTTTGATCTCTTCAGCGCGCACGCCGTCAAGATGCACCGAGTTTGCGATATAGTTGATGATGGTTTCAATCTCCATCCAGTATGCTGTTGTCAGCATGTTGATGATTTGTTGGCGGTATTGCCCTTTCATTGTCGTCGTCCTTTCTTGTGTTCGTAACTATATGTTATCTTGTTTGTATAACAAGCCAAGGTTGTTTAGAGTCTACGCTCATCCAGCCTATGCACTTTTTTGTCGGGCGATTTCCAGAATTGTTATTACCTCAACAAGATCATTCTCTTCGTTTGTCGGAAGGCTCCCGCGCGAAGAGTGTAGAAGTACATCCCACTCGACAGAGTGGACGCATCAAAATCCACTAAATGATAACCAGCCCACTTCTTCTCATTCACGAGCATCGCAACCTCTCGACCCAACAAATCAAATACCTTCAACTCAACAAATGATGATTGCCCAATCGTGAATGAGATTGATGTTGTTGGGTTGAAAGGATTGGGGTAGTTCTGGTGGAGATTGAATTCGGTCGGCGTTGAAGTATCATCTACCTTATCTAAGAGAACATCTTTCTTCGACAGGTAAACCCGATTCTGAAAAACGGTCACGAGATACTTTCCATCAAGCGAATCTAGGGCAAAGTCAGGACTGCTGTGACCCGAAAAGAATGCACTATCTAACGCTGGGCTTTGCAAGTTGCCGAAGTCGTAGTAGGTCGTCCCAAATGATGCATACGTTGTTTGATATGTCAGATAATGATGCGTTCCCTTTGAAAGGAGTTTTTTCGTTGTTCGAGATACGATTGGCTTACTCCCGACTCTGAAAGGGGCTGAAACCATAGAATCCACAACGTATCGAGCCAAAAGAGTTGTATCTGAATTGGAATCGGTGGTCCCTTTATTGTATAGAAGCAAGCTTTGTCCATCCGACATTTTCGTGAGGTGTGGAACAGTTGCATTTACCGTATCTATTGAAACAAGCGGTGAAAAAGTTTGTCCTCCATCTGTGGAACGAGAGAAATACAAACCGTAAACGGAAGAAGTAGATGGCACTTGCCTTCCAACCGCAACGATAACATTGTTGCCAACCGTAAGCAGGTCAACATCCAAACGCTGAAAGTATGGAGGTTGCAGTGGTTCCGAATGAACAACACCGTCCACACGGCTGGGAGGGTTTCCCTGTCCAATCTTTGAGTAAGTGAGAAGGTGAGTTATCCTCGAGGGTGGTGGTGTAAAACCGGAAGAATCCCAAAGAATGTGAACTCTCCTGTTAGCATCAATTAGCATCGAAGAATTGTTTAGGTTCGGGCCGCTCATGCCGTTGTATCTTTGGCTGCCTGAACTCCAATAACTCGAAAACGTTATTCCCTGATTCGTGCTCTTAGAAACTAGAAAGACTGTTCCAAGAACACCGGCGACCATGCTGTAGTATCTGGATTCGAAAAAAACATACAAAGAACCGCTGCTATCAAATCCAATTGACCGCAGATGCACGGATATTCCGTTGTCTGTCGACGGGTGTGGAGGGACGCCTTCAGCGACCGTTGTCTTCCTGAATGTCCTTCCGTTATCAGATGAGTAGCGGGAGACGATTCTCCCGCCGCCGATTTCTTCCCAGCATACAATCGCGATCTCTCGCAATGGTCCAATTGCAATTAGTGGCAAATTCTGTGTTACGGTTGCAGAAGAATCAATCAATCTGGGAGTTGTCCATTGAGAATAACTGGAGGCGTAGGAGAGAAGCAATATGCCAATGAGGACGAGTAAGCATTTCATAACTCCTCCTGTAAGGTTAAGAGTTGGATAAAGATGAACTGCTGACAAAAAGGTACGGCGAACCAAGAAGAGAGTCAACCCAAGTTCTTCGCCGCTTCCAGCGTATTCCTCATCAGCATTGCAATCGTCATCGGTCCCACACCGCCGGGAACGGGCGTGATTGCGCTTGCAACCTTTGATGCTGAGGCAAAGTGAACGTCCCCCACAATTCTATAACCGTTTTTCGCCGAAGCATCCGCAACTCGATTTATTCCGACATCGATCACCACGCAGCCGGGCTTGAGCATTGCACCTGTAATAGCCTCAGCTTTTCCGATTGCTGCAACAACGATGTCCGCCTGCTTTGTGTACCGCGCGATGTCACCACCGCACGTGTGCGCAATTGTAACAACGGCGTTCGCTCCTTCTTGTTTTTGGAGAAGTATGTTCATCACCGGCTTGCCAACGATGTTGCTTCGCCCAACCACCACCACATGCTTGCCCGACGGGTCGTTGCCGCTGCGGATGAGAAGTTCCTGCACTCCCGCCGGCGTACACGGTCGCAAGCCCGGCTGTCCAATCACTAACTTGCCAACGTTGATAGGATGAAATCCATCAACATCCTTCCGCCAATCTATTGCTTCGATGATTTTATTCTCGTCAATGTGTTTCGGCAGGGGAAGCTGGACGAGTATCCCGTGAACCTTCGGGTCGTTGTTGAATGTGTGAATGAGCCGAAGCAGTTCACCCTGCGAAATTGTCGCAGAAAGTTTTTCCGTAACGGAATAAAACCCCATCTCCTCGCATGCCTTCCCTTTCGAGCGGACATATACTTGCGATGCAGGATTCTCTCCAACGAGAATGAACGCAAGACCCGGCGTGATGCCTCGCTCACGCTTCAGCGCCTCGGCTTCACTCTTCACTTCCTGCTTGATTTGTTCGGCGATCGCTTTGCCGTCAATGATTTTCGCAGACATAAGCTTTCTGTTTGTATAAGAAGGTAAGACAACAAACTAGCGGGAGTATTGGAGTGTTGGAGTGTTGGAGTGTTGGAGTGTTGCTTGATACCCTCCCCATTACATCATCACTCCATTACTCCATTACTCCATTGCTCCATTACTCCATTACTCCATTACTCCACTACTCCTTGTTGTTCACCCGAACGCAGGAAACACAACACTCTCCATCTTCACCGCCCGGCCTGTTTCCGCGTCCGCCTGAACATACACCGCGCACAAGCGCACATCATGCAACGCCACCTCATACTTGTGCGGTGTTTGCATTACCATACGCTTGAGGGCTTGTTCTTTCTTCATGCCGAGCACGGAGTCATACGGTCCAGTCATCCCAACATCAGATTGGAATGCAGTCCCACGCGGCAGAATTCTCCCATCCGCCGTCGGCGTGTGCGTGTGTGTGCCGATGCATGCCGTGACTTTACCATCGAGATGCCAGCCCATCGCCATCTTCTCTGCACTTGCGTCGGCATGGAAGTCAACGAAAATCACTTTCGTCTCTTCATTCATCTTCGCGATTGCCCAGTCCGCGGTTTTGAACGGGTCGTCAATCGGCTGCATGTACACGCGACCTTGCACGTTCAGCACGCCGGCTTTCCCCTTCTCTCCCAAATCAACAACAATGTAGCCGTTGCCGCCGTTTTCACGCGGATAATTCAGCGGGCGAAGAATACGCCTGTCAGCACCAAGCACTTTGCGGCTGTCCCATCTATCCCACACGTGATTGCCTGTGGTGATGACGTGCGTGCCGAGCTCAAAAATTTTCTTTGCGTGTTCTTCGGCGATGCCTTTGCCTTCGGTTGTATTCTCGCCGTTGATGATGAGCAGGTCAACCTCGTACTTCTTCACGTAGCTGGGAACGAGGTTGATTGCAAGTTCAAGTCCCGGCTGACCGACGATGTCGCCCACAAAAAAAATATTTAGTGTTTTAGACAATTCGTTTCTCTGGATTGTTGGAGTGATGGAGCAATGGATTGGTGATTACGGATTTGGGATTACTGTTCGCAATCAATATAAAAAGTTTAAGCGGCAAAGCATAGAAGAAAGTTGCTTGCATTTCAAACATCAATCGGATAACTTGGCATCAATTCAAACAACAAACGAGGACACAACATTGAAGCGCTTCACATCTTGCTTCTTGCTTCTCATTTCGGGCTTCTGCTTCTCCCAAACCCCAAAAATAAAACTCGGTATCGAAGTCTTGCGAGAAAACAATTTCACCATTCTCAAAAACAAACGTGTCGGACTCATCACCAATCCAACCGGCGTTGACTCTAAACTCAAAGCAACAATAGACATTCTCAACGAATCGAGAGAGGTGAAGCTCGTCGCACTCTTCGGTCCTGAACACGGCGTGCGCGGTAACTTCGCCGCCGGAGATAAAGTCGAGAACGCAATTGACTCCGCAACAAATCTTCCCATGTATTCTCTCTACGGCAAAACCCGCAAGCCAACTCCCGAAATGTTGAATGGCATTGACGTGCTTGTGTACGACATTCAAGACATCGGCTGCCGCTCGTACACATACATAAGCACGATGGGACTTGCAATGGAAGCGGCAGCGGAGAACAACATCGAGTTCGTCGTGCTCGACCGCCCGAATCCGCTTGGCGGAAAGAAAGTCGAAGGCAACATCGTCGAGAAAGGCTTCGAATCATTTGTGAGTCAATATCCGATCCCCTATGTCTACGGACTCACGTGCGGAGAGCTTGCGAAGACGTTGACCGAGGAAGGAATGCTCAAGGACAGAAAGAAATGTAAGCTCACCGTCGTTCCGATGAAAGGCTGGAAACGAACAATGACGTTCGAAGAAACAGGACTGCAATGGGTTCCGGCTTCACCACACATTCCCGAAGCGTCTTCTCCGAAGCATTATGTCAGCATGGGAATACTCGGCGAGCTTGGCGTTATTTCGGAAGGTGTCGGGTATCCGATTCCGTTCAAGACGTTCGCTGCCGAATGGATCAACGGTAAACAACTTGCCGATAAATTGAACGCCCTCAAGTTAGATGGCGTCATCTTCCGACCGATTACGTTCAAACCGTACTACACAAAACACAAAGACAAAAGCCTGAGCGGCGTGCAAGTGCACATCACCGATTACTCAAGAGTACACTTGATGAGTCTGCAATTCATCTGTATGCAAGTCCACAATGAATTATATCCGGACAGAAATCCGTTTGTCTTAGCTGATAGCAGTCGCCTTAGAATGTTTGATAGGGTTGCCGGCTCGGACCAGATTCGAAGACTCTTCACCGCTCGGATGAATTATGGTGACATTAGCACGTTTTTGGCGAAGGATGTTGAAGCATTCAAGACAATATCTAAGAAATACCTTCTGTACTGAGCTGAGGTGGAGTACATCTTACAAGTCGAATTTGTATATTGCTCTCAGCAAGTCATATCACGACGCTCCCTCCTTCGGCTTGCTTCTCCAACATGGCACATAACAACTTTCACGACGGGTAGTGTATGGATACCAAGTTAGTCACCAAGCAAAACCCCGAAACACCCCCGCAAATCTCCGTTCGCATCGAACGCGACGCCTCGCCAACAAAGCAATACCAGTTGAAGCAAGAGTTCAAGATTGGGCGAGATGCTGAATGTGAAATCATGCTTCAGGATAAGGCTGCCAGCCGCGTCCATGCAAAAGTCGAGTTCAAAGATGGACGATGGTGGTATGAAGACCTCAAGAGCACAAACGGTACATTCAAAGATGGAGTGAAAGTTGAGCGTGTTCCACTTACCCGCACAACAAAGATCGGGATCGGTGTCAACGGACCGCTTCTGTATTTTACGGTCGAAGGAGCTGAAGTTGTTGACCCGACATCTGCTCAGGCACAAAAAGACCCATCGCTTTCAGGTATTGCAAAGCATTATTTTGAGGACTCCACGGGACCTGCTGGCGAGCGGACGCAGATGGTGCGCAAGGTGTTTAAGCAAAAGAAGCGAAAGTATACGAACATCATCATCATCGTCGCGGTTGTTGCGCTTGGCGCGGCGATTTATGCCTTCATAAAACACACGCAACTCGAGAAGCAGCGCGAACTCGCAGCAGACATTTTCTATCAGATGAAACAAATGGATTTGGACTACGCTGCGTTAGTACAGAAGCTTACACAATCCGGCGATACAAGACTGAAGGAAGAGGCGGCAAAGTACATCACCCGGCGCCGCGAACTGCAGGACAAGTATGAAGAGTTTGTGAAAGAGCTTGGCATCTACGACGTGAAAGATGAAACCGACAAAGCCATCCTCCACGTCGCTCGTGTTTTTGGTGAATGTGAAGTGAATATGCCGAAGGAATTTGTTGAAGAAGTAAAGCAATATATAAGCGAGTGGAAAAAATCCCCACGTCTGCGACAAGCCATAGCACGTGCTGAAGAAAACGGATACGCTCCGACCATTGCAGAG
>Ga0209514_10005362_pt1 | contig 16453 bp, 11 predicted proteins | sample Subgrocontami58m_FD_187452 | JGI IMG/M metagenome (GOLD analysis project Ga0209514, IMG submission 187452) | Subsurface groundwater microbial communities from S. Glens Falls, New York, USA - GMW37 contaminated, 5.8 m (SPAdes) (version 3) | ecosystem: Environmental > Aquatic > Deep subsurface >...
CCATTTGTCGCGATCGAGGCCCGCATCCTTGCCCGGCGACGTGTAGACGCCCACCTCGCGCGGGCCCTTGATCATCATCCGGTAGGTGCCGACGTTGACGCGGCCGCTTTCGGGATCCCGGGTTATCACGGCGTCGCAGGTGCCCAGATACTTCCCGCCGTCCAGCGGCCACATCCGCTGCGCCGGAAACATCCGGATGTCGATCGCCTCGCTCTCGACCACGTTCTGGCTGCTGAGCGCGCGCTCGGCCGGGACTTCCACCGGGGCGATCTTGCGCCCCAGTTTCTGCTGCAGGATGCGCACGGCATCGAGCGGATGCTCTACGGGCTCGGCGCCTATCATCAGGCAGAAGCGCGACAGGTTGCACCCGATCATGTTGTAGAGCGCCCGGTGCCCCGGATGGCCCTTGATGTTTTCGAACAGCAACGCGGGGCTTTTTTCCAGGCCCACCAGGTACGTGAGCGTGGCCTGCTCGAGGTCCGGGTCGACTTCGGCGGTGATGCGCTTCAATTCCCCCATCGCCTCGACCTTGGCCAGCCAGGCCTCCAGGCCGCTGCCGATGTCAATGTTTGCCGCCGTCCCGGCCGCATGCCGCTTCTCCTCGCCGCCGCCCGCGCCGACTTTCACGCTCATGTCCATGTCCGCCTCTCCTTCGCTCCACGGTCCGGAAATTCGTGGCGGCGATACGCCGTCGTCTCACCCTGCCGCCCGCCGCGCCTCTGCACAAACTCTACACCGATTGACTAAATTAAAGGGGCCAGGCTGGCCCCTTTTCCCTGCGTCAACTGCGTCATTCCGAGGCCGTCGGCCGAGGAATCTGCTTTTTCGGCGATTCGAAAGCAGATTCCTCGCGATGCTCGGAATGGCATCGTTGGACGCCGTCATTTCGAGCTTGCCGGGACGGATCTGCTATAATGTGCTTACGCACGTAAGTACATCGGGAGAGCTTCATGTCCAGCGCCGTTGAAAAATACTCGGGCAAGGTCACGCCGGTAGGAAACTCCAAGGGCATACGGCTGGATTCGGCCTTCTTCAAGGCGCATCCGGAGTTCGAAGGCGAAGTTCGCGCTACCGTCCTCGCCGACGGGCAGGTGCTGCTGTCCGCCCGGTCGTCGGGGAAGAAAGCCAAGGCGGGCGAAATGGACGACCCCGTTCTGCTCGGCTTTCTCGGCTTTCTGGAGGCGCAGATGGCGGCGCAGCCGGAGCGGATCACTGCTGCCGACCCGGCCCAGCTTGCGCGCATCGGCAAACTCGTCAAAGGCGTCAAGTCCGACTAGCGGCGAGCCGTCGTGGAAATCAATGGCTGGCAGCTCTACTACTTCCGGACTTTCGCCGCTGCGCTCGACGAACTGGAGGCCGAAGTGGCTGCGCTGGCGGCAAGCGATTCGCGCGGCTACAAGGCCCATCCCGGTACGCGCTTGCTTGCATCGGTGTACAAGGCCGTCACCGAGCGCGTGCCGGCAAACCCCGATCACCCGGATTTTCGCCTGGGCAAGACCCTGGGCAGGGAATACGCCAACTGGCGGCGGGTGAAGAAGGGGCTGCCGGGGCGTTATCGTCTCTTCTTTCGCTTCGCGTCAAAGCCGGTCAAGCTGATTGTCTACGTCTGGTTCAACGACGAGGACACGCTGCGCAAGGCCGGCTCCAAGACCGATGTGTATGCAACGTTCCGTCGCATGCTCGCTCGCGGGGAAGTGCCGGACGGCATTGATCATCTACTGAGCGAAAGCCGCAAGCCGGGTTGAATTGGCGGCCAGCGGGCTCGCTGGAGATTGGCGCCGATTACCAGCGTCGTTCCGGATTGGACGGGTCCACGATCCGGATTGGACGGCCAACAAATCCCGATCGGACGAACCCTCGTTCCAGAATGAATCCGAAATCCGCGCGCCGTGTCAGGCGCTCTGGGCGCTTGCCTTGCGCTTGCCCGGAAACGCGAGCGCTTCGGTGAGGAAGTAGGCCGCCTGCGCGTACGAGGTCGGGCACAGCGCGAAGCACTCCTGGCAGTCCCAGCACTCCTTCGCGGCGATCTCCGGGAAGAACTTGATCTCGCGCCGCGGCCCTCTTTCGAGGAAACCGACCGCGTTCTTGTGCTTGACCTCGGCGCAGTAGCGCACGCACAGGCCGCAGAGGATGCAGAAGGAGGATTCCTTCTCGAAGCGGTCGCGGTCCGCGCCGTACTCCTGCGCGAGGCTCACGAGCTCGGGGGAATTCGGCGCATGCGCGAGCAGCTCCTCGAGGATCACGCGGCGGATCTTGTCCACCTTCTCGGAGCGCGTGCGCACGACCAGGTCCTTCGCCACCGGGTAGAGGCAGGACACGACGTAGTTCTTCCGGCCGCGCGTCTCCACTTCGCGGGCGCCAAACGGCTCCAAAGGATACGAGAATCAAATCGGCCGCAAAGTCTCAACGGCTTGCCGCCGCCGCGCGGACCCGTGCTTGAATCCGCTCCGAGCCGTGAGAATATGCCCGCGTTACGCGTGATCTAAGTCACACGCCGGGATATTGTTGGTATAACATAGTTCCATCCTTCGGGAGGGGGAACGACCATGCAGTATGGTCTTGCATTGCCGCTGTCGCCGAAACTTCGCCAGCCGACCGTTGATAGTATGCGCGCGTGGTCTGCAAGACCGATACTGTCGATAGGCTGTTGAAGGTGGTCACGCGCCTCGCACATGCGCTGCCCGAAGAAGATTGCTTGTTCATGATCCGACGCACCACCGCTGGCGTCGCGTTGTTATTTGTGAGCTTTGTCGCGTTGTGAATTGTCACCCGCGACTACCTAGTGTTCCGTAACCAAAGTCATGTTAACGCCCACGCCGGACGGCCTTGCGAATGATTGCGGCTGGTTCCTTCGTCCACACGAAAGGCGTCGGATGAGCGTTCCAATGCTCGATGTAGTCGCGGATGTGCTGGATGAGGCCTTTCACAGAATCGAAGGAGCCGCGGCGTACCGACTTGCGGGTGAGGATTCCGAACCACGCTTCGATCATGTTCAGCCACGAGGCACCGGTGGGCGTGAAGTGGAAGCAGATATTGGGATGGTCCGCAAGCCACTGCCGGATCTCGGGGGTGGAGTGCGTGGAGGAGTTGTCCAGGATCACATGCATCTCACGTCCACGATAACGCCGGTGCAGCAGCTTCAGGAAACGCAGGAAGTCCGCAGCGGTGTGTCGCTCGGAGCACTCTCCGAGCACCTTGCCAGAGGCCACTTCGAGCGCCGCGTAAAGGCTGGTCAGTCCGTGGCGCCGGTAGTCGTGGGTCTGGCGTGCAGGCAGATTCGGCCGCAGCGGCAGCATCGGCTGGGTGCGCTCCAGCGCCTGAATCTGGGTCTTCTCATCCATACTCAGGACCACGGCGTTGGTGGGCGGATTGAGGTAGAGCCCGACCACATCGCGGATCTTCGCCTCGGCGTGCGGATCGGTGGTGAACTTGAAGCTCTCCACACGATGGGGTTGGAGCGCATGCGCCTTCCAGATCCGGTGCACGGTGCTGTGGGACACCGCCGCCCGCTCCGCGATCTCGCGGGTGCTCCAGTGCGTCAGACCCTTAGGCGGGCTCTTCAGCGTCAGGGCGACAATTCGGGCGCTCTTGGCCTCGCTCAGGCGTGGGGGACGTCCAGATCGTGGCCGATCCATCAGCCCGGCGACGCCTTCTTCGGCGAAGCGCCGACGAATCCGGCTGACTTGAATGGGTGTGTACCCAGTGAGCCGAGCGACTTCCGTCCCCGGGACCTCGTCGGCCATCAGCAGCACGGCTCGGGCCCGGCGGCTCAGACCCGCCGGGGACGAGGACGAACGCTGGAGCCGCTCCAGTTCCATCCGGTCAGCCGCCGCCAACTGTATTGGCCTTGCATGGTTCGCCATGACCTTCCCTCCGGGAGGGTACATGGACGATAATATTAACATGATTTACGGTACAGAACACTAGACGACAGCCTTTCGATAATTGTGTTCAAGAAGCAGGATTCCGCTTTGACACCTCGACCCTGTAGTTCAACAAGTAGCGGCGATCATAGGTCGATTGATCGGTTGAAAGGATTCACTAGAAAACAAACAGATCGATAAGTCAAGAAAGTTATCCCAAACGCGGGATATTGTGGGAGGGGTTACGGATGACCATCAATTCAACTTCGAGGTTCTCGCGAAGGATCATCGCGGCGTCGGTTCTTATTGCATTCACTGCAAGTAGTCTCCAAGGCTGTGCGCCAGCGAACATTAGGCAAACAGCGCCTTCCGGAAGCAATGTCGCTGCGCCCCTTGGGAGCGAGGGTTGGGATGCTGTTCAACTATCTGATCCGTGCAGCGAGAGCACCAAGACAGATCAACAGATTGGGGGCGCCTTACTTGGGGGTGTAGCCGGTGCATTGGCTGGGGCATTCCTGGGCGCAATTGTCGATCGAATGACCGGTGACCGAAATCGTACGGCCACGCGTGCAGGAACAATCGCAGGAGCTAGCCTTGGCATTTATATTGGCTACAACAAAGGGTCCGATGGTGCTCGACGTCAATGCGAGCTTTATCAAGCTGCACGAGCCACGAACACACAAGCCGCGTTTGTATCCTTGCAGCAAGGATCGGGCGACGCAAGAAAGACTGGTGAAGTAACGATTACGCCAGATCAAGCGCATTTTGTCGATGGTTCTGATCAACTCACACCAGCAGGAAAGGCTTACTACGCGGCGCTCGCTACACAATACACAGCGGCGGGACAACGGGAAAGTTTTGAGCGCACTGTTCGCAATCTCGCCAGGAAGGATGCAAGAATAGCCACGCATGGCAACTTCTCAATGGGCGACAGGCAAAAGGCTGAATATGAAGCGCAATGGGCGCAATTCCGAATCGTGCTTACTGGGCACACAGATGATTCAGGCGACCCGGATGCACAGCTAGCGCTTTCCGAGGCGCGTGCGAAATCTGTTGCTCAGGTCTTCCGTGAAGCAGGTCTACCCGATAGCCAGCTGCTGTTCCAAGGGGCCGGAGCAGCATACCCAATTGCGGATAACAATACCGCGGAAGGCCGTGCAAGAAACAGCCGCGTAGAAATTGTCGTTCTGTATAGCGACCAAGCTGTACAGCAATATGCGGACGCACGTGACTCGAAATACGAATACTTCCGTCCTATTGAACAACAAGCCCCTACTCAAAGTGCTCTACCCCCACCCGCCCCAATGCCTAGTGCGGCGCCGGTTGCTGCCGCGCCGGTTACTCCACCGCCAAGACGTACTTCCAAGCCTAGTGTCTCCCGGTCCACTACCTCAAGAAAGGCTACTAAGGTCGACATGACCGCGCAAGATACCCAGGAGACAAAGCCGAACGTTCTTCCCGTGATTGCAGCGCATCCAAGAGTAGTCGAAGACGGCATTGACTTCGGTGGTGCTCCGGTGACACCGGCGCTTGTTAGCCTTGCCGAGAAGATTGGCCCCCTTAAGGCAAGAGCAGATGGTTTCTCGATTGCCGGACTGTTTGGAGTTGGCGCTGCAAGCGCATCGTCGACCGCGCCAGTATCCAGTTGTATGTACGACAATCCAAAGCGGTACGCGCCAGGTGTGATTAGACGCGTCTCGGATGACAGCGAGGTTGCCAAGAAGAGTTCGATGTACTACTTAGACCTCAAGAACCTGAGAATCAATGGACGTGCAGGCGATCACCAAGTCGAACTGCGCGGCGTCACAGCGCTGGCGACCGGGGAATTGACGAAGAATCCGTCATTTCATGTGTACAAATCGTTTTTTGCCAAGTCTTCCTCCGACCAGTACAACGCAAAGCCTGATCTTGCGATCCCAGGCCCGGCGATCGCGTTCAGAGGGGAAAAAGGGTTGCTGCTCAGACAATTCCTCAATGACGAGCAAGGGCTTCGGTGCATTGATGTGATTTTCCCAAGCGACCCCGTGAAATCTGGTTTCAGAATTCACGATGTAGCGCTCATTTACAAGCATCAAGAGACGACGAAAGTTGCACGACCGGAATTGATGTGAGACTGCTTACGCCTGCACTACCAACACATCCACGACAACTTTGTTGCCCGGAGCGCTAGTATGTCTCAACTGCATTTTCTTGAATGGCTTGATGCCAACCTTCCCTGGGCCCTCCTAATTGCTATTTTGGCACTGATGCTTCTTGGTTGGGGCATCTATTCAATGTTCAGTAGATCGCGCATATCCTCGAGTTCATTGCGTGCGAATTCAAGTACGTCGCGTAATGACACGGAACTGTTCGACCTGGAAACTCGATGGAATTCCAAGCGGGATTATTCTGCTGTATACGACAAGAAACCCTCTGCCGAGTGGTTTGAAGACGAACGAAAACTATGCATTGATTTCCTGGAAAAGTTGGCAAAACCACCAAAACATGACGCCTATCCCGCAGAGGAAAAGAAGTATCTTGAAATAGTCAAGGAGTCCGACAGCAAACCGTTTTCGGTTTGGCTTTGGCTATTTGTTGTGGGTTTGCTGGCGGCGGAAGGGCTGTCGATGGCTTACTTGGTGGCTGATCTGCTAAACGCAAGTGGAACGCAACAGCAAACCAACTATCTTGCTGTCGCCATCCTCGTCTTGATTATGGTGCTTACTGTCGGCGCACCCAAGTTTGTCGCGTATTTTCAAACGCACCAGTTCTACGCATATAACCTATATGCGGAGGCTCCAAACTCCAACTTGAGTCTTGAGGGTCATGGAGAAGCAATAAGCATGAAGGACAGCCCTTCCCCTGACCAAAAGGGCAATTCAAGCGATATGTCGTTGCCAAGTGCATTGCGGATGAGGCGGCGCGCAGGGAGGCTTGTTCGCGGCATACTTAATGCAGCAATCCAGTCTAAGAAATCCCCGACTCGATATCATAAGGCGGTGTATTTCTTCGTGCCATATCTTCTTATCGCAAGCGTGGGCATCTACCTTACGCGCGACAAGATAATTGACCAACTGCAGAAGGAAGAGGCAGAAATTATCAGATTGGAACGCGATGCAGCGCGCCAGGCAAGAGGCGATCCCCCAGCAAATCGCGCTCAAACCGCATCCACGCAAGCAGGTGACGCACAAGGAACTTCTGACTTGTCACAAGAGGCGCGCGAGGCCAAGGCGGATGCGCAAAGGCGTGGCATATTGATATTCATTTTCTTGTTTGTTGGAATACAGATCATAGTCTTTTTGCTTTCCACCGGCAGAGGCTTCTGTAGTGCGAAAGGTGCCGATTGCTATTACAAAATTGAAGACTTTAGGAAACGACATGGGAATATTACCGAGGAGGAATATAAGGCCATCGTCAGTGACCTTGATCGCGAGCATCGAATGGAGGTGACGGCTACCGCGCAACGTACGCTCGCAGCATGGCAGCTCGGACTGAATACTGCGTTTTCAGATAGGAGCATTCCGAAAGACGTTGAGCCGCCCGTTCTAGAACAAATTCATAAGTTAATCGGTAAGGCTAATGATAGAACTTTCCTAACGTTTGCTGAAAGCAAGGAAGGTAGGGCGTACCTTTCGGATCCAACGTCAAAATTGTTTTCAGGCAGGAGTGACGACCCGTCCACGCATGGCGCGTCGCAAGGTATGGCGAGCAGTACCAATAGTGGCTACCCCTTGGGCGAGGTGCGCGATTCTGCGGCGGGGAAAAAGGTAGCCGCGGAGGGCGGGATTGTTGAATATATAGAAGAAGGTGACGCCGCCGGCGCGCCACCTAGGTGTTGCTCCTTCGCCCAGCTGAAAGAGCGCGTCGCAGATGCGGACGTGGCGCCAACATGTCGAGTTAGGTTTAAGGACGAGGAAGAATACTTACCCTATAGCACTTTTGTGAAAATGGAAAAGCGGTTTCGGATAGTTTAATATGTTGCCCCTTTCCGTATGTTCGTTGTGCGTTGCATTGATGTGGAGTGTCTCAGCTTTGGCTGTTGGTATGCTCGAGGATTGCTACGCCGAATCGAAGCTCCTATCCCACGCGGGTCAGCCGGAAAAGAGCACCGTTGTCTTGCTTGATGAAACTACGGTTTTCGATGAGTTGCAGCGCAACCAGATTACGGAGCAGCTCATTGCATTAATTCAACCTCGAACCGAAATCAAAGTGTTGTCTTTTTCGGCCTATATTGGAGGCAGATACACCCAGCCCCTATTAGATCTGGGTTTCAGTGCTCCAATTGAGGAAAAGTTGCGTGACACAATCCGGAAGCCATCTTTAGCGAAATTTGACAGTTGTATGCGAACGCAAAAATATCATGCGGAGAGCCTAATTCGCCGCACGTTAGCCGACTATTACAAGCGTTCGTCTGACAAGATTCCGAAGTCGGACATTGTGGGCACTGTGCGAGACGTGGGCGCAAGCGTAATGTCCAAGATCAGCGCCAAGGTAAAGCGCGTTCTGCTTGTCTCCGATATGCTTGAGAATTCCGATATCACTTCGTTCTATTCGAGGGGCAGCGTTCGGAGGATCGACGCAAGAAGAGAGTTGGCGCTCGTGGAGGCGAGAGGCATGTTAACTGACTTGCGCCATGCTAAGGTTTTCGTGATCGGAGCGGGTATCATTCATACGGACCCAAGTAGACCGAACACAGACGAACACCGCGATCAAGGAACTCTTCAAGCGTTGCGAGCATTTTGGTCTGGCTATTTTGAGAAGTCGAATGCGCGGCTCATAGAATTCGGCCAGCCGCTCTTGCTCCAGCCCATTGGGGATCGCTAACAACTATGCTGACTCGCCCCAATGCAATTTTTGGCGGAGTCGTAATTCTTTTTTTGCTAACCATATCCCTCGTGTGGAGGGGCTCGCCGTATCTTTATGCTAATGCGTTCCAGACGGCGGTGGAAACCTCTGATTTGCCAACCATAGTCAAGCTGGTCGAGGTCGAAACGGTTAGGCAAGAGTTGTCGGAAGCCACTCTGGAATCTCTACCACCTTCAGTAAGGTTAGCAGGTAACGTCATTCTTTCAGCCCAAGTACGTGATCTACTCGCTAGATCCTTCAAGAAGGTATTTGTCGACAGAGCCACGATGCCCCAGAGGATTGCGAGCCTGCTGCGCGGCAATGGAATCCTTCCCACAGAGATTCTCGCGAGGATTCCTCCAGAGATGTTGACAGAACGGACAATGCAGATCGAAAGAGGGTACGGCGATACATCTGATGTATTTCTGGTTCGGTTTGTTGCAAAAGAAACTGGCGAGGAAGCGACGGCAGTCATGCGGCGGACTGGCTGGTTTAGTTGGAGAGTGGTCGCGATTCGACTTTCCCCACCATATTCCCTGCTTTGGCCCTTGCGATTTCGCAGGGAAGAATAGTACCGGAAGTTTCCAACTCTGGGTGGTACTGAAACGGGTGCTGCCTCATCATCATTGCCGATTTCTTGGCCTACTTCGCAGAACTTCATACACGATCCATCCGACCAGATATACATAAAGGACAGTAGAAAGATCAACTTCTCCCTTAATCAGAGTGCCAGCGCTATACATCAGTCCTCCCCAAAACAGATTCCAGGGAAGGCTCGCCAACAGACTGTAAAGTAAGAATCTTGAGTAAGGAACTGGCGAGCCACCCACTGCTGTATTGGTCACGGCAGCAAGATGTGGATGCCAGTATGTCGCAAGAAAAAGGAGTCCGAGCCCAGTTGAATTGTAAGTACTTTGACTTCTTTTCTTCCACAATCCGTCGGACATTCGTCCAACAAGAAAGCTCAAGTGGTATCCGATAGTTGCGCCTCCATAGATTGCGCAAAACGTAATTGCTGCGGCCTCGGGATTTCCCGCTTGCATTGCCATAGCAGTTAGTATCACTAGCGAGCCCGGGAAATAGGCGTTAATCAGAACAAGGTTTTCTAGGACTGATATCCCCGCGACTGCGACTGCGCCGTACGTTGTGAATAATCCCTCAAGGCTTCGGGCTACATTGTCAACAGTTGGAACATAACCAAGCTGACCAATAACATCGACTAACCCGTAGAGTGCAAGAAACGCAATAGGTATTCTCGCTGCCTTTAGTGCGCTCATATTGCTTACAACGAGAGGGCGAGCGAGAGAATTCCGAGTCCCAATGTTGTCCTCGAAATTGCAGCGGAGCGTTCCAAGTCATTTCTCGAGGTCCAAGAAGCACAGATCAATGTAGCTAGCGCCCCCAAAGCAGCCATAGCTGACAGTGGAGTCTTAGAAAGAAGAAGGGTTGCTATCGCGGTCACGTACATTAGCGCCCAAGCCAATCGTCTTGCACTGGACAGCCCAAGGACAATCGGAAGTGTATTCATGCCAGAGCGATGATCTCCCGCGGCGTCCTTAACGTCGAGCAATACCTCCCGCCCAAGAATGAATCCAAACGTAATCAGGTAGAAGAAGCTCGGTACAGTTGCCGCAGTCATGGCTTCTGCGTACGCAATCGGAGTTAAGCAAAGTACAGCGGTTACCGCGCCCTTCCATCTGGGGAATCTCGTTGCAAGAGGTGAATAAATCAAGACTAGCGCGGAAGCTACGAAGGCCACTCTTGCCGTATCAATGCCGCCGAGTATGTAACTCAGCGACAGAGCAAACGCGATAGAAGCACCAGCAAATACACGAACGAACGAAGAACTTATCTGCCCCATCGCAATTGGCCTATTTCGACCTGCTCTCCTGTCCTTTTGGATATCGAACACATCATTTGCCGCAAATCCCGCACCAGTGATCATTGCTAAGACTAGGCCGTGTGCAAGGATTATCAGCAGGGGACCACTGTCCAACGCGTACGCAAGCGAAAACACTGCAAATGCCGCGAGCATTGAGGTCGTTGGCCGCAATGTTACGATCAACGCCTTGACTGTTTGACTTGTTCGCTGATCTTCCTCCCCCTTATATGGCACGCCTGAAAAGTAACTAGACCCATCGCTTGCGCGGACGCCTGACGCATCCGGGCCGGTCTTATTGAAGAAATGGTACATAAACCACACTAAGAAATATCCGCCAAGAAATAAGGTGAGATCTTGCAATTTCAGTACATCATCATGCGGCTCTACGGGATTCGCTGAAAGGAAGAACGTTAGGAACGCAACCAAGAACAGTGCAAGGCCTAAGACAAAGAGAAATAGAACGGATACCCATCTCTTATCTAGGTAGCTTCGATGATTAAACAATCTCGAAAAATCTTCTCGAAGGTCTTTGTAGAAGGCTGCTGGAGCTACCATCAGTGCCACCCCTAGGGCCACATTGATCCCTACTACCATGTCGGCTTTACTTTGGGTTGTCAGAACGATTCTCCAATCCAGAAGTTTGGCGATCACGATAAGCGCAGGTAATAGATAGCCAAGAACTAAGTGAATGGTGCGTCGCGAGCCCGGGTTGAGTCCAGCAAGAAACAATCCGCATATGGTTTGAATAATCGCGAAACAGTAAACTGGCCAAGTTGGCGCGCCTTGAATCGTGAGGGTCGCCAAGCACAATAGGATTGGAAATACAATACTCGCCCAAGTTGACCCAGAAAGATAGAAGAATTGGTCTTCGTTTGGCGGATAGTAGGCTCTTCCTTCTGGTATCAATGTAACTCTCTTGCATGTCTCTGCAACGCCCATGGCAAGTGAGAACGCGATACTATACAAAGCAACTCGAATTGCATCTGCTACGTCGAGCGCGATTGCTACGGTGATGCAGACGGCTAGTAAGGCGATAAGGACGCGGTAGCGTTGCCGGATGACTATAGATAGCATCTTGAGCGACAGAATCGCTACGACGATTAGCCCTACAGTCAGAAATGTGCTTGTGTTTGCACCAAGCGCCCAACCAAATGCGAATGGCACGGAACATGAGGCTAAAGCGGGGAAGAAAACTCGCTCCCGAAAGCTATACGCTCTGTCGATCGACCCGACATAGATTAGCCAGACTGAGTGGCCCCCAAGAACAAGAAACGGTGCAAAGACGAGCGCAAGCAACGTCAAATCCTCTGGACCAAATCCCCCGAGAATGGTCGAAGCAATGGCGACGATTACAGAAATAGTTAGTGGCCATTGAATTGAGTTGTTCTTAATTTCTTGATCAATGACTGGATTGTTCTGTTCAAGTAATACTTCTCGACTGAAGAAGTAACATCCCAAGAAGATGAGTGAGACAAACAGCAGCCTACTAGAATGTGCATCCGGCAGCGAACCGCGCGTCAACGCGTAGCCGCAGATTGAGCAAGCTAATGCAACGATTGAGTAGCCCGAGGCATCAATGAAAATATCGACGACGGATCTCTCCCGATTATCGGTATGTGTCATTTCCCCCCCTGGGCCAGTACATTCAAATGGTTCAAATCTGTCTACAGAACGCAATCAATGCCTTCGCATCCGCATCGGCTGCGACTCTTACCCATTAAATCGGAACCATGGAACCGAGCCTGCAACCGCGATTGTGACGGCGATAGTGCCCAAAAACTGGACAATGCGTTAAGGGTGTGCATCCTAGATACACCGCTGCAGCGATTGCTCCGATCCTGAGAAGAGCGACACCAATTGCAGAGGACCTGAGTCCCCGCGCATTCCTCCGAAATCCGCCACTCCTGCCTTCGGGGGACAGGAGAATCGATCCGGCCGCGAAGTCAGAACCACTTGCCGGCGCGCGGCAATTGCATGCTTGACCCCGCCCCGAACCGCGCGGAATGCATCTTATGTTGATTTCGCTCACCTCCACCCCCCGGAGGGAAACGGTCGGAGCGGGTTAGTGTTATATTGCTGAGCAATCTATTCCAACCGCCGCAGCAAGGCAAGGCCTGTCCCGCGCGCTGGTTGATCCAGGTGGTTGCTTTCGTTCAACAACTCAGGCGATGTCTGGAGCGGGATGGTGGGTCAGTTCGTGCACTGGCGGTTCTAATCCGTCGATGCCCTTTCCGTTCCTCGGTGGCGCACGGTGATTCTGCCGCATCTTGCGCGGCACCCAGCGAGCCAGATGTTCGAGAATCCGGCGAATGGCCTCGGCAACATCGATCAGTGCGATTACGTGCGTCGGCACGCCGCATCTTGGACATTCAAGAGGATTGACTTTATAGACTTTGGGATGAGCCGAGGCCACGCAGAGCGTGCGCGCGCCGTAACCACCTAGCCGTCTTCGGGTGCCTGCAATGTCACCGCCGAATAAGTGCCGGGCAAAGGCCCGCCTCGCGGCGGGATGCGTCAGGCGCTCTGGGCGCTTGCCTTGCGCTTGCCCGGAAACGCGAGCGCCTCGGTGAGGAAGTAGGCCGCCTGCGCGTACGAGGTCGGGCACAGCGCGAAGCACTCCTGGCAGTCCCAGCACTCCTTCGCGGCGATCTCCGGGAAGAACTTGATCTCGCGCCGCGGCCCTCTTTCGAGGAAACCGACCGCGTTCTTGTGCTTGACCTCGGCGCAGTAGCGCACGCACAGGCCGCAGAGGATGCAGAAGGAGGATTCCTTCTCGAAGCGGTCGCGGTCCGCGCCGTACTCCTGCGCGAGGCTCACGAGCTCGGGGGAATTCGGCGCATGCGCGAGCAGCTCCTCGAGGATCACGCGGCGGATCTTGTCCACCTTCTCGGAGCGCGTGCGCACGACCAGGTCCTTCGCCACCGGGTAGAGGCAGGACACGACGTAGTTCTTCCGGCCGCGCGTCTCCACTTCGCGGGCGCCAAACGGCTCCAAAGGATACGAGAATCAAATCGGCCGCAAAGTCTCAACGGCTTGCCGCCGCCGCGCGGACCCGTGCTTGAATCCGCTCCGAGCCGTGAGAATATGCCCGCGTTACGCGTGATCTAAGTCACACGCCGGGATATTGTTGGTATAACATAGTTCCATCCTTCGGGAGGGGGAACGACCATGCAGTATGGTCTTGCATTGCCGCTGTCGCCGAAACTTCGCCAGCCGACCGTTGATAGTATGCGCGCGTGGTCTGCAAGACCGATACTGTCGATAGGCTGTTGAAGGTGGTCACGCGCCTCGCACATGCGCTGCCCGAAGAAGATTGCTTGTTCATGATCCGACGCACCACCGCTGGCGTCGCGTTGTTATTTGTGAGCTTTGTCGCGTTGTGAATTGTCACCCGCGACTACCTAGTGTTCCGTAACCAAAGTCATGTTAACGCCCACGCCGGACGGCCTTGCGAATGATTGCGGCTGGTTCCTTCGTCCACACGAAAGGCGTCGGATGAGCGTTCCAATGCTCGATGTAGTCGCGGATGTGCTGGATGAGGCCTTTCACAGAATCGAAGGAGCCGCGGCGTACCGACTTGCGGGTGAGGATTCCGAACCACGCTTCGATCATGTTCAGCCACGAGGCACCGGTGGGCGTGAAGTGGAAGCAGATATTGGGATGGTCCGCAAGCCACTGCCGGATCTCGGGGGTGGAGTGCGTGGAGGAGTTGTCCAGGATCACATGCATCTCACGTCCACGATAACGCCGGTGCAGCAGCTTCAGGAAACGCAGGAAGTCCGCAGCGGTGTGTCGCTCGGAGCACTCTCCGAGCACCTTGCCAGAGGCCACTTCGAGCGCCGCGTAAAGGCTGGTCAGTCCGTGGCGCCGGTAGTCGTGGGTCTGGCGTGCAGGCAGATTCGGCCGCAGCGGCAGCATCGGCTGGGTGCGCTCCAGCGCCTGAATCTGGGTCTTCTCATCCATACTCAGGACCACGGCGTTGGTGGGCGGATTGAGGTAGAGCCCGACCACATCGCGGATCTTCGCCTCGGCGTGCGGATCGGTGGTGAACTTGAAGCTCTCCACACGATGGGGTTGGAGCGCATGCGCCTTCCAGATCCGGTGCACGGTGCTGTGGGACACCGCCGCCCGCTCCGCGATCTCGCGGGTGCTCCAGTGCGTCAGACCCTTAGGCGGGCTCTTCAGCGTCAGGGCGACAATTCGGGCGCTCTTGGCCTCGCTCAGGCGTGGGGGACGTCCAGATCGTGGCCGATCCATCAGCCCGGCGACGCCTTCTTCGGCGAAGCGCCGACGAATCCGGCTGACTTGAATGGGTGTGTACCCAGTGAGCCGAGCGACTTCCGTCCCCGGGACCTCGTCGGCCATCAGCAGCACGGCTCGGGCCCGGCGGCTCAGACCCGCCGGGGACGAGGACGAACGCTGGAGCCGCTCCAGTTCCATCCGGTCAGCCGCCGCCAACTGTATTGGCCTTGCATGGTTCGCCATGACCTTCCCTCCGGGAGGGTACATGGACGATAATATTAACATGATTTACGGTACAGAACACTAGTCGCTCAAGACTCGAGGGTTGACACGATCGGCGAGGACTTTGGGTTTACATACGTCTCCCGATTTTAGGAAGTTGCAACTTCGCAACTTCCTAAAATCGGGAGATCATGGATGGCCAAGCGAGCCGACCCGTTTGCTTGCGGCTTGTCCGGTCCAGAAACCAACTCCGCACCGCGTATGCCCCCACGCCTTCAGCCGACGGCGATGGTCTTCTCGCCGTGCCTGCGCGCGACCGCCTCCGGCGCCCCGGAGAACCACATCTGGTACATGGACACCACCCACATGAACGCGAAGCACAGGCCCATCAACGCGCCGGCGCCCATGGTCACCAGGGCGAACGGATGGAAGAGCTTGGTGAAATACCAGGAGCTGACGTCCATCGTCAGCGCCACGAAGGGCAACGCAACGACGGTGCACTTGAACCAGACCGGGCGCAGATACGCATGGCTGAATATGGTGCCGACGAGGAAGAAGATGAACGTGAGCCCGAACAGGTGGATGTGCGACACCCGGACCAGCGTGAAGATGTCGGTGCCCGTGTCCCGCTCGGTCACCTTCTTGATGTTGTCGTAGCCGCCGAGATTCGCAAGGTGCGGGTTGCTGCCGTCGTGGCAGCTCATGCAGCGCTTGTCGATCAGCGGCCTGATTTCGGACTCGTACTTGGTGCGGTCCACGCCCTGCTGCACCCAGCCGATGACGACGTTTATTTCGTCCGGCGGCAACATGCTGGACATCGGCCCGCGCAGGGCGGATTCGATGCGCGAGCCCTTGCCGCTGCCGCTGTAGGCGATGACGAGGTCCTCGTACGACAGGCTCTTGGGATTCCCGTCGCGCCCGGAGTAGGTGTGCACCACGTAGATCAACCCGAATATATAGCCCAGGCCGAGTATGAGCAGCGCCGCGGTATACAGCACGCGCATGCTGTACGGCAACTCCGAAAAATGCAGATATTGGCGATGCAGTGGGGTGTCGCTCATGGTTTCGCTTTCGTTGACGTGGTTGGCGGGACGGTCATGCTCACTTGGGGGGGGCGGGGGCGGGCAGCACCACGTACACGACGGCGCGCGCTCGCTGCCGCGCGTAGTGTGCAGCGAGACCCTCCACCGCGGCGTCGGTCAGCCCGTCGGACATCGCCGCCATTTCCGGACTCTTGCGTTGGCCTTTCTGATAAGCGCGCAGCACCCGTTCCAGGTAGTCGGCGCGCTGCGAAGCCAGCGCGGGGGAGCGCGGATCGGTGCTGTTGCCGTTCACGCCGTGGCAGCGGTCGCACCGTTCCGCCCATTCGGCGATGCTCAGGGGCTTGCGCACCTTGGGCGGCTGCGGCTGCTGTCTGGCG
>Ga0209514_10005366_pt1 | contig 16445 bp, 15 predicted proteins | sample Subgrocontami58m_FD_187452 | JGI IMG/M metagenome (GOLD analysis project Ga0209514, IMG submission 187452) | Subsurface groundwater microbial communities from S. Glens Falls, New York, USA - GMW37 contaminated, 5.8 m (SPAdes) (version 3) | ecosystem: Environmental > Aquatic > Deep subsurface >...
CGTTTTGGACGCCGGGTGCGAACATCGGTTGGTAATGGATACCAACGCTGCCTTGCCCGAGGGATTGGATCTGCCAGACGACGTTTTCTATTCTGAAACCCAAGAAGCGTCGTTTTTGGCGAATGTGGGATCCCGCCAATCCGTGTCTTTGCCGATCCCTAGCGGCAAGAGCCGGGCACGGTTTTCAACGCTCTACCAAGAAGCCACTTTGTTTCCAATCCAAGGCAACGTCTTGACGCCGGCGTTTGAAGGCCCGGCTCTTTTGGAATGGCTGCCCTAAAAACCGCTGGCTTCAGGCTGGGTCGTGACGCTCGAAATCGGAGTTCTTCTTTTTCCGCGTACTGGTTTTTAGTTTTTAGTGGAACTTCGGTCAAGTCAGGCTTAAGAACGGGCGGAAGGCTTTGGATTAGCAGGTGATATCCATGAAAGTAGCCATCCTATTCAGCAGTTTGTTGTTGTTGTCGTTGGTCGGCGTCGTGGCCGCGGCAGCCGATGCCAGCGTTTCTCCATCCGCCGATGCCACCGTGGCGCCGACCGAGCCCAGTCCGGCCGCGTCCGTGACGCCTGCACCATCTCTCAAGCCGCTGATTGGGCCCAAAACCCCTAAACTGTTGCCGCCGAAGGACGCGTTGAACGGCAAGGCGAAAGACGCCAAGGCCATCCGCAAGGAAACGCTGGAAAAGGCCAAAGCGGCCCGCGAGAAGGCGAAGGAAAAGAAACAAGAAATCAAAGAAATAGCGAAGGAAAAACGTGAAGAAATCAAGCAGGACCGCCAAGACAAGAAACAAGAAATCAAGGACAAGGCGCAGGAAAAGCGCGAAGACCTCAAAGAGAAAAAAGACGCGGCCAAGGAAAAAATGCAGCAAACGCGTGAAGATGCCAAGGAAAAGAAGCAGGAAATCCGTGAAGACCGAAAGGAAAAGAAAGATGAGTTGAAGGATAAGGCCAACGAAAAGCGCGAAGCGGTCAAACAAAACGTCCAAGAAAACCGTGACGGGCGCAAAGACCAGAAAACCAACGGCCCGCAAATTAAGCCCGGCGGCAAAGGGCCTAAAAGCGGTCCAGGTGGCGTATTTGGCGGTCAAGGACCTCAAGGCGGCGCACGTAGCGGCCCCGCAGGCGGACAAGGTAACGCGCCAGGCGGTGCAGGTCCAACGGGTGGCAAGGGTGGTTCCGGTCCTTCGGGTGGTGGAAAGCGCTAAACTCTGACGCCGGTTTTTGGGCTTATTCCAACTGCCCTCCGGCATTCTTTTTTTTATTTTTTTTCTTCACGATTTTTTTTATTGCGTAAGGTTCATCCATGCGTGCTGCGCTTCGAAGAACCGCTGGACGTGTTGTTCTAAATCCGGCAGTAGGGCGTCTTTGCGTCCGATGTGGATGAAGCGGTCGTATTGCGCTTGCAACTGAGCGTCGCCCAATGCCTTGACCGCGTCGTCCAGCAGTTTTTGCTGTTCGCGGCGCTGCGTGGTATTGGATTCGGAAAACTCATCCAACAAGCTTTTCGGGCCTTCCAGGCACGCTTGCCGGATTTGGCCGGTTGAAGGGTTTTTCCCGAAATGGATTACGGCGTATTCGATGCTTTTGCCCACGGAGGCGCCTTGCACGGCGTTGAGGTAGTAATCGACCAGCGTGTGGAGTCCCGCGGCGGGGGGTTTGTGGAAACCCACGGGCGCTTCCGGAAGGAATGGTTTGAACGCCTCCTGCCCGATGAAGTGGGGTGCTACGCTGCAGTACAGGCCGTCTTCCATGCGGAAGCGCGTCGGAAAAAAGCAATACGCGGCCGCGGTTTCAAGCGAGACGGCCATGCAGCCTCCGCGGTAGCCTTCGACAGACGGCGGCCATTCGTCCGATTCACCGCAAAACGCTTCCCGCGCGCGCCGCAAGGAGTCCTCCTTGCTTGCGTTGCCTTCCAAAAAGTCCGTCAAGGCCCGGGTGGCTTTGTCCATGAGGAACGGCGCTCCGGTGCGTTTTCCGGCGTAGGCGCCCACCACGATGCTCTTGCCGGCGTCCAAATGCATGGCAAAGCGGGTGAAGAAATCTTCGGTGGGCACCACGTCGTCGTCCAAGAAGATGACGTGGCGTTTGCGTCGGACCGCTTCAAGCAGTATGGCGTTGCGGGGACCGCCATAAGGGCCGTCAAACAAGAAGCGAAACTTTTGAGCCTGGTTTTTTTGGAATTCTTTTTCATCCGCGATGTCGATGCGGACGCCGTAGGACTTTGCTGCGTGTGTGGCAAACGCCTGGTTTTCGTGAGCTTTTGGGCTGCCGTCGCAAACAAAAACATCGGCTTGGACGCCTTCCGTCTTGAGCGCTTCCAAGACGTTCAGAAGGCACGTGCGGAGGCGGGCGGGGCGGTTGGACGGGATGCCGACCAATAAATGTGTTTTCATGGAATCGTCGTGTCGGCGGTTCTTTTTGGCCTTTTGGGCGGGCAGGCTTGCAGGCTATTTTTCTTCCAACGGCCCGTGTCCCGGCGCCAGCAACCGGAAATCAAGGCTTTCGATTTTTGCCAGGCTTTTGTCCAACGCCTGCGGATCGCCGCCCCAAAAATCGGTCCTTCCGACTCCGCCGTTGGCGAACTTGCAGTCCCCGGAAAACAGGATGCCTTGTTTGTGGTCCAAGAAGCTGACGGAACCGGGGGTGTGGCCCGGAGTCGCGATGATTTGGAGTTCGAAGTCGGCCCATCGGATTGCATGGAAGGCAAGGTCGTTTTTGCTGCCGGTTTGGCTTGCGTCGTCGGTTTCGCTTTGGCTTTTGGTTTTGCTTGTTTTAAACGGTTTGAAAAAATCGGGTTTTTGGACGTTGACCCACGCGGCGTTCAATTCGTGCAAGACGTCCAAATCGGCTTTCGCCATTTGTCCCGGCATTTGGGCTTTGATGGCGGCTTGGATGTGGTCGAAGTGGCCGTGGGTGAAAAAGACGCGCTCGATGGGCTTGTCCAGGGGCGCGACGGCGGCTTGCACGCGGGCGGCGTCCACGCCGGAATCAATTAATGCCAACGAACCGGGACCTTCCAAGACGTAGGCGTTCGAACAGATTTTGGGGTGGGAGTCGCCGGAAATAAGGAAGATATGAGGGGCGATCGGTTGGAGTTCGGAATCGGGGTTGTTCAAGGCGTTTTCACTTCAGCGGCTTATTTTTCCGCCCTGCGCCAACGGAAGGGGGCTAAGGCAAGTCGCATGCCTGCCGGGGCTAGATTGGGCATCATCCAGGGCTTTTTCACTTTTTCCTTTATTTTCGGTTTCTGAAGTTCGAATTTTGTACGCTGGAATGGTTGCTTCCATGCGAACATTTTTTTGAGCATCTGCCAGCCGGTTAACTCTTTAGCGGATTCATCTTGCGGATGTTTCATGAGTACCAGATTACCTTCGTTATCAATAATTCCGTATTGGAATTTTTTTAGCAGTTCTGCTGAGTCGATTCGTTGAAAAGGTGATTCGTTGTTTTCAGCTAAATCTTGCATGAGTTTTCCTATTTTTTTTGTTTCAATGTGAGGTGCAAGGTAGGGTGTGAAGTAGGTTGAGAATATTTGGCCTGGGTTATTCAGTAATTTATCGTTAAGGTGGTCGCTATGGGCGGCCAGTGAAGCGGCTTTTTTTTGCCACAATGCTCCCCCTCCTGCTACCATTATTGGAGTCAACGTTGATACGGGCATAAAATTTGTAATGGATGCTATGGTTGTGGGTATCATTGCTCCGTATAAACTTGTTCCTCCGATTAGCGAGAGTTTGGCCATTCCGCGGATATAGTCGATTTCTTCTCGAATTTTAGGGTGCAACTCAGCATAGCCGATGACTTTGTGTTCATACGGAACGCTATTTCTGAACCACAACCGGGGTTTTAGAGGCTCAGGCTCCGTTCCGTCCTTTTTTTCGTCAAGCTTTTTGGCCATGTCAAGCTAAAGCTAGAACCGGTTAAAATACGCCGAGATGGCGATTCAGGGTTTCGCTGTTGGCCTGCCTTACTGCTTTTTGCCGTTTTCCTAGTTTTTTGCATTGTGGGCTTCTAGGTGCGGGCGACGGCCACGGCGGGTTTTTGGAATTTCTTCTGGGTGCGTTTGTTCGTCCAGCAGTCCTTGCAGATGATGCGGCGTTCCGTTTTGGTGGCCGTTGCGCTGGATTTGATGCAGTATTTGCAGACTTTGCGTTTGCAGTACGTGCAGATTTCAAAGTAGTAGTCTTCCTTGCCGCAGCGGTCGCACTTGTTGGAAGGCGCTTTTTTCAAACTCACACACCTCAAAATAATGGCAAATTTTTTGACGAATCCGGCTTTCCGGGCAAACCCGAAGGCTCGGCTTGTAATTGCGGAATTTCTTCTGAAACCCGTGGCTTAAAAAGCTTTCAAGACGGCTTGCAGGTCCGTGGGGTGGCATTTGGCAGCATGCCTTTGGCACGGGTCCATCGAAGCCGTTTAAAACCCGTTTGCCCCTTAAAAGCGGTTATGCCGGCAACGCACGCGGATAACATCTTAGCCCATACGTCGGCCGCCTATAGCCGCAACGGAAAGCTCATCTTGTTTTTCTCCGTGCCTTTTCTGGTCGCCGTGCCTTTGTTGTCCCTGTTGCCCAACTTTTCGACCCTCGGCGGCATCTTCCTGCGCTTCGGCAGCGTTCCGGCCACGTTGTCACTAGTCGAATTCGGCTTCATCGCCGCCATTTTCTTAGTTTCGCTTTTGTTGGCGTCGTTTGCCATTGCCGCGGTCAACGTCGTCATCCGGTCGCAACGCACGCTCAACCTCATGACGCACTACGAATCGTCGCGCATCGAGCACGCCACGTTCCGGCTGTTCTTCGTGCTTTTAGCTGCCACATTGGTCATTTTGGCGTCGAATCTGTTGTTGTTGGACCTGCACGTCAACTTTGGCGGCAAAGTCGTTGCCTTGCAGCCGTTGTTGGGCAGCTTGGTTTCGTTCGTCGTCAGTGCCGCCATCTTGTTCGTGCCGCAGGCCATCGCGGTGGACGACGCCGGGGTGCCGCAGGCGTTGAGAAAAAGCGTCAAATTCGTTTTCCAAAAACCCGCTTATTTCGTCCTGTTTTTGGTTGCCGGCTCGGTCCTTTTGTTGTTGAACGACGCCTTGTTTTTGACCGTCATGCCGGGTTCGGCCCGCATGGCGTCGCTTTTGGTCACCGCGTTTCTGATTGTGCCGTTGTTGGAAGTCGTCAAGACGCAGATTTACTTGAGCAAGTATACGTTGATTTAAGCCAAGTTTTTCCGGCTTTTTCCAAACGGGTATTAATCTTCCCTGTCGCAACACTCTTTCACGTATGTCCATCCTCATCATCAGCGAAAAGCCGTCCGCTGCCCGCAAGATCGCCGACGCCTTGAGCGGGGGCAGGGCCCGCACGTTGGGCAAAGGAAAAGTCAAGCATCTCGAATTCGTCTTGGACGGAAAGACGGTGCGGGTGGCCGCGGCTGTGGGCCACATCTACGGCATCAAGCAAAGCGTTCCCGGAGCGGGTTACCCGGTTTTTGACATCGAGTGGGGGCCGTCTCACGAAATCCAAAAAGGTTCGGATTACACCAAGGACTACCTATCCGTCTTGAAGGCCCTCTGTAAGGAAGCGGTCGAAGTGGTCAACGCGTGCGATTTGGATACTGAAGGATGCCTACCGGGTTCTGAGCTCATCCTGGTGCGGGCCGGGCAAACCACCAAGTTAATGCAAATGGCCGAATTGGTTGGCGACGTTTTCGACCGATATCCCGTTCAGCGTTGGAACGAATTCGAATTCGTCGAACCGGCCGATTACTGGACGCTTGGCTTTTCAGAGGCCGATTTCAAGCAGGGGTGGGTGCCCATACGCAAAGTCATGCGGCGCCCCGGTGATGGCTCTCTGTTAGAAATCACCTTGCGTCGCGGACGGAAGATCCAGGTCAGCAAGAACCACCCCTTATTGGCACTGGCGTCGGATGGCATTGAATCCCTGCGTGCAGACCGGGTTGCGAACGGAACTTTTCTTCCGGTTTCATCCAACTTCTTTTTAGCTGATGCCGTACGAGAATTGGATTTGATTGATGCATTCAAGCACAAACGCGGGTACTACGTATATGGTTGGAAACGCGTTCTGGACGTCATGCCCGCGGAAATCGCCAGTCTTACCGGCGTGAAACGCAAAACCGCCATTGGATGGCGCTTCGCCGATTGTATGCCGTTGGAAACTTACTTGAAACTTGAAAAAGACGCGTCTCTTCGAAAACACCTGAAACTAGGCATTAAGCGCTCGAAAACACGCTGTTCTGCCAAAATTCCGTTGGATGAAGATTTTGGCCGTTTAATCGGATACTATCTTGCAGAAGGTTGTGTCGACACGTCCGGGTTTGTCGGCTTCTACTTCGGCCCGAGCGAAGAACATTATGCTAATGAAGTTCTCACCATACTAAAGAGGCTCGTTGGTACCAACGGAAAAAAGCGCTACCGGTTCATCTCCAATGATTACGGTTCCGGTTACTCCTATGAAGTGGGCACTAAGAGTCGCGTACTATCCGTGCTTTTTTCCGAATTATTCCGACTTGGGAAAAACTCCCACAAAAAAACCGTTCCCGGTGTTTTCTTCAGCTTCCCAAAAGAATTCCGCAAGGGACTTGTGCAGGGCTACATCCGCGGTGATGGCTCATTATTTACCGACCGTCGGGACGATTTGCCGCATATCTCCGCCGGAAGCGTCAGCGAATCCCTCATCCGCCGCATGCGACTCCTTCTTTTCAGTCTTGGAATCGGCTCTTCCGTCGTCAGTGCGGAAAAAGTGCATTTCCTCCACATCGGAACCAAGAAGGATATTGAGACATTCCTACGACAAATCGAGCCCATCGAGGGCGTCTTTTTGCGTACGCCGTTTTCCACGAAAGATTTGCAGTCTGCTTTGCCGAATATCGTCCTGAACGAAAGCTCCGTCGTAAATGCGCATAACTTCCGCCATAACAAACGCTCGCAATTGTCAAGCGTCGTCGAATTCACCCCATTGGCCAAAAAAATCGTCCAAGGCGACGTCCAATTTGACGAAGTGGTTTCCGTGCGCGAAATCCCCCACTCAGGCGATTTGTACGACTTGGAGACCGAGACCCACAACTTTATGCATGGGGATGGCGTTTTCAGCCACAACAGCCTCATCGGCTTCAAAGTCATCCAGTTCAACGCCGCCGGCAAAAAGAGCAGCCGCATGAAGTTCTCCACTCTCACCTCTGCCGAGTTGAAAAAGGCATTCGAAACGCGGGGTCCTTTGGACGTGTCCATGGCCCAGGCCGGCGAGGCCCGCCACGAATTGGACTGGCTCTGGGGCATCAACGCGTCGCGGGCTTTAATGGCGGCCATCAAGAAAGCCGGCATCTTCCGCATCTTAAGCGTCGGCCGCGTGCAGGGCCCGGCGTTGCACGTTTTGGCGCAGCGCGAGCGTGAGATTGCCGCGTTCAAATCCGAACCGTATTGGCAACTCTTTGCCCATCTGGGTGAGGCCGAGTTCGAGCACGTCCATGGCAAGTTTTTTGTGCAAGGTGACGCGGACGCCGCTTTCGGACGGTCCTCCAAGGACGGCACGGTTAAAAAAGTTGAGGCCAACAAGGTCAAACAAAAACCGCCGTTTCCGTTTGACTTGACCACCTTGCAGATGGAAGCGTACCGCTGTTTCAATTTCTCGCCCACGCAGACGTTGCAATTTGCGCAAGATTTGTACAGCGATGCGTTAGTGTCGTACCCTCGGACTTCCTCCCAACAATTACCCCCCCAATTGGGCCTGGAGCGCATCGTGGCGCAGATGGCGCAACAACCGCAATACCAGTCACTGGCAAGCCAATTGGTCGAGCAAAAGCGCTTTACGCCCAACAACGGGCCCAAGGAAGATCCGGCGCACCCCGCCATCCACCCCACCGGCGAGCGGCCCACGCAAATCGGCGCGCAGCAAGCCAAACTGTACGATCTCATCGTCAAACGCTTTTTGGCTACGTTGGCGCCGTCAGCTTTACGCATCCGCATGAACGTAATACTTCATTTAGGCCAGGAAGATTACGCCGCCCAAGGCGCGCGCACGGTGGAACCCGGTTGGCACGCGTTTTACGCGCCGTACACCAAAGTCGAGGAAGTCACGTTGCCGCCGTTGGAAGAAGGCAAACCCGTGACCGTCGACAAATTGGAAAAAATCCAAAAAGAGACGCAGCCGCCCAAGCGCTATACGGCCGTGTCCATCATCAAGGCGCTTGAAGCGAAAAATCTTGGAACTAAGAGCACCCGCGCCTCCATCGTCCAGACCCTTTTCGACCGCAACTATTTGGCCGGCAAAAGCATCGAAGTCACGCCCCTGGGGTTGCAGGTTGAATCCGCGTTGGAGAAGAACGTTCCCGGAATCCTTTCCGAGGACATGACGCGGCAATTCGAGGAAGAAATGGACGCCATCGAAAAGCAGAAAATCACGAAAGAAAAAGTGGTGCAGGACGGCCGAACGGAGTTGGAAAAAATCCTCCGCCAGTTCAAGGAAAAAGAAGGGCCCATCGGACAGGAACTGGTCTCGGCGCTGCGGCAGACTCAATCCGCGGCGAACGTTTTAGGTCCGTGCAAGGCGTGCGGCAAGATGCTCGCCATCCGAAAGTCGCAATACGGCTTTTTCGTGGGCTGCACTGGCTACCCCGCATGCAAGATGTTATACCCCTTGCCCAAGGAGGCATTGGTCAAGCCGTTGGGCAAAATCTGTGTAAGTTGCGGCACGCCCCAAGTCTCGGTCCACCGAAAAGGCAAGCGCAGCTTCAGCATGTGTTTGGACCCCAAATGCAAGACAAAAGAAAATTGGGGGCCCAAACCGGCATCTGCAGTGGGCCTTACGACTTCGTCCGGTGCTGCTCCCGCATCTTTTGTTCCTTCCGCTTTATCGTCCCCGTCCGCTGCGCCTTCGTCCGCGGCTTTAACTGCTGCGCCTCCGAAAACAACGCCTTCCGTTTTCATTCGCCAAAGTTCGACTACGGCTTCCACTCCCCGCTCCTCGTCTTCGACTGCGGCTTCTTCGGTGCCTTCCTCCGGTACACTGGTTGCCCGCGCTTTGCCCAAGAAACGTCGTGCACCGCCCAAAAAACCGTCCACGCCGGCTGAACCGCGCATTGATTACGGCGATTGAACAAAGACGATACTTGACTTTTTATGAAAATCCTCATCGACCTTAAGAAGACCGTCCACGAAAACGCCGCTTTTTACTACGACGAAGCCAAGAAGTGGAAGCGAAAAGCTGCCGGCGCTCGCAAAGCCATTGCCCAAGTTGAAGGCCGATCCATGGCCAAAGCGTCGGACCAGCGCTATGCCGCTCCCACCGCGCCTGGAAAGGTCCGCAAAACCAAGACGGGTTGGTTCGGCGAATACCACCATGGCGCCACCAAGAACGGCTTCATGGTCGTATCGGGTAAAAATGCCAAAGACAACGACCAACTGGTCTCGCGGCATCTGAAAGAAGGCGACTTGTTTTTCCACGCGGACATCGTGGGTGCGTCCACCACTATCCTCAAAGGCGGCGGCAAAAAGCCGGCAAAGGAAGATTTGGAACAAGCAGCCCAGATGGCAGCCTGTTATTCCCGCGCCTGGAAACAAGGCTACCACGTGGTGGACGTCTACGCCGTTACGCCGGACCAGTTGTCGAAATACAGCCAAGGCGAGTACGTGGGCCAAGGCGCGTTCATCATCCTAGGTGAGAGGCAGTGGTTCAAGAACACGGAATTGAAATTGTACTTGAAGCCGGATCCCGTTGCCAAGACCGTCGCAATTCTTCCGTTCATCCATTCCGGCAAGCGGGACGACGCCATCTTGGTGCAGCCCGGTTCGGTGCCGAAAGAAACCGCCGTCAAGGCCTTGGCCAAGAAATGGCACGTGCGCGAAGAAGCCGTGTCAAGCGTGTTGCCGGGCGACGTGGAAGCGGTCTGATTTCCGCTTTGGGTCATACCCCGGCTTCTGAGCGATGCGATGATTTTCGGAGAAATCATCGCTTCCAACCGTTGGCCGGCAATATAACCCAAATGCTGTTCAACTTGCCCCTGCGGGGATACCCCGGGCTTTAGCCCGGGGAGGATGTCATTTCTGGTTGCATCTTGCGTTTCGTTGGTTTCGCATCGCTTTTGACTCCGTTTTCCCCTTTCGATTTCGACGTCTTTTTCAAGTTTCCCCCCTGCTTTTTCAGTCTTTCGGCTTGGTTTCTATGGATGGAAATACTTTTATATGTTAAATTTTACTAACATAGCATGAAATTTCATCATATCCTGCCGGACTTGCTGGGCACCAAGGCCAAGGCCCTCCTGCTGCAGACGCTAATGGATTTTCCTTCGGCCCAAAAGACGGGTCGCGAGTGGGCGGCAATGGCGCATGTGTCCCCTCCCCAGGCCATGCAGGCGTTTCGGACTTTTGAGAACTACGGCATGGTTTCTTGGCGTCCGGCTGGAAAAAGCCGATTGTGGACTCTGAACGGACAGCACGTATACGTGTCGGCCCTCCAGGCGTTCTTGAATGTCGAAAACGATTTTACCCGCGCCTTTTTGGACGCGCTTCGATCCCAGCTGGACAAGACGACTTTTTCCAAAATCGTGGAAATAAGCTTGTTCGGATCGGTCGCCCGTCATTCCGACGTCCACGGAAGTGACGTTGATTTGTTCGTTCTGGTGTCCGAATCTGCCGCCAGCGAACCCATTCGGCAAGCCTGTTTAGCCGTATCCGTCCAACTGATTGACCGATTCGGAGCCGTGGCCATGCCGTTGGTCGTATCCCAAAAAGAGTTGGGTGCCACCAACCCGTTGCTTCTGAAGAATATTCATCACGATGGTGCTCGTTTCTACGGAGGTCCCCAACATGGCGCGCGTCATTGAACTGGAAAAGCACCACTATGCCGACTTTTCTAAAAAAGCGGAACAATTTTTCCATAGCCTCAAAGAATCCATCCAAGCGGGTCGGTGGGATGCGGCCGGATCATCCGCCGTCCATTGCGTCATTTGCTCGACGGACGCGTTAACGTGCTATTATTTGAAACAACGTTCCGCATCCGAGCGCCACCAAGATGCCGTCCAGCTGCTCAAAAAACTTCCCTTGAAAGAAATCGATGATAAGGCACGGCAGTTTTTGGACGTCATAAATTTGAAGAACCAAGTCGAGTACAGTTACCACTTGACTTCTGAAAAACAAGCTTTGTTGATGGCCAAACAAGCCGAACGCTTCTACGCGTGGGCCAAGGACCAACTACCCCGATAGCCTGCATGCCGAGAGACAAAAAACCGGCCCGCACGTTCAACGTCCGCGAAGAAAGCTTGTTGAGCGTGCTGCCCGGCGACGTGGAATTGGCGGTATAGCTTTTTTTCCGGTCGGAAGCTTCCGATATTTTGCTTGAATCGTTGACTCGGTTTGTGTCCGTCCGCTTCCGGGATAGTTTTCGTTCGGGATTGCAGTCAAGGCTAGCCGTACAACGCCTGACGGACCTGATTCAGCAAGTTTTGCTGCACCGTGGAATTTCCTAACGATTTGCTTCCGTAGGTCCCTCTGGCCCAGACGGACACCATTCGTGCCTTTAAGCCTTCTCCCTCGGTTTGTTGGAGTTCGCCTAACCTCCTGAATCCAAGCCCTGCAAGGTGCTGACCTTCCCTTTGATTTCCCGCTTCCGCTGTCAGAAACCGGGCGGCGCCCATGCCGTGCTGTTGGTTGTGTGCTAGGACGGCCGCTTGAATCAACGCTTCCGAAGCCGGCCTTAAACCTGGAGTTAAATATCCCAGGTGGAGGTGCGGCGCGCGTTCTCCGACCGGGATGGACATGGAGGTGGCTGCCCCGGTTATTTTTCCGTCCCGGATGGCGTAGTGACCGCGTGCGGCCCCACTTGCGATGGCTTCGCGTGCCGCTGCCCGGCTAATCATGGTGCCCGCTGGCGTGCTGTCACGAATGGTGCGGTAAACGGCTCCAAAAACAGGATGGCTTACGGACTCAGGTCGCAACGTGTACGTGCTGTGCCCTCCTTCCCGGATGCCGCTGTGTTGGACGATTCCGCTGGGTGGTCGGCTCCGCATTCCGGGTACTTTTTCAAACTCCCTGGGCCTCAGAAACTGTATGGGTTCAGCAAAACGACGTGGCATGGGTCTATCACCGTTTGAATGGGTTGCGGCCTACAATTTATTCTTATGCTCATTGACCGCCTACGTGGTTTTCCGAATCGTTTTTATCCGCTTGAGCCCCGTTCTATTCCTGTTGTCTGCCTTTTTTGATTTCGCGTGGATTCGGGTTCATTAGGTTTTTCACGCGTTCAGGACTTATTTTTTCGAACCATTCTTGGGCTTCTTGTTCTTTCTCAGGAAACCGCGTGAAAAGACCTTTGACTCCGGGCCAAACTTGGACTTCGTTCAACGCCACGTTGAAGCGGCCGGTTTTTTTCAAAATAGCCGTTTATTGGCCTTTCACTTCGCTTCATTTCTCTCCCCATCGAAATGAATAAAACTGAGTCTCGGTCATTTCTTTCTATGCCGAATGCAGTCGAGCGGATGCGGAAGGTTGAGGGTGTCGAAACCCTCACGGTTCACAACACTCACCTTACTAAAGCGGGTCGTGGAGTAGTGGACCAAATAATTGATACGCGACGGCACGTTAAACTCGGCGTTGCTGGCACGATTTATGGTTTGATGGAGCATTCCAGTCATCCGGGTCAAATGTGGGCTTTTATGGGTGGGTACGCCGCGTTGCATTCGCTTTGGGTCGGACCGAAATTGCCGAGTCATTTCCGTGATTTGGCTGATCTCCACGACCAAAAGGAACTGTTCCATGAGACAAACAATAGGGCAATTATGGACCGGTTGCGACAATTCGGGCCGACTCATTTGGGCGTTGATGGCGCAGGCAATGTCGTCTTCATCAAGCAATCCTCTCAACAAAACTGGTTCCAGCGTTTTTTGAGCTGGCAACCCTTCAAGAGTATCCGCACCCGCTTATTTTCAAATGAGGCTTCGTCCAAAGGCCTTTTTCTCGAAGATAAGAATCCAACGAACCGGTTTCTACACGAACAGGACCGGAAGGTAGCTTGAGTCCACTTCTTTACCGTCTCGTATAGGAATCGCGCTTCATTTGGCAACGGTTATTAAGTACGAATTCTCTGTTGCATCCTATGTTGTCTTCCATGCGTTTGGGGGCTGCCGAACGCGCTTGGGCATCCCGTGAACATCCCAATGTCCTCTACCGTGGCCATGCCGGCGGTCGCCAAATTACCGTACGGGCCATCGAGGCGTTTCACGGCCCCGTGGAAGCCAAGTTGACCAACGAGCAACTCAAGGGACTCAGTCCACAGCAGCGCGCCGAGCGTAAAATCCTCCAAAACGCTTATCACGCCATGAACGACTACTTCGGGGGTAAAGGCGAGGGCATTCCAATCGAGGCTCTCCATGGCGCGCTCAATATGCCGCGCGAGGCCGGCAAAACGGTGTTCCTGGTCGCACACGACGAGAACGGAAAGGTTCTTTCGTACGCAAGCGCCGTTCACCACGAGCCTACCAAGACCGCTGTTTTGGGCTACATTTGGTCCCATCCGGGTAAGGAATTCCGCGGGGCCAAATTGGAGGGTAGCTCGAAGTCCTTGGCTCACCTGGTTTTGGATCGCGTTGTCGACCAACTTAAAAATGGCGTTGGCACCCGCAACATATATGCTGAAATCGAGCCGTTCACCCCGAAAGAGCAACGTGACTTTTCACAGCTGAAAGACCTAAACAACCGATCGCGGGAGGACGAGCAGCGTTTTCAAGAGCTGTATTACAAACAGAAACGAGAAAAAGGAGAACACGCCGAGTTCTTGAATCTGCGCAGCAAGGCTTCACATACCGAAGAACAGGAAACTCGCTGGCTTGACTTGCATGATCGCTTGCAACGCATGAAATTCTTCGACAAGTGGGGCGCCCAGCACATCCGGATGACGCATATGACACCCAACGGCGAAGGAAACACCCGGATGAATGCAATCGTCTTGGCCCACGAGGGCCTTCCCGCCTTGAACGCGCGCAACTTTTTACAAGGGGTACGGGGCGTCCAGAGCCTTATTTATTCACACTTCCCCGCTTCACACCGGCAACGCGCCTACGCTCCGATGGCTGATTTTGCCCGTCGGTTGGGTCAACAGTTCAGGGCGAAAACGTTTACCCTGCAGCCGGTCCGGAACCTGCTCAAATCGGCTTGAATGGCTCGTCTTATGCCGCCCGTTGCAGCGGTCGTTGGTATCCGCCGCGCAGCATGCCGAGGACGGGTGCAGCTGCTCTTTCAAATCCGGTCCTGGCCAAGTTGCCCATATTCTCGAAGATGCCGCGGCGGGGGTCGAAGACTTCCACGCGGCGCGGCCGGTTGAGTTGGGCGATTTTGAGACCCAGTTCCGGCGTGCCATAGACCGAGCTTTCGTACAGCGCCAGTTGGGCTTGCTTGATGGCGTTCAACATATTCTGAGGCGTCCGTTCCATGCTTTTTCCATCCAGGCGTTTGACGTGCAGGTCCATAGGTACTCCTAAGGGATTTTCTTTGCCCGCGCTTAGTGTGTGGTTGTGGTCCAGGTTGGTCTGGACGTAGCCATGGCTGGTCCAGGCCTGTTTTCGGCCGACCAGATCATTCAACTGTGTGAGCTCTTTTTGCTCTTCCGGCCTGAGGCTTCCCTGCTGGGCTTTGGCGCTCAATTCCGCGTGCGTTTGCGCGGCTTCGCGCGTGTATTGTTCAGTCTCCAGCAACGCGAATTTGGCGCCGTCGTTGCGCGCGATTTCGTAGTGGTGGTCAAGCATGTCCCGGCCAAGGCCGAACTTTCGGAATTCCGGGTGCAGGACGATGTATTCAATCAGCGCGCTGCGGGCGTTGCCTTTTCCGAACGCACGGCTGGATGTGGACATCCCGACTGTTTTTCCAGTTTCCAAGCTGCGGGCTGTTACAAAGTTACTTCGGAGGTTGGATGGGCTGTTGGTGCCTTTCACCGCGGAAAGGGCTTTTTGCCACAGGTTTTTCAATTTCCAACCCCGACTTTGTGCAGCAATCCACATGTGCGTCTCTTGTCTCTCGTCGTGTGGAAAATACCCTTTCCAATCCGATAATGCGCGTGCCATCAGCGTCCGTGCTTCTTGCTGGAATTGGATTTTATTGGATTCTCCTTCCGGGCCCGGTTTAATGCGCTCCTCCCGGCGCAAGCCCGCACCCTCCCGGCTCGGCGCGGTCCCTGCCCCGAAACCCGGAACGTAGTGCATCCTTTCGAAAACGATGGTTTCCTTTCGCCCATCGGGGTGTTCGATTATTTTTTTCCCCAGCCTTTCAACGAACGGGTTGGCTTCCGATACGTTTAATGTTGGTCTTTTTCCAGGCTCGATATTGAACCGTTCCGCCGGGAATCCAGGGGGGTGAATGGACGCATGCATCGATTCCGGACCGATTTTCCGGACTCCGGGGCGGGTCATTTCCATGGTACGCATAGGTGAATCATATTGCGTCGAAATAATAAGCCAACGTTTTCCATTAATCTTTTTTTCCTGTTGCTGAATTCCACGCCACCATTCCTCCTGCCAGACTCTTGCAGTCGTAGCCTTTGGTGGAGAGGAAGTGTTGCGCGACCAAGGAGCGGTTTCCGGAATGGCAGACGATGACGATGGAACCGGTGTGTCTTTTTGGGGTTTGCGATTGTCGGGCTTCTGCATCGGCGTCCTCTAATCCGCTTTTTGGCAACTCGTGCAGCCGTTGCATCAGTTGGCCCATGGGGATGTTGACTGCGGAAGGAATGGCGGGGCTCTCGAGGAGTTCTTCGGGTTGGCGCACGTCGAGGATGAAGGGGGGTCGTGTGGAATCGAGTTGTTGCAAGAGTTGGCGGACGCTGAGTTCTGTTGCTTCGTCGAGTTGGAACGGTTCGGAATCCATGACGGATTTTTGCGGGCGGAAGGTTTTAAGTCCGCTGTCCCTGTGATTTGGGATTTGGATGGATTTTTCGTCCAGCTTCTCGCCCAAATAGGCGTAGCCGGCCGCCTTGATGGCTTTCAACAATAGGAGGGTGCATTTGACGCGGGCCGCGCTGATCGGAACGCCTATCATGCGAACGACGCCATCCGGGCTGAGCGCGTTGATTGTCTCCGAAACCACCGGTCTATAGCGAACACCCGCAAGCGTGAGCGGTGATTGGAGGAGTGTATTCACTTTGCTTCAAGGGCGACTTGACTTTTTGCGATAACCTGCCGGTTCAATCCAAATCCACGCTGTCGATGCCTTTATTAATATCTAATTAGAATATCTATTAGTGATATTTTGTTTACCGTCCGTTTCCAAGGTCTCGCGTTGACTCCCACGCACAGTGCGTATCGTGAATTGGAAGATTTAAGGTTGGACTTGCATGACGTCCATGAAATCCTTGAATGTGGTTTTGATTGCGCCCGTTCCCGCCGTTCGGGCGATAAAATCGAACGGTGCATCCGGAAAGGGAATAAAGTTTTGCGCGCCGTCGTGGTGAAGGACTTCCATTCATTTTT
>Ga0209514_10005369_pt1 | contig 16440 bp, 13 predicted proteins | sample Subgrocontami58m_FD_187452 | JGI IMG/M metagenome (GOLD analysis project Ga0209514, IMG submission 187452) | Subsurface groundwater microbial communities from S. Glens Falls, New York, USA - GMW37 contaminated, 5.8 m (SPAdes) (version 3) | ecosystem: Environmental > Aquatic > Deep subsurface >...
GTGCAGGTGTGGGTCGAGCAGGAGCACATCGGCGGCATCCACCTTCAGTTGGGTGATGGCCTGATTGAGGACGATGCCGAGGGTGAGATTTAGGTCGAAGCTGGAGGTGATGGCTATGTCAATCGTGCGTAGAGCGTCCAGACACTCGAGTTGACGCCGGATATTCTCTTCGGCGCGCTTTCGCACGGCGATTTCTGCTGTGAGCGCCGCCGTTCGTTCCTCCACCAACTCTTCCAGGTGCTCGCGCAGGCGAGCGCGTTCCAGCGCGATGCCCACCTGATTGCCTACGCCGTATAGGATTTTCAAGTCCTCGTCACTGAACAAGCCTTCTTCCGCCCCGACCAAATTCATCAGACCTAATATCCGCTCGCCAACCCACAACGGAACGCTGGCATGGTAATGTAGGCCGCGCGTGTCGCCATTTGCTTTCTGCAATCGCTCACAGTCCAAGATGTTCGTGACTTGATCAAGTTCACCGGTGAGCAGTTTGCGGCGGCACAGGCACTCGCCTTCCAACGCGCCCGGGACCCCCAGCGCAGGCGGCAGGCCGTGCGCGGCCCCGAGGCGGTATCCCGTCTCGCCCTCCCGAAGGAAAATCCAGCCAGCCTGCACGCCGGGCAATTCCATGGCGCGCTCCAGCGCCATCTCGCACACCTTGACCTCACTACCGGCCTGGTTGAGCCCCCCGGCAATGCGATACAGCCCGTTGAGCGATTGGTTGGAATGCTCGAGGTCGGTGTTCAGGCGCACCGCCTCTTCGTAAGTGGAAATCAGCAAGTCCAGGATTTGCTGGCGCTCGGCGGTGATCAAGTGCCGCTGGCCGCCCAGCTCAATCTCCAGACCCAGCTGGGTTTTCTCGCCCTTGCGCAGAGCGCGGTTGGCGAGGATGTAGCGGACGCGCTGGATCAGATTCTTCTCGTCGTAAGGTTTACGGATGAAATTATCCGCACCGCACTCGAGGCCGCGGACGACATCGTGCGAGCTGGAGAGGGATGTCACTAGGATCACCGGGATGTCTCTCAGCGTCTCGTCCGCTTTGATCGCCTTGCACAGTTGGTAGCCGTCCATCTCCGGCATCACGATGTCGCTGATGACGAGCGTGGGCTTCTTCTGCCGCGCAGCCTCCAGCGCCTGCCGGCCGTCGTGGGCGACGGTGACGGCGTAACCGCTCTCTTCCAACAAGTGCCGCAGTCGCTCCGCTTGCGTAGAGCTGTCTTCGGCGATCAGGATTTCGATATGGTTGTGTGAGGGTGTGTTGTGAGATGCCATTGGAGGATTGCCCCTTTCATTTTTGTTTCATCAGGCTCGCCAGCGCGGCGGCAATGCCTTCTGGTGGAAACACATAAGTAGCCGCGCCCAGTTTGATCGCTTCGCCCGGCATGCCGTGAACGACGGAACTGTCTTTATCCTGCGCCAGGGTCATGGCGCCTTTTTCTTTCATCAATCTCAATTCCTCCGCTCCATCTTTTCCCATACCCGTGAGCAACACGCCAACCGCATTCGGCCCGTAAGCGCTGGCGACGGAGCGGAAGAGATACGACACCGACGGGCGCAGGCCGTTCTCCGGTTCATCGTGGGTTAGCGACACCTTCCCGCCCGGCTCCACTTTCATCTGAAATCCATCCGGAGCGACATAGACGCGCCCGGGCAGCAGAGTTTCCCCATGGGTGGCAACATGAACCTGCCGCCCGCTTGAATGGGTCAGCCATTCGACAAACCCTCGGACAAAACCGGCCGCCATATGCTGAACGATCACTACGGGAACCCGGAAATCCTTCGGCAGAGCGGCGAGGATCGTTTGCAACACGATCGGTCCGCCGGTGGAAGCGCCGATGGCGACGAGTCTGATTTCGGCGGCTTTGGGCCCGCGTTCCACTTCTGCGGTCGCAGGCAGACGAAGCGGTGCTGTTCCTTCACGCCGGGGACGCGCCCAGCGCCGCACCACCTTCACTTCCGACATCAGTTTCACCGTCTGGATCAATTCCTGCGCCATCGCTTCGTGATCCGGGTGGCCGAGACCCCGCGGTCGCGGCAGGACCGCCAGCGCGCCCGCCTCCACCGCGCGGAAAGTTGTGGCGACCTCTTTGGTGTCCCAACTCCCGCTCACGATGACGATGGGCGTGGGCTGGGTTTCCATGATCCTGCGGGTGGCCTCGAACCCGTCCATCCTGGGCATGTTGATGTCCATGGTGATCACGTCGGGCTTCTCCCGCTGCACGGCTTCGAGGGCTTCTGCGCCGTCCCGCGCTGTCCCGATCACCTGGATGGCTGGATCAGAACTGAGGATATGAACGAGGAATTCCCGCAGGACTGCTGAATCTTCGGCGATGAGAACTTTGATCATATCAATCTCCGAACCACTTCCAGCAAATTGCTCTGGTCGAAACTCCTTTTGACGAGATAGGCATTCGCGCCCACGTCGATCCCGCGCTCGCGGTCTTCACGCGATTCAAGCGCCGTCACCAGCACCACCGGCAGTTCCGCCAGTTTCTTATCGCCGCGGATCTTCGCCGTCAGGTCAAGCCCGTTCATGCGCGGCATGTCCACATCCGAGACAACCAGATCGAAGGCCTCCGTCCGCAGCGTAGTGAATGCGTCCACGCCGTCCACGGCCGTTTTGACGCGATAGCCGGCCGCTTCCAGAATGTTCTTCAACAGCGTCCGGGCTGTGATCGAATCTTCGACGATCAAAATAGATTTTTGTTTTGCCGCAGCGCGCCCAGCGGCGACGGGGGCAAGCGCCGGAGCGGCTGCGGTTTTGACGGCTGACTTCATCAAATCGGGAACGTTGAGGATGGGCACGACCTGTCCCGTGCCCAGTACGGTCGCCCCAGCGATGTTCCGCACGCGGGCGAGCTGCGGGCCGAGACTCTTCACCAGCACTTCCTGTTCGCCCAGAATCTCATCCACCCGAAACGCAATGCGCTTCTCCGCCGCCTCCAGCACGACAACCGGCCATCGACCCTCAGACTCCTCCGCAGTACCTTTCCGGGGAAGTTCCAGCGCCTCTCCCAGCTTGACCAGCGACACCGCTTGCCCGTTTAACAGAATCGTCTCGCGGTTCTTGACCGTCTGGATTTCTTCCTGCCTAACTCTCACCACGCGTTCCATATGGGTCGTGGGAAGGACAAAACGGTGCTCATCCACTCGCACCAGCAGTCCGCGGAAGGTCACCATCGTCAACGGCAGAATGAGGCGGAATGTCGTCCCGGTCCCGGGCCGCGTCTCCAGCGAGACGGCGCCGCCCAGTTTTTCCACCTTCTCCCGCACGATAGCCAGGCCGAGGCCGCGACCTGAAATATCCGTGATGATCGGACTCGTCGAGACCCCCGACTGGAAGATCAGCGCCAGTGCCTCTGGCTCGCTCATACTCTCCACCGCCGCCTCTGGAGAGATCAGTCCCAGCTTCAGCGCAGCCGCACGCACCTTCGCCGGGTCGATCCCCGCGCCGTCATCCGAAATGAGAATCTCAACTTTGCTGCCGTTCTTCTGCGCGATGGCAATGGTCACTGTGCCTCGCGGCGGTTTATTCTGTCGGCGGCGTTCCTCCGGCCTCTCAATGCCGTGATCAATGCAGTTTCTCACCAGATGAATGAGAGGGTCTTTGATCTCCTGCAAAATCCGCCGGTCTACTTCGATCTCTGCGCCCTGAATGGACAGTTCAACTTCTTTGCCCTGTTCGCGTGAGAGGTCACGGGCAAACTTCGGAAAGATCTCCAGCAGCGAGGCAAAGGGCAGCATCAGCGACTGCTTCATGTCCTGAAGCAGGTTGTCCACCATCCCGCCCAGCGCGCGATGATCGCGTTCCGCCGACCGGGTTAATGCGTTCAGTTTACTTTCCAACGACTTGGTAAAGGTGTCGTTCCAATGCAGGAATTCGAGGAGTTTCGCTATCTCGCCATTCTGTTGCCCTGATGCGTCTGGCCGGGGCCTTTGGCCATTCTTCCGGCTATCTGATTCGCCATTCCTGTCTGCGTCTAAAGAGAGTTGAATCGCCCGCACTGCCGGTTGAATCTTCGCCCACTCCTTTTTCCATTGCGCCAGCGCGACATCAACCTCCCGCAGTTCAACCACGCGCTGCCCTGCTCCTAATTTTGCGGAGAGAAGCTCCTCTACTTGCAGCAGTAGCGAGTCTAGCCTGGCGGTGGAGATCCTAACCGTCTCGGTCAGCAAAGGGCTCCCCTCAATCGGCCGCCTGTCCATCGAAGGGTCTGGCGACTGCGTTTCCGGTTCGGGCGCAGTGGGCGCTTCTTTTTCTTCCGGCGTTGCCGGTTCAGTGGCGATCATGCCCCTCTTCGGTATGTTCTCGAGCTGCCGGACGAGGCTAACCGTCCTCGACTTGTCAGCCGTTTGTCCGGACTCAGTGGAGACCAGAAGTTGGCCGAGTCCGTCAACAGATTGGTGAAGCAGGTCCAGCAGTTCGGGCGATCGGTCAATCTCCCGGCGCTTCATGGCGGCAAAGACGCTTTCCAGCGATTGGCAGAGAGTTTCGATCTCCGTCAGGTTGACCGCCCGCGCCGCGCCTTTGAGGCTGTGCGCTTCACGGAAGACGGTCTCGATAATTTCTGCCTGCCTTTCGGACTCCGGCGCTTTCTCCAGCTCGATCAGGCCGGAAGACATGGCACGGACGTGCTCTTCCGCTTCCACCTTGAAGGTCGCCAGAAGTTTTTTCTGGAAGTCATTGTCTCTTTTGCTCATGCGCCGCCTCCATGTGCATCCAACGGCTTACACCTTATATCGCTCCACTATCTGCTTCAGCTTCTGTCCCAACTCGTGCAGGTTCTGCGCGGCGGTTTCGGCCTGTCTGGTGCTGGCGACGTTTTGCGTGCTCGCGACTTTGATGTTCTCCATCGCCAGCGCCACCTGATCCATCCCCACCGACTGCTGCTGGCTCGAAGCGGCGATCTGCGTCGCCGCCTGCGCCGCCTCGGCGATGCTGTCCGCCAACTGCCGGATGGCCTCGCTCGCTTCCGACGACTGCTTCACGCCGGCCTCCACGGCCTTGCTGCCCTGTTCGGTGGCCATCACCGCTGCGCCCGTCGCCTTCTGAATGTCGCTCAAGATCGTCCGCACCTGAGCGGTGGCTTGCTTGGATTGCTCAGCCAGACTCTTGACTTCTTGCGCCACCACCGCAAAGCCCTTGCCTTGTTCACCGGCTTTGGCCGCTTCGATGGCGGCGTTCACCGCCAACAGGTTCGACTGCTCGGCCAGGTCGTTGACGCTGGCGATGATCTCGCCGATAGCCTGGCTCTGCTCGCTCAAGCGCACGATGGACTCGGCGATGGATTCCATCTGTTCGCGGATGCGGTTCATCCCTTGAATGGTTTCGTCCATCGCCTTCTTGCCGGATTGCGCCACCTGCGCCGATTTCTGCGCGCTGTCGGAAACGTATTTGGCTTTCTGCGTGGCAACCTGCGCTGTCTGTTTGACTTCTTCCACGGTGGTAGTGGTCTCGCTCACGGCGGTAGCCGTTTCGGCCGCGCCCGAGGCGACCTGAGTCGTGGACGCTAAAATCTCGCTGGCAGAGGCGGCCAGCACGTTGATGCCCTCCCGAGTCTCACGATTCACTTCTCGCAGGCTCTCGACCATCCTGCTGAAGGCCTGCGCCAGGACACCGACCTCATCAGCGCGATGGTCGGACGGCACATTCACGGTCAGGTCGCCGGAGGCAACTCGTTCCGCCACGCCGGAGATGGCCTTGAGCGGGTTGGCAATGATGCGGTCCAAGTACAGCGCCATTCCCGCGCCCATCAGCAGCGCGACGAGCCCGATAATCACGAAGAAGCGAATGGAGTCGTTCGCCCTTTGCTCGGACTGCGACAGGGAAGCCTGTGCCCTTTTGTCAGCTTCATCTACGAGTCTGTTGGCAATGGATCGCATCTTCTGATTGCGCTCTTCCTGAATGCCAAGAATCACAGCCTTCGCCTCCTCGATTTTCCCCGCAAGGATCAGGGGTATCACCTGGGCATCCCTTGTCTGCCGAAAAGCGCTTCGTAGCGCATTGAATTCCTTCAGCTCGGCGTGAAGCGCCGCGTCATTCTGCGCGCGGTCGAGAAGACTCTGCATTGTCGCGTCGTTTTCTTTGTCGCGATCCGCAATGTCCTTTTGCAAGAGGTCCCGCTGTGACGAGTCGGTCGCCAGCAACAACGTCAACACGTCGGCTAGAATCGCATTCTGATTGGATCGGACGTCTTTCAGGTCGACGGCGTTGGTGAAGTCCTGCTCGTAAAGCGCCTTCTGAGACTCCCGCATCGCCGTGATCCCGGTATAAGCCGTAACAATCACCGCCGCCAGAAAGATAATGATCAAGCCAAAGCCGAGAAAAAGTTTGGCGCGGGTGGAGAGATCAAGAAGCCATTTCATGGGGTTATTCTTCCTTAATTACGTCTCGACCTCGTGACGTACGATGACTCGCGGGTCAGTAAGAATTCTTGCAACATCCAGCACGATCAGCCTTTCGCCCGTTACACCCCTGAGGTAATCTGCGCGGACGCCAGTCAACGTGGGCAGTGATGGTTGAATCACGGACAGTGGAATGGTACGCACGCCGCGAACCGCGTCGGCGAGAAGGCCGAACTCGATTCGGTCATGCTGGACGATGATCACTTTGTTGAGGTCAGTCAATCCCTTCTGCGGCAGGTCAAAAAACTTTTTGATGTCCACGACTGAGAGGATTCGTCCCCGCACGTTGATAATGCCCAGAACAAACGCGGGGGTGCCGGGCAGCGGCGTGAATTCTTTTAGCGGATAGACTTCGCGCACGAAGCGCGACTCGAGCCCGTATCTTTCGTGCGCCAGAAGGAACTCAATGACCTCGATATATTCTTCAGCAGCTTCTGTTGAGGCGGGTTCCCGCGCCAGCGCTTTCGCTCGCGCCTTGAGAATCTTTTTCTTCGCCTCGGGCGTCGGGTTCGCGCCCCGCTCAAGGGCGATCTGAGTAGTTTCCAGGCGGCGATGGACTTCGCCCCAGTCAATTTCCGTCGCGCGCTTTTTATTCGGCGTCACTTCTTTCTGTGTCATGTCAACGTCTCCTGGTACACCGTAGCTCGAATGATCTCCAGCAGCCTCCCGGCGGTCAGCCCGTCCGACTCTGGCAGAAGGTCATCACGCGGATACGCGCTCAAAAGCAAGAGCGCGTTTTCGAAATGCTTGTCCGCTTCCTCGAACTGGCCCTGTTGCAGTGCCAAATTGCCCAGAGCATAATGAGCCAGCACGAAGTCCGGGTCAAGGTACAGCGCTCGCTTGAGCGACTTCACAGCTTCTTCCACCTGTCCTTGTTCCCGCTGGATCGTCGCGTGGAGATAGTGGCTACTCGGGTTCAGCCGGTCGGCGGCGACGGCTCGCTCGCACCACGCCAGCGCCTCGGACAGTTTGCCCTGGTTAGCGTAGAGGCGCGTCAAAAACGCCATCGCTCTAGCGTCATTGGGATTCTGCGACAACAACGCCATCATCCTTTCCTCCACCTCCGCATAGCGGCCCTGCTCGAATAACACAAAGGTCTCGTGGTACGGCGGCTGTGCCGGCAGTGGCTCCTCTGCGCCTGGCGTTCGGCTTTCTTGCGTGGGGAGGGGAACAGCAGCCTCTGGCGATGACTGAATAGAAAAATCAACCGGCAGTTGCACCGTCCCGTGCTCGGCGCGAGCGGTGTCGCAGGAAAACGAACCCTGCGGCGCCTCAGGCGTTGTGTCAACCGGCATCCCCCTTGGGGTGAAATCATCCGCCACGCGAAGCGAATGGCTATCCTTCCGATAGAGAATCGCATCGGGAAAGTTGATCGTCACCAACGGCGTGAAGAGCGCGTGCGAGGCCTCGCTCGGGCTGACGATCAGCCAACCGCCCTCCACGAGCGAGCGGTTCAGGTTTTGAACCACCTTCCTTGCCCGCTCCGGAGCAAAGTACATCAGCACATTGCGGCAGAAAATCACATCCATCGCGTTAGTGTTGTTCAGGAGGGAGGGATAGGTGTCCTCCGCCAGATTGAGATAGGAGAATGTCACCCTCTTCCGAATCGATGGCGTAATCTCAAAGCGGCTAGCCGATGTTCTCTTGAAGTAGCGGTCTCTGATCCACGCCGGCGTATCCCGAAACGACCACTCGCCATACACGCCCGCAGACGCCTTGCGAAGAAAATGCGGGTTAATGTCCGTCGCCAGAATCGTAATATGCCAATCCTGCCAGTCGGGAATCAATCGGCTCAACAGGATGGCAATGGAATACGGCTCCTCGCCGCTGCAGCAGCCCGCGCTCCAGAGGCGCAGCCGGGGTTCGGCTCCGCGGCGCGCGCGGATCAACTCTGGCAGAACATGCTCTTCAAGAATTTCGAAACTCCTTTTCTCGCGGAAGAAATATGTTTCCCCAACGGTGAGGTGACCGGCCAGCGTTTCGATCTGGCTTCGGGTCAACGGCGACGACAGCAGCCACTGGCAACAGGCCTCGGCGTCTACAAAGCCAAACTCGTCGGCCGCCGAACGGAGTCCCCGCTCGAGGTCGTGCCAGCGTTCACGCGGGAAGCGCAGACCCATCTGCGCGGCGACGAACTCACTGAGTTGGGAAAGCACAGGGTCGGGAATGTCAGCCATCCGTCGGCAGTGCCTCCTCCAATGCGTTCTCTTCGTCAAGCGAGAGGAACGTGTCCAGGTCGTGGATAAAGATCAGGTCGTCGTCGAGTTTCACCACACCATGCACGTAGTCCAGTCCGGGGACGATCGCATCGGAGGCGATCACGAACTCTGCCGGGCGGGTCAGCACGCCGACGACCCTATCCACTACTAGCGCGACTGCTCGCTTCGCGGTGCGGGCGATGATGAATTGGTCGCTCAGGTCTATCTCGCGCTGCGGCAGGCCGAAGCGCTGGCGGATGTCCAGCACGGGAATGATCTGCCCCCGCACGTTGATCACGCCGAGAACAATCGCCGGCGCTTTCGGCAGGGGTGTCACTTCCACCGCCCGTGCCACTGTTTGCGCGGCGGCAAGAGGCAGGGCGTAGCGTTGGCACTCAAGAGCAAACACGACGAGGATCGGGTCGGAGTGAACCATCAAGGTTTCACCTTTCGTTTTAATGTTTTATCTCGCGCCCGATGGATTGCAAGCATAAGTTCGGTGAACATATTAGTCTTGGTAACGAAATCATCCGCCCCGGCGTCTAAGGTCGCTTGACGATACGCGGGCAGATCGCGTGCCGTTAAAATAATGATATACACCTTCGGCACTAGGGCGCGTAAGCGGGGGATCGTGTCGAAGCCGGATAGACCGGGCATGATCAGATCGAGCAGGACAATCTTCGGGCGTAATTTTTTCGCAAGGTATAACGCTTCCTGGCCATCGTGAGCCACACCCACTACCGTCACTTCATCCGCGCCGTTGAGGCGTAAGTAATCGGCGATCAAGCGCAAGAACACAGGATGATCATCTACCAACAAAATGCGCGTTGGTTTTGCGGTTTTCATTGCACCCTATAGTTTCTAGTAAGTCAGTGCGAGTAGCAATACCGTGAGGACAGTAGTTCGCGCTTAAATTAGGGTAAAAAAACGTCCGAAGATGCGAATCTTCGGACGAGTGGCTAGTTGCACAAGGGAGTTGTTGTGCCGCCTATTCCAGCGGCAACAATCGCCGTTGAATGGCGAACCGCACCAGTTCCGTTTGATTGTGCAATCCCAATTTGCGCATCAGGTTGGTGCGATGAGTCGTTGCCGTGTGAGGGCTAATAGAAAGCCGTGAAGAAATTTCGTTGTGGCTCAACCCCTCTGCCGCAAGTTGCAGCACTTGCCGCTCGCGCCTCGTCAAGGTCTCATACAAATCCAATGTTGCATCGCGGGTCTTTTGCGTGAACAGTTCAATCGCCTCCAGCGAAAGCGGCGGGCTGAGATAGCGGCGACCTTCCATAACGTCATGGACGGCTTGGGTCAAGTCGGCGGCGCTGGAGGCTTTTAGCACGTAGCCCTCCGCGCCATTTCTCAACGCCTCCATCACGTAAGGCTCACCACTGTGCATGGAGAGAATAACGATGCGCGTGTTTGGAAAACGCTGACGAACCTGCCGCGTCACTTCCAAACCGCTCAGACCGGGCATCATCAAATCTACTACCAACACGTCAGGGCGAAGTTGCTTTACCAATTCAACCGCCTCCAGTCCATCGCCTGTCTCGCCGACCACGTGAATCGCCGCTTGAGATTCCAAAAGAGCGCGCAAGCCTTGACGCACAATGAGGTGATCATCCGCTAACACCAAATGGATCGTTCTCATCGCGGTTGCTCTCTTCTCTCCAACACATCTTCTAATGGAAGTTCGACGGTGAGGCGCGTGCCGCTGGCGGCAGCCGACTCGATATCCAGTTGCCCACCTAACAAGCGGACTCGTTCGCGCATCCCGGACACGCCGCTCGTCTCTCCCGCCGACAAGGCTCTCTCGGCATCAAAGCCGACGCCGCGATCTTCAACTTGCACCCCCAACACTCGCGGCGTTGCCCAGACTCGCACTGATACTTCGTTGACGTGAGCGTGACGCGCCACGTTCGTGAGAGACTCTTGCACGATGCGAAAGACGGCTAATTCCATTGCCGGTGGAAAACGCTGATTGAAGCCGGTATGTTTGCACTCCACCCGCACGCCGCTTCGGGTGGAGTAACGATCAAAATACCACAGCAGAGTCGGCAACAGCCCCAGATCATCCAGAATCGGCGGGCGCAGATCAAGTGACAAAGATTCCACACGCCGAATAATATCTTCCACGATCATTTTTGCTTCAGCCAATCGTGTTGCCGCAATATTCGCCGGTAGTTGCGGGCTCAGTTCTAACGACAACCTGAGTCCGGTTAATGCTTGACCAATTTCATCGTGCAGTTCGAGCGCAATGTGACGGCGTTCCGCCTCTTGCATCTCGACCAAGTGATGCGACAGCGACTCCAACCGTTTTCGTCCCGCCCGCACTTCCTCAAACAAGCGCTCTCGTTCATCCCGTGCCTGCCGCTGCGCGGTGACATCGCGCGCGACGCTAATCACTTTTGACGGTTGATCATGGACGAAGAGGATGGTGCTGTGAACTTCAGCCCAGAATCGAGAGCCATCCTTGCGCGCCATCTGCATCTCAATGCGAAGTTGATTCTTCCCTTGCGCCAGTATGGCTTTGGCTAGTTCTATGTATCGGAGGAAATCTGAGTCATCGGCGTATAACATGCGCGTCATCTGTCCGATCACTTCTTCGGGTGCGTAGCCAAAGATGTTAGCGATAGCCTGATTCGCAAATTCGATCTGTCTCTCCGGATACTTGACGGTGAAGACCGCATCGCCCATCGTGTTCATCAAATGAGTCAAATACTCTTCGCGCTCGCGCAGAGCCCCCTCCGCTCGCACGCGCTCCGACACATCATTTAGCGTGAACACCAGAAATTCAACTTCGCCCGCGCTATCGAGAATCGGGACCAAAGTCCAGTCCCAATAAATTGTTCCCCATTCCGGATGATCAGGAAAAACAAAGGGTCTGGCGAATGTTTGAAAGGGTTTCTTAGTTCTGACGACTTCTTCGAAAATGGGCTGAGCATTCGACGGATAGAACTCGAAGTGATTGTGTCCGGGGAATTCCGGGAGATCTCTGGCGCAGGCTCTGGCGTAAGCCTCGTTCACCCGGATGAAGTTGAAATTACGGTCGAGCAGCACGATACAGGTCAAGGCATTGGCGAAAAACGCTTCCAGCAACCGCGAGCGTTCGGACAGCTCTTTCTCTGCTTGTTTGCGCCGCGTAATATCTCTGGCAATGCCTTCAATGGCGATGAGATTGCCGGCCTGATCGTAAAAAGGGACGTTGCGTTGTTCCGTCCAGATCATCGTCCCGTCCTTGCGTATCCATCTCAGAGTCAACGGTGTGTCCGGAGGCCGCTCTCCCCGAAACGCCGCCTCCAGCAGCGAGCGATCATCAGGATGAATTATCTTGACGCCCAGATAGGGATCGGCGTAATGCTCTTCGGGCGTGTAACCGATGATCGTTGTCGCCGCCGGGCTCACATACTCAAAACCCGGAGCGGGAACCAAGCGATAACGGTAAACGATATCTTGCGCGTTCTCGGCTAACCGACGGAAGCGCGCCTCGCTCTCGCGTACAGCCTTCTGTTCCCATTCCCGTTCTTGAATGTTGTGTAAGAGACGTTCGACTTCCAGCGCGTCCTGACCGTGCTTTAAAAATTCTTCGGGCGGCACGTAGTACGGGTTCTGGCACACCCATCCGCCGCAGATCACGATGGGGTGAGTGCGAATCACGTCCCGGATAATTTCGGGGGCGAAGCGGTTGCGGTTATATTGGCAAATCGCGCTGGCATCGTGATCGTGAAAGAAATAATTGAGTTTGGCTTCATACTCCATCAAGCGTTCACCACCCAGCACCGAACTCGATCCGGCCAAAGACCCATCGCCTAATTGCCAAGTCATCTCGGCGGTTACACGCAGTGCGTCAAAGCCAGCCGCTTTCGCTTCGTCGGTCGCCTCAGTCAAAAAGCGAATCATCTCATCTGGATCAAAGTGTCCCGGCTTGAGGTATGTTTCTTGCTTACTGGTGATGATGAGCGCCCCCACCCGCAGGGCGCTGTCAACATCCATTCCGCGGGCGCGCATAGCCTCAAGGACTGCGTTGGCGGTGTTTTCGTCCACAATGTACAGACACCGTTCGCCGCGCTCTAGCCCGATCTGCAAAAAAGTGAGCGCCGCCGCGAATTGCTCTCCTTGGGTTTCATAGATCAGACAGAGATGATTATGCGGTCCGATTTGCCGCAAGACTTCGACGAGTTGAGAATGATCAGGAGATGCGTGGGTCATGTCTGCTCCCTCCGTGAATACCTTCGCCACAGGATGAAGTCTCATCCCGATTTGTCATGCGCCCTTATTCTAAGCTCTTTCGTAACGTATCTTCTCAATAAATAGGGGGAACGGAAAAGTTAAAAGCGTCTCCCCAAAAGATAAAGAAGGAGAAAATTACGCGAAACATTATTTTGCCAAACTATCGCCTCACTCGTTTCAGCAAATCTTTTAGCCTATACGAGCGAATCGAATGACGGAAATTACTTGTTCGCCTCATCCCCCTTCCCCACCTCTTCGCAATCCTTAATCAGTGTGGGCAAGTTGGATGCGTGGAAGGAGATGCCGGGCGCGGGTTTGCGGTTGTGTTTAATATCAGGCGGTTCGTGGCGATGATGAGGAAAGGTTGAAGCGAGGGCGGGATTTTCGGGGTGAGGCTGCGGGTCGTACCAGCGAATCTTTTCGTCGCCGCGAAAGACGGTGTAGCTGTATTCAAAAATTTCGCCATCGGTGATGTCGAGATATTCAAAGACGCGCAGTTCTAAACCATTCCGAAAGTGAACGCTCCCTCGCACAAAAGCCGTCTGCGCGCTTTTGTTGTAGAGCGTGAGCGAAGAGGAGGCAACTTCGGGATAGCGTTCTGGCAGTGAATAGAGAAGGTCTTCGTATTCGGCGCGAGAGAAGGTCGAAGGCATATTATCCCAGCTCAAGCGTGGGTTCAGCAGGCGTGAGTTGAATTAAGCGATTGGGATTTTGTTTTAAACGCTCAATACGCTGTTTAGAAATTTGCTCCAACGCTGCTTGCCGCTTTTGCTTGAGCTTGTAATGCCCCGACCATTCGGCAAAATCTTCGGTGTTCTCGCCATCGTCGAGTTGACCTTGTGAGTACAGTTTATAGAAATCTTCGGAGCTGATCCAATACCGGCGCTCGAATTTATGTAAGCCTTCTTCGGCAACGTGCAAATCATCAAGTATGTCGCTGAGAATCAAAGTAGCCATATTCATCTCCTTCAATTGTAGTTCACTTACTACGCTGATAAGCATACCGTCAGACTCGATGAGAGTCAAACACATTCGACCCAACGCGGATCACTGAAAGGCATGTCCTGAGCGTAGCCGAAGGAAAAAAAACAATGTTCACCACTACTCACTTGCGCTTCGTGTGCGAAGCGACCACCCCTTCTATCGCGGAAACACCGCGAGAACGTCGTCCCCGGTTGGGGATTGGGGTTGTACTTTGCCCGCAAGCTCATCGAACTACAGGGTGGCACAATCGAAGTGCAATCCCCAACTCACGTGGGCAATACACCAGGCGCCACCTTCATCGTGTCGCTGCCTATTGCCGAGAGTCCCGACGAGTTTAGCGATGCCTGAGATTCTGTTAATTGACGATGATCGCGATTTGACGCAACTGCTAGAGGAATATCTGAGCAGGCAAGGGCATGCCGTGCGAGTCGCCAGCGACGGGCGCGAGGGTTTGCGCGCACTGTTTGAATACAAGGCCGATTTGATCGCGCTGGATGTGACAATGCCCGCGAAGGATGGTTGGGAAACGTTAGCCCGCATTCGCGAAGTAAGCGACGGACCCGTGAGCATGCTCACCGCGCACGGCGACGAGTCGGATGTGTTGCGCGGGTTCTCGTTGGGCGCAGACGATTACGTGACCAAGCCCTTTTCATTCGCGCAACTGGCAGCGCGGATTCACGTGATACTGGCGCGGGCGGGCAAGACTGACGACGGCGAGGGGATACTGCGCGCAGGCGATCTGGAAGTGGAATTGAAAACGCGACACGTCACGCGCAACGGCGAACTCATTGCATTGACCCCCACCGAGTTCAAATTGCTCACCGCGTTGATGCGCCGTGCGGACGAGGTTATGTCACCGGGAGAATTGGTGCGCGAAGTGTGGGGGGTCGCAATACGCCGACGAGATTGGCCATGTGCGCCGCTACGTCTGGCATTTGAGGCAAAAGATCGAACCCGATCCAGAACATCCACACTACCTTCTACAACGAACGCGGCTACGGCTATCGCTTTCAAGTATAAGACATCTTCTGCTACCTTTCCTGTGCGCAAAAGTGTGACGTTATTTAAGACCATGCTCATGCACTTCCGCGAAGCAGATTTACTGAAGGCGCGCGGACAACAACGAACGGACTCGACGCATGTCCTCGCGGCGATCCACTTGCTCAATGGTGACAAGATCAACGCCTTGCTTGTCGGTTGTGGATTCAATCTAGCTCAACTGTTATACTTCTTCGCACAGGCGCAACCCGTGTGGAGTTATGCGCTTGAGAAACCGTTTTTCAGGGACGACTAATTACTATTTTTACACGTATTCTTAATGAACCCCAATACACGCTTGGTCATCTGGATCGACTCGCGGTGATCGAAAAACGACTCGCCGCGCACGCCGGGTTGTTTGTGGCGGGCAATGCTTATCGTGGCATCGGACTCCCCGATTGCATCGCCTCGGGTGAAGCGGCGGCGGCACAAGCGTTGAACTTTGCCAAAACTTTAGCGGAGCAGATACTGGCATGAACATTTCTCGTTCACAAAAACTTTTTGCTGACGCGCAAAATTTATTTCCGGGCGGGGTCAACTCGCCGGTGCGCGCCTTTCGCGCAGTCGGTGGTCAACCATTATTTATTGATCACGGTGAGGGCGCGTATCTCTACGATGTGGATAGCAATCGCTTCATAGATTACGTTCTCTCGTGGGGACCATTGATCTTGGGTCACGCCCATCCGCGAGTGGTTGCCGCCATTGCCAATGCCGCCGCGCGCGGCACCAGCTACGGGGCACCGAGTCCGCTTGAACTTGAACTAGCGAAACTGATTCAATACTTCATGCCGAACATTGAGATGATGCGCTTCGTCAACTCCGGCACTGAGGCCACGATGACGGCCTTACGTTTGGCGCGCGCCTTTACCGGACGAAACAAGATCGTTAAGTTTGAAGGGTGTTATCACGGTCACGCCGACATGCTGCTCGTGCAAGCCGTTCGGGTGTGGCGACTCTGGGCTTGCCCGATTCATCTGGTGTGCCGCCCGCCACTGTTGCTGATACGCTGGTCGCGCCGTTCAACGATCTGGAAGCCGTCGAAAAACTTTTTAACAAATTTCCAAAAGAGATCGCGGCGATCATCGTTGAACCTGTGGCAGGCAACATGGGTGTGGTGCCGCCGTGTGACGGATTCTTGAAAGGCTTGCGCGAGATCACGACCGCGCATAACACACTGCTCATCTTCGATGAAGTGATGACGGGCTTTCGCGTTCATCTCGGTGGCGCGCAGACGCTTTACGGAATCAAACCCGACCTGACGACGTTGGGTAAAGTAATCGGTGGCGGCTTGCCCGTTGGCGCGTATGGCGGGCGGCGCGATGTGATGCAAATGGTCGCGCCATCTGGAGCGATGTATCAGGCGGGGACTCTATCGGGGAATCCGTTGGCGATGACCGCGGGGATCGAAACGTTGAAAGAATTGCAAAAGCCTGAAACGTGGAGGTCACTTGAATCGTGTTCAACGAGGTTAATAGATGGCTTGAGCGTCATCGCCAAGAAGACTGGCACTGCTGTGACGACACAACGTGTGGGAACGATGTTCACCACATTTTTTGCCGATCAGCCGATCACTAATTGGGCAACGGCAAAAACCGCC
>Ga0209514_10005370_pt1 | contig 16436 bp, 17 predicted proteins | sample Subgrocontami58m_FD_187452 | JGI IMG/M metagenome (GOLD analysis project Ga0209514, IMG submission 187452) | Subsurface groundwater microbial communities from S. Glens Falls, New York, USA - GMW37 contaminated, 5.8 m (SPAdes) (version 3) | ecosystem: Environmental > Aquatic > Deep subsurface >...
CAAGAAGGGTTCTTTGGACATATGGGCGGACACGCATTAACCGGAATTGTTATCGGACGCATCCGCAAGAAGTAATTTCTTCGTCCGTTCCCTGAAAATCACGTCAAACGGTTCAAAGAAACTGAGGCGGCCCAGCAAATTAAGAGGAAAGCGAAACTGCCTTGAAAAGTAGACCTGCCATTCAAAAACGCGGCCTGCAAAACGGACCGTCAGGACATGGCCATAGCACACCACATCCCCGCCCACTCCTTTCAAAACGACTTTTTTTCCGCGTTCCAATGGAATCCCAAGGTAATCCGCATAATCCGCGCGGAAGAGGCTGAAATCGGCTCCGGAATCGACCAACGCCTCAGCAAAGATGGTCTTATCCAAATGGGCCAACTCGATGGACAATGAGGGGTACAGACGGCCCTCGTGCTTCTGATAAGAAAAAGAGAGCATCAAGCGGTCACGGGAAGGATAAACAAGGCATCTTCGGCAGTCGGAATTTTGGTAATCAAGAGTTTCGGGTCGGCAAGACGGTCCACCCGCTGCATCAATTCCTTGAAGGAGTCCGATGAGTCGACGATGCCCGTTTCATTGACCGCGACCCATTTTCCGGCATATTTCGTGCACTCTTTTCCGTGAGCCGCAAGCCATTCGTGAGCCAAGTATGCGTCTGCCATATCAACCAAGGTAAACGATGCGAAACCAAAGCTAAAAACCTTGGGTAGAAAAAGAATCAACCGCGACCCGGGTGAAAAATCAACCGGCAGAGGCCCGAATAGCACGGGGGCGCCGAACTCAAATGACTCTAAACTTGTAGCCGTACGCGATGGCGCCTTCCGGCGAGTCTTCCTAAGCCCCGGGGGCACCTAGGTTCCCCCTGGACCTTAGTCGTCCTCGCCCCCTCCTACGGAATGACCCTAAACTTGTACCCGTAGGCGATTGCCCCTTCGGGCGAGTCTTCGTAGATCTTGCGGAAGACCATCTCGACTTTCGCGCCTTCCTTGACGGCTTCGGCCTTCGAATCGACAATCTGAGTCAACAACGTCGCCTTGTTGTCCAACTCCACCACGGCCAAGAAGTACGGCGTGTCGTGCTCGAAACCCGACGGCGCGACGAAGACTTGCGAATACGACACGATTTTTCCGGTTTCCGGCATTTTGGCTTCCGCCAGCTTGCCTTTGCGGCGGCAGGTGGGGCAGACCTTGCGTTGCGGAAAGTACGACTTGCCGCACGTCTCGCAGCGCGTGCCCAGCAGGTTGTACCGCTCGGGAATGTTGCGCCACATCAACGGTAAAGCTTCTCGCATGATGAATCAGAATCCTCGTTTGAATGCGTGAACGACGACGGTCGCGCCCGAGCCCCCCACATTGTGGGACAAGCCGATTTCCGCATCCTTGATTTGGACCGGTGCCGGCGCGTCGCCCCGCAATTGGCGGACGACGTCGATAGCCTCACGAACGCCCGACGCCCCCACGGGGTGGCCGACTGCTTTGAGGCCGCCGGACAAGTTGGTCGGAATGACGCCGCCCAGATCAGTGTTGCCTTCTTCTACAAAGCGCCCGCCGGTGCCTTTCTTGCAGAAGCCCAAGTCTTCCAACGCCATGATCTGGGCGATGGAAAAGCAGTCGTGGCATTCCAGCAAGTCGATGTCTTTGGGCGTGATTTTGGCCTGCTTGTACGCGTCTTTGGCCGCCACTTCAGTGGCATGCAAACCCGTCAAGCTTCGGCGTTCGTGAAGGGCGAGGGTGTCGGAGGCCTGTGCGGAGGCGGCGATTTCCACGGGTTTGTCTGTGTACTCGTTCGCCTTGTCCGACGCACAAAGAACCATGGCGGCGGCGCCGTCCGTCAGCGGGGAGCAGTCCAATAGCTTCAAAGGCGAGGCGATGTAGCCGGACTTCATGACGTCGCCCACGGTAATGGCTTTACGGAATTGGGCGTACGGGTTGTGCACGGCGTGTCCGTGGTTCTTGACCGCGCACAACGCCATCTGTTCCTCGGTTGTGCCAAAATCGTGCATGTGGCGGCGGGCCATCAACGCGTAAATGGCGGGAAACGTCGCGCCGTTGAACAATTCGGACTCCTGATCGCCTGCACCGGCCAAAGCGACGGCGGCATCCTCGGTGGACACGTCCGTCATCTTCTCCATGCCGCCGACGGCGACCACGTCATACATGCCACCGGCGATGGCCATGTAGGCCAAGCGCAGGGCGACGCCGCCGGAGGCGCACGCCGCTTCCGTGCGGTACGCCGGCAGGGGGTTCATGCCCATCTGGTCGGCCATGAGTGCGCCGATGTGTTCCTGGCCGATGAAGCGACCCGACGCCATACAGCCGCCGAAGAGGGCCTGGACGTCCTTTCCTTCCACGTTGGCATTCTCAAGGGCCTTGATGCCCGCTTCGGTCACCAAGTCGCGCAACGACAAAGACCAGTGTTCGCCGAAGGTCGTCTGACCCACTCCGATGATGGAAACTTTTCTCATGAAAATCACGATTCGATTAAAGACTTTTCAACTTGCGCCGATTCTTGATGTACGTCGCGTAATCGATGTATTCCTTGTGAGCGACGAGGTCCTGGACTTTGACCACGGGCTTGCGTTTGCCGATTTCGGAGGTCACGGTGATGTCGAAGCCGTCGGACCCGGCGCCGGAGCCGTACGACACGCACAAGATGCGATCGCCCGATTTGGCGACGTCCAAAACCGCGGCAAGGCCGATCATGGACGCGCCGGAGTACGTATTGCCGATGACCGGCGTGATCAGGCCCGTCTGCACCTGTTCCTTGGAAAAGCCCAACATCGCACCTGCTCGGACGGGGAACTTGCCGTTGGGTTGGTGGAAGACTACGTGCGCGTAGTCCGTTGCCTTCGTTCCGGCAATCTGCATCGTCTTTTTGGCGCACGAAATGACGTGTTTGAAGTACGCCGGGTCGCCGGTGAAGCGGCCGGCGTGCATCGGGAATTCCTCGTGCTGGCGGCGCCAGAAGTCCGGCGTATCGGTAGTGAACGAGTACGTGTGGTTGATTTCGGCAATGACGTGGTCGCGGCCGACAAGGAATGCGGCGCCTCCGGAGGCGGCGGAGAATTCCAACGCGTCCCCGGGTCTTCCTTGGGCCGTGTCCGCGCCGACAGCCAGGCCCACGTCGATCATGTTGCTCTTGACCAGGCCCAGGCACGTCTGCACGCCAGCAGTGCCGGCCTTGCACGCAAATTCGTAGTCCGCGGCCATCAAATCAGGCCCTGCCATCAAGGCGTCGGTGACGATGGTGGCCGTGGGTTTGACGGCATAGGGCTTGGATTCGGAACCCACGAAGATGGCGCCGATTTTTTGCGCGTCAATTCCAGCCATCTTTACGGCACGGCGCGAGGCCTCGACCGCGATGGTGGCCGAGTCCTCATCAAAGCCGCCGACGGCTTTTTCCTTGACACCCAGGCCGGCGGCGATGTGTTCGCCGTCTTTTCCCCACACGCGCGCGATTTCGGTCGTCTTGATGCGCCAATGGGGGATGGACACGCCGTACCCGATGATACCCGCTTTGCTCATGGATAAGAAAACCTTTCTGACCGCTGACAAACAGGAAACTGGAGCTTGAAAAATCCAGCGTCCGTGCGGAAGGACACGTATCATCGGCATCCGCCTTAAAAAACAATCTTGACTTCGTCAATCATCAAACAGGGTTCCGTCACAAACCGAACGTTTTTGAACGTTTTGGCGCACAAGAATCGTCCTATGCTGTCCAAAGAATTCAAGACCAAGAGCCAGTCCCAACGGCTGGACGAAATCGCAGCCGCCTGCCACTTGACGGCAGACGAAAAGGCGTTGTTCGCCCAATACGGCAGCCTGGACGAGCCGACGGCCAACCGCATGATCGAAAACGTCCTCTCCACGTATGCGCTGCCGTTGGGCATCGCGACGAATTTCAAGATCAACGGCCGCGAGCGGCTCATCCCCATGATGCTGGAAGAGCCTTCCGTCGTCGCCGGCGCGTCGTTTGCCGCTAAACTTGCCCAACCCGGTGGATTCACGGCGACCAGCACCGAACCGATCATGATCGGCCAAATCCAGATGGTCGGCATCCAAGACGTGCAAAAGGCCCAAGCCGCGATTGCGGCCCAAAAATATGCGTTGACGGAAAAAGCCAACGCCAAAGACCCCATGCTGGTGTCGCGCGGCGGCGGCGTCACCGACATCCAGACCCGCGTCTTGGAAACGGGCCGCGGAGTCATGCTTATCGTGCATTTGCACGTCAACTGCCAGGACGCGATGGGCGCCAATGCCGTCAACACCATGTGCGAAGCCATCAGCTCGGATTTGGAAGGTCTCACCGGCGGTTCTGCGCGGTTGCGCATCCTGACGAACCTGGCCATCCACCGCACCGCCACGGCGAGCGCCGTGTGGACCAAAGAGGCGTTGGCCGAAAGCACCAAGAACACGCTCACGGGCGACCAAGTGGTGGACGCGATGCTGGACGCGTACGAATTCGCGAAAAACGATCCCTTCCGTGCCTGCACCAACAACAAAGGCATCATGAACGGCATCGACGCAGTCGTCATCGCCACGGGCAACGACTGGCGCGCCATGGAAGCCGGCGCACACGCGTTTGCCGTCAAAGACGGCCGCTACACCAGCCTCACGATGTATTCAGAGACGAAAGAAGGCCACCTCAAAGGCGAAATCACGCTTCCGGTCGCCGTCGGCCTGGTCGGCGGCGCCACGCGCACCCACCCGTTGGCCAAAGTGTGCCTCAAGATCATGGACGTCAAGTCCGCCCGCGACTTAGGCGAAGTCTTGGCCGCCGTGGGCCTTGCGCAGAACTTTGCCGCCATGCGCGCGCTATCGACGGAAGGCATTTCCCGCGGTCACATGAAATTGCACGCCAAGAACATCGCCGTGCTGGCCGGCGCGCAGGGCGACGAGATCGACCGCATCGCCGCGCAGATGGCTGCCGAGAAGAATGTCAACGCGGCGCGCGCCAAGGAACTCTTGGAAAAAAAGGCGTGAAGACGAAAAAGACCATCCGGCCATGAACGGCAAGTCGGGGATTACGTTTTTTCCAGCCGCTTCAATTCGGCCTTCAGCTTGGCTAAACTGTACTTTGCCTTGAGCCACTCGGCCGACTCGACTTTTCCGATAATTTTGGGAATCAAAACGGCGGCCTTGGTTTTTTCGATTCGCTCAATCCAGGTGACCACGGCACCGCCTTGCTCGAAATGGTCCTGATGGTGTTCGGCGAAATAGGTTCCGCACGCCAAGCACTTCTTCAAGTACGTGAAATCCAAATCGTCGCCGTAATAGCCGAAGTCCTCAAACCGGTTTACGCAATCCGGAAGCCTTTGCTGGGCCAGTACGTCGACGGTGAGCGTGCCTTGAATGTCCGAACAGGCATTGCAGGCCATCAGAACGTGACCTTGAAGTCCTGGCGCGCCTCTTGCGACACCTGGAAGAATTCTTCCCGCTTGTACCCCAATACGTTGGCAATGAACATGTCCGGAATGGATTCAATCCGGATGTTGTACAAGTTGACCGCGTTGTTGTAGAACTCACGGCGGTCGGCAATCTCGTTTTCCAGGCCCGAAATGCGGTTCTGCAACTGTTGGAAGCTCTCAACTGCCCGCAGTTGGGGATAGTTTTCCGCCACAGCAAACAGGTTCTTCAACGCGCCGGACGCCATCTCATCGGCAACCGCCTTTTCGCCCACCGTCTTGGCGTTCAGAAAGGCCGTGCGCGCCGCAGTCACGGCCTCAAGCGTCTTGGTCTCGTGGGCCATGTAAGCCTTGACGCACGCCAGCAGGTTCGGCAGTTCGTTGTAGCGCTGCTGCAGCAAGACGTCGATGTTCGACCAGGACTTGCGGATGTCGTTCTTCAAACCGACCAGGCCGTTGTAAATCAGAACAAAAAAAAGTGCGACAGCGCCCAGCACGAAAAGCGCCACCAAGCCAAGACCCAAAACCACGACAACCATCCTCCCGATTCAGAAAATTTTCCAATGCATGAACAACAACACCAAAGAGCCGACACTGAGGACCAAACCACCTAAGATGCCGCCCCAGACCTGCCACTTCAAACCGTCCAAGACCTGCTTTTCCGGTTTGTCCGATATGTAGAAGAAATTAGATTTGCCTTTCGATATCATGATGTCCCGGTAGCCTTCAACGGTGGAGCCTTCCTCGACGAACGGGTTGTCGCCGGCCTCACCGGTCACGAAAATGGAGTCGCCCGGCGCCAAATGGTACTCGAAATAACGCATGTCCTTGTTGAAGAAAAGCCCCTTGACCGGAAGCTTCTTGCGTTCCATAAACGCCGCGACGCGCTCCGGAGGCGTCTGGGTACCGGAATGACGGAAATCCGGCGGCAAGTCCACGTTCGCGTCTTTGGAATCCACCAGCAGCGAACCGGTGTCGTCCTTGACGAAGAACAGACGGGCATCCTGGCCCGAATCGATCGTGACCCACGAACTGCTTTTGCCGGTTTTGCGGTATTCTTCGACCGTATACCGATAGTAAACGCAGGGCGTGCCCGTGAACGGCGCCTCCAGCGTGCCCCGGGTCGAAGCCACCACGACGCCGTTGACCTCCACGGGCCCCATGGCCACGGAGCGGACTTTCGACGTGGGCGTGTTCTCGATGCGCTGCTTGAAACGCAACGCATTAAACCCAACGAAAAGCAAGAACAGCCCGAACAATAAACCCAGAAAAAAAACAATGGACGGGTCTTGGGACGCCATAGATGCAAACATACGCTGGAGAGTTTTAAAGCAAACGGAACGGACAAAAATCACCCTTCGGCCCCCGGTAAAAGAAGGATTAAAGCGAATAGAACCGTAACGCATACGTCCAGAACATGAAACTCTACATCATCCGCCACTGCCAGACCGCCGGAAACGCCTCCTTCAAACTGCAAGGCGCAAAGACGCCCGGCCAATTGACGGAACGCGGCCGCCTCCAACTGGCCGCCTTGAAACGCTTTTTCTCGCAGGAAAAAATCCAGACGGTTTACTCCAGCCCCTTGGAACGCGCCCTCCAGACGGCACGCGGACTGTCAACCAATAAACCCGTCACCCGGCCGGAATTGAACGAAATCGACTTCGGCGACTTGGAAGGCACAACACACGAAGAAACCAAAGCGCAGGAGCCGGACTTGTTCGACCAGATCTTCGACACGCCCACCAAGCGCTTTCCGAACGGGGAGAGCCTGCAGGACGTACAAAACCGCATTCAGCCCCTCGTCAAGCGCCTTCAGGGCGAAAAAGGTAACCCGACGGTCGTCATCGTGGGCCACAACATCCTCAACCGCGTCCTTTTGGCAACGTTTTTGGACATCCCGCTGGAAGCATGCCGCATGTTCAAGCTGAAGAACGCCTCCATCGCCGAAATCGACGCCAACCCCTTGCACCGCAGGCTCTACTTGCTGCACAACGGCTTTGCCAGCATCGGAAAGGAAAAAGTGAAGGAATAATTAAACAAAAAAATATTCCTAAAAGAATAAATGTATGGGGACACACGAAAAAAACAGATCAATAAAGAGCTAGTCCAAGCTCGGGCCTTTCTTGGCCAACTGGACGGGCCACGACTCGAAACCCCGGTTCTGCAAAGCCTCACGGACCTTATCCGCGGTCTCGGTCCGGCACAAAACGATCAACGCCCCGCCTTCGCCACCGGCGCCGATGAGCTTGCCGCCCAGCGCGCCCGCGCCTTTCGCGGTCTGGATTGCTTCGTCGATGCCCGCCGTTGAGACCGATTTGAGCAAGGCGTGGTTTTCGTCCAACGCCACACCCAGGGCTTGCGCGTCGGCATCGGGATGGCAAAGCGATTGGATCTTGGCCACGATGGCGTCAAACGGCGCCACAATGGCCTTGCGTTCGGCATCCGTCATCTCGACGGGCTTCTTGGAAACGCCATTGGCCTTGGCGAAGACCTCGATCTGGGCGGCCGTAGTGGCTTTGGGCGCGCCGCGATCGGAAGAGACCAGCAGCAACAGGGTGCCTGAAGGCAGCTGCAAGTCGACCGGGTCAAAAACCGGCTTGACCTGTCCTGCCTCGAAAACGCGCCAGAACAACTGCGCCCGGTCGCTCAACACGGCGGCCACGTCGCCGCCGGAACTCTTGCCGCCGTGGTACGCGTTGTCGCCGACGAATCCGGCGTCATACAACTCTTGCCGGTCCGGCACGTGACTGAAATACGCATACAAAGCCAATGCCAGCGCGACAGGAATGGACGCCGAACTGCCCGTGCCTTTGGGGGCGTCAGAAAAATCCAAGCGGGCATGAGCGGACGGAAACGGTTCGCGCAGTTGTTGGCAGACGTACGCGACCACGTCCAACACCGGAAAGTACACGGCGTCGCCCTTGTTCTCACCGTCTTCAAGCCACGCGGAGCCCAAGTCACCGGAAAAACGAAACACGCCTTCGTCGGACGACTGGAGGGTGACGACGTTGCGCTTGCCGCCGATCTCCACCGGCGCCATCAACGCCTTTCCGCCATACACCACGCTATGCTCGCCGCAGATGTGCAGCTTGTTGGGCGCGGATGCGCGAATCGTAACCATAAAAACACCGCTAGGGCTAAAAGAATCCTGAACAACAAAAAGGCTGTTTTTGCGGCTTTAAAGCCGTTTGGGACGAAGGCAGCCGACGAAGAAAGAAGGCAACGAAAACATGATTCTCGCGTGGGACTTCGACGGGGTATTGGTCGACACGCTTCACGAGTGCCACCAGAGCTACAACGGCGCCTTGAAGGAGTTGGGTTTGCCGGGCCTGACGCCCGAGGAATTCTCGTTCGAACGAAAGACGGCGGTCCAAGCCACCGATTTTTTCGCCCAATACTTCGTACGCCAAGCCGGCGATACGCACCACACCCCCGAAAAGACGGAAGCCGCGTTCGAGCGCCACAAGGACCACGTATTGGCGTTGCGCGACGCGTACCACCGCCACCGCGACGCCCACCTCGAGAACGACTTCGACCACAACCCCGTCTACCCCGGCATCGTGCAAACGCTCCAACAACTCAAAGACCGGGGACAGAAAATGGCCGTCGTGTCGGCAAGGGACGACGCCAGCCTCAAGAAATACCTCCACGCCAAGCAACTGAACGGATACTTCGATAAAGTCGTGGGCTCGTCGGCTTTTTTTGCCAAAAGCCACGAACTCAAGCCCCTGCAAGTGGATTCGTTGAAGGAAAAAGACATCATTTTTATCGACGATATGCCCGCCGTGCTTTTCTCCCTGCAGAAACACGCGCGGTTGTTTTACGCCGCGTGGGGCTACGGCCGGCTCGACGAATACGTCGACTTGCCCCACCCCGCATCCCGCCGGCCCCGCAAAGCCGACGTCACCGTGTTAAAAAAGCCGGCCGACATTCTTTCCTACGTCGAAGCCCTGCAAACACACTGAGCGGATTCCATTATGAGCATGCGTGCAACGGTCGAAGCCACTCCGAATATTGCGGTCGTCAAGTATTGGGGCAAGCGCGACGAAAAGTTGATCCTGCCGACCAACCCGTCGCTGTCCTTCACCATGGACGAGACGCTCAAGACCCGCACCACCGTCGTGTTCTCACCTATATTCAAGCACGACGAACTGTGGCTCAACGGCCAAAAAATGGACTTGCACGAAAAAGAAACGGCCGAGCGCGTGGTGCAACTGGACTTGGTGCGTCAAATCGCCGGCATCAAGCACAAAGCCAAAGTCGCGTCCATCAACGGCTTTCCAACGGCCGCCGGATTCGCTTCAAGCGCCGCGGGTTTGGCCGCATTGGCCTGCGCATCAAGCAAAGCCGCCGGACTGACTTTGAGTCCCAAGGAATTGTCCATCCTAGCCCGCCGCGGCTCCGGATCAGCCTGCCGCTCCGTGATGGGCGGATGCGTCGAATGGACGATGGGAAAGAAAACCGATGGTTCCGATTCGTTCGCCGAACAACTTGCGCCCGCTTCGCACTGGCCGGAACTGCGCAATGTCATCGCCGTGGTCGACGCCAAAAAGAAGAAAGTGTCGTCCCGCGCCGGCATGAAGCAAACCATCGCGACCAGTCCCCTTTACGCCGCCCGCTTGGCGTACATCCCCGACCTCATGCGCGACATCAAGGCCGCCGTCCTGGCGAAGGACTTTGCCAAATTCGGCGAATATACCATGCGGGAATCCAGCAACATGCACGCCGTGATGCTGGACACCTGGCCGCCCATCACGTACCTCAACGACCACTCCAAGGAAATAATGCATGCCGTAAACGACTACAACCAATCCGCCGGCGCCATCCAAGCCGCATACACGTTCGACGCCGGGCCCAACGCCCACGTCTACACCACGGAGAGCCAAGTTAAAACCGTGAAAAAAATGCTGGAAAACATCGACGGCGTCCAAAAAATCATCGTCTGCAAAATCGGCAACGGCCCACAATACCTCCAAAGCGGCCACTTGTTGGAAGAAGACGGCACGCCGAATCGCCACGCCTACGTGGAAGGCAAAGGCATCGTGCCGACATAAAAAAAGGAAACAAAACCAACCCCCAAGAAAAAGGAAGGCCAACGCACGAAATGGTCAACGCCAAACCGAAAACAAACCCGACCGCTACGCCCATCCACACCTCCGCCCCGGGTCGCGTCGGCCTCATCGGCGGCTACAGCATCCTTGAGCGCGGCAACACCAGTTACTCGTTCACCGTCGACGCCCGCGTTTACGCCCGCGTCACACCCACCAACGCCATCCAAATCAAAGCCAAGCAATTCGGTTTGGATACCTCCGCGACCTGGAAACCGGTTGGAACCGATCCAACGGCCACGCGGCAGAAGCGTGCATCAACGCTCGAAACGCCAAGAGTCCAAGGTCAACTCGTCCTTGAAAAAGACATTCCGCAAGCCGTCTTTGCCAAAAACGCCATCCAAACCGTTCTGGAATACCTGGAATCCAAAAAAACCAGCATCAAGCCGTTCACCTTGGAGACGCACAGCGACGCCGCGTTCACCCAAGGCGGCGGAAAAACGGGTTTGGGTTCGTCTGCCGCCGCCACGGTGGCCATGGTCCACGGCCTTTTGCTCCACCACGGCATAACCGATTTGAAGATCACCCACCACTGCGCCCAAGTGGCCCACAGCCGCGCCCAAGGCAAGGTGGGCTCCGGCTACGACATCGCGGCATCGGTATTCGGCTCACAGGAATACCAACGCTACACGCCGGAGTTGATTGACGGCTTTCCGAAAAACGCGGAAAAGCCGTGGGACCACTTCATCCGACCCCTACGCGTCGCCCCCTGTTTTTACTTGGCCCTGGCCACGTTCCCCAAAGAAAGCACGTCCACCGTATCCATGACCCAACGGACCGGTGCCTGGAAGAAAGCCAACCCCAAGGCCTACGCCGATTTGATGCAGGAGTTGGACGACGCCAACGTGGACGCCATCGCCTACTTGGAGCAATTGCATACCGAGAAGACGCAGGAAAACTTCGACTTGTTCAAACAGTTCTTCGAAAGCGGCCGTGCCTTGACGCGCGAGCTTGGGGAAAAAAGCGGCGCCCCCATCGAACCGACCGACGTCACTGCCCTGATCGAACAAAGCCTGGACAACGGCGCGTTCGTGTGCAAGGCGCCTGGCGCCGGCGGCAAGGACAATCTGGTGGCGTTGTGCCTGTCGCAGAAAGACGCCGAACGACTCAAGACGTTATGGACGAAAAAAGGCCTCGAACCACTGGACGTACACATCCAAAATGAGGGCATCCGCGTCGAAAAATTGTAGTCGGCAAACAAGAATCAAGCAAACCAGAAAAACAGCGTATAAAAAAGGCCAGTCGCCGTAATGGTTTCAACCATGCTGCAGACCGAGAAACGCAAGGGCGAACACGTCGACATCGTCATGAACCAGCCGGTGGAAACCCGCGTGTCCAACGGCTTTGACAACATCCGCTTTGAACACTTCGCCCTTCCAGAATTGGATTACGACGCCATCCGCCTTGAAACCACGTTCTTGAACCACGCCCTGCAAGCGCCGTTGATGGTCACCGGCATGACGGGTGGCTACTCCGACGCCCAAAAAATCAACACGGAAATTGCCGATGCGTGTGCCGCCGAAGGCATCGTCTTTGCCGTCGGGTCACAGCGCGCCATGTTGGAACACCCTCACTTGGCCGGCACGTACGCCGTGAAGAAACGCAAGACCAACCTGTTTTTGTGCGGCAACATTGGCGGCTACCAACTCAAACGATACTCGCCCAAACAAATCCAAAAAGGCCTCGTCGAGCCCATCCAAGCCGACGCGTTGTGCATCCATCTTAATCCCTTGCAGGAAGCGGTACAGCCCGAAGGCGACAAAAATTGGTCCGGCGTCCTGGACAAAATCGCGGATCTGTGCGACTCGATTTCCGTGCCGATCATCGCCAAAGAAGTCGGCGCCGGCATCAACGCCACCGTGGCTAAGGAACTGCAAATCGCCGGTTGCGCGGCCATCGACGTCTCCGGCGTAGGCGGCACGTCGTGGAGCGCAGTCGAGCATTACCGCCACGGCCACTCCGGCGACGTCTTCTGGGACTTCGGCATCCCCACCGCCGACGCGCTTGCGCAATGCGCCAAAGCCGTGAAAGTGCCGTTGATTGCCTCCGGCGGCATCCGCAACGGCTTGGAAGTGGCCAAAGCCATCCGACTGGGTGCAAGCCTTGGAGGCGCCGCGTCGCCGTTCATCAAGGCCCAACAAAGCAGCAGCACACCAGGCGTGCGCAAGCTCATCCAGAAATTCAAGCACGAAATCCGCACCGCCATGCTGCTGACGCGAAGCAAAGATTTGGCGGCCCTGCGCAAAGCCAAGCTCTTGGCGTAAGTTGTTTAGACGTAAACGCGGTTCGGTAGTTGATTTTCGTTCTACCAAAGCTTTAAGTTTCATCGGTCGGCAAACTGTTTTTGATAAACATGCATGCTCGCAAGACCGCCATAAAAGCCGCGCCGATGACGCCTTACACGGCAATGGCCATTGCCGTACTAGTGATAGGTTCTCTAGGAGGAATTGCGATCGGAATCATTGCCGGAATGGCGGCATATTGGATCGCAAGCAGAAACGAGTGAATCACATGGTCGATTTAGCAATACCGCTAGCCGCAGGCTTGGCCGTGGTCATCTTCCGCGGACTCAAAAGGCACCGCGAAGGAAGCCACCGACTTATAGAAGACGTTCAGAAAAATGCGTTCGCCGACATGTCGGCAGGCGCACTGGTCAGCGTTGGGATTAACGCGATTGTATTCGCCGCAGTTGGAGTCGGTATTTTTCCATTGGAGCCTTTCGACTTACGCTTGTTACTCGCCGTTGGGGGCGTCTTTACTGGGGCGGAAGGAACGAAGCAAATTCACAAAAATCTATTTAGCCAATTCCAAAAGCAAGAATGAAAACTAGCCGACACTCAACGCCTTGGCCGCCTTGACGGCTTGCAGCGGTTCGTTGAACTGCGGCACGCCGTGCCGGTTCAAGTACTGCATGGCCTCGCGGCTGTACTTGCCGCCCAAGAATACGGCCAACACCGGCTTTTTCGGGAAACGCTGCTTCGCATCCACCAGCAGGCGCGCGTTTTCCATGGGTTCCGTCATGGTCTGCAACGTCTGCGCCACGATCAGGCCGCCGATGGACTTGTCCTTCAGCAATACGTCCAGCGCCGCGGCGTAGCGCTCGGCCGTGGCGTCGCCGATGAGGTCCAAAGGGTTGCGGTGCGACCACGTGGCGGGTAGTTTCTTGGTCCGAGCCAGTTTGCCCAATACGGATTCGCTCAAAGGAACCAGGTTCACGCCCAGACGGTCCGCGTAGTCGGACACCAATACACCCACGCCGCCGGCGTTGGTCACCACGGCCCACGCGTTTTGACACGGGGGACACGCCGACAGGGCGGAACTGATGCAAAACAAGTCGGACAACGTGTCGGCCGTCCGCGCGCCGCATTGCCTCAAGACGCCTTCAAACACGGCGGACGACGACGCCAAAGACGCCGTATGGGTGGACGCGGCCCGTTGCCCCGTCTTGGTCTTCCCGCCGTGCAGCACCACCACCGGCTTTTTTTTCTTGGCGGCATATCGCAGCGCGTCGATGAAACCGGGGCCATCCTGCACGCCTTCCGCGTAGATGGATACCACCTTGGTCTGGGGGTCGTCGGCAAAGTGGCGGATCAATTCGGGAAAACCCACGTCGGCCATGTTGCCCACGGAGACGATGGCCGAAAACGCGTAATCTTCCTCCAACGCCCAGTCGATGACCGAGTCGGCAAGCGCGCCGGACTGCGACAGAAAAGCGGTGGAGCCGGGCCGCGGCGTCGTCAGGCCGAACGACGCGTTCAGGCGCGATGACGGCCGAATGAGGCCCAACGTGTTGGGACCCAAAATACGCATGCCGCTTTTGCGCGCCGCGGAAAGGACGCTTTGCTGCAAGTCGGATTCGCCGGTCTCGGAAAAACCCGCGGAAATCAGGACGCAGGCCTTGACGCGTTTTTCGACGCATTGGCGCACGACGTCCAGAACGACAGGCGCCGGAACGGACACGATGGCCAAGTCCACGGGCCCCGGAATGTCCATGATCGATGCGAAACTGCGCACCCCTAAGATCGTCTTGGCTTTTGGGTTGACCGCGTAGACGTCGCCTTCGAATGCCTTGGCCGACGCCGCGTAGAACACGCCGCCGGTCAACAGGTTGCGCAGCACGCCGTGGCCCACTTTGGACCGCTCGCGGCTGGCGCCGATGACTGCCACGGAACGCGGGTTGAAAAAAGCGTCCAGACCAACCGATTTCTTTGCCTTCATGTTTGCATCACGATTCTTGGATCGACGATGACGGCCTTTTTCTCATCGGCCATGACGGGATTGAAATCCAACGACGCGACGGGTTCTTTTTCCATGAGTTTCGACGTCTTGAGCAGCACGTCCAACACGGGTCTTGTCGCGGCCTTCTTTCCGCGGAAACCGCCGTCTTGGAAAAAGACGCGCGCCTTGGTTTCCAGCAACAACGCCTCCGCGTCCTTCCGCTGCAATGGACAGGCGCGCACCGCGGATTCCTGCAGCAATTCCGTCAAGACGCCGCCAAGGCCGAACAACACGGCCGGCCCAAAAACGGGGTCCCGCAACCCGCCCACCATGAGTTCAGCCCCGTGGGCTTGTTCCTGCAGAACGAACGCGTCCAGTTCGAAGTGGCGCGATTTGTACGCCAACCGCTCGAAGGCGTGCGAAAGTTCGTCCAAGTCACGGATGCCCAACTGCACCAGCCCTTTTTCCGTCTTGTGGCTCTGCTTGCGCGACGAGGCCTTCAAGACCAATGGAAAGGCCATGCGGCCGGATGCTGCGGCTTCCAGCACGTCGGCTTTGCGTTCGCACAAAGCGGTTTTGGAATAAGACAGGCGATAGCGGTCCAACAGCTTGAGCGAATCGCGCACGTCCAGCAGCATCCCAATCACAACGAAAACCACGCATTTATAGTTGACCACGAACGCTACCTGACAAAATAGTCGTGGTCAACTATCCAGTAAGCCCCGCCTATTCGTCAATAAATTTGCGGGGCTTACTATAAAGCAACCGCGGCATGCCGGAAAAAAAGGTCCGATCGGAAAAGCCGTTCAATGAAAACGTAGAAACATCCGCGAGACGGCCGGAAAAAAGAAGGCATCCGCCATGGAACCAACGTCTTAAAAGCATTCGGCGCCTCGATTCTCCAGATGAAGATCACTTTCCTAGGAGCGGCCCAACAAGTGGGCCAAAGCGCTTTTTTGGTCGAAGACAGCGTCAAGCTCATGCTCGACTGCGGCATGAAGGTGCACGACGCCAACCAATCCGAGTTACCGCACCTTGAAAAAATCAGGGCGGACGCACTGATTCTGTCCCACGCCCACTTGGACCACTCCGGAGCGGCGCCGGCATTGTACAAGAACCAAGCCATCCCCGCCTTTGCCACGTTCCCGACCATGCCCCTGGTTTCGTTGTTGTGGGAAGACTCGGAAAAAATCGCCATCCTGAATAAGACCGCTTTGCCTTATGGCCGCAAAGACGTCCAACGCCTCACGCAGCACGCCATGCCCATGACGTACGACGCGCACTACCAATTCTACGAAGGCACCCAATTCTCATTCATCGACGCCGGCCACATCCTCGGCTCGGCCCAAGTGCTGATTGAAAACAAGAAAACGTTGCTGTACACCGGCGACTTCAAGACCGAGCCGACCCGCCTGCACGAAGGCGCAAAAGCCCCAAAAGTGCCGGTCGACGCCATGATAATGGAATCGACCTATGCGGGCAAGGAACACACGCCCCGCAAGGAATTGGAAAAACGGTTCTGCGAACAAGTGCAGGACGCCGTGGACCACGACTTGACCGTGCTGGTGCCGGCCTTTGCCGTGGGCCGCGCGCAGGAACTCATGGTCAGTTTGGAAAGCAAGATTTCCGGAGAGAACATTCCCGTCTACATCGACGGCATGAGCAAGGAAGCGTCGGCCATCCACACGGTGTACCCGGAGTAC
>Ga0209514_10005373_pt1 | contig 16427 bp, 22 predicted proteins | sample Subgrocontami58m_FD_187452 | JGI IMG/M metagenome (GOLD analysis project Ga0209514, IMG submission 187452) | Subsurface groundwater microbial communities from S. Glens Falls, New York, USA - GMW37 contaminated, 5.8 m (SPAdes) (version 3) | ecosystem: Environmental > Aquatic > Deep subsurface >...
TATCCCCACCTTTCAAGCCAGCCCCCACTTCGGCCGCGTCTATGCAGCCTATGGGGGTATGTTTATCATCTTGTCGCTGCTCTGGGGGAGGGTCTTCGACGGCTTCAGGCCCGATCGCTGGGACCTGATCGGCGCGGCCGTTTGCCTGGTGGGCGTGGCGGTGATCTTCTTCGGCCCACGCGGCCCTTGAGTCGGTGCAGTCCTTCGGCCTTCCCTGCTTGAGCCGACAATGCTACGAAGCCGGCCAAAGGCCACGCCACCTTGCAGTCAACGGGGGAAGCAGTGGAGACGTGGGGTGCTCCGCCGCGGGGAGGGTTGATGGTGCGCTACAACCGGATTGACCAAATCGGTCGCTTGTGCGAGGCACTTCACCAGTTCGAATAAGGGAACCTCAGCCCCCAAGCGGCACATATCTTTCGGCCCGTAGGAGCATTCTCAAAATGTATCCTTAGGGCTATTGACCGCGGCCAGTGGTGCGCTTAGCATGGAAATCGGATACAGGATATCGGATATCAAGTTATGTTTGATCTGCCCAAGGGTACTAATCTTGCATTTCACGCTCTGGTAGTCATGGCAAGACGTCCGGAGGAGACTCTAGGTATTGCCGGAGTTGCTGGGTCATTGGGGGCATCTCCCAGCTACATGGCCCACCTTTTCCAGCAACTGGCGCGGGCTGGGTTGATCAAGAGCCAGCGTGGTAGCAGGGGTGGGTATACCCTGGCCCGGTCTGCCAACGAAATCACCCTTTGGGACGTGATACTGGCCTTGGGAACGACGGACCCTGGAACCACTCCGCCACTTCCCGATTGCCCCACCTGTACGCTAGGCTCCGCCTGTCCGATCAGGAACGGTCTCAAAGCCGCCGCCGAAAGAGCGGCCGAAGTCCTTAGGCAGGTGAGCGTAGCAGGACTGGCGAGCTTGCACGAAGAAGCACCGGGAGTGGAAGCTGTAACCGAACGAGTCCAGGCGTCAGCGACGCCGGCACAGACGCCGCCAGCCACCGTATTCAAGCACGCCAAGATGCCGGACCCACGCAGAGGCTGATAGACAACCATCCAACCGGGACATCTTGAAGGAGGTATCATATGCTAGTACAACAGCTTCTTGTCCATCAATCTCAAATCACAAGCCAAATTGGAGAAGTCCGTTCCCGACGGAAGAGCTCCGACCCTGGACAAGCTTCTGGCGCCCCATGGCTTCACCAAGGAGCACAACGAGCCCCGCTCCCACGCTTTCATGCTCCTTAACCACTTGACGGTGGATCGGGCCTGCGGCCGCTTCCAGTTCAAGGACCGGCAGGACATCCTTGAGACGGGCAAGGCTTGGGACATATGGCACGTATCCCTACGAGCTTGATAAAGGGGAGAGCCGTACACAGGTGGAGGTCCAGGATTTCCGGGACTTCAAGCATGCTGTGACAGGAGCCCCTCTGATCAAGTTGCAGCATCCTGAGGCGGAGACGCTCTGGGGAAGTAAGCACGATGCCGCTGGGGTGGAATGCAAGAACTGCCACATGCCGAAGGCGCAAAACGCTCAAGGGCAGACCTATACCTCCCACTGGCAGACCAGCCCACGCAACTATCTTGACCAGACCTGTCTTACGTGCCACCCCAACTGGACCAGGGAAGAAGCGGAATACCAGATCGACGCCATCCAGAACTACACCCGCGGCAAGATGAGAAAGGCTGAATGCTGGCTCGAAAAGCTGATTGACACCTACCAGGCAGCCAAGGATGCCGGGGCGCCCGAATCCGCTCTCCAGGAGGCCCGGAAACAGCAGGATACCGCCCATGTCCTCTGGGAGTGGTGGACGGCAGAGAACAGCGACGGTTTCCACAACCCGGAGGCAGCCAGGGAGTCTCTGGCGCAGTCCATAGACGCCTCGACCAGGGGGATAGCCCTTCTGGAACAAGCCCTTTCAGAGAAGAGAGGAGGCCCGTCTGCATGGGAAATCGCTTTCCGTGCCGAGCACGGCCGGGCGCCGACGGCCCAGGACATTGCCGACCGGGAATGGGCCGATGATTTCCAAAGAGAAAACGGCCAATCCCCAACGCCCGCCGATTGGGAGCAGCACTACTTTAAGAACCGATGAACTTATGGAGAAAGTAGATAATGGCAGTCTCACGTAGGGAATTCCTGAAACTAGCCGGCAGCTCAGCAGTAGCGGCCGCCGGAACGGCACTGCTCTTGCCCGGTCTTACGCTGGGCGATGCCCAGGCGCAAGACGTCACCTGGGACAAAGCCCCCTGCCGGTTCTGCGGAACTGGCTGCGGGGTCCTGGTCGGAACTAGCGGTGGCAAGATTACGGCAATTAAGGGCGACCCGGCGTCACCGGTCAACCGCGGCCTGCTCTGCGTAAAGGGCTATAACTTGCTCAAGATTCACACTGCCCGGGACCGGCTGACGGTCCCCCTGCTTCGGGTTGGTCCGAAAAGCACCGAAGGGAAGGCCACGTTCCGCAGGATCAGTTGGGACCAGGCCCTCGACCTCATGGCCAGCAAGGTCAAAGCCGCCCAGACCAGCGCCGGAGAGGCGTCTGTAGCAATGTTCGGCTCGGGCCAGTGGACCATCTGGGAAGGCTACGCGGCGGTCAAGCTATACAAAGGAGGTCTTCGGTCCCATAACATCGAGCCCAATGCTCGCCACTGCATGGCCAGCGCCGTCGCGGCATTCATGAATACCTTCGGCATAGACGAGCCTGCCGGCAACTACGAAGACTTCGAGCATGCCGATGCCTTTGTGCTCTGGGGCGCCAACATGGCCGAGATGCACCCCATGCTCTGGGGAAGGGTAGTGGACCGTAAGCTATCCAGCCCCGGCGCCAAGATCATTAATCTAACCACCATTTCAAATCGGTGCTCGGAAATGGCCGATGAGGAGATCATCTTCAAGCCCCAGTCCGACCTGGCCATAGCCAACGGCATAGCTCGCATCATCCTCCAGCGGGGCGCCCAGAACACGGAATTCATCGAGAAATATGCGGCCATCCGCTCGGGGAAGACCAACATAGGCTATGGCGTGCAGGATAAATTCGCTTTTGACGACGAAGCAAAGCCGGCAACGCTGGAAGAGTATGGGAAGCTGGTAGCCGAGTACACGCCCGAGCGCGTTCAGGAGATCAGCGGAGTATCGCCGGATGCCCTGGAGCGGCTGGCTTCCGTATATAGCGACCCCAAGATCAAGGTCATGTCCCTTTGGACCATGGGCGTGAACCAGCATACGCGCGGGACCTGGATGAACAACCTCATCTATAACCTGCACCTTCTGACGGGGAAGATAAGCGAGCCGGGGAACTCGCCGTTATCCCTCACTGGCCAGCCCAGCGCGTGCGGCACGTGCAGGGAGGTTGGCACCTTCAGCCACCGGCTGCCGGCCGATATGGTCGTTGCCAATCCGGAGCACCGGAAGATAACCGAAGAGATCTGGGGCCTGCCTCCGGGGACCATCCCCGAGAAGCCCGGCTACCATGCCGTCGAGCTCTTTCGCGCCATGGACCGCGGAGAGATCAAGTTCATGTGGGTCCAGGTCAGCAACCCCTTCCAGGACTTCCCCAACCTGACGAGATACCGCAAGGCTGCTACCCGTGACGACTGCTTCGTCGTCGTATCCGATATCTATCCCACCAGGTCAACGGAGCTGGCCGACCTGATACTGCCCAGCGCCACGTGGGTTGAAAAGGAAGGCGCCTTCGGGAATACGGAGCGGCGCACTCAGTTCTGGCGAAAGATGATAGATGCCCCCGGAGAGGCGAAGTCGGACCTTTGGCAAACCGTCGAGTTGGCCAAGCGCCTGGGCCATGAAAAGCTCTTCTCCTACGATAAGTCTAAGTACCCGATCCCGCCCGGCCATCCGGCCTCCGATACCAGCCAGACCGCCGGGTTCTATCTGGAAAAAGCCTTGTTCGAGGAGTACCGCCGGTTCGGCCTGGGCAAGGCCCATGACCTGGCGCCTTTCGATGTTTACCACCAGAACAACGGCCTTATCTGGCCCGTAGTGAACGGCAAGGAGACGAAATGGAGATTCAGGGAGGGGAATGACCCGTATGTGAAAGCGGGCCAGGGTATTCGCTTCTACGGAAACGAAAAACTGGACGGCAAAGCGGTCATCTGGCTGCGCCCTTACGAGCCAGCCGCCGAGACGCCCGACTCCAGTTATCCGATGTGGCTGTGTACCGGCCGTGTTCTGGAGCATTGGCATAGCGGGACCATGACGCGCCGTATACCGGACCTCCTCAAAGCGTACCCGTACGCGACCGCAAACCTTCACCCCGAAGATGCTAAGCTGTACGGCATATCCGCAGGAGACCGCGTGAGGATCTCCTCTCGTCGGGGGAGCGTCGAGGTCTACGTCGAGATCGGCGGGCGGGTGACGCCGCAGAAGGGCATGGTCTACGTACCGTGGTTTGATGAGGATGTCATGATAAACTTCGTGACTTTGGACGCCTTCTGCCCAATCTCGAAACAGACCGATTTCAAGAAGTGCGCCGTGAAACTCGAGAAGGTGTAAGAACAATGACTAGCCCAAAACTCACTGGCCTCGCCTTGCTATTAGTGCTATCGACGGTGCTCTTGTGGGGTTGCGCCGCGGAGCCTCCCAAGACCGCGCCTGCCCCGGCGGCCACGCCCGCGGCGCCAACGGGGGCACTGCCGGCTGAGAAGACCGTGACCCCCGCTCAGGCGGTGGCCAAGCCGGCGGATGGAGGAGACTATACGCACCAGAGCCTGGCCACTGGTTCCCCCGGCATGAACGCGTACGTCGATTCTCAGCCCGGCCAGTCGAACAAGCTGGAGCGGTCGTTTGCAGGCGCCCCACCCCGGATCCCCCACACCGTTGGCGGTCTTGCCATCGCAAAGACGTCGAATCCGTGCTTGAGCTGCCACTCGACTGGAATCGAAGCATCCCCCGGACACGTGGCAACGAAGATTCCGGAGAGCCACTACACGGACCTGCAGACCGGCGAAAAGCGGGCAGAGATCCTTGGGAGCCGTTACAACTGTCTCAGTTGCCATGTTACCCAATCAACCGCTCAGCCTATCCTGCAAGGAGGGAACTGATTCGGAGAAGATAGTCTTTACTTCTGGCTGCAGGTGTGGGCCTTGACGCTGGGCAAACGAGGCCAGGATGCGGCGGAGAGGCGGGCCTCCAGGTGGACTTGCGTCAGGGACGCCGTGGCTGATCCCCAGGATATACAGCGGCTTCTCATGGAGAATTCCGGGACATCCCTCCCGCGGCCAGCCAGGCACGCATCAAGGGGTTTACTTCGCCATGTCTCTCCGACTCCCAACGGCCACGAAGCCGGCCGAAGGGTGATAATCGTAAACAGGCTCTTCTATCACATAACGGGTCAGGCCAGGCGGTTGAAAGAGGCACGAGCGGTACTCAAATGTCTTGAACCCGGAGAGGCGGAGCATGGCCTCTACCTCTTCTTTGGAGAAGAACGAGGCCTGGCTGTAGATGGGGTGCCCTTCCTGCCCCTTGCGGGTGTAGTATTCTGCCCAAGGACTCCCCTCGAGGATCAACCCCATCACGAGCCCACCCGTCGGCCGCATGGCGCGCCGGCTCTCCTCCAGTACTTGCGTCGCCTCTCTTACGAAGCACAGAGTCAAAGCGATGAGGACCGCTCCAAAGACCTCGTTCGGGAAAGGCAGGCTCTCTCCCCGGGCCTGCACGACCCGAATGCCCCTGGCCCCGGCCAGCCGCAGAGGACAAGTGGCCGGGTCAACTCCGTATTGCACCGCCAGCGCCTGGGCAAAACGCCCCGACCCTACCCCTATCTCGAGATGAGGCCCTGGATACCTTTGAAGGAAGCGACGCAGGCAGGCCACCTCCGTGGCGAAGATGGGCCGCCCCACGTCGCTGTCGTACCAGGCGTCATATTGGGCGGCATAGGCATCGAAAGCGACGTTAGTCATGTCACTATGGTCCGCCCGAGGACCAGCGCCGCCGCCCTATCGATATCCACCGGGGAAGTGAACTTACCCAGGCTGAATCGGACAGCTCCCAGCGCCATCTCCCGTCGGAGGCCCATCGCGAGCAATACTGCCGAGGGATCTGTCCGCCCAGCGTGGCAGGCCGAGCCTGTAGATGCCGCTACTTGGGGGGTCCGTGCCAGAAGCGCTTCTCCATCCATCCCTGGGAAGCTGACGTTGAGCGTGTTGGGCAGCCTATCCATCGGGTGGCCATTCAGTTTCAAACCTTCCACGCCCGCGGCCAGATGTTGATGCAAGCGGTCTCGAAGCTCTCGCAACCGTGGCACATACTCGGTCATCGTGTTTCCGGCGATCTCACAGGCTTTCCCCAGGGCCACGATGTGGGACACATTCTCTGTGCCGGCGCGCCGCCCACCTTCATGACCTGCTCCGTGGACGACTGGTTCCAGCTTTGTGCCTGCACGGACATAGAGGGCCCCGACACCTTTGGGAGCATACAGCTTGTGTCCGGCAATCGTTAGCAGGTCCACGCCGAGTTCGTCTACTTTGGCGGGTATCTTACCCACCGATTGCGCCGCGTCGGTGTGGAAGATAACGCCTTTGCTATTGGCGATAGCCCCAATTGCGGCGATGGGCTCTACGGTCCCAACTTCGTTGTTAGCATGCATTATCGAGATGAGGATCGTTCGTGCAGTGATAGCCGCCTCAACCGAAGCCGGATCGACGAGACCGTATTCGTCTACCGGCAGATAAGTTACCTCATAGCCGTGGCGCTCCAGGTAACGGCAGGTATTGAGGACAGCGGGATGCTCGATTTGAGAAGTGATGATGTGGTTACCTTTGTCTCGATATGCCTCCGCCACTCCCTTTATCGCCAGGTTGTCGGCCTCGCTGCCGCAGCCTGTGAAGATGATTTCTCCAGGCATACAGCCCAGTAATTCGGCCGTCCGCTGCCGGGCAGTGACGATAGCGGAGTGCGCCTCTCGACCATACTGATGCGAGCTGGAGGGGTTCCCAAAGCGTCCGCCCAACCCGCCTTTCAGGTATGGCAACATTGCCGCCTCCACCTCTGGGTCTATCGGGGTGGTTGCATTGTAGTCCAGATAGATAGGTTTCATGAGCAATCCCTTCCACGGTTATGCAACGCATCATACCAAGGGGCACGTGCGTTAAAAACCGCCGCCAGCTATTCACATTTAGATCCAGCCCAGAAGCAACGGCCTCCGATAGGCTCTCCACGCGTAAAGGGCAGCGACGACGACAAACAATAGAGCCAGGTAGATGCTGTAATCGAACGTAACCCGCAGACCCATGAGCAGGGCAGTAAGCACCAGAAAGAAGCAGAACGCGGAAAGCCTCTTGCGCCGCAGGCGCAGAGGGACAATCTGAGATCCCAGCCCCTGCGGCGCCGGCCCCTCGGGCTTCAACTGGTTCACCAGTGATTCGATCCGTGGCTGAACGGAGAAATGGATGTAGGATAGAAGCCCCATCAAGAGGAGCAGCGCCACCCACTTGATCACCAGGGTCGGCGCGGTTACGAGAGAGGACCAGCTCCGTCCTGTCACGTAGACCAGTCCCAAACCGCTCGCCAGCATGGTCCCCTGAAAGACAAAGCACCTCACGGCATTATTGCGGATGATGTTCTCCAGGTAGCGGTCTGTGAAGTAGCTCAGGGGAGCACCGAACCGTGCCCTCTCATTCACTATGATGAGCATGTACAGAGGCGCCGCCATGGCCAGAGTTGACATGAGGTGGATAAAAAGCAGAAGTCCTCTCCATTCAACCATGTTGTCCTCCTCACTAGATATTGCTCAAAACTTCCCGTTCTCTATCACACAGCGGGCCTGACAGCCCTCAACGGCAGATCTCGTAGAAAGGACGCAAGACCTTGAATGCCTCGGCATACGCCAAGCCCTTTGGGGCCCCCAGGGAGGTATTCCACGAGGCGATACGCTCTTGCAGATCGCCAATGTGCTCCACCTGGCTGGCGTGCTTCCTGATGGCAGCCAGCTTCTGCTCAAAAGTGTTGGTTATGTCCACCCACTGGTCGGGCGCATCGGTACCAAAGAGCCATACCTCCTCAACCGGGTGGGCCTGGACACCGTGAGAGAGCTGTTCCGGATAGAAGTTGGGGTTCTCGGCTGCCATCACGGCGTTGACGGCCGCTTCGCCGGCTGCCCGGTGGTCACTGTGGAGCTGGTAGTGACGCCAGGGGTCCCAGGTCATGACAGCTTGTGGCTGCAGCCGCCTGATCACCAAGGTCAGCTCAGCCCGCAGTTGGTCGTTGGGGAGTAACTGGCCATCGGGATGGGTAAGGAATACTACTTCTTTCACCCCCACAACCCTGGCGGCTACAAGCTGCTCTTTTCGTCTCGTGGATGCCAGCGTGGCGCCTGGGGTCTCCTGGTCCCGTCCCCCTTTGCTGCCATCGGTGCAGATGGCGTAGGATATCTCACACCCCTGGCTGGCCCAAAGGGCGATAGTCCCACCGGAGGTGAACTCGGCATCGTCCGGGTGGGCCGCTACCACCAGGACCCTTTTTGTTCCGTTGTTCTCCATCTCTACCCCAGGTCTCGCTTCATCGCTTCGAACTCTTCCCTGGTTATCTCGCCCCGGGCGTAGCGTCTCTTCAGGATGTCCAGGGCGGTCTCTCCCGCTTGAGATTGACTTCCTCCCTTGCCTTGACTTGCTGCCCTCACCAGGAATACGATGCCGGTAATAATGGCCCCCCAAAATACCAGCGGGAAGATCCAGCCCAGGCCCCAGCCTCCGCCGAAGCCAGGCCCCCAGCCGCCCATCATCCCCCCGAAGGGGAACATCCCTCCCATCATAAGTACTGGGAAGAGAAAAATTACGCCCAGCACAACTGCTATCGTGATCAGCGCTGATCTGCTCGTGTCATCCATTGAAGACCCTCCTTCCGCCCCGTCTGGGCCTGATCGCCTCCCATCGGGAGTCTAGTGAGGCGCCCGTCTCCTTCAGCATGTAGTGGAAGGGGCAGCGCCTTTCGAACTCCTCTCTCAGACGGTCTATCCGATCCTGCGGCTCGTGGCTTTTCAACCTGACGCGGATCTTAAGCATGTAAAATGCGGGCTTGACCCCGTTCTCTCCCAGGAAGCCTCTCACATCCAGCGTGCCCTCGACCTCAGCCTCCAGATTCCGGATTTCGATTCCCAGATCCTGGGCTAGGGCTGGCGTGAGGACGCAAATACACCCGGCTAGAGAAGAAAGGAAATGCTCCATGGGATTTGGCCCCGAGTCGCTTCCCCCAACGTGGCGAAGCTCGTCCATAGAAATCGCACGATGTTGCCTGACCTTAACGGCGGCCCGCAGGCCACCACGCCAGACCCCACCGGCCCTGAGGGTCGCGATGGTTAGCCTGGGATGCTCCTGGACAAGCTTTCTTAGCTGTGGAAACAGGGACCTTGGGCTCTGCATCTCACTCCTTTAGCAGGCCTTTTTGCCGGTAGTCCGCTACCTCCTGCTCCAGCCAGGCCTGTACCTCGTCCTCGCCATAGACCAGGTCTGTCAGGTCAGCCTCCAGACTGGTCGGGTCGATGACAACAAACCAGCCTTCCCCGTAAGGATCGCTGTTCACCAGGCTGGGCGTCTGTACTACCTTCTCATTCACCTCCACCAGGGTGCCTGCAACGGGGGCCCGCAAGCCTCCGACATACTTTCCGGCCTCTATCGTACCGAACATTCGATTCTTGGCCACCACAGCCCCGGCCGGTTTAAGCTGAATATGCTTGGCCGGTCCCGCCGATTCCTGTCCCAGCATATCAAGCCCCACCCGCACCTTCCCATTCTCGATCCTGGCCCAGAAGTGGTCCCGGCGAGCGTAGTAAAGGTCACCCGGCAGCTCTATCCCGTCAGATCGGGCCATTGGCACCTCCTGCATCCTCTTTTGAGTCGCCGGCCGAGCGTACGGATTCGAGTATCAGCTCGGCCAGATCTATGACCCTGACATCGGACTTCAGGGCTTCCACTCCGCTTATCTCGACGCGCTTGCACTGCGGACAGGCTACCACCAGCCGCTGAGCGTTGGCATCGACGGCCTCTTGCACCAGCCGCGTGGCGATCTTCTGGGTCATGGCCGGGGCCAGCATCTCGAAGTCGCCTCCGCCCCCGCAGCAAAGGGCCTCCTCCCGGTTGTGCAACATCTCCACCAGGGCCACTCCGGGAATACTTTTCAAGACATCCCGTGGTGCCTCATAAACCCCGGAGTTCCTACCCAGGTCGCAGGGGTCATGGTATGTCACCGTTTCCTGTATCTTTCCCAGATTGAGACGGCCCCCTGCGATCAGGCGGGCCAGGTACTCCGTATGGTGAAGCAGCTCCGTCCCATCCAGGCCATACTCATGCTGCCACATATGGTAGCACGACGGGCAGTTGAAGACCACGGTCCGTGCGCCCAGGGCCGCCAACCGCTCTTTGTTATGCTCAATGAGACTTTGGGCTTCCCTTTTCAGCCCGGCTGCCATGAGGGGAAAACCACAGCACCACTCCTCGCCGCCCAGAATAGCAAAGTCGGTGCCCGATTCTTCCAACACCTTGGCCAGGGCACGAGGTATTCCCTGGGCCGCGGCCGAGAAGGAGGAGACACATCCGACGTAATACAGCACCTCCGCCTTTTCCTTTTGGTAGCGGTGGTCCGGGGCATCGGGCATGAATTCCACCCACTCGGCCCGCTCCTCGTTAGGGAAGTCGAAGACGTTATGCTCCCCCGCGACGACCTCTTTCACCTGGTTCACGAAACCGGGCGCCAGGCCGCGGTCCACGATTTCTTCCCGGAGCTCCAGCCAGAGCCGCCGCAGGTCGATATGCGCAGGACAGGCCTGTCCACACTTGCCGCAGGTAGTGCAGTTGAAAACCCTCTGCACGAATTCCGGTGGTATGTCGCTGAGCCTCCCGGTCGCAGAGGCCAGGCCTCGCAGCATGGTGAGCCATCCGCGCGGTGATGTTGACTCCCATTCCTGTTCACGGTGGGTGCAGCAGACCGCATTGCAGGCTCCGCAGCGTGCGCATATGGTGGCTTCGCCCAAGGGAGTGGTCAGAAAGAGCCGTTTTGTCTCGACCATGGTCATGTTTACCTCTTCTCCCCAGAATGGATCAGCTGCCTGAACAGGGCCAATGCGCTCATGCCGAGGCCGAAGAACGCCGGCCGTAACAGAAATGGGGCGGCGTACAGCTTGCCGGGGTTCATGATGCCGTGGGGATCAAGGTGCGCCTTACGCCTGAGCCTTTCCCGACGTTCACTGCCCCTCCAGACGCGGCTCAGGTACGGCGTATTCCAGACACCGACGCCGTAGGGGCGTCCGCCCTGGCGAGCGGCCCGGTCCTGGAGGCTCTTGGTCACACTCAAGGCCGCCAGGTAGGACCACGTGCGCCGCTCATCGCTAGGGAAGAAGCTGTTGGTCTGGCACCAATCAGGCGAAACGACCGCGCCGTACGTGTAGATCGGAAGCCGTACTCTGTGCCCCAGGCGCCTGACGCTTCCGATGTACCGGGCCAGACTTTTCAGGGGCAGGAGAGTTTCCGCTCCCAACAAGCTGGGCCCGGCCCGCTTTGCCCGCACTTCCGAGAATCGGTTCCTCCACTCTTCAACCGCCAGGCCCGAGCCCAACTCCTTCCCGTTCGTCTGCTGAACAATCCGGGCGATGGGCGTCTCTGCCCCCTCGATCTCTGCCCGGCTGCCCTGGTAATGCACCGAGAGCAAGTGCTTGTCTATCGGCAAGTCGGTCTCAAATCCTGCACGCTTTATTGACCGGGTGAAAGTACTGTCGGCGAAATGCAGGTGGTACGGCTTTGGGTCCAGGCGGGCCATCCTGGCCGCTGCCTCCTGCAGGATAGCATAATCAGCGAAAGCGATCAGATGGTGCGACTCCACTACTGGCGCCAGCCGGAGGCCCAGCTCCAGGCTGATGATGACGCCAAGAGTACCTTCGGAGCCGGCAAACCATGATAGGGGAGGGTCGGAGTTAGGGGTAAGCTCGGTCACCTCCCCACCCGGCAAGACAGCTTCTGCCCGAATCACCTGGCTGTCCACGGCGCCGTACTTGAGGCTGCCAACACCCCAGCCCTCCATGTTGAACCAGCCTCCAACCGTGGAGGCGGGAGCACTGGTAGGGTAGCTTCTTACCGCCAGGCCCCACTTATGCCGGAGCTCGTCGTCCAACTCTTTCCAGCGGGTCGCTGCAAGCACCGTTACGGTCTCCCGCTCCCTGTCCACACTTATTATCCCACGCAAACCGTTCAAGTCGAGCAGGATGCCGCCCCTGGCGGGCACGGCATTGTAGTAGGCGGTGCTGGCGGCGGCTCTGGGCGTTACAGGCACGCTGTGTAACTCCGCATACCGCAACACGGAGGCTACCTCCTCGGTGCTCCTGGGCCTCACGACGATATCGGGCCGTGTTTGGAACAGGGCGCGTGACAGGAATGGCGGGACCGCCGCCAGGTCGGACTGATAGAGCGCGGTTTCGAACGGCGACGCCGTAGCCCTGTCACCCAAGAGTTCCAGAAGTTGCTTCACGTCTTTACCTTCCACGGTCTTCTAGCAATCCCTCTATGGCCGCTATCCGTCCCCGCAGGGCCTCCTCTTCTCGTTCGTACTGGCGGCGTCGGGTATTCAGCAAGCCCACTCCAATGTGCACCCCGGTCTGGCCTAGAAACGCCTGCCTCTCTTCCTCCAGGTCGGCCAAGTCCCCTTCCGCTTTCGCCATTTCTGCCTTCAATTCCTCTCCAGTCATCGCCTCTAGCTCTTCCACGTAACGAACCTTCCTTATCTGGGAACGAACTCTTCCACGATGCTGACCATGACTCGGTAAGCCGCTTCCATATGCGGAGCGAGTTCTGGAAAGAGCTTCGCCACGGGGTTGGGGCGGAGGGCGCTTATGCGGGTCTCTCCGTCCTTTTGGAAGACGGCGATCTTACTCGGCATCATGAAGCTGGCCAAGGCGCTACAGGGGGACAAGTCGGTGTCCGGCTCCTCGTTGCAGAGCTCGACTAAGTAGGCTGGCTCTCCGCACCTGCCTTTTTCGTCGAAGGCTTCACTCAAGTCATGGACATCGAGCACCCGAAATCCCTTTCCGCGGGCGTGGCCACTGACAGCGGATACCGCTGCCTCGGGATCCTCGGTCGTAGTTACCGTGTAGTCATCGGTCAGCGACATTCGGGAAACGTCTCCTGCAATCTAACAAGTATTGGAGTCAACTCTGTCCGAATAGCGATTTCTCGATACCGGCCCGGTCGAAACCCACGAAGACCTGGCCATCGACGACAATAACGGGAACGCTCCTGGTCTGGGCGATGCCCATCATCTCCACCCTGGCCCGGGCGTCGGAAGCGACATCCAACTCCTGGTACTCCACGCCCTTGCTCTTGAAATACCTTTTGGCCGCCTGGCATTGCGGACAGGTAGGCGTGCTGTATATCTTCACGTGCTTTGCCATGGGTCCTTCCTCCTCAAATAAACAGGGTCAGATCGGCGCCAGCCGACTCTTTGATATAGGTGGCCACACCAACGATGTCCTCCACGTCATCAATCAAGTCTTCTTTCTTGAGGCCCATGATGGCTGTCGGATTATCGCAGACCAGGAAACGGACTCCCAGGTCCCGGGCATCGCTGATCATCTCCGGTATGCTCTGGACGTTCTTGGCCTTCATCAGCCGCCGCATCATCAGGGTACCAATTCCCAGGAAGTTGAACTTCGATAGCCTGAGGCTGGAGGCGCCCCCCACCGTTAAGAAGTTCATCAAGCGGTTCATGGCGGTGTCGCCACGGAAGGCCCGGCCATCCTTACGCACCAGGTTCACGCCCCAGCAACTGAAGAAGAGCATGACATCCATACCAGACGCAGCCGCTCCGTTGGCGATGGTGAAGGCCGAACAGGCCCGGTCCAGCTCGTCGCTGAAGACCACTATCGAAGCTTTACCTGCCAAATCACAAACCCCCGAGTATCACGTCGTCTTCTTCACGTAGAACCTGAAGAAGCTATCCTCATCCCGCCTTTCCAGGAACTCGTTACCCGTGGTGCTGCACCAGTTGGGCACGTCCTTCTTGGCCACGGGATCGTCGGCCAGGACTTCCAACACCTGGCCGCTTACCATCTTCCGCATCCGCTTGGCCATCTCTACAATTGGCCGGGGACAGCGCAGCCCCCGGCAGTCCACCGACTCATCGGCATTCACGGTATGTCCTTCGTCCATCAGAACGTCACCGAGGCGTTGTGCTGCGCCACCTCGGATGCCATACGGGCAGGCGTAATAACGTCTACGCCTTCCAACAGGTCATCTAGAGACAATCCTCGCTTCTCCAGAGAGGTCCCCAGAACCAGCATGCGCCCACCCAGATCCAGGAAGTCCAGGATGTAGTTGGTGTTGTTGGCAAGTCCAATGCCGGAAGGGTCCTGTCCCTTTACCGCGAAGTAGACGCCATCCCCAACCAGCAGCATGGTGGCCGCTTCTTCCACCGCCAGGACGGCATTGCCCACCTGGACGGCACTGAAGGCGTCATCCCAGTGGCCGTAGGTACCCCTGGTCAGCATTATGAGAGCGGACCAGGTGTTCTCCCGCTCTCCCTGCGCCTCGCGGCGGGCCTTCAGAGCCGCCACATCCACCACGCAGTCGGCGCACTCCTCATCTGTCTCAGCCGGCTGCTTTATATCTTCTGCCATCGCTTCTCCTCTTGTGATAGAGGGTCGAGGTCTTCCAACCCCGTGCCCTGAACCCTGTGCCCTATCCCGTTCCTTGTTCCTCGTTCACCCGGTGAAGGTCACGACCTTGTCGGATTCCTTCATCCAGTCTATGAAATCGAAGAGCCCCACCTGTGGGATGCCCTCGATGGTATCCTGGGATGAAACGTCCCTGGCGTCGGCACAGCGAGCGCACATCTTCACGTTTACCCCCTTGTCCAGGGCCTCCCGCAGCAAGCGCCCCACATTCTCGTAGGGCTTTTCCGCCTTGACGTGGGGAGCCCAGACCCCGTCCACGTAGCAGTAAAGGTTGACGTTGTGGCCCTTCTCCCTGGCCTTGAGAGCCATCTTGACGGCCAGGTCGGCGTACTCCGAGACGAACGGCCCGCGATTCAGGAGTATTGTTAGTGTCTTATCCATCTATCACCTCAAAAGACCATTACCCGGTCCCACTGGTCCATCACCAGGTCTACCAATTGGTCGAAGGCATCATTGGCGACCTGGGCCTGCTCAACCAGCTTATCCTCCGCCAGCCCCGCTGCCTTCATATGCTCGCCTGAGACGAAGACCTTACCGCCCTTGTCCATGAAGCACGGCAAACTCCAAGCCATGGCGAGTTTTCGAGCGGCCCAGACGCCGTCGCTCAGCAGGAACAAGGACGCCTGGTCTCCGGCATCCAGGGCCGCCATCCCTGCCGCCAGGGCGTTTTCCGCATCCTCGCTGCCCAGGGGAGCCTTGGTCAAGATTATCCCCAGCCTGATAGGACGGGCCTTCTCCAGCGCCTCCTTGATCTCATCGACCGAGGGTACCCCTTCCACTAGCTTACGCCGGTTCACTACCAGGGCCGGCGCCAGCTCTGCTCCCAGGGCCTCGGCCTCGGGGGAGTAGAGAGGCAGGAAGCGTACCTCCAGGTTCTCCATAACCATCTCGCGGGCAACGTCGACGACGTTGCGAGAGAGGTTTTGTCAGTTCTTGCCCGGAGGCGTGTTACGTATTACATCCAGACGCAGTTTCACCGCTTGAGTTCCCTCCTTCAGACCAGCCTAGCCGCCAATGGAATGGGATTCTGGAGGCACCAGGCGGCCGGGCAGCGCTCCTCGGCCAGCCTCAAGACCCTCTCCAGGGCAGCCCGGCTGGCTGGGCTCTTGACTGCAAGGTTGATCCTGACCTGCTCCACGATGGGCAGGTCGGCGATGCCAAACACCTTGGAGAAGTCCAGGTCGGTCTCCACCGTTGCCTTGACCTCCTCCAGGGGTAGAGCTTCCTGAGACGCCACAGTGACGAAGGTCGCCGTGAAGCAGGAAGCCAACCCATAGAGGGCGTAGAGCATCGGGCCCGGACGGGTGCCGCCACCCCCCAGGAAAGTGGGCTGGTCGGCCTCCAGGGTCAGCTTGCCTCCCTCGAATGACAGCTCTGCACTGAACTGAGGCTCGCCGCCAGCCAGGTTCCAGGTCCCCTCTACCCGGTTGGTGCGCTTCCCCTTGGCTGCGTCCTGGCCAATAGCGCCGGCCATCTTCTCCAGGGCTTCCAGATTTACGTTGTTGACTGCCATCTTTCCTCCTAAGAATTCCCTATTCATACTGACTTGACATCGGCCTGCCACGCAGGATAGTGGGTCCTGCGTCCCGGCAGGGTCTCGTACATAGCGAAGGCCACCACGATCCCGGACAGGAAGGTGAGGCCACCGACGGCGGCTATGGCCGGTGTAATGCCGAAAAGGTCGGCCACCACCCCAGCCAGCAGCGCCCCCAGAGCGTAGCCCCCGTCCCTCCAGAGACGGTACACTCCTACCGCGGAGGCCCGC
>Ga0209514_10005381_pt1 | contig 16418 bp, 13 predicted proteins | sample Subgrocontami58m_FD_187452 | JGI IMG/M metagenome (GOLD analysis project Ga0209514, IMG submission 187452) | Subsurface groundwater microbial communities from S. Glens Falls, New York, USA - GMW37 contaminated, 5.8 m (SPAdes) (version 3) | ecosystem: Environmental > Aquatic > Deep subsurface >...
TCCATATCGTTGACGGTCTTATTGCCATGGAAGGGCTTGGGCCAACCCGTGGGACGCCTGTCAATACAGGGCTTATCATCGTTGGGCGAGACCCATATCTTATAGACCTTGTCTGTGCAAAAATTACCGGATTTAACCCTGAAAAAGTGAGGACATTAAAATTGGCTGAAACTCAAGGTATAATCACAGGGGATTATCATCGGTTTGTTGAATCCCTGGACCTGTCTGGTATTACGAGAATATTCCAGGCGCCTAAGGCTAACCCGCTCGTTTCTTTTATTCACAGCCCGAAGCGCCAGCGGTATTTTCTGGCGATTCGGAACACAGCATTCTTTAACTGGCTCTGTTCAACAAAACTTGTCGGGAAACTCCTTTTCAAGAGCGGACTGAGACAGGATAATTTTATAAAGGAAGAGATGGTATTTAAGGGACTTAAACTTGATAAAACCAAGTGCAGGAGTGATTGTGCCAAATGTACTGCTTATTGTCCGATTGGACTCAAACTTCCCGAAGAACTGGAAAACAAGGATAATGGCTGTATCGGGTGCCTCTACTGCTTCCTGGTCTGTCCTACTCATGCTATTGAATTTAATGGCTTGCTTGGTTTTATGTCTGAACAACTCAGGCAGTATGACAATATTACAAGGAAGACTGTCTAAGATGAAGATTCTATTACTCAATCCCCCGTTTCTAAAGAAATTTTCCCGCCCACAGAGAAGCCCGGCAGTGACCAAAAGCGGGACACTCTATTTTCCAATGTGGCTGGCTTATGCTGCTGGTCTTCTGAAAAGAGAAGGGTTTGATGTGGATTTGATAGACGCACCAGCCGATGGTTATGATTTAGACTATTGCCTTGAGAGGATTAGAAGGTTCGGTCCCGACATTATAGTTCTTGATACCAGCACACCAAGCATTTACAATGATGTGGAGATTGCCGGAAAACTGAAAGATGAACTTCCTGAAGTCTTCGTTGTTCTGGTGGGAACCCATGTATCAGCCCTTCCTGAGGAAACCCTGAAAATGGACAAAAGAATTGATGCCGTAGCACAATATGAATATGAATATACCCTGTTAGACCTTGTTAAAACCTTGAATAAAAGAGGGGACTTAAAAAACGTTCCTGGCATAATCTTCAGAGACAACGATAGGGTCATTCATAATCCCGCAAGGCAATATATAGAAGACCTGGATGGTCTGCCTTTTGTAAGTGCGGTTTACCAAAAATTCCTGAAAATAGAGAATTACTTTAATCCGAATGCCTTATATCCTATGGTGACTATTACCACGAGCCGGGGATGCCCTTTTAAATGCACCTTTTGTGTTTATCCGCAGACGTTAATGGGTAGGGGGTTCCGGCTCAGGAGCGTAGAGAATGTAGTAGATGAGATGGAATATATCGTTGAGCATTTTCCCAAAGCGAAGGCAATCTTCTTTGAAGATGATACCCTGACAGTTAATAAAAAGAGGTGCAAGGAATTGTCTGAACTTATCATCCAAAAGGGAATAAGGATTTCATGGACAGCCAATGCGAGAGTCGGGTTGGATTTAGAGACTATGCGCATCATGAAGAAGGCAGGCTGCAGGTGCCTGTGCGTGGGGTTTGAAAGCGGGAGCCAGAAGATTCTTGACAATATGAAGAAAAATATCAAACTAGAGGAGATGGGAACATTTATGGCGGATGCTAAGAAGTCAGGAATATTAATCCACGGGTGTTTTATGGCAGGACTCCCTGGCGAGACTAAAGAGACACTCAGTCAGACTCTTGAGATTGCAAAAAAACTCAATCCCGATACAGTCCAATTTTATCCTGTGATGGTCTATCCCGGGACAGACGCCTATACATGGTACGAAGAGAGGGGACTTATCAAAACAAAAGACTTCTCTAAATGGCTGACCCCTGAGGGACTTCACAATACGGTTATTAGTACCGAAACCTTATCCTCGGAAGAATTAGTCAGATTTTGCGATGAGGCCAGACGTAAATTTTATCTAAGACCAGGATATATACTCTATAAACTGAAGCAGATGGTTACCAATCCACAGGAGATTCGCCGGACATTCAAGGCAGGGCGAACATTTATTAAATATCTTTTCAAAGGCTCGGATATTAATGCAAACGCATTATTTATTATGTCATTCCCGCTCGTATTAAGCGGGAATCCAAAGTGGTAAACTCCAGCGGGCATCTTAAGGATTATCCGATGGAGGAGAAAACGTATTTTATTTACATCATGGCGCACAAGAAGAACGGAGTGTTGTATCTTGGAGTGACTAATGACCTTGTGCGTAGGGTTTACGAACACAAGAATGATCTCGCCGATGGTTTTACCAAAAAGTATAAAGTTCATCGGCTCGTTTATTACGAAACCACGCATGATATAATAAGCGCGATTCAAAGAGAAAAGCAGATGAAGAAGTGGTATAGGAAGTGGAAGATAGATCTAATTGAGAAAATTAATCCAGAGTGGGAAGATTTGTACGATAAATTGGTTTAGGACTGTTACATCTGTGAAAGAGAGTCTCTAATGCGAAGATTCCCGCTCCCCGATCGTGGTCGGGGACAATCCCCACTTTCGTGAGGACATGGTTTACCCCTGCGGAAGCAGGGGCGGGAATGCCTAAGGAGAACAGAATAAGATACATTTGCATCAATATCCAGAGCCAGAGGAGGATAGTTTAATTGTATAGGAATTTCCTTTTTGTCATTCCCCGGCCCCCGTTCCCCATTTTCATGGGGACAAGTTTCACGAGGGCAGGCTTGACCGGGGAATCCAGAAGAAATACTACGAAATAATTGCTGGATTGTCCAATCAAGTTGGACAATGACAGTTCGCACCGTAGGGGCGTGTTTAATACTATGATATCAGTTATTATTCCCGCTTACAATGCCGAGAAGACTATCGGCAAATGTTTAAATGCCCTGAAAGAGCAGTCTTATCCTGCCGATTCGTACGAGGTTATTGTGGTGGACGATGGTTCAGCTGATAAGACGGGGAGTATCGCCCAGGGATATGCAGTCAGATATATCCGGCAAGAGAACAATGGACCTGCTTCTGCCAGGAACAAGGGTGCCCATGAGGCTAAAGGTGGAATTATTCTTTTTACTGATTCAGACTGCGTGCCGGATAAAAACTGGATAGGTGAGATGGTCGGACCTTTTGATGACCCGGAAGTTGCGGCTGTCAAGGGAGTTTATAGAACTCTACAGAAGAGTATTGTCGCAAGGTTTGCTCAGATTGAATTTGAAGAAAGATATGAAATGCTCAAGAAAGTTGACTCAATAGATATGATAGACACATATTCTGCAGGATTCCGCAGGGAGATTTTCTTAAAAGTCGGTGGTTTTGATGCCTCATTCCCTTCTGCAAATAATGAAGATACGGAACTCTCCTACAGAATGTCAAAACTCGGGTTTAAAATGGTTTTTAATCCCGATGCGGTGGTCTATCATCTTAATCATCCGGACTCTATCATGAGATATGCGCGGCTCAAGTTCTGGAGAGGTTACTGGCGTATGGTTGTTTATAAAAGGTTCCCCGGCAAGATGGTCAAGGATACGTATACCCCGCAGGCATTAAAGTTTCAAATACTTTTTTTATATCTATCTCTAATAACACTGTTAATGCTCGCCATCTGGCAAAAGTTGACATTCTTATTCTTATTTAGCATAATAGCATTTGTTCTTTCAACTTTACCGTTTACACGTTTTGCCTTTAAGAAAGACACGATGGTAGGGATACTATCCCCTTTTTTTCTCTTGATACGTGCAGGCTCACTTGGGGCCGGGGTTATGTGGGGATTATTAAATAAGAGGCGATTATGATGACAACACAGGGTAATGAGCAGGTTATAAGAAGCGTCTGCCGGGTGTGTCACGGCGGGTGCGGGGTACTGGTTTCTGTCAGGGATGGCAAGGTGGTTAAGGTCAAGGGAGACCCTGAATCACCCATGAGCAAAGGATGGATGTGCGTTAAGGGTATGGCAAGCCCTGAGATTGCTAACCATCCTGACCGTCTTCTAAAACCCCTTCGTAGAGATGGGGAGAGAGGAAGCGGGAAATGGAAGAGCATTTCCTGGGATGAGGCGCTGAATGAGATTTCCTCACTGCTGGATAAATTCCGCCAGGAGTCTGGTCCCGAATCAATTGCCCTGGGGCAAGGAACAGGACGGCACCATTATATGCGGGTGGTGAGATTTGCTAACCAGTTAGGAACACCGAACTGGTATGAGCCGGGATTGGCACAGTGTTTTATTCCACGAATTACAGTAAGCAACTTGACCTACGGTGGGTTTGTGGTGGGAGATTATTATGGAGAAGTTTCTCCTAAGTGTATCGTCTTTTGGGGACATAATCCGCTGGTATCAGGACCGGATGGTGAAATAATTGCTTTAGTGAGACGGGCTCTGGCTCAAGGTGCCTTGGGAATTGCCATTGACCCGAGGAAATCAGAGACTGCAAAGCGATGCAAGATGTGGCTGCCTATTAGGCCGGGGACAGATGCCGCCCTGGCTCTTGCGATGATTAATGTCATTATTAATGAAAATATTTATGATAAAGAATTCGTAGAAAAGTGGACAACAGGATTTGAAGAACTAAAGGTTCATGTTGCAAGTTATACCCCGCAGTGGGCTGAAGATATTACATGGGTTAAATCTTCTGACATCATTGAGGCCGCCAGAACCTATGCGTTAAATAAACCTGCTGTGTTAGAATGGGGAATGGCTATTGAACAAACCCCAAATTCTTTGCAAACTGTTCGGGCTATTGCCATTCTGCGTGGTATAACCGGCAACATTGATATCCCCGGAGGGGATATCCTGGGGATGAATATAATTCGCGGTTATCCGACGTTGAAGGAGAAACTGTCTGAAGGTGCCCTGAAAAAACGTCTGGGTGCCGGGCAATACAAACTATTGGGCGGGTGGCGCGCCTTTATGCCATCAGCCCATATCCCTGCATTGTTCAATGCTATGAGGACAGGAGAGCCATATAGGGTGAGGGCACTTTTAATCTTCGGCGGCAACCCGTTAACCACAGTGGCGAATTCCAGGGAGGTTTATGAAAGTCTGAAAAAATTAGACCTGTTGGTAGTCACAGACCTTTTCATGACACCAACCGCGGCAATAGCAGATTATATCCTGCCGGCTGCCTTCTGGACAGAGGTGGAACAGGTCATCGGTTATCCCCTTGTGGCAGAGAATATGGTTATGGCTCAGCAAAAAATCAATCAGACCGGAGAATGCAGGCAGGACGAATGGATTATGGATGAGTTATCAAAAAGGATGGGTCTGCCCGGCAGTAACGAGACTCTGCATGACGTGATGAATTACCAATTAGAACCCCTTGGAATAACCTATCAGGAACTTAAAGAACGGAGTTTCGTACACCCTGCCCATGAATATAGAAAATATGAAAAGAACGGTTTTAGAACACCTTCAAGGAAGGTTGAACTTTATTGCAGGGCTTTGGAAAGAATGGGCTATGACCCGCTTCCTACTTATAAGGAACCACCTGAAAGTCCATTACAGACACCTGAACTGGCAAAGGAATTTCCTTATGTGCTTACAACAGGCAGCCGCAGGATGGAATTTTTCCATAGCGAACATCGTCAGATACCATCATTGAGAAAACGCCGGCCTGACCCTCAGGTAGAATTGCATCCTGAGATTGCTGCCTTACATGGCATTACCCAGGGAGACTGGGTTATTGTCAGTTCTCCGAGAGGTAGTATAAGGATGAAGGCATTAGTTACGACGGATATTATACCTGGAGTAATAAATATAGACCATGGATGGTGGTTTCCTGAAAAGACTGGCCCAGATTATGGAGTCTGGGAGTCCAACGCCAATGTCCTGACCAACAATGCCCCGCCCTATGACCCGGCATTTGGGACATATCAGTTAAGAGGACTCCTTTGTCGGATTGAAAAAGAAAAATTTTAATGGTATTAGGAAAGTATGAAAAATACTTTCATGCCTATACCACTGAAAATCGTATTGCAAGTCATCGCTGAAGGCGATTTTCTTGTCCATAACTCATTGAAATAAAATATGTTACAATAAATAATAAAAAAAATTAAAAAAATACTTGACAAATAAAGGTTTATGTGATATATTTAATAATACTTAAAATTTGGCGACACCATCATGGATAACTTTAATCTGGCGAGAAAGGAAGTGGAACCTAATAGCCTGAAGTTATCAAACTCATGATGATGAGCATATAGATGAAAATATTTGGGCAACCCGGAGAGTGTAGGGATGTTTGTTAGTCTTTCTACGGGTCCATATTTATATATTGTAGGCCAAGAATTATTGGCCCGGGATAGGGCGGTTAAAGATAAACCGCAAAAAAAAGGGAGGATTTAAATGAGAATACTAACAGTGTTTTGCGTCTTGGCATTGGCAGTGGCATTCATTGCCCCGGCCTATGCTGAGGTCCAGAACGTAAAGGTAAGTGGAGATATCAGTGTCTATGGCGTATTCAGGGATGAGTATATCACCACTGGTTCTGGTTCAGCCAGGACAGTAAATGGGGCCGCTACATCAGACGGATTTTCGGATGCAGCATCGTATGACTATTATGCCACAATTACCCGTTTGAGAATAGATGCCGATTTAACTGATAACGTCTCCACATTGGTAAGATTGATCAATGAAAGGGATTGGACTGCAGCTGTTGCTGCTACGGGTGAGACTATAGACCTTGACTTAGCATCTATTACATTGAAAGAGATGCTTTATTCCCCGTTGACATTGGTATTGGGTCGTCAGGAGATAAGATGGGGAAGCGGGTTAGTTATAGGTGATGGAACTACTGGTGTATCAGGTCTGGCAGCGACAGACTTGAGTGCAAGGAAGGCATTTGATGCTGTCCGGGCGGTGTTAGATTATGACCCATGGACATTAGATATCATTATTGCCAAGGTTACCGAGAGCTTTTCCGGTGGTGCTGATGTTGACGTTTATGGTGTGGATGCCTCTTACAAGTTCACAGATTATAACGCAGTATTTGAGGCTTATTATGTTGATACCCACAGCAGTCTAACAACAGGGACAGAGACTGGTACTGATACATCAACTCTTGGTGCAAGACTTACCGGCGAGCCTACAGCAAATCTGACAGGCGAGATAGAATTCGCATATCAGTTTGGTGATAGTCAAGGTGTTACTGCTATTGACCAGGAGGCATGGGCATTTGATATTGGTGCAGTTTATGCCTTCCAGACAAGTTACTCACCGAAGTTAGGATTAAAGTATGGCCTTCGTACAGGTCAGGAGACGACTGCAGGAGCTACTGCTGACAACGAGGCATGGAATGCTGTATTTGAGGACCAGTATAATGGTGTAATCTTTGACCCGAATACCAATATCCAGTTTATCAAATTAAGCGGGTCATTGGTGCCTGTAGAGAAACTGACCGCAGGTATTGACTTTTACAAGTACTGGTTTGCTGAGGACCGGGCATTTCCTTCAGTAGGTGGGACTGCAGTTGCGCTGGATGATGATGCAGGTTCTGAGGTTGACTTTACACTCAGTTATGCCTATACAGAGGATGTTACTATAGGGCTTGTAGCCGCCTGGTTCTTCCCAGGTGATGCCTATGGTAGTGCTGTCGGTACCTCTCCTCCTCCTGCCGCTCTCGGCACTGGCGGAGACGAGACCGCAACAGAAGTGCTTTGCACTGTGACAGTTGCATTCTAAGGATTTGATATAAATCCTTCGGTAGGGGCGCCCCCCGATGTTACATCGGGGGGCGCCCCTACTTTTTTTTATACCCCTCCTACCTTGACAAAATCGGTTTTATATGGTATATTTTAATAAACTATTATGAATGGCTTTATACCAGAGGATACTATAGAAGAGATACGCACTCGGAGTGACATAGTAGAGGTCATATCCACCTATATCCCGCTCAAACAGAAGGGTAAGAATTTCTGGGCACTATGCCCATTTCACCATGAGAAGACTGCCTCGTTTTCAGTGAATCCTGATAAACAGATATTTTATTGTTTTGGCTGTAATGCAGGCGGTAATGTCTTCAATTTTTTAATGCAATACGAGAAGATGGAATTCCCTGAGGCTGTGAGGGCATTGGCTGAGAAGTGCGGGGTGGATATTAAAACATCAAAGGAACGTCTTAGCCAATCAAGCAGGGATGAACTATACAAGTTGAATGAGGCAGCTGCCTCTTTCTATCACAATTTACTTTTAAAGAAAGGGGAAGGTGAAACTGCCTCTAAATATTTAAGAGACAGGGGTATATCTGAAAAGACCGTTGAGGAGTTTAGATTGGGTTATGCACCTGATAGATGGGATAACCTTGTTAATTATATGAAGAAGGAGGGTGTCCAGCCTGAACTTCTTGTCCAGGCTGGGCTGGCAGTTCAATCCAAAAAAGAAAAAGGGACTTACTATGATATCTTTAGGAAGCGGCTCCTCTTTCCCATATTCAATGTGAGGAGAAAGGTCATTGGTTTTGGCGGCAGGGCCCTGGTCCAGGGTGATAATTCACCTAAATATCTTAATTCACCAGAGACAAGGATATATAGCAAAGGTAGAGAACTCTATGGATTGAGCCATTCATCAGGACATATAAAAGAGACAGGCTATGTTATCGTTGTTGAAGGATATATGGATTTTCTCACCCCCTATCAGGGTGGCGTGAGAAATATCGTGGCTACATTAGGGACTGCCTTAACGACCGAGCATATCAGGCTATTGAAAAGGTATGCATCAAATGTGGTAATCGTATATGACAGTGACGCGGCAGGTGAACTTGCATCCTTGAGGGGATTGGATATGCTCGCTGAAGAGGGTTTGAACGTCAGGATATTAACATTGCCAGAGGGGTTTGACCCTGATGATTTCGTCCGCTCAAAAGGCGCCCAGAAATTTGAGGAGCAATCTAAGAAAGACTCTTTAGATTTATTTGATTACAAATTAGGCCTGTTATTGGCAAGATACGATAAGTCCAGAATAGAAGATAAGGCAATTGTATCTCGTGAGATGTTACAGACTATATCAAAGATAGACAATGCTATTATCAAATCAGGTTATATCAAGAGATTGGCAGAGAGGCTAAACATCTATGAGCATGCCATATTAGAGGAATTGAAGAAGATTAAATCAGGTACTGCAGTAAACTTAAGGGAACGGCACAGGGTGCCAGAGACGGCACAGCGTGCCAGAGATGCTGTCCACGGCACAGAGTGCCAGCCATCTATGCTCGCAGAGAAGACAGTGGTCGGGATTTTATTAGATGCCCCTGAATCAATCTCAGAGGTAAAGGACATGTTAAGTCCTGAAGATTTTAATACCCCCCAGATGCAGAGAATAGTAGAGGCGATTCTCAAGTTCAGGGAAATGGGACGCTCTATAACCCCTGCGAGCCTGATGACTTATCTGAACGATGAAAAGTTGAATCAGATAATCTCCGAGATTGCAGTGACAGTAGGTGATATTGAAGATAAAAAGAGGAATTTATTGAACTGTATTAATTGGATTAGAAAGAATAGATTTAAGGTGAGATTGAAAAACCTTGAATCCGAAATAAGCACAGCACAGGGTTCCAAAGATAATGCTATATTACGGGGATTGATGATAGAATATAACCATTTGATAAGGAGTAGGAATTGATATGAAAAAAAAGAAACCAGCCATTAAAGGCTTGAAGAAACTTATCGCTTTAGGTAAACAGAAGGGCCACCTGACATATGATGAATTGAATAACATACTCCCTGATAATATAGTTACCTCTGAGGAGATAGATGAGATACTCAAGGTATTGGGTAATGAAAAGATAGATATAGTGGATGGTGAGGACCAGGCTGATTTGGAAAAATTTGAGATAAAAGAAGAAAAACTTGAAAAGGAGACAGAGCCCATCCCGGCAGGTGAAGAAGAGGAGATAGAAGAGGCATATAAAGTCCCTCACATAGATGACCCTGTGAAGATGTACCTAAGGGAGATGGGAGGTATACCCCTTCTTACAAGAGAGCAGGAACTGGCTCTGGCAGAGAGGATTGAATGGACTCAACAGGTATATAGAGAGGCTGTCTTCTCTTGTAAGATTGCAAAATCAGAGGTAATCAGGATAGCCACCATGGTCATGAGGCTTGAGATTAATTCAGAAGAGGTTATAAAGGAAGAGTCAAAATCCAGGCGGGATAAAATCATAAAAAATATACCCCATCTTATCAGGAGGCTCCATGCAACACGAAAGAGGTCAAACCTATTGCCGTTGCTTTTAGAGCTCAACCTCACTGTCCCTGTTATAGATGAGATAGCAAATAAAATAAGGGAACGGGCAAGAGAGATAGATAAAATAGAGAAGGAGATAGCGAAGGCAAAAAAGAGGAGAAGCCATGACTTAAAGGACCTGGTGCGTAAGGAACGTAAATTAGAATTAGAATTCGGAGAATCCTATGACAGGATAAAGAGCAGGCTGAAATTAATCAAGAGGAAGGAATATGACTTTATAAAGGCAAAAAAGGAATTAGTAGAAGCGAACCTAAGGCTTGTGGTAAGCATAGCAAAGAAATATGTAAATAGAGGACTGTCATTCCTGGACCTTATACAGGAGGGGAATATCGGACTGATGAAGGCTGTGGATAAATTTGAGTATAAACGTGGGTATAAGTTCAGCACTTATGCTACATGGTGGATAAGGCAGGCTATTACCCGCTCTATAGCAGACCAGGCAAGGACCATCAGGATACCTGTGCACATGATAGAGACCATCAATAGGTTAATCAGGGCATCCAGGACATTAGTTCAGGAGAATGGCAGAGAACCTACTCCTGAGGAATTGGCTGAAGAGATGTCCATGCCTATTGAGAAGGTCAGGGAAATCCTAAAACTTGCCCAGGAGCCAATCTCGCTGCAATCACCGATAGGCGAGGAAGGGGATACACATTTTGGTGATTTTATAGAGGATAAGAGGGCAATATCTCCTGCCAATGCCACTGTCCATGCGATGCTTAAAGAACAGATGGAGAAGACACTTGATACGCTTACAGAGCGGGAACGGAAGGTCCTGATGCTTAGATTTGGCTTGAAGGATGGCTATCCGTGCACATTAGAAGAAGTAGGTGCTATCTTTAATGTTACTCGTGAGAGGGTAAGGCAGATAGAGGCTAAGGCATTGAGAAAACTGCGCCATCCTACAAGGAGTAATAAATTGAAAAATTTTCTTGAAATGGGATTGGGAGAAGAGAGAGAGTATTAATACCCTTTTATGGAATTAAACCTGGCAGAATTCTCTAAGGTCTGGCCCCCAGCCATATTAGCAGCAAGCCGCAAGTTATTACTATACCCACCTGAACATCCAGCAGCAAAGAATGCGATAATAGAGCCATTTAATATCTTGTGCAAATTCATCTCTTCCCAGGAAAAACGAGAGGTAACATTATGTCTACATGGTGGCAGATTGTTAGTTAATGGTAGCCTATTAGAGACCGAGAGTTCCCCGGTAGTGTGGCTCATTTCTACACTTGAAAAGATAGGTATAGAGAGCGTCACACTTACCTCAGAAATCAGAGAAGAAGAACTTAGTGAATTTATACGTATAATAATAACAAAACCAGAGTTTATCAAAGAGAGAGGAGGGGTAAGAGAGGCACTTGGACAAAAGAATATAACCCATATCATGGTCAATGAGGTGCGTTATGCCAAGGTCAGAGAAATTCCTGAAGAAGAGCCAGAGGCGAAAAAGGCAGAACCTCCTGTAGCACCTACAGGCACTGCAGGGACGAAGAAGACGAGGAAACGGATAGGGATTAAAGAATACAAGGCATTGGAAAAGAGTTACAGGGAGGTCGTTCTTGAGAAAGAGAGGATAGATAACGTTATCAGGAATATCGCTGAAGGGTTAGTCGTGGTAGATTCTGAAGGGAAGGTTCTGCTCATGAATCCGGCTGCTGAGAGGCTGCTTGGTGTATCTCAAAACGAGAAGAAGGGAAAGAAATTAGCAGATGCTTTGGGTGAAGGGCAGATGTTGGCCCTGTCAAAAGATTCTGTAGATGAGGCAGGGAAAGGGACTTTACAAGAGATAGAATTGATAAGCCCTGACGATTCTACTAAAAGGGTCCTGCGGGCAAGCACAGCAGTGGTTGAGAATCAGGATGGGAGGACGGTAGGTATGGTCTCTGTCCTGAGTGATATTACAAAACAGAAAGAGATAGACCAGTTGAAATCTGACTTTATATCACATGTCTCGCATGAATTACGAACCCCGCTCATCGCTATTGAGAAGGCAATTTCTCTAACAATGGGTGTGGATTCAGGGGTTTCAGATGAAGATAGAAAGAATTTCATGTCTATTGCTCAGCGTAACCTTCAGAGACTGACCAGGTTGATTAGTGATTTGTTAGATATATCTAAGATAGAGGCAGGGAAGATGAGATTGAATCTAACAGTTGTAGATTTAGGAGAGGTCGTCCAGCATGTCCTAGATACATTGGATACATGGGCAAAGACCAAGGACATAAAGTTGGAGAAGATATTGTATCCCGATAAGATAGAGATTCTTATGGATACAGACAGGATGGTCCAGGTGCTCACAAACCTCATTGGCAATGGCATCAAATTTACAAATAAGGGTGGGAGTATATCTGTGGAGGTAAAAGAGAGACCCCCGGATGAGTTGTTTCCTGAAGTGGCGGTTCAGGTAACAGTTCAGGATACTGGCATAGGGATTGACTATGAGGATATAAAGAGGATATTTGACAAATTTGAACAGGTAAAAGGGGTAAATTCTTCCGGGGTAGGCGGCACAGGGCTTGGGTTACCTATAGCAAAAGAGATTATTCAGATGCACGGAGGTAAAATATGGGCAGAAAGTTCAAAAGGCTGTGGGAGCAAGTTTACATTCCTTCTGCCCCAAAGACAGATTGAGGAAAGGATAGAAAAGGATGAAGAGTAATATCAGGGTATTATTGGTTGATGATGAAAAGGATTTTCTTGAGATGATGGGTTTCTGGCTCAAGCAGCAAGGCTACACGGTCCAGACTGTATTAGACGGAGAGTCTGCGGTAAAATTGGTCAGGGAAGGCGCTACTGATATAGTATTCTTAGATATAAATATGCCTGGATTGGACGGGATAGAGACACTCCGCAGGATAAGGGAATTCAACGCCGGGATTCCCATAATCATGGTAACTGCATTTGGCACAGAAGAGCGGATAAAGGAGTCTCAAAACCTTGGTATATCAGGTTTTTTTCCGAAGGATAAGGATTTCTTAGAGGCTGCTACGATGATAGAGACTGTCTTGAAGACCCATAAAGGACTGCGAAAATAGTAGGGGCGACATTTATGACGCCCGTTTTTCGGATTTGATAAATCAAACCCCTACCTTAATGTTAGTGTATATTCCTTATCACTACCACTCAATTCTACATGGTCATTATAAATCTTTTTTACCTTTATCCCACCAATACTCTGCCCTTCTTCTACAATAGTATTATTGATAACAGCCAATAATCTCTTTTCCGCTCTGATTATACCTGTAAGGTTAAATAAGGGTTCGGGTCTATCTGGCGCCTCCTGCAGTACATTAGGAATGTCATTAGATGCGGTAGGGGGTGGCAGGATATGGGATTTTTGAGGAGGGGCTTGAACTACTTTCACATCTTTGGGTGCGGGGGAGTTATTATGTACGTTTGATAAAAGATATGATAACGTGACTATCCCTGCAAGGAAGATTATTATGGCTATCCATCTGATAGTGCGTGAGGAGGGATTGCTAAGAGCCCTTTCCCGCCCTGCCTTATTTAATGCATCATTTATTACACTCATCATCTGGCCTCTATCTCTTTGATGCACCTTTGGATTATCTCTATGGTGATATTTTTGGTTTCCATTACATAGCCTGCCAATAGCGCCCTGTCGCAGAGGATGTTGATTAGCCTCGGTACGCCATCAGAATACTTGAAGATTTCATCCATAGCATTATCATGGAACGTGATACTACCGTCTGAGCCAGCCACTCTAAGGCGGTGGAATATATACTGTGCCACCTCCTGTCTTTCCAACGGATGTATATGGTATCTTACGCTTATCCTCTGGCGGAGTTGTTTGAGCATGGGGGAATTGAGTTTCTCCCTTAACTCTGGTTGTCCTACAAGGACTATCTGGAATAGTTTTTCCTTCTCAGTCTCAAGATTAGACAATAGCCTTACCTCTTCCAACGAGGTATTTTTCAGGTTCTGTGCCTCGTCTATGAGCAAGACTACGTTATTGCCTGAGGATAGCTCTTTTAAAAGGAATTTATTCAAGGCTGACAATAAAGATAATTTGGTATTCTTTTTCGTTTTGATGCAGAAGTCTTCTACGATGGCAGATAGGAGCTGAAGGTCAGACAATCTTGAATTGAGTATAAAAGCGGTTTTGGTATTTTGGTCTAACCGGTTCAGGAGCGCCCTGCAAAGTGTAGTCTTGCCGGTCCCTATATCACCTGTAATTGCTATAAATCCCTTTCTTTCCTTTATGCCGTATAGAAGATAAGAGAGTGCCTCCTGGTGGCATTTACTTAAGAATAGAAAATCAGGGTCAGGTGTTATCTTGAAGGGATCCTCTTTTAGTCCGTAGAATTTCTCATACATTTTCTATTTTCATATCCTATCTCAGACCTCTGTACCTTAAATATTAGAACAAACCTTGCCTTTTGTCAAGGGAAATTAAAAATTGACTTTGGAAGCATGCTATAGTATAATTTGAGAGAGGTAAAGGTGATAATTATGAGCAGGGTATATTTTGCATCTGCGCATGTAAAAAGACTTGTGGCACAGGATACATTGCCTCCAAAGTTTGGTAGATTATTAAATAAACTTGTCAGGGAAGATATCTTCAAGAACCAGACCGTAGCCATAAAAATGCACTTAGGAGGTAATGTAGGATTTACCACTATCCGGACCCTGTTTGTCAGGATGCTTGTAGACAGGGTAAAGGAGGCAGGCGGTAAGCCATTTATTACAGGCGGCGCAGAATGGGTTCAGGATGCCAAACTGAGGGGATATACAGAAGAGGTTTTAGGTGCACCTATCTATCAGGCAAGCGGCATAAAGGACAAATATTTATACAAGCGCGAGATTGGGTTTCGCACATTAAAAGAGGTGGAAGTATGCGGCTATATTGCCGATGCCGATGCGATGGTTGTGTTCAGCCATGCCAAAGGCCACGGCAATTGCGGATTTGGAGGGGCTATTAAGAACATTGCTATGGGATGCGTCTCTCCGAAGTCAAGAGGCGATATCCACAGACTGATGGAGACATCCTTTACATGGGATAAGGAAAAATGCAGGCACTGTTATCTCTGCAAGGAGAACTGCCCCGGCAGGGCAATAGAATTTAATCAAAGGAAGGAATTCTCCATCTTTTCCCATAACTGCAGATACTGCATGCACTGCGTAGAGAGCTGTCCTGTTCATGCAATCACCATTGACGAATCATGTTACAAATATTTCCAGGAAGGGATGGCTCGGACAGTAAAAGAGGTCCTTTCATTCTTTAAATCCAAAGTGGTATTGTATATAAATGTGATTATGGATGTGACCCCATTGTGTGACTGCTGGGGTTTTTCCACGCCTTCTATCGTCCCTGATGTAGGGATAATGGCATCTCGTGACCTCGTGGCGATTGAACAATCTACGATAGATTCCATTTCCTTAAAGAACTATATTGAGGGGTCACTGCCTGAACAGATAAAGATGCGCCTTGGAGGCAGGGGCAGACACCTCTTTGAAAAGATACATGGCAAGGACCCTTATATTCAGGTTGAGGCAGCAGAAAAGGCTGGATTAGGTACCAGGAAATATTCCATAGTAGAAGTTGAGTAATAGATTGCTCCATATATGAAGATAAGAAGATTTATAATGGTTCTTTTTGTTGTGGCGGTTGGGATTTTTATGACTACTGAATTAGAATCGTATCCTAAGAAATATGAAGGTGAAGTAGTTCTCGCTGGAAATAGTAATGCGGCTGAAAGTAGTAAGGAGGGAGAATTGAATGGCAGTCACCAGACTTATCATTCTAAATCCTGGGATGAGTTTATAAATGAACTTCCTGAAACACCGGAAGAAGAGAAGCGTTATCCCAAGAAATTTACATTGACTCCAAAGACTATGCGGAATGCTATAGAGGAATATTACATGCCTGGCGTTGCAGAAGGATTGAATGTAGTCGTAGATTATTACGAGAGAATTGAGACATGGGATAATGAGCCTCTCCACAGATACAATCTTGACCTTGCGCCTAAACTTGACGACAAAGCTATAAAATTGATATGGAAGGGAAAATTTTGAATAAATTAACGCCCCTACGGTGCGAACTGTCATTGTCCAACTTGATTGGACAATCCAGCAATTATTTCGTAGTATTTCTTATGGATTCCCCGGTCAAGCCGGGGAATGACAAAAAA
>Ga0209514_10005382_pt1 | contig 16417 bp, 7 predicted proteins | sample Subgrocontami58m_FD_187452 | JGI IMG/M metagenome (GOLD analysis project Ga0209514, IMG submission 187452) | Subsurface groundwater microbial communities from S. Glens Falls, New York, USA - GMW37 contaminated, 5.8 m (SPAdes) (version 3) | ecosystem: Environmental > Aquatic > Deep subsurface >...
TCCTGCCTCATTATCAATAGTATTGTAGGAGACAGTCGGATCTTTGACAAACATACAATGTACTCCATAAGCATTAGCATCAAGGGTGCCGCCGTAATTTTGAATGGTATTCCCGGCTCCAACTTGTCCGATGGTAAAATTAGAATCATAAAGGGCGGACGACCCCCAACAGTAAATCCCGCTATGAACATTTGAGATGCTGTTGCCAACGAGAGTAATATTCGCATTTCTTCCTGAATCGTTTGTAACCGTAACGCCGGTTGAGGAGTTCACTCCGGCAGGTCCATTGCTTAAATAAATACCGAGGACATGACCGTTTGATCCTTTCGTCATTGTAATTGTGGAATTTTTAATCGTCACATTCTGGCATCCATCCGTTCCACTCGGTTTGTGTGTAAGGTAGCCATATTCAATACTTGATTGACTGGCGGAAACACTAATACCATCAAATGTAATATAGTCAGTCCCGTTCAATTGAATTATACCATCTCCCTGTCCGCCAATAACGCTTGTCGTGTAGCTTCCCGCATCTGTTCTGGAGATGAGAGGATTCGCCCCAACTCCGCTTTTTTGAAAAATGATAGGATTACCCGATGAACCTGTTATCGTAACGACGATTGGAAAAGTTGTGGTCTCGCTGTGGTTCGCCGCGACATTAAATACCACCCCTCCCGCCCCGACACCCACCTGGTTAAGGTCGGTAACGGCATCTGCAATTGTTGCATAATCTCCCGGAATATTTTTTATACCGGTGAATGCCACCAACACAGAGTTACCAAAATCAATACCCGTAACGGTATCTCCGGCAACTAAATTGATGTCGTCAGGATTTGTAGATGTTCGTCTCCAACCATTTTGCCCAACTTCGCGAAGAGTGTATGTTCCGGGCGAAAGATTACCGAATGAATAATTTCCAAATGCATCGGTAGTATCGGTTGCGGTAAAAGAACCTGTTAGATTAATAATCCAATCTGTCATTCCGTCGTCGCCAATATCTTTGACTCCATTGCCGTTAATGTCATTATACACTGCCCCGCGAATCTGCCCGCGTATAATAGTGACATGCGCTGTTACGATGCTATCGCATCCGTTTGCAGTAGTGTCCGTGAAACTATAATCACCGGATTCGCTGACCATTTGTCCCCATGGTAATTCATACGGAGTGATTGCCGTATTGATGGTAAACTCGCTAAAATCACTATTGTTAATGGTAACATGGGCTGTTACAATACTATCACAACCTGTTGTTGCTATGTACAAATGTGCATAATCTCCCGAACCGGTAACGGTAGTATCCCAGGGAAGCGCATACGTATCGCAGGCAGTTACGGAGAATTCGGATGAAACTTGCGTGCAAGTATCGCGATTACCGAAATTAATCCCTGTGAGTATGCTATCAGACTCAAATGATATTGTGTGTGTACCACCCGTTGGATAGGTTGGCGCCCATCCGAGTTTGTTTTGTTCAGATACGGTATGTGTGTCAATCGAAACACCTGCAAATTCAAAATTACCGTTTATGTCGGTTGTATCTGTTATTTCTCCGTCGAGAACAATAACCCAACCTTGCAATCCCGGTTCTAGTGCATCTTTAACACTATCGCCATCCAGATCATTGAATATCATTCCTTGAATGACACGTTGCATCCCGCGGTTGCCGAAGTTTTTGCCGCTAACAATCTCTCCGCTGTCAACTATAACCGTGTACGATTCCGGAGAAAGTGGAACCGATTCTACCCAACCTGCCTGCTGGACTTCAGAGACGGTGTACGTTCCCGGCAGGAGATTCGGAAAATCATAATTCCCATTCGGATCGGTTGTTGAAGATGTGATGAGAGAATTTCCTTGAAATAATTGTATTGTCCAGTCTTGAAGTCCGGGCTCGAATTGGTCTTTTGTTCCATTTCCGTTGACATCACTAAACTTCATTCCGCGGATTTTAGCAGTACCGAATTGACTTGGAGCGGCTCCGGGAGGTAACGAGACTATTGCAACTATCAATCCAAGAGCATCGCTTACAAAGCCGGAGGTGAGCGTCAAATTATTTATCCCGGGCGTGAGATATGAGGTGATGTCGAATGTTTTGATATCCCACAACCCGCCTTTGGTTAAAACGTGAGTTGCATAATTCGGCACCGAGTTTCCCATAAATATGTCCGGACCAGAGGATAAGACTGATCCATTAAGAATCAGATCGTCATCATCCCATCCAGCATTTGGGTTATCATCCTGACCATCCGCTACATGTAATGATAAGCTTGCTGAGTCGGAAGTATAATTGATACCCGAGATATTTAAAGACCATCCTGATGAATCGTACTCACTCGGAATATTAGAATCATTCCCCTCAAAAATAAGGTAATCTTTGTTATTGGCGCTGTTTCCGTCATCAAAGAATACAATACACGATAAACCATTGATATTAATAGCTCCATTGTCTTTCTTCAATTCAAACAGTCCATAGGTGCCATCCCCCGTAATCAAAGAAGTGACATCAGCCCGGTATGCTTGACTATTTGCATAGCCCCAGTCGTTATCATCTGCAAAGCCGATATTCTCACCCGTGATACTCGTTCCATTAAAATCTATTGTTGCATTTGCCGCAGGATCGGAGCTATTCGTTGGACCATGCCAGTAGAGATATGCTTTCAACACTGTTCCGCTCAGTCCGGATATCGTAAGCGGCGCGCTGCTGACATTACGTACACCTCCAACTCCCGATTGAACCATGTCTGCATTATGAATAATGTGAAATTGAGCAAGATTGTTCGATACACCTGCGGGTGAAGTTCCATTCTCGTTTATTGTTCGCTCTTTACCCGATGTTGCTCTGCCTCCAAGGACTATTCCATCATTCCCTTTTATGGCTTCGTTTAGTGCCAGGCTGGGAACAAACTGTGTGCCGATTCGCGTTTGATTTGTTTTTATGTCGGTATCTTTCTTCTGCGCTTCGACATGAAGAGACATGAACAAAACGCAAAGAACAAAAGGAACTATGTGTTGCAACCATTGAGACATCGGCTTGTTTCGCACAAATCTCCCTGAGGTGGCAAAAAAGTTGTTACTTATAAGTTTGAACATAGGCGTATCCTTATGATGTGTGAAGGAAATCATTTTGTCAATAATATTTTTTTTGTTTCTGTAAAATTGCCGGCTTGGAGACGGTAGTAGTACATTCCGCTTGCTAATCCGCTTGCATCCCATACTAACGACTTAACCCCCGAAGCCTGAAACTCATGCGCTAACGTAGTCACTTCTTCACCTAACATGGTATAAACTTTCAGTGTTACCCAAGAATCAACAGGTAACTGATAGCTGATAACCGTTGATGGATTAAAAGGATTTGGATAATTCTGGCTCAGTGTATAGACTTCAGGATTCAGATACGCGGTTGATTGTTCCGGTGGCGCCGGAGGTAGTTCCCCAGTCGGAAGAATGGTAATTCCTGCTAATGGTTCACTTTTGGCGTACCCATTACCAATTGACGACGATAAAATGATAACACCCGGTTGGTTCACTTTTACCCAATATGCTCTTCCTGGCTTAATTGTGTCGGTAACAACATAGCCCTGATTATAACCGTAAAAATTTGAGGTTATCATCTCATCAACATCCGAGAGAATGTCTGTTACGGCAACCGGTTGATAATGTGAACCGATAAGATTCCATCCTTCATCAACAAGTATTGTATCATGTTCATGCCGGACTCCCTGATGTATCAAAGTTTGCTCATTTAAGAATTTCATCCAATACCCGACGTTTTTCATAAGCGTAGTTTCGCTGTGATAACCAAACCGGTCAAAACGAAAACCAAGACTTGTCGCAGATGGAAAAAGTGAATCAATATGATATTCAGCCATGCTGAGGGGAAGAGAAACGAGATTCCAGCGTTGGGCAAATTGATATTCAATCGTCCCGATAAAATTTAATTGTGCTGAATCTGTAAGTTCACAGTTTTGTGTATCTCGTATCGTAACAGTGTGATACACTCCATTTGCTAAATTTGAAAACGTTTGAGGTGATATCGCCGGCTCGAACGCGCCTCCATTAAAACTTATTAAATACCCCGGTGTGCCGCCTCCAAATTCTACACTAATGCTTCCATCACTGCTTGAAACTGTCGAGGGGGGAGTTCTTGTGAATATAATCGAAAGAGCTGCCGGCTGTTGCACAAGAATTGAATCAGATCTCAAACACCCGATCGAATTTCTCAATGTGACAATATGTATGCCCGCCGCAAGACCGGTAAACGTATGTGGCGAAGTAAGCGCGTCAAAACTACCGTCATCAAGGCGTATTGTGTGTCCTAAGCTATCGGGGAATAAAGCAGTTATGCTACCATCGGAATTTCCATGACAGGTAGCATCAGTTGTAGAAAATTCCATCGGGATAGCCGGTGGTTGCTCAATTTGAATCGAATCAATAAACAAGCAATTGCCTGTGTCGCGAAGAGTGACGACATGCATTCCGGCAGCGAGGTTTGAAAACGTGTATGGTGACGTTGCCGAAATAAACGAACCGGAATCTATTTTTAGGCAATAACCGGGCGTGCCTCCATTGAAAATTGCTTCTATCTCACCTGTGTGGCTACCATTACAGATAATATCCGTCTTTGATAACGCGAGTGAAATCGCAGTCGGTTCACTGAATGAAACTGTGTCACTTTCGGTTGAGCCATACGCATCCTTAAGCGTAATAGAGTATAAACCGGTATCCAGATTTGTAAAAACAAAGGGCGTTGTCGCCGGAACAAATTCCCCCCCATTCAAACTGATTGAATATCCCGCCCCGCTTCCAAACGAAGCTGTTATACTTCCATTTCCGCTTCCTTTACAACTGATGTTGCCCTTCCTCAACATAAGCGGCTGTGCATTCGGATTGACGATATGGTACCACATTGTATCAGTTCGACCATTTCCATCAGTCGCTAAAGCCTGAAAATAACTTGAACGAATAGGATTGGCAGAGGATGCAATACTTACAATTGAATCGGCTAAAAGTGAAACATAGGGAGGAGCATTCAGTAACGAGTATGTTACACCGCTACCAAGCGATGAAACCCGAAGTATATCGATCTGGGTTGTAATACCCAACCGTAACGACTTGCCTGCAAGAGGAAAAAACCTTGGACCGAAAACAGTTGTTGGACCAACCTCAAATGGAATTTCTTTCAGTAGTACACCTTCAGAAAGAATGCGATATTTCCACGTGCCATAATCTGAGGATGAAACATTGGGGGAAAAATTCCAATACCAATAATGATTTCCACCCCGCCAAACTTCAGTAATGTTGTACGTTGCCGAGCCGTACAATGTATTATTCGGTTTACGTATTTCGATGCGATAAGAATCATTTGCCTTTGAAAAAAAATAGAGCCAAACCATAATAAACGGTTCATCAATTCCGAAAACCGCCGGTTGGCTGATGCGTTCACTCCACCAATACCCCGGGATATTGCCGAGGTTGCCTCCAACCGCCAGTTGCGTTGATAATCCGGCATCCCTTACCCAAAACTCTTGGTCTCTTACATACGGATTCTGATTTTGCCAAAGGCTCTGCAATGTATTAAATGTTCCGCTCCATGGATCTCTCGCCGTGCCATGTGAGTTCTGTGTCTCAAAATGAAGATGTGCTGCCGTTGAAGTTCCTGAGCTTCCAACCAATCCGAGAAGCTTGCCTGTTTCAACTCGTTCTCCAACATTAACAGTAACGGAGTTTTTTCGCATGTGCCAATAAACTGCCCTCGTACCATCATCGTGTTTGATGGTGACACCGTTACCGCTTGAGGAACCGGGCCAGGAAGTTTCACGGTCATAATGTTGATACGGAGCACTAACCACTGTGCCGGCGGCGCCTGCAATAATTCCAATTCCTTGATCCATTGCCCTGAAATGCGCGATTCCTATATCCGTTCCGCGATGACCATCATACGAATGTGGGTTTCCCATATAATCCTGAATGACATTGACTGTAGGGTTGTCGTCAACATAATTGCCAACATTATATTTGTCAAACATCGGTCCTTCTAAAACCCATTCAAAGAGCGGAAAAATCGTGCTTTCAGTTCCTCGTTGACCGCGTTCTTTTTTCCACTCTTCTTCCATCCGCTTATATAATGAATCAGGGATACATGGCGATGAATTTTCTTTAATTTCAAACTTATTGATGTTAATGGGTTGCTGTTCTTGCGCAAAGGAGTTAACGCTTAGCACAATAACCCCATGTAACACTAAAAATAAATTGATAAAAATGCCAAAGACGTTTCTACGACTATAATTTTTGAAAGAAAGAACATAGTATTTCATACATATACCTTTGATATTATTTGAGACCGAAAGTGCCTTTACTTTGCGCTATGATATTGTTATTAGATGAATGAATGATAGAATTTGAATTAACGTTCTTTACAGAGTGTGAATTGAAGCAAAAGGCACAACTCTAAAGTTCTTTTCAATTCCATTAGAAACCTGTTTCCAAAATTTTTTGCAAATCCATGAGATTGTTTTTCAGCACATACCCGCTTGCACCGGCTTCTCGTGCGGCAGAGCGTAAATCAGTGTCATCAAAACGAGTAACAATCACGATCTTAGTGTCGGGGAATCGTTGTTTCAACTCTCTCGTTGTGCTGATGCCGTCAAGTCCATCCATTTGAATATCCATGAACACCCATTCCGTCCGCGACTTCGGGAACTGTTGAAGACATTCTTCACCGGATGAACACTCGATAACGTGCTCGAACTTCGACCCGACCATTTGTCGAACGAGTGTTCTCATTCCGGCGTTGTCATCCACGATCATCAAGTTCATGTATATTTCTTTTCGGAAAATCATAAATTTCGTCTATGTGATAATGTACAAAGACAAGGAAGGCGGGTAAATAGAGAAATACACACTTTTTTATGTGTGTATGCACACGGGAGATGTGTGGAATTACTTAGGTTAGTTTTTTTGGTTTTAGTTCCAGGGGATACCAATAGCCTCGTTTATCCCCCTAAGAAACAGCTTAAATGAATGAACTACCTCCGCCGCAAGCAGCGGAGTATCAAAAACACAATCTTAACCGCCCCAAGGGGCGTAGTATTATACTCTCGTCCGCCTCAGGTGGAAATAAATATGGTCAGAGTTTATCTTTATACTCTAAGGCAAAAAGAAATAACTTATGCGGTCCGTGAAGGTTCAATTTAGCGCAGATGTTTGTCCTGTGGTTGTCAACAGTGCGTGGACTGATGTACAGTTCGTTGGCAATTTCCTTGCTGGTTTTTTTCATCCCGATGAACTTTAAAACTTTTCGTTCAGTTCCTGTGAGGTTGTTCAGTTGTGGGGCCGCCGATGGTTCGCTCAGTTTCAAAGCTGATTGTTTGATAATGTACGATGAAATTTGAGGGCTCATGTAATACTCACCCTCCGACACTGCCTGTACAGCCTGAAGGATGTCAAGGACTGCGTTCTCCTTCAAGACAAATCCATGTACACCGATTTTGAAGGCTTCATCAACGAAATCTTCCTGCCGATGCATAGTGAGAATAATAAGGCGTACAGGTAACTTCAATTCTTTTACCTTACGAGCGATTTCGAGACCATTCATTCCCGGCATTTGAATATCCAGGATAGCAATATCAGCCTCGTTCCGGGTAAGAATTCGCAATGCTTCATCCCCGTTCGTTGATTCGTGAATTACCTGAAACTTTTCATTCGTAACAAGAATTTGACGCAGCCCTGCACGAAATATTGGATGGTCATCTGCTATGAGAATTCTTACTTTATTTTCCATCGATTCCTTTTGACGGGACGATAATCGTTATCGTCGTACCTTTATGTTCATGTGAATCAAAAAATATTTCTCCATTCAATATTTTAACACGCTCATCCAATCCTTTCAATCCAAATCCTTTTTTCATCCTTGCAGTGTTAACATCAAACCCCTTTCCATTGTCTTCAATGGTAAGAACTATCTGATGTTCCGCTTTGGTGAGCGATATGCGTGCTGTAGTCGCTTCAGAATGTTTTAGAATATTAGTAATCGCTTCCTGTACAACTCTGTAAAAATCAATTTCAAGATGTTGAGATAACATGCCATCTATATTGGCAACTTCACTTGAAAATACAATGGAGGAAGAATCAGCGGCGCGTTTGATGAGGGCGTTCAGCGCTTTCGTTAATCCTAAATACTCAAGTTGATATGGGCGCAAGCTATAGGCAATTTCTCCAACAACATCGAGTGTTCCGGAAACAGACAAGGAAATTTCTTCAAGCATCGTTTGTTTATTTTCTTGCACTGTAGCTTGCACTCCGAGCAATGCTTTATTTTTGATGATGAGCAATTCTTGTCCAAGCCCGTCATGCAGTTCAGCGGCAATACGTTTTCGTTCTCGTTCCTGTGATTCAATAAGTGCGCGGGAAAATTCCTCCTGTCTGGCTTTCTCTCGTTTTAGCGCAGTTACCCTTCGGTAGTAAATTACCGGACCGAGCAATAGAATCGCGAATCCCGCCATCAATCGAAACCACCATGTCTCCCAGTATGCAGGCAATATCGTTATTGCTATGCTTATGCCTTCCTCATTCCAAACCCCATCGTTGTTCGAACCTTTCACTCTGAAGACGTATTCTCCCGGAGGAACGTTCGTGTAACTCACCCGGCGGTGAGTCCCCGTGTATATCCATTTTGGATCAAATCCTTCAAGAATATATTCGAATTCATTTTCCTTTGGGTTAACGAAATCCAGAGCGGCGTATTCGAATGCAAAAAAATTCTCATTACGGCTGAGTGTGATCGGTTGTAACTGAGAGAGAACGTTTGTAAACTGATACGGACGGTCGAACAACTGAAATCCCGTTAAGACGATCGCAGGAGCCCGTTTATTGTCACGAATATTATCAGGGAAGAAATAGGTCACGCCGTTGATACCGCCGAAAAATATCTCGCCCCGCTTGCTCTTAAAGAAAGCGCCGGTATTAAACTCGTTTTCTTGTAATCCATCCTCTATCGCATAATTCGTAAAGCGTTCTTTGACAGGGTCGAAACGGGATAAACCGTTGTTCGTGCTGAACCAGAGTTTATGGCTGTTATCTTCAAGAACGCCATAAACCACATTATGAGGAAGGCCTTGTTCTGTTGTGTAGCGTTTGCTTTCGCCTGTCCGTTTGTTGTAACGTACCACACCTCTGCCCCGCGTTGCCATCCAAAAAACTCCCGACGGCTCTTCGAGGATTGACATGATTAAAACCTCAGGCGCATCAGCCAATACACTTACATTGATACGTTGAAAGCTTAGAGGGTCAAAGTTGAGTTTCAATAAATGTTTTCCGACAATCCAAACCTGTCCATCGTTGTCTTCAAATATTGTTTGGATTTCCCTGTTCAAATACTCCGGAAGTTCAGGTAAACGCTCGGTAATATTTTCAAACATATTTTTTGTCGTGTCGAAAAGAAAAATCTGGTTAGTATTGTAACCAAAGATTGTTCCTGACAAGATTGCGGTTTTTCCCGTTATACTTTTAGCGTATACGTATTCTCTCGCAATCGAAAAATTTTCATCCATTACTGAAACGCCGCCGGTTCTCGCAACCCACACGTCTCCTGCTGATTTTTCCATGAGCGTGGATACCGTTATTCCCGGAAACCGGTGGTGGATGAATATCCCCTTGCTTCTGTCATACACACTCAACCCGCCTTCCCATGCACCTACCCAGATTCGTTCTCTATAGTCTTCCAGAATCGAAAAAATCATATTACTTCTTTGCATACCGGACGACATCGGTGGTCGACGCAAAACATGAAATCCTTTTTCGAATGGAATCGTCTTGCAAACACCTCCGCCAAATGTCCCTATCCATAACACCCCTGAAGCATCTTGATACATTGTATGAACGCGATTATGACTGAGAGAAGCCGGTTGTTCAGGATGATTGCGATAATGTGTGAATGTTGCTGTTTCATAGTTGAAACGGTCTAAACCTTCATGCGTCCCAACCCAGAGCGTTCCATCTCTATCACAGAAGACTGCATTGACGTGTTCGTCGCTGAGAGATTGCTCGTCGCGCGGGTTGTGATGGTAGGAAGTCCATGACGAGGAAATTATATTGTGGCGATACAGACCATTCCATGTTGCTATCCAGATATTGCCGAGCGAATCTTCACAAATTGAATTTATTTGTATTCTGGGAATTTGAGCATTGAAAGGATCCGCTATTGCAGTGCATGATGTGCGGTTTTCGTTTATAATGAAACACGAATACGTATTCCCATACCATAAACGACCCCGGCTATCTTCAAGCATAACACTTCTTAAATCAAAGCCCAATGAACTCGATTCACAGAGCGTGAATTGTTCAAACTTCTTTGTATTCCTATTGAAACGAGAAATACCGCCGGTTGTGCCGATCCACAGGTCACCTCGATGGTCTTCATAGATTCCCTGAATCGAGTTTTTTAGAGAAACTTTTTCGCTCGTCTCAGAATCATTGGAATAGAAATACCTGCTGAATGTCTCCGTTTGAGGATGATATTCATGCAATCCATACGCTCCAACCCATAATATTCCTTTCCTATCCATGTATAACACATTAATACCATTGGTGGTAAGCGACGTACTATCAGCAGTGTGATGAAAGTAAGTAAAAGAGTAGCCATCGAACCTGCTCAACCCATCCTGAGTCCCGAACCACATATAGCCCCGTGCATCTTGTGCTATGGTATAAACGTTATTCTGTGCAAGCCCGTCTGAAGTTTTGTAGCGATCAAACTTCAATTCGCCTCCGTATGCTTGCACCATGAGACCAAACATCAACGATATTCCAAGAACAAGAATCATTTCGTATGTAAAGAAAAGTAATGAAACATAACAACGTATGTACTAACGTATAAGCGATAGTATAAAAATAAATTTAAGAACATTACAAAAGATTCAGACACATGAAATAAGGGTTAATTCCGTCGTGCAAGCAGTATCGTTTAGCATGTGAAGACATTTAATGGCGGGCACACTTGACTAAGTTCGATTTTGAATTGTGCCACTTACATGAATGTAATAAATCATGATTCTCACTCATTTGGATTTACAAAAAAAACTCACACTATTCGCTTTTTTGTAGATTAAGGAATATTTTCCTGGAGTTCAAATGTTAGCAGTAGCTATCTTATCGGCGTAATTGATAGAGATATTGATTATTTTTCATTCAAGGTTCGCAATGAGAGATGGCTCAAACTTAGTTGAAATTTGAATTTGAAAATAATTATTCAGATGTATATTTTGGAATAGATTTTTTCACAAATAATAACCAGAAAGGCTACGTCACTATGAACAAGATGAAAATAATAAAGAAATTTCAACAAATCAAATTAACATTTACGGGTCCATGACTTTTTTGGGAGCGCATACTTACATTTACTTATTTCAAATTATTTTGACAAATATCTGGCACAAATTTGAATCGTAACGGTCATATTGTCAGAAAGGGGTCTTAAATCGCTCCGAGGTAAACGATGAAGAAGTCAAAGAATCATTGTGGCATTTATCGAACTATCTTTCCTGTCAGCCTCCGGCAGAACGGTTGCATTTCCATATCACATACACAGGCATGAAACCCGCACCTACACATCTTCAGCACATTTAGATTGCCCTTTTTACTTTTTTTCTGCTTACTCACTCCCCCCCTCTAAACAACAACGCCCCTACAAATGTAGAGGCGTTGGAGTAAACATACCTTCTCGAATCCTTACTTCCAATTTTGTAAAATTGCCAATAAGAATTTATAGAATCGATCTACCGTATCGATATGAAGTTTCTCGTCAGGTGAGTGAACACCTTCCATCGTTGGACCGAATGAAACCATATCCATACCCGGGCAACGTTCTCCGATAATTCCGCATTCCAAACCTGCGTGAATTGCTTTTACTTTCGTATCCTTCTTATACAATTTCTTGTATGAAGCTTTTGCAAGTTTCAAGATGTTGGAATCAAGATTCGGTTTCCATCCCGGATAACCGTCGGAATTGACAACCTTCGCTCCGCCAAGTTTGCATACTGCCGACACAATATATACCGCTTCATTCAATTCTGATGCAACAGAACTGCGTTGACTTGTTGAAAGCACAATTGCATTCTTGTTTGTTGTAATAACTGCAACGTTTGTTGATGTCTCAACAAGACCGGGTATATCTGCGCTCATCTTTAAAACGCCATGCGGTAAACCCATGAGAGTCTGCGTTAATTTCTTTTGTTGTGCAAGTTTAATCACTTTGCCTTTTTTCTTACCTACCGCAACTTCAAGTGTAATGGCTAAATCGGGATCAACTGTTGAAAGTTCAGCTTTGATTGTTTCATTAAACTTTGCAACACATGCCTGCGCTTTTTCCAATTTTGCTTTTGGTACAAAAAGTTCAGCAGTACATTCACGCGGAATAGCATTGCGTTTGTTCCCGCCATTGAGTGATACAAGTCTTCCACCCATTGCAGTAAGATCAACTAAAACACGATTAATAATTTTAATCGCATTCCCTCGACCTTTATCGATTTCTAATCCTGAGTGACCACCCTTTAAACCTTTAACACTTAACGTTGCGCCGACTGATCCTGCAGGAGCATTTTCAAATGCAACAGTCCAAGTCGCGATTGAATCTCGTCCGCCTGAACAACCGACATATAAATCGCCCTCTTCTTCAGAGTCAAGATTCATTAAGATTTTGCTCTGTAAAAAATCAGAGCCAAGATTACTTGCACCCGTTAATCCGGTTTCTTCGTCAATTGTAAACAATAATTCTAATGGACCATGTTGAAGTGACTTATCTTCAGCAATGGCGAGCATTGTAGCAACAGCGATTCCGTTATCGGCGCCTAATGTTGTTCCATCCGCCATTAACATATTCCCCTTACGTACAAGCGTTAGCGGATCTTTCATGAAATCATGCTTTTTACCTGCATTCATTTCACATACCATATCAAGGTGCCCCTGTAAACAGATTGGGGGAAGGTTTTCGCGCCCGGCAGATGCCGGTTTTTGAATAACGATATTTCCGACTTTATCTTTTTTTGCAGTTAAACCAAGCTTCTTTGCTGTATCAAGAGTGTATTTTATTATTTGTTCTTCATGCTTCGATGGGCGTGGAACTTGAGCTATCTCAGCGAAGTATTTCCATACGAGTTCGGGTTTTAACCCGGCAATTGCAGATGACATAATCTTCATTCCTATGAATTTGTTTGAGAATCATTAGTGATAGTTATAAACTTATCTTGTATCAGTTGCGTCATAAAACTCTTAACCCTGCCATAATGCGGATCAAAGTCTTCGCCGAACTTTTCTTTCATCTTTTCTGAAATTCCGAATACCGTTGTTTTTCCGTCACACAATTTCCAGAAATAACTCCCGTATGCATCAAGTTTCACCTTGATGTTGGGCTTGGATATTCTAGGGTTTAGTAATTTTGCAAGGATTCCTTCGCGGAATTTCGGAACGAGAAGAACTACCTGATCCTCTCCAATGGTTTCCCATTGGAGAGATCTGGTAGGTATAAAATCCATTAAATTTGGAGCCGGTTCTGTTTGTTTTTTCATGAACCCTTTGGTTACATCATTGCTGTTGGTGGTGCAGGTTCATCGGGCGCTCCGGCGTTCTTAATCGGTAATCTGATTAATACCCAGCCAATAAATCCTAACACGATGAAACTGATTGTTAACGACATATCACTCGCCAACGAGAAGAGCGAAACTTCAAAGAATGCAAGAGCCGCAAACAATAATCCGATTAACGCTTCACCGGCAATTAACCCTGCCGAGAGCAAGACTCCGGTATTTTCAACTCGTGCTTTCTGTGCATCGTTATGGTTCTTCTTTGCATTAATTCTATCAACAATACCTTTCAATACACCGCCGACAAAAATGGCAAATGTTGTATCAAGCGGTAAATACATACCAACGCTGACAAGCATTGGACTGCGTACCTGCATTGCTATCAAACCTAATCCCATCAACATACCGACTACAATAAGGGGCCATGCCATCTGACCGCCGACAATACCCTGTGAAAGAAGAGCCATTAAACTTGCTTGTGGCGCCGGTAATTTTGGACCGCCAAAACCGCCTTCATATGGTGGATTTGCATTAAGACCTGCATTGATATCACCAACCTGTAAAACAACAAGCGGAAGGAACATCACCAATGAAGCTAAACCGACGCCAATTAAATCACCAATTTGCATTCGCCACGGCGTACCGCCTAAAATATGCCCTACTTTCAAATCTTGTAACATTTCACCCGCAACAGCGGCCGATACGCAAACAACACCCGCAACACCAAGCACTGCGGCTACACCCTGTGAGCCTTCCATCTTCAAGGCAACCATCAAAATTGCCGCAACAAGAAGTGTTGATAATGTTAATCCGCTTATCGGATTGTTACTCGATCCGATCATTCCGACGAGGTACCCTGAGACTGCCGCAAAGAAGAATCCTGCAATAATCATAACAACAGTTGCAACTAAGGCGGCAAATATATCCTGTGCAAAGAAATTATAAATAAAGAATGTTGCAACTGAGGTAAGACCGATACCGATCATAATCCATTTGAAACTGATATCTTGTTCTGTACGGATGGAAACATGGTCTCCCGTTGCCGCTTTTTTCACATCACCGATTGAACGCTTGATACCGGTGATTAAACTCTTTCTCATGCGGAACAGTGTAAACGCCGCACTGACTAACATACCGCCAATTGCAATCGGACGAACGATATACTTCCAAACGTTGGTAGCCATACCAAGCCAATCACCATCATTAGGAACTTGACCCGGATGAGTTGATTGCCACATTTCGATAAGGCTTGGTGCAAGGAAGTAGGTAAGAATCGGAACAAACAATCCCCACGCTAATAAACCGCCGCTGAAATTGAGCGATGCAAGTTTGGGTCCGATAATATATCCAACACCCATATATGCCGGACTAATGCCCGGAGTACTGACGATAAGCCCGCCTTCAAAAGTTTGGCGTGCCGGTAGAATTAAATTTTTATCGACAAATGTTTTAAGAATAAGAGGGAAAGAAATAAATTTCTGCCATGATGCGGCAAAGAAATTTACCTGACCCAATGATTGAATTACCGCGCCAATGCCCATTGCAGTAAATAAGAACTTGGCTCCTGTTCCGCCTGAACGTCCCGCTTTATGGATTTCTGCCGCGGCAACTGATTCGGGAAATGGAAGTTCTGCATCTTCAACCATAACACGTCGAAGCAACGCAACGAACATGATACCAAGAACACCGCCTGCCATCATGATTGCAGTTGCCTGCATATAATGACCGACTGTTCCGAAGTCTGTCCAGATACCGGCAATAAAGAATGCCGGAAGAGTGAAAATTGCACCGGCGGCGACTGATTCACCAATCGAGCCTACTGTACGGGCAAAATTTTCTTCGAGAATATTTCCTTTTAACACACGCAAAATAGCCATACCGATAACTGCGGCGGGATACGTTGCGGCGATTGTCATACCTGCCTTTAGTCCGAGGTAAGCGTTTGCCGCGCCTAACACTACGCACATGATAAGGCCAATCAGAAGCGCACGTAATGTGAACTCCTTCATGTTCGTATCAGCAGGAACGTATGGTTTAAATGTTGGTTTTGAGTCAGCCATGTATTTCTCCTATGGTGATTGATTACTGAACGTGATTACTACTTAATAATGACTTCAACACATTGCCGGCAACCTGCGGATTTTCCTTAAATCGCCTTGTTGAATATTGATACCACTGTCTTCCAAACGGCACATACACACGAACTCGATGACCATCGCGTAAGATTTTCGCTCGAAGTTCGGGACGTACACCGAGTAACATCTGAAACTCATACTCGTGTCTCTGTAACTTCATTGATTGAATGACCTTATACGATTCTTCAACAAGCTCACTATCATGTGTAGCAATGCCAAGATATGCCTTGCGTTTGAACATTTGTTCAACCACACGCATAAAGTTTTTTTGTATTTCTTTCTTATCCTTAAATGCAATTTCCGCAGGTTCGATATAAATACCTTTACACAACCGGAAATTATTATACCCTTCATCTATTAACGCTTCGGTGTCCTTTTCAGTTCGTTTCAGGTACGCTTGAAGAACAATACCCGAATTATCATACTGCTTCCGGATTTCTCTGTACACCCAAATCGTATCATCGGTACATGCAGAATCTTCCATATCGATTCTGACAAAATTTTTCCGCTCTTTCGCCGCTTGAACAATTCTTCGCACATTCTCTAAGCAAAAGTTCTTATCTAAAAGTAACCCTAACTGGCTCAACTTGATTGAAACATTTGAGTCCAATTTTTCTTTTTCGATGGTCTTTATTACCTCGATAATCATATCCGTGGCAGAAGTTGCTTCTTCCTTCAAGGTAATGCTTTCACCCAAAACATCAAGTGTCGTCAACA
>Ga0209514_10005387_pt1 | contig 16411 bp, 10 predicted proteins | sample Subgrocontami58m_FD_187452 | JGI IMG/M metagenome (GOLD analysis project Ga0209514, IMG submission 187452) | Subsurface groundwater microbial communities from S. Glens Falls, New York, USA - GMW37 contaminated, 5.8 m (SPAdes) (version 3) | ecosystem: Environmental > Aquatic > Deep subsurface >...
CAACGCGGTAGTAAGCAGCACCTTGTTGGGCCGGTCGCTGACCGTATTGGCGGGATTGAGCAACCCGGTTCTGCTGCTCGGGGGGTTTGTCTGGGGCTTGTGGGCCGCATCGAATATCAAGCCGGCGGAAGCTGAAATGCAACTCACCGCCGATCGGGGCCAATCCGGCGGCGGTGCCGCCACGCGCGAGCAAATTGCTGCACTCCTGGCTGCTCCTGCCGCGGTAGTCGAGGCGCCCGCCACGAGCCTGTCCGTGCCAATTTTGGTAAGTTCGATTTCCCCTGGGGGCGCGGAGGTGGCTGCCCCTTCGTCTTCCCGCGTATTCAAGATATGGCTGCCGCAGCGTTCATCTATGCTATCGCGATAGCTCGAGGCGGATAAATTCTAGCGCCCTCTCTTATATTCCCCATTTCAGAGGCTGTCGAAAATCACGTCCTGCCTTCGCCTTGATTGCGCGCTTCCGGGGGCAGGTAGCGCCGGTAAAAGGCAAATGCCTCTTTGATCTGGGCGAAGTCCGAAGTCCGAAGTCTTGCATCTGTAGCAAATTGCAGTTACAATACGGACAAATGTCAGTTAATCGTAAAATCGGCAATGAGCCGGCTCGAACTTAGCATTCTGGAATACCTTGGCGGAACCAAGCTCCTTGGAATTCCTGCGCCGCGAACGCCGTTCGCGTTTCATGAACTCGTATCCATGGGCCTGCCGGCAAGAAGTGCGACCTTCTTCAAGAAATCTTCCGGCTTTACCAACATCGAACTTTCCAGGCTGCTGGGAATCAGCGAGAAGACTTTTATTCGCTGGCAGGAAACGCCGAGAAAGCCGATCGATCCGGTGGTTTCCGACCGTCTGTATCGCACCGCGAAGATATTGGCGCTTGCCGCTGAAGTGCTCGAGGACAAGGACGCGGCGCGCGCCTGGCTTGGCGACCCGCAGTTCGGCCTGGGCAACAAGACGCCAAGCGAACTGCTCACCACCGACGCCGGGGCGCGACAGGTCGAAGATTTGCTGCTGCGAATGGAACACGGCTATCTCGCGTGATCACGGCATTTCGCGTCACCAAGAAGAGATACGCGCGTCAGCCGCTTGCCGGGCGGGGCGGACTGGAGGTCGGAGGTCGCTGGCATCACAAGGGCACCCCGATCGTCTACTGTGCGCAGAGTTTGTCGCTCGCGGCATTGGAATTCTTCGTGCACTTCGGAAAGCGGGCAGATACGATTGCGCTCGTATCGATAGCGATCGATATCCCGGTGGATCTCATCGAGCCCCTCTTACAGGCCAAGTTGCCGAAGAATTGGCGCGAAGTCCCCGCGCCCGCCGCAACCGCCGACCTCGGTGCGGAATGGGTGAGGCATGGCCGCAGCGCCGTTCTGCGTGTACCTTCGGTGCTTTCCCCTGGGGAATGCAACTACCTCATCAATCCAGCGCACCCGAAGTGCACGCGAATACGAACGCGGCCGCCTGTGGTTTTCTCGTTCGACACACGCATGTGGAAACGGTAATTCATGGTCGACGCCGGAATCGGCGCCCTGTGCGAAAATAGCAACCCTGCAGTGGCTGCGCGCCATTTGACGCCGCCTGAGCCCGTAGCCGAATCAAGCTTCTTTTCTTACCCCACCGAAACATGGCACATGGACGCCGTTCCTTCGCTTCATCCGTAGACGCCGAGCCGCCCGCGCCCGACGCGAGGCGCAACGAATGGCGCGCGGTCGGCATGCTGCTGCCCTACCTGTGGGAATACAAATGGCGGGTGCTGGTCGCGCTCGCGTTCCTCGCCTCGGCCAAGTTCGCCAACGTCGGCGTGCCGCTGGTGCTGAAGGACGTGGTCGATGCGCTCGCGCCCGCGCAGCAGCCGCTGGCGCTGCCTTTGGCGCTGCTCATCGGCTATGGGCTGCTGCGGCTGTCGACGGTGCTGTTCGCCGAGTTGCGCGACGTGGTGTTCGTGCGGGTGACGCAGCGCGCGATCCGCCGCGTCGCGCTCACCGTGTTCCGCCATTTGCACAGCCTGAGCCTGCGCTTCCATCTTGATCGCCAGACCGGCGGCATGACGCGCGACATCGAACGCGGCACGCGCGGCATTTCCACGCTGCTCAACTTCATGCTGTTTTCCATCATTCCGGTGGTCCTGGAATTCAGCCTGGTGGCAGCGGTGCTGCTGACCAAATTCGACTGGCGTTTCGCCGCCGTGACTTTTGCCGCGGTGGCGATCTACATTTTTTTCACCGTCAGCATCACCGAATGGCGCATGGACATCCGCCGCCAGGCGAATGAACTCGATTCCAGGGCCAACACCCGCGCCATCGACAGCCTGCTCAATTACGAGACGGTGAAGTATTTCAACAACGAGGAGTACGAGGCGCGGCGCTACGACGACAACCTGCGCAAGTACGAATCGGCCGCGGTGAAAAACGAAGTCTCGCTCGGATTGCTCAATGTCGGCCAGAGCTGCGTCATCGCCATCGCCGTGACGCTGCTCATGATCCTGGCGGCCGAGGGCGTGGTGAATAACACCCTGACGCTGGGCGACCTGGTGCTGATCAACGGCCTCTTGATCCAGCTCTATATTCCGCTCAATTTTCTTGGCATGGTCTACCGCGAAATAAAGCAGGCGCTGATCGACACCGACCGGATGTTCCGGCTGCTGCAACAAAACCGCGAAATCGAGGACAGCCCCAATGCCGTCACGCTCGCCGCCGGGAGCGCCTCCATCCGCTTCGAGCACGTGGATTTCTTCTACGACCCGAAGCGCCAGATCTTGTTCAATGTGTCGTTCGACGTTCCCGCGGGCAGCAAGGTCGCAGTGGTCGGGCACTCGGGCGCGGGCAAATCGACGCTGGCGCGGCTGCTGTACCGGTTCTACGATGTCGGGGGCGGCGCGATCATCATCAACGGCAGCGATATCCGCGCGCTGCAACAGTTGAGCCTGCGCGGCGCCATCGGCATCGTGCCGCAGGACACGGTGCTGTTCAACGACAGTATTTACTACAATATCCACTACGGCCGGCCGGATGCGACGAACGCGGAGGTGCTCGAGGCGGCCCGGGCGGCGCATATCCACGAGTTCATCGAAAGCCTGCCGGACAAGTACGAGGCGAGGGTGGGCGAGCGCGGCCTGAAGCTGTCGGGCGGCGAGAAACAGCGCGTGGCGATTGCGCGCGCCATTCTCAAGAGTCCTTCGATCCTGATTTTCGACGAGGCCACTTCGGCGCTCGACTCGGAAACCGAGCAGTCGATCCAGGCGGAACTTGCGCGCATCGCGCAGGGGCATACCACCTTGGTGATCGCGCACCGGCTGTCCACGATCATGGATGCGGACCAGATCCTGGTGATGGAGGGCGGGCGCATCATCGAGCGCGGCAGTCACCGCGAGCTGCTGGAGCGCGACGGCGCTTATGCGCAGATGTGGGCACTGCAGCAGCAGGAGGAGTCGCAGCAGCCGCGCGCCAAGGCCGCCTGAACCGGGGCTAAACCTTGCAGCCTGTTCAACATTGTTCAAACTCCGCTTTAGATTGCATCGCTATCTCGTTATTTTTGCTTGCCAAATGAAAATTTGGCGGCTAGACTCCGCGAACATCTTTTATTCGCCGGGAGCAAGATGCCGTTGTCCATGCGCCATAGCTTGATTTGTGCCGGCCTCGGTCTGGGACTCGCGTCGGCCGTCTATGCCGGCCATGCCGAAGCGCGCGGCCGCGCGGCCGATGCCGCGCCCGTCGCGCACAAGCTATCGCTGCGCTCGGCCGCGGCCTTCATCCAGGATCAGGAAACCGGCGAGATTCTCTACGGCAAGAATGCGGCTACCGTGGCGCCCATCGCCTCGATCACCAAACTGATGACGGCGATGGTGGTACTCGACGCCGGCCTCGATCTGCAGGAAATCATCACCATTTCAGGCGAAGACATGGATTTGCTGCGCGGCACGCACTCGCGCCTCAAACCCGGCGCCAGCCTCAGCCGCGACGAGTTGTTGCGCGTGGCGCTGATGGCCTCGGAGAACCGCGCCGCGGCAGCCTTGGGGCGCACCTACCCGGGCGGGTTCGAGGCGTTAGTGCGCGCCATGAATCACAAGGCGCGGATGCTGGGCATGAACGATTCACATTTTGGCGACGCCACCGGACTTTCCAGCGCCAATGTGTCCAGCGCCGAAGATCTGGCCAAACTGGTGCGCGCCGCGCATCGCTACGAGCTCATCCGCAGCTATACGACTTTGACGGAACACGAGGTTCATGTGGCCGGCAGGTCGCTCGCTTACCGCAATACCAACCGCTTGGTGGCGAACGGGAGCTGGAATATCGGCCTGTCCAAGACCGGTTTCACCAACGATGCCGGCCGCTGCCTGGTGCTGCAGGCGAAGCTCGCCGAGCGCCGGGTGATCATCGTGCTCCTGGATTCGTGGGGAAAACTCTCGCGTATCGGCGATGCCAACCGCATCCGCGCCTGGCTCGAGGCGAACGCCAGGCCGCAGATCGGCGCCGTGCACAAGTCCGCGCAGAAAAGCCGCAAGCCCGCGCCGGCCTGAAGCTTGCGGGCGGATCCGACCACCTGCTGTCGAGGAACCGATGGCACAGCCGCAGCAGCGCCCCGCCAAAGGGGTGGTGCGCTTCTACAATTTTCTGCCCGAGGGCGATTCCTTCCTCGATGACGTGCTGACGGGTTTGGCGCGGCAGCAGAAGACGCTGCCACCGAAGTACTTCTACGACGTGCGCGGCTGCGAGCTGTTCGAGAAAATCTGCACGCTGCCGGAGTACTATCCCACGCGCACCGAGCTCGCGCTCATGCGCGAGCATGCCGGAGCGATGGCGACGTTCCTCGGCCCGGATTGCCAGTTGATCGAGTTCGGCAGCGGCTCGAGCACGAAAACGCGCATCCTGATCGAAGAGCTGCAGCCGCCGCTGTACCTGCCCATCGACATCGCGGGCGAGGCGATTAGGGAGGCCGCAGCCGGCCTCGCTCGGGCGTTCCCCTGGCTCAACATCAATGGCGTGTGCGCCGATTACACCAGGCCGCTGACGCTGCCCGAGTTCGCCGGCGTGCCGATCCGCAGAAAAGCCGTCTATTTTCCCGGCTCGACCATCGGCAATTTCACCCCGCACGAATCGGTCGAGTTCCTGAAGCGCGCCCGGCGCATGGTCGGTCCGGGCGGCGCCCTGCTCATCGGCGTGGATCTGAAAAAGGACAAGCGGCTGCTCGACGCCGCCTATGACGACGCAGCCGGCGTGACGGCGGCGTTCAACCTTAATCTGCTGGCGCGCATCAACCGCGAACTGGGCGGGGATTTCCAGCTGCGGCGCTTCCGCCACAAAGCTTTCTACGACGAGGCCAAGGGCCGGATCGAGATGCACATCGAAAGCCTCGCCTCGCAGTTCGCCCATGTCGGCGGCGAGCGCTTCCGCTTCAGCGCGGGCGAAACCATCCACACGGAAATTTCCTGCAAGTACGGCGTCGAGGAATTCCAGGCGCTGGCGCAGCGCGCCGGCTTCGCGCCCGAGCAGACCTGGATCGATGCGGCCAAGCGGTTCAGCGTGCACGGCATGATCGCCAAATAGCTCGAAAAATAATATACGGTGCCTTAAATTCCGACGCCTGCCAAGAGCGGCCATTGCGCGCTCGCGCGCGCCAACCGTGCTTTTGGTACGGATAGAAACCATCCGTACCAAAAGCACGGTTCCGGATAAAGGCAATAACGGCTTAGGGTTGCTTTTATCCAAGATCGCCGATTACGCACGGATGGTTTTTCATCCGTGCGTAATCGGCGATCCGCGCGGACGGCTTTTCGTCCGCGCAAATTCGAAACTCTGCAACAACGTGGAGCGCGATTCAGGTCGCTACGTATAGAATGTTGATTTTGGTCAAGGCGGCGCGGCAGCAAAGGTCTATTTTTTTGCGTGGCGGGTAAGCTTTGTGTTCTGTCGGGTCGAGCGGGGGTAGTGAGCGCGCCGGCTCGCGCCCCGGGGCTAAAACAAGGGTAAATCATGCAAGCTGGCAATACAGGCACCACATACAATCTGGAGGTCAACCCGAAGATTCCACAACGGCTGATCCGGCTGGAGGAGTTGGCGAATAATCTTTGGTATAGCTGGGACATCATGCCCACGCGGGCGCTGTTTTCGCGTCTGGACCCGGTCCTGTGGAATGCCGTAGGACACAGTCCCAAGGCCTTGCTCAAGCGCATCGACGAGCGGCGGCTGATCGATGCGGCCGAAGACAAGGTGTTCATCGACAACTACAACCGCGTGCTCTCGGCCTACGATAGTTATCATGGAGCGCCGATGGGCCGCGACGCGGTGGACCAGCCGCTTGGCCAGTCCGATTTGGTTGCCTATTTCTGTGCCGAATTCGGTTTCCATGAAAGCCTGCCGATCTACTCCGGCGGCCTCGGAATACTGGCCGGTGATCACTGCAAGGCCGCGAGCGACCTGCGCCTGCCCTTCGTCGGCGTCGGCCTGCTCTACCGCCAAGGATATTTCTTCCAGAGCATCGACAGCCACGGCAACCAGGGGGCCACGTACCTAGACTCGGATTTCGACGATCTGCCCGTCTCGCCGGTGCAGCGCGAAGACGGGTCGGAATTGAAAATCGCCGTCGAGTTTCCCGGACGCGAGGTCAAGGCGAAAGTGTGGCAGGTGCGCACCGGCCGCGTGACCTTGTACCTGCTCGACACCGACATCGAGGAAAACACCCCGCACGACCGCAACATTGCGCACCAACTCTATGGCGGCGACCGCTCCACCCGCATCGAACAGGAAATCGTGCTCGGCGTAGGCGGGGTGCGTGCGCTCGCCGCGCTCGGCTTGAAGCCCGCGGTCTGGCATATCAACGAAGGGCACGCGGCGTTCCTGATCCTGGAGCGCTTGCGCAACCTGGTGCAGCAGGGCCTGGATTTCGCCGGCGCACTCGAGGCGGTTGCGGTCAACACCGTATTCACCACGCACACTGCCGTGCCCGCGGGGCACGATCATTTTTCCACGCAAATGGTAATGCAGTATTTCCAGGATCGTTGCGGCGAACTCGGAATCTCCGGCGAGCAGTTGCTGGCGCTGGGGTTGGGGCCGGGCGCGAGCGAATTCAACATGACCACGCTCGCCGTGCGCGGCTCGCGTTTCCACAACGGGGTTTCCAAAATTCATGGTGAAGTGTCGGCGCGGATGCTCGGCGATCTGTGGCCGCAAATCCCGCCGCAAGAGAATCCGATTACTTCGATCACCAATGGCGTGCACGTGCCGACCTTCCTGTCGCCCGAATGGGCCGATGCGTTCGACCATTTTCTCGGCTACGGCTGGAGCCAGAGGCTGGGCGACCAGAGTTGCTGGGACCAGATCAGCGCGGTGCCGGACCATCTGTTCTGGAGCACGCGCCAGCACCTGAAGTCGCAGTTGCTGCATCTGGTGCGCTACCGCCTGCGCGAGCAGAACGCGCGCAACCAGGGCAGCGAAGCGCACTTGGATCGGCTCCTCAGGCTTTGCAGTCCGGACAATCCGACGGTGCTGATCATCGGCTTTGGCCGGCGCTTTGCCACCTACAAGCGGGCAGCGCTGTTGTTCGAGGATCTGGACTGGCTGCGCCAACTGCTCGGCGACCCGCAGCGCCCGGTGCTGTTTCTGTTCGCCGGCAAGGCGCATCCGGCCGACGTGCCCGGGCAGGATCTGATCCGGCGCGTAATGCAGGTGGCGCAAATGCCGGAATTCGAGGGCAAGATACTGCTGGTCGAAGGCTATGATTTGCGCCTCGGCCGGCGCATGGTTTCCGGCGTCGACGTCTGGCTCAACAACCCGGTCTATCCGCTCGAGGCCTCGGGCACCTCTGGCATGAAAGCGGCGCTCAACGGCGTGGTCAACCTGTCGGTGCTTGACGGCTGGTGGGGCGAAGGCTACGACGGGACCAACGGCTGGGCGATCAAGCCGGCCGCCGCCGGGCTGGACGAGGCGAGCCGCAATCGCGAGGAAGCGCGCACCCTCTACGAAATCCTGCAGGATCACGTCATTCCGCTTTACTACAACCGCACCAGCGCGGGCTACTCGCCCGAATGGGTGAAGCTGGCGAAGCGCTCCATTTCCAGTCTGTTGCCGCGCTTCAATTCTGCGCGCATGTTGGGGGAATACGTCGCCAAGTGCTATCTGCCCGCCGCGCAGCAGGGCAGGCGCTACGCCGACAAGCAGTTCGAGGTTGCGCGCTCGGTCGCCGCCTGGAAGTCCCGCGCACGGCATGCCTGGCCGGGGGTGACGATAAGGCGGCTCAATTCGCCGAAGAAACGCCTCCAGTTCGGCGAGACGCTGCGCATCGATACGGCAGTCAGGCTGAACGGCCTGAACCCGGAGGATGTGGCGGTGGAATTGCTGCTGAGCCGGGTCGGGGAATTCGGCAAAGGCGAGTCGAGGCAGCACCGATTTGCCGCGCAAGATGCGGACGCGGGCGGCGAGCACCGTTTTGTGCTGGAACTGGCTCCGGAGATGTGCGGCAAGCTGGATTACCGCATCCGCGCCTATCCGTGGCATGAGTTCCTGACCCATCCGCTCGAATTAGGGCTGATGATTTGGGCTTGAGCGATATACGCGGCGTCGCAAATGCTAATGCCGCGTGCCACGAGCGGAATTGCGCGCTGCGCGCGCCAACCATGTTTTCTGTACGGATGAAAAGCGCATCCGCACAGAAAACATGGTTATGGATAAAAACACGGACAGTGCGGGGGTTTTATACAAGATCGCTGATTGCGCGCGGATGTGCTTTTCATCCGCGCGCAATCAGCGATCCGCGCGGACGGTTTTTCGTCCGCGCAATAGTGCAACCCTGAGGTGAAAAAGGGGGCAGCCCCTTTTGAAAGCGATGAGCGAATGCCTTGCGGATCTGAAGCATTCCTATTGTTTCTGTGCCAGCCGTGCGTAAATCGCGGCATAGCGGCGCGCGCTCGCGCCCCAGCCGAAATCCCTGGCCATGCCGTTGCGCTGCAGCGCAGGCCAGGTAGTGCCGTCGCGCCAGGCGCGCTCGGCGCGCTCGACCGCGGCGAGCAGCGCTGCCGCGCTCGGCTGTTGAAAAACAAAGCCGCTGGCGCTGCCATCGGCGAGCGTCGCCGCAGTGCAGTCAACCACCGTGTCGGCGAGTCCGCCGGTGGCGCGCACGATCGGCGGCGTGCCGTAGCGCTGGCTGTACATCTGGTTCATGCCGCAGGGCTCGAAGCGCGAGGGCATGAGGAAGGCGTCGGCGCCGGCTTCGATCAGATGGGCCAGTCCCTCGTCAAAGCCGATGGTGGTGCTCACCTGTTCGGCATGGCCCTGCGCCAGCGCGAGAAAGCCACGCTCGAGTTGCGGATCGCCGCCGCCGCCGAGCAGCACGAGTTGTGCCGGCAACGCCAGCAACTGCGGCGCGATCTCAAGCAGCCAGTCGAGCCCTTTCTGCGCAGTGAGCCGGCTTACCACGGCAAACAGCGGCACGGCGGGCGAGGGCGCGAGGCCGAGGCGCCGCTGCAGCGCGCGCTTGTTGATCGGTTTGGATGCGAGCGTATCGGCAGCGTAGCGGTAAGCTATCAGGGAATCGGTGGCAGGGTTCCACAAGCCGGTATCGATGCCGTTGAGTATGCCGTAGAGGCTATCCTTGCGCGCAGCGAGCAGTCCCTGCAGGCCGAAGCCGAGGGCTTCACTTTGAATTTCCAGCGCATAGCCCGGGCTGACCGTGGTGATGGCATCGGCGAATTGCAGACCGGCCTTGAGAAACGAAAGTTTGCCGTAGAACTCGACCCCGTTCGGGCTGAAACAAGCCGGAGGGAGGCCGAGCGCGGCGACGAGCTCCGGCTCGAATATCCCCTGAAAGGCAAGATTGTGTATGGTCACGAGCGTCGCGGCTCGCGCGCCGGCCGCATAGCGCAGGTAGGCGGGGGCGAGGCCGGTCTGCCAGTCGTTGCAGTGAACCACCTGCGGTTGCCAGTCGAGCGGATCGCCTGCGCTGCCGAGCAGCGCGGCGACGCGCGACAGCAGGCCGAAGCGCAGCGCGTTGTCGCTCCAGTCGCTGCCGGCCTCGTCCTGATAGGGTCCGCCGGGACGCTGGTACAGTTCGGGGCAGTCGAGCGCGTAGAGCGGCACGCCCGACGCCATCCGGCCCTGGAGCAGGCGCGAACCGGGAAAATCCGCCATTGGCGCGATGCGCGCGACTTCGCGGTAGCGCGGCAGCAGCGCGAGCACCTGGCGGTAGCCAGGCAGCAGAATCCTGGCATCGACTCCGAGCGTCGCGAGCGCGGCGGGCAAGGCCGCGCTGACATCGGCGAGGCCGCCGGTCTTGATCAAGGGGGCGCATTCCGTCGTCGCGAACAAGACGCGCAACGGGCTGGTTTGCACGGCTGTGTCGGAAGCGGAAGGGGTCACGGATTCGGGTCGCGGCGCGGCATGAATGTGCGCATCACGCGCCCAATGTTAGCAGGGGTTCGGATTCCCGGCCCAAGCTTTGCGTCGGTCGCTTGCCGATGATTCTCGCCGGCGACATCGGTGGCACCAAAGCGCTGCTGCTGCTGGCGACATTGCGTCAGGGCCGGCCGGCAGTGGTGCTGGAGCGGCGTTACGCCGTCGCCTCCTTTGCCGATTTTTCCGCCATGCTCGCGCGCTTTCTCGATGAATGCCGCCGGCATTGCGGCCGCGACCTGCGCCTCGCCAGCGCCTGTTTCGGCGCAGCCGGCCCGGTGTCGGCCGATTGCATCCAGATGACCAACCTGCCCTGGTGCCTCGATGCAGGGGCGATCGCCGCGGAGTTCGGCATCGGGCGCGTGCTGCTGGTGAACGATTTCGAGGCGGCGGCGAACGGGATCGAGGCGCTGGCTCCAGCCGACAGCGAAATGTTGCAGCACGGCGAACCCTTGCCCCAGGCGGCGCGCGTGGTCATCGGTGCGGGTTCCGGGCTGGGGGTGGCCTACGCGCTGCCGCAGGGGAAGCGTTACCAGGTGATCGCGGGAGAGGGCGGGCATGCGGGTTTCGCTCCCGCGGATGATGAGCAGATGCGCTTGTGGCGAGCGCTCCACGCGCAACTTGGCCGCGTCAGCGTCGAGCACGTCGTCTCCGGACCGGGCCTCATGCGCATCTACGAATTCCTGCGCGCCGATCTGCCGCCGGCGCCGGCCTTGCGCGAGAGCGTGCGCACCGAAGGCGCGGCCGCGATCAGCCGCTATGCCCTCGAGCATGGCGATCTGCTCGCCTGCCGGGCGCTCGATCTGTTCATCGCTTGTTATGGCGCCGTGGCCGGTGATCATGCCCTCACCGTAACGGCGCGCGGCGGCGTCTACATCGCCGGCGGCATTGCCCCGAAAATTCTCGGCCGACTTGCGGCCGGCGGTTTCATGGCGGCGTTCAACGCCAAAAGCGCGCATACTCAAATGAATCTCAGGATTCCAGTCCAGGTCGTTACCACCGAGCGCCTCGGGCTGCTCGGTGCGGCGCTGATTGCCGCACGACGAGCCTAGTTGGCCGTTGAAAAAACTTGCCGCATAAGCTATTTGTCGCACCATGATGAAATGGCATTGCTCTCAACGGCCTCCGACTTGGGGGATATAAAAGGGGGCGTGCCCCCTTTTTTCAAACGCCTACGTTGCTGCTTGACAATTGTCAATGCCAGTCTGCCGTCGGCGACTATGCTTTATTCGTGTAGGTGGGTCCATGAAAGGAGACGGGCTATGCAAAGTACACAAACGCGTTCGCAGAAAACCAAGGCGACGCCAAAGATGATTGATCGCCGCGTGGCGGTTCCGGTTAAGTCAAAGCAGGGCAAAGCGGAAGTTTGTCCGGATTCCGGTCCACCGCTTAGCGCGCTGGAGCGCGAGAGGCTGGTTGCGCAGGCTGCGTATTTTCGCGCCGAAAAGCGCGGCTTTGCCCCAGGCTGCGAGCTGCAGGACTGGGTCGAGGCCGAGGCGGAAGTTCTGCGGCTGATCGGCGGCGCTTAGCGCCCGGCCGGCGCGAGAATGATGGCGCCCAGCGGGGGTACGGTTACGCTGGCCGAGTAAGGCCGATTCATCCAGGCGCGTGCTTCGGCCTGCGTGCGGGTGCAGTTGCCGACATCGCTGCCGCCGTAATAATGCGAGTCGCTGTTGAAAATCTCGTCGTAGGCGCCAGGCAATGGCAGTCCGATGCGGTAGCCGATGCGCGGGACCGGGGTGTAGTTGAGGATGACGATCAGCCCCGCGCCGCTGCGGGCGCGCCGCTCGAAACAGACGATGGACTGCTCGGCGTCATGACAATCGATCCACGCAAACCCCTCCGCGGCATGGTCGAGTTCATGCAGAGCCGGGCTGTCGCGGTACAGGCGGTTCAGGTCGCGCGCGAGGCGTGCTATCCCGGCGTGCGCGACATCGCCCGCCAGCGCCCAGTCGAGCTCGGATTGCGCCGCCCATTCCCGCTCTTGCCCGAATTCGCTGCCCATGAAGTTGAGCTTCTTGCCGGGCGAGGTCATTTGGCAGGTGAACAGCAGCCGCAGGTTGGCGAAGCGCTGCCAGGCGTCGCCCGGCATCTTGCCGAGCAGCGAGCCCTTGCCGTGCACCACCTCGTCATGCGACAGCGGCAGGACGAAGTTTTCGGTGTAGGCATACAATTGGCCGAAGGTGAGCCGGTCGTGGTGAAAGCGCCGGTGCACCGGGTCGTGCGCCAGATAGTCGAGCGTGTCGTGCATCCAGCCCATGTTCCATTTCAGCGTGAAGCCGAGGCCGCCGAGATACACCGGCCGCGACACCATCGGCCACGCAGTCGATTCCTCGGCGATGCTGAGCGCGCCGGGAAACTCGGCGTGGACCATGATATTGAGTTCGCGCAGGAACTCCACGGCTTCCAGGTTCTCGTTGCCGCCAAAGCGGTTGGGCAGCCATTGGCCGGCCGTCCGCGCGTAGTCGAGATAGAGCATGGAGGCGACGGCGTCCACGCGCAGCCCGTCGAAATGGAATTGCGACAGCCAGTAGTGCGCGCTCGACAGCAGGAAGCTCTTCACTTCGTTGCGGCCGTAGTTGAACGTGTGCGTGCCCCATTCGGGATGCAGGCCGAGGCGCGGGTCCTCGTGCTCATACAGCGCCGTGCCGTCGAAGCGCGCCAGCGCGAATTCGTCCTGCGGAAAATGTCCGGGCACCCAGTCGAGAATGACGCCGAGCCCGGCGCCGTGACAACGGTCGATGAGGGAGCGCAGTTCATCGGCGCTGCCGTAGCGGCTGGTGGCGGCGAAATAGCCGGTCGTCTGGTATCCCCAGGATTCGTCCAGCGGATGCTCCGAGATCGGCATCAGCTCGATATGGGTGTAGCCCATGTCGGCGGCGTAGGGGACGAGCGCGTCGGCGAGCTCGCGATAAGTGTAACGGCGGCCGTCCGGATGGCGCCGCCACGAACCGGCGTGCACTTCGTAGATGTTCAGCGGCGTGTGCAGCCAGTCGGCACGTTTGCGCCGCTCGAGCCACTCACCGTCGCCCCACGCATGCCGCGAGGGCTGGCTTACGCGCGCCGCCGTTGCCGGGCGCAGCTCGAAGCTCTGGGCGTAAGGGTCGGCTTTCACCACCACCGCGCCGCTCGCGCGGTTGCGGATTTCGTACTTGTACAGCGTGCCGGCGGGCAATTCCGGCATGAACAGCTCCCACACTCCGCTGGCGCCGCGCGACTGCAGCGGATGCACGCGCCCGTCCCAGTCGTTGAAATCGCCGACCACGCTGACGCGCTCGGCATTGGGCGCCCACACGGCGAAGCGCACGCCGGGCACGCCCTCGAGCGTCATCGGCTGCGCGCCGAGGGAAAGATAAGCCTGGTGCAGGCGGCCGGCGCCGAACAGATACAGGTCGTCCGCGGAGAGGGTCAGCGGGAACGAGTAGGGATCGAAGCGTTCTTGCGTGCCGTGTTCTTCCTCGAAGCGCAAGCGGCAGGGCGACGGGGGACGCGCACCGAGCCGCGCTTCGAACAGCCCGGCGATTTTCCCGCGGGGAAGCGGCATCCAGCCATCGGCCGTCGCCACCGCGGCCGCGCGCGCATGCGGGTTGTAGACGCGCATGCTCCAGCCGTCGCCGCGAGGCTGCGCGCCGAGACAGGCGTAGGGATCGTGGAGGCGCGCCTCGGCAAGCAGCACGAGTTGCGGATCGGGTCCGGGTGCGAGCGCGGTAGGCATGGGGTGAGGTGCCGATTATACCGGCGGCGGATGACCCGGTTCAGTGTAACAGAGGCCCATGGCTATGAGTATAGGCGAAGTTGAGATCAGAGGTCATATGGACGGCTTCGACCAGGGCGGTCAGGCGGTCGATCGCGCCCGGGAAAAGCCGCCGCCGCAGCGGGAGGTCAAGGACCTTGCCCATAACGCGCTCGCCATCATTCTCGCCGGCGGCCGCGGCTCGCGCCTGGCCGAGCTCACCGATTGGCGCGCCAAGCCGGCGGTGCCTTTCGGCGGCAAGTTCCGCATTATCGATTTTGCCCTGTCCAACTGCGTCAACTCGGGCATCCGGCGCATCGGCATCTGCACGCAGTACAAGGCGCAAAGCCTGATCCGGCACGTGCAGCGCGGCTGGAGCTTTCTCGACGGCCGTTTGGGCGAGTTCGTCGAACTGCTGCCGGCGCAGCAGCGCATTACCGCCGAATGGTACCGGGGCACCGCCGACGCGGTGTACCAGAACATCGACATCCTGCGCCGGCACGAAAGAAAATACGTGCTGGTCCTCGCCGGGGATCATGTCTACAAAATGGACTACGCGCGCATGCTGGCCGACCACGTGGCCAGCCGGGCAGTCATGAGCGTCGCCTGCATCGACGTGCCGCTCGCCGACGCAACCCAGCTCGGCGTGATGACGGTGGACGCGAACGGGCGCATCACCGCCTTCGAGGAGAAGCCGACGCGGCCCGCCCCCATGCCGGACCGCCCCGACCGGACGCTCGCGAGCATGGGCATCTACGTGTTCGACGAGGCGTTCCTGTATGAACAACTGATCCGCGACGCCGAAGACAGCGGCTCCAGTCATGACTTCGGCAAGGACCTCATTCCCCGGCTGGTCGAATCAGGTTTGCCGGTGCATGCGCACCGCTTCCACGACAGTTGCGTCAACATGGCGAACGGCAAGCCATACTGGCGCGATGTAGGCACGCTCGACGCCTACTGGGAAGCGAACATGGACTTGACCCGCGTTGTGCCCGATCTCAACTTGTACGACCGCGACTGGCCGATCTGGAGCTATCAAGAGCAGATGCCGCCGGCGAAATTCGTGTTCGACGACGACGGCCGACGCGGCATGGCGGTCGATTCGCTGGTATCGGGTGGATGCATCGTCAGCGGCTCGACGGTGCGGCGCTCGGTGCTGTTCTCCAATGTGCGCGTGCAAAATTACTGCGAAATCGAGGATAGCGTCATCCTGCCGAACGTCGAAATAGGCAATAATGTCACCCTGCGGCGAGTGATCGTGGACAAGCGCTGCCGCTTGCCCAGCGGGCTCAAGGCAGGCATCGATCCCGCGACGGACCGCAAACGCTTTCACGTAACCGACCAGGGCGTGACCGTAATCGTTCCGGAGAGCCTCGGCCAACGAGTGCACCACCTCAAATGACCTCTCCCCGCCCCCTCGATCTGGTGCTGGTTTGGCACATGCACCAGCCGGACTACCGCGACCATGCCAGCGGCGAGTTCATGCTGCCTTGGGTGTACTTGCACGCGATCAAGGATTACACCGACATGGCCTGGCATCTGGAGCGCCACCCGGGCATGCGCGCGGTGATCAACTGGGTGCCGGTGCTGCTCGACCAGTTGGAGGACTACGCCGATCAATTCGCGAGCCAAACGCTGCGCGACCCTTTGTTGCGGCTGCTCGCCCGCGATCATGCGACCGCGCTGACCGAGGACGAGCGCACGCTGGTGCTGGAGAGATGTCTTCGCGCCGACAATTCGAGAATGATCGAGCCATACCCGCCGTTCAAGCACATGCACGACTTGTTCCGCACGCTCGAGGCGCAAGGTGGCCCGGCGCTGCGCTACCTGTCGGATCATTATTTCTACGACGTGCTCGTCTGGTATCACCTCGCCTGGACCGGGGAAACGGTGCGGCGCGAGTCGGAACTCGTGCCCCGGCTGATGGCGATCGGGCAGCATTTCGAGCAGCATCACCGCCACGAACTGTTTCGGCTCATCGGTGATCTGGTGCGCGGCGTGGTCGGGCGCTATGCGCGGCTGGCCGAGGCGGGACGCATCGAACTCTCGACTACGCCGCACACTCATCCGCTGGCGCCGCTGCTGCTCGATTTTCATTCCGCGCGCGAGGCCGAACCGAACGCGCTACTGCCGGAGACCTCGATCTACCCCGGCGGTCGCGAGCGCGTCATGGTCCATCTGCGAGCCGCGCTCGAAAGCCACACGCGCCGCTTCGGCGCGACGCCGCGCGGCGTCTGGCCGGCCGAAGGCTCGGTGTCTTCGAGTTTGCTCGGCGTGCTGAGCGGCAACGGCCTCGCCTGGG
>Ga0209514_10005388_pt1 | contig 16409 bp, 12 predicted proteins | sample Subgrocontami58m_FD_187452 | JGI IMG/M metagenome (GOLD analysis project Ga0209514, IMG submission 187452) | Subsurface groundwater microbial communities from S. Glens Falls, New York, USA - GMW37 contaminated, 5.8 m (SPAdes) (version 3) | ecosystem: Environmental > Aquatic > Deep subsurface >...
GAGCCGTTGTTGGCTGACCTCCCAGCGCCCCGAGCCCCGCTCCTCCGCCGACTTCGCCGCGCAAGACCCCAGGGTGTGCCATGCACGGTGGTAAGTCGCGTCCATGGTCATGCCCTGGTACACGTCGACGATCGCCGCGAGGTCCGCATGGCGGATTTCGTATAGCAGCTGGGCCTTCTCGAAATACTCGATCGCCGTCTCGTAGGCGCACCGGCGCTCCATGGCCTCGATCAGCTCCATCACGCGGTCTTCGCTCGGCGGCCCGTGCATGTGCTCGTTGCGCGGCACCCGGTGCCAGTAGAGGTAGCCGACATGGTGGGGCAGCTTCTCTTCCCGCGGGTTGAGACGCATGCCCCGCTTTGCGTACTGGATCCCGGCCTGAACCCACTTGACCTTGGTCTCGGGATCCTCGAACAGGTTCGAGACGTTGTAGGCCATGTTCCACGAATTGTGGATGTAGACCTCCACCATCCGCGGCTGAAGCCGGGCGATCGCCTCGTAGACGGTGCGCAACTCCTCCCACTTCTTCTCCTTGGTCAGCCGCTCGGCGCGAATCCAGAGGAAGTCGACCGCGATCGCCCGGAAGCCGCCCAGCATGATGCTCCCGACGTACTCCATCAGGAAGTCCGACGGCGGCAACTCTTCGAACGGCGCCGCCTCCTGCAGCTCGACCTGCTCCGGCATCTCGCCCAGTCGCACCTGGAGGACCGCCAGCAGCGGCAGGATGCACGCCGCCACCACCAGCCATGCCTTGTCCTTCCGCGCCCAAGGGATCATTTCATCTCCCTCATCGAGAAGAACATCCAGCCCAGGAGAAACGCCGCCCCGACGTACACGCCGGCGTACCCGCATAGGTCGAGGACGTGTCCGAAGGGGATCGAAATCCCCTCCAACACATTCTCCGGAGTATCATACAAACTCAAATCCGGAATCACCCGCACCACCGAGTCCGAGACCGCCTGCGAGAACTGCAGGAGCCAGAGCGGCAGGTCGTCCGGATCGGGGTGGTAGTGCCCGGCTTCCGTACGGGTGGTGACGGAGCGAATCGTGGACACCACCGTGGGCATCGATTGGCGCACGAAGCTGACCAGGCTGCCGGTGAGGAAGAGGAAGAGCCCGAGGAAAATGCTCACCGGCCCCGACACCGCGGTCGACCCCATCGTGGTCATGGTCGTGATCATCACCAACTGCGCGTAGGTGGCCAGGAGGCTCTTGGCGAAGTTGCGCTCGAAGCCCAGGGAGATCGGCTCGGTGAAAAGGACCAGGCTGCCCGGCGCGGCCCCGATGGCGCTCCGGCTGTTGGCGGGCGCGACCCCGATCTCGAGCACGCCGCGGTCGTCGATCAAGCGGCGCGGGATCTCGAACCGGTGCGGCACGTTCCACATGAGCCGCTGCTTTTCCAGCCGCTTGTACTCCAGGCTCCCGGCGCGCACGATCGTGATGGTCCCGTCGCCGGCGTAGGAGGCGTCGATGCAGCTTGCGTACACGGTCAGCTCGGCGCGGATCCGGTCGCCGATGGGCAGGGCGCCGACCCCCTGGAAGCTCCAAAACAGGCGCGACTCGGGCGCACGGTTGATCCACAGCCGGGGCGGCTCGTTCTCGGAAAGCAAGCAGGTCGTCCAACCGGGCTTGCCCTCTTCGTGCACCAGACCGAACGCGTTCGCCTCGATCCGCTCCCGCGTTTCCAGGAAGCCCTGCCCCGCGCCGAACAGGGAACCGTCCAGCCAGCGGACATAGCCCACGCTCAGGGTGCCCATGGCAGCCAGGAAAACCAGCAGCACCAGGCAGAAGCCGAGCAACTTGCCCGCGAGCGTTTGGAACCTGGTGACCGGCTTGGTAACCACGAGGTAGAGCTTCCGCGCCTCGATGTCGTCGGGGATGGAGGTCGCGGAGAGGAACACCGCGATCAGGACGCCGAAGAAGGAGATGGTGCGCAGGCACCAGCTTTGGATCAGGCGGATCTTCGATTCCGCGTCGATCGCCGGCAGGCTGACCGCGAGCCCGATCAGGAGCGCGGCGAAGAAGGCCAGGCCGAGAAAGACCCGGCGCCTCACCGACTCCCTAAACGTCAGCTGGACGACCGCCAGGACCCGCCACATCCTTCGACTCCCCGCTCGTCTCGCTTTCCTTGATCGTCCGCAGGAAGAGGTCTTCCAGGGTCGACGAGGGATTCCCCACCGAGATCACCTTGCCGCCGTGCTTGCGGATCAGGTCCTCCACCTTGCGCCGGGTGTCGTCGGTGAGTCCCTGCGAAGTGATCTGCACCTGATCCTTGATCGTGAGGAGATCGCGCACGGTCCCGCTCTTGCGCAGCTTCCCCAGGTGGAGGATCGCCACCCGGTCGCACACGTCCTGCACGTCTGCGAGCAAGTGGCTCGACATGAGGATGGTCTTGCCGCGCGCCTTGAGCTCGAGGATCAGGTCCTTGAGCTGGCGGCTGACGATCGGGTCCAGCCCCGAGGTCGGCTCGTCGAGGAAAATCAGCTCAGGGTCATTGATCAGCGCCGACGCAAACCCGAGCCGGCGCGCCATCCCCTTGGAGTACTCGGCAACTCGACGGTGGCGCACCTCGTAGAGGCCGACCATCTTGAGCAGTTCCTCCGAGCGCTGCCGGCGCACCGCGCGCGGCAGGTCGAACAGCCGCCCGTAGAAATCGAGCGTCTCCATCGAATCGAGGAACCGATAGAGGTAGGACTCCTCGGGCAGATAGCCGATCCGCTTCTTGACCGGCACGTCGCGCGGATCGGCGCCGAGGACGGAGGCGCGGCCGGCGGTCGGGTAGAGCAGGCCGAGCAGGAGCTTCATGGTCGTGCTCTTGCCCGAGCCGTTGGGTCCGAGCAGGCCGAAGATCTCGCCGCGAAACACCCTGATCTCGAGATTCTCGAGCGCCTGGTTGCGTGCGCGCCCCCAGAAATCGACGAAGACCTTGGAGAGGCCTTCGGTCTCGATGACGGTTTCGTTGCTCATCGCACCGCTATCCGGAAAGTCGGTCGGGGTCCCGATCCTGAGGGGCCATTGGGGTGCTCTCGGCTGCGACTAGCTGCCGGCGCCGTCGCCCGGCTTCTTCTCGTCGCCCGGCTTCTTCTCGTCGCCCGGCTTCTTCTCTCCACCGCGCGCGGCGACCCAGTCTCTCCACTTCTTGATGGCCTCGTCGCGCGCTTCGCCCGACTGGGTGAGGGAGCCCTGCTTCTGGCCGGAGATGCGCTCGAAAGCGCGCGCGGCGTAATAGGCCAGGGAGAGATCGGTGGCGGGCTCCTGATTGGACTTGTCGAGCAGCTTTACGAGTTCGGGGATGGCCTTCTCGGCCTTGATCCGGCCCAGGGCCTGGGCGGCTCCGGCGGCGACCAGTCGGTCGTGGTAGGTCTTGGCCTCGCTCGTAAGGAGGGCGATCAGGGCGTCGACGGAGTCAACGGCGCGCAGGTTCCCGAGCGCGACCGCGGCCTCGTACTGCAGGTCGGGGTCTTGGTTTACCTTGAGCGCGTCGATCAGGGCGGGCGCGGCCTTGGCGTCGCCCAGGCGGCCGAGGGCGCGCGCGGCAGCCGAGCGGACGCTGCGCGAGTAGACGTCCAGGTCCTTGAGTTTTTCGACCAGGCCGGGCACGACCGAGGCCTCGCCCAACTGTCCGAGGAGCTCGCAGGCGATGTAGCGCGCGGCCGCGTCCTTGTCCGCGAGGTGGCGGGCGACCGCGGGCGCAGCTCGCCGGCCGAGCTGGAGGATCTCCTCGCGGCCCTCATCCGCCTCGAGCGGATCTTCGGCCATCGCGCCGGCGAAGAGCGCCTCCGCGTCCTTGTCCACGTCCTGGGCGCGGGCAGGCGGGGCGATCGCGGCGAGAAGGAGGAAGAGCGACGCCGCGAGCACGATGCGGATCATGGGGATCTCCCTGAGGATGCGTGGGACATTGACCCAGGCCGGCCCGCCGCCCGGGGTGGCTGATCCTACAAGCACCTGGCCGCGCTTGTCAATCGTTTCTGGTCTCCCCTCGCGGCGCAAGAATGGCTGTATCGCTCGCATCATCCTTGACTTCCGCGGGAGCTCTGTTATGGTATCCGTCCCTTCGCCCGGCGCGGTTGAATTGTCTGGCACCCGCGCGGGCAACGCCTATAATGCGAAGCCCGCGTGCGCCGTGCACGCAACGGAAAGCCCCCCAGACGACAGCGAAAGGAACGGCTCAGCGAATGATCAAAATAAAGGTGGAGCGAGGCGATCGACTCGACAAGGCGCTCCGGCAGTTCAAGCGGATCTGCAATGACGCGGGACTGTTCCGCGAGATCAAGCGCCTGACGTACTATGAGAAGCCGAGCGAGAGGCGGCGCCGCGAGGCGCAGCAGCGGGAGAAGAACATTCGCAACGCGGAAAAGAAGAAGACCCGCAAGCGGAAGCCGCGCACCTACAAGCCGCCCGGCGCGGTCTAGTCGAACGCCCGCGCGGTCCTGCAGGACCCGGGGCCCGGTGCGTCGGACCATCGCCCGGCGGTACCCCGGCCCCGCGCCCGCGCACGGCTGCCTTCCTTCGGCGGATGCGGCGCGCCTCCGCGTTCGGTACTGTCGCTCCGCCCCGGGAACGCGGGGCACACCGCCCTGATATCGATTCGCCGTCGCGCCGGTCGCCGAGATTGAATCCCTCCGGGGCTTGTGATAGGGTACCCCGTCGCCACGCCGGGTTCGCCGGCGCGATCCAGCCTGAGATAGGAGTTCGGTGCCTACATGCAATACGACTTCAAGTCCATCGAGAAGAAGTGGCAGGACTGGTGGGAAAAATCCGGCATCTTCCAGGCCAAGCCCCAGGCCGGCGCCAACAAGTACTACTGCCTGATGATGTTCCCCTATCCCTCGGGTACCCTCCACGTCGGACACGGGCGCAACTACATCATCGGCGACGCGATCGCCCGCTACAAGATCATGCAGGGCTTCAACGTCCTCGCCCCGATGGGCTGGGACGCCTTCGGCCTCCCCGCCGAGAACGCGGCCATCCGCCAGGGCATCCACCCCCGCGAGTTCACGCTCCAGAACATCGCCACCATGAAGGAGCAATTCCGCAAGTGGGGCGTGGGTTACGACTGGTCGCGCGAGATCGCCGCCTGCGACCCCGGCTACTACAAGTGGACCCAGTGGCTCTTCCTCCAGCTCCACAAACGGGGACTCGCTTACCGCGCCAACGCCCCAGTCAACTATTGCCCGTCGTGCCAGACCGTGCTCGCCAACGAGCAGGTGATCGAAGGCGCGTGCGATCGCTGCGGGAGCACCGTCGAGCAGCGCGAACTCGAGCAGTGGTATTTCCGCATCACCAAGTACGCCGACCGCCTGGTCGACGACCTCGACGAGCTCGAGGAGTGGCCGGAACGGATCCGGGCGATGCAGGAGGCGTGGATCGGCCGCCGGGAGGGCGCGAAAATCGTCTTCGAGGTCGAGGGCTACGAGGACAGCCTGCCGGTCTTCACCACCCGCGCCGACACCGTGTTCGGCGTCACCTTCATGGTCCTCGCCCCTGAGCACCCCCTGGTCGCGAAGTTCGCTGCCGAGTCCGCCGACAAGGACAAGATCCTCCAGTTCGTCGCCAAGGCCAAGGCCCAGGACAAACGCGACCGCACTTCCGACGTGATCGAAAAGGAAGGCATCTCCCTCGGCGCCTACGCCATCAACCCGGTCAACGCCGAGCGAGTGCCGATCTGGACCTGCAATTACGTGGTCATGGACTACGGCACCGGCGCCGTCATGGGCGTCCCCGCCCACGACCAGCGCGACTTCGAGTTCGCCAAGAAGCACCGCATCCCGGTTCGCGTCGTGATCCAGCCCAAGGGCGAGGAACTCGACCCGGTCGCCATGCTCGAGGCGCAGACCGGCGAAGGCATCATGGTCAACTCGAATCAGTTCGACGGCCTGCCCAATGTGTTCGCCACCAAGAAGATCACCGAATTCCTCGAAGAAAACGAGATCGGCGGGGCCACCACCACCTATCGGCTGCGCGACTGGCTCATCAGCCGCCAGCGCTACTGGGGCGCTCCCATCCCGATCGTCTACTGCGAACGTTGCGGCACGGTCCCGGTGCCCGAGGAGAAGCTCCCCGTGCTCCTCCCGGAACAGGTCGACTACAAGCCGTCCGGCGGCCACAGCCCGCTGCAAAACGTCGATGCCTTCGTCAACACGACCTGCCCCCAATGCGGCGGCAAGGGCCGGCGCGAGACCGACACCCTCGACACCTTCGTCGATTCGAGCTGGTACTACCTCCGCTTCACCGCCCCGCGCGACGCCAAGAAGCCCTTCGACTCCGCGGTCGTCAACCAGTGGCTCCCCGTCGATCAGTACGTGGGCGGCGCCGAGCACGCGACCAAGCACTTGATCTACGCCCGCTTCATCACCAAGGCGCTCTACGACCTCATGCTGGTCGACTTCGAGGAACCCTTCCGACGCCTGTTCGCCCAAGGCATGATCACCAAGGAGAGCATCTGGTGCGGCGGCTGCCGCACCTACCTCTTCGCGGGCGAGCACGAGGAGCAGAAGTGCAAGAAGTGCGGCCGCGTCGTCGACTTCAAACTCGAGAAGATGTCGAAGTCGCGCGGCAACGTCGTCAGCCCGGACGGGCTCGGAGAACAGTACGGCGCCGACACCCAGCGGGTCTACACCCTCTTCGTCGGCCCGCCGGAAAAGGATGCGGTGTGGGACGACCAGGGCGTCTTGGGCGCCCACCGCTTCCTCTGGCGCGTCTGGCAAATGGTGGTCGACCACATGGCCCAGGCCAAGGCTGCACCGGCCAAGCCGGCCAACGCCGCCAAGCTCCCCGAGCCCTTCAAGTCCCTTTACCGCAAAGTCCACGAGACCATCAAGAAGGTCACCGAGGACATGGAGGGGGACTTCAAGTTCAACACCGCGATCAGCGCGATCATGGAGCTCCTCAACGAGTACAAGAAGGTCGAGAACTGGGACGCCGCCGGCGCCGACGGCCACGCCGTCCTGCGCGCCACCCTCGAGAACACCCTGATCCTCCTCTCCCCCTTCGCGCCCCACCTGTGCGAGGAGCTCTGGACCATGCTCGGCCGCGAGCCCGGCCTGCTCAAGGTCAAGTGGCCCAAACACGACCCCAAGGCCCTCACCGTCGATGAGATCGAGCTCGTCGTCCAGGTCGACGGCAAGGTCCGCAGCCGCATGAAGGTCCCGGCCAACCTCCCGGCCGAAGAGGTGCGCAACCGCGCCATGGCCGAACCCAAGGTCGCCGAGATCCTCGCCGGGCGCACCCCCAAGGACATCATCTGCGTCCCCGGCCGCCTCGTGAACGTCGTCACCGAGGTCAAGGAGAAGAAGAAGGAGTCCAAGGAAAGCGCGGCTCTCGCCTCCTCGGACTACGTCTCCTTCGGCCAGGAGCGCGACCCCGGCGAACCGGCGGGCGAGGGCCAGGGCGGGTAGGTGGAAACCGCACCCGCTCCCCAGAACCCGCCGCTTCAGGGCCGCATCCGTGGACCGCTGGTTCGACGCCCACCTCGATCTCGCCTACCTCGCGGTGTGCGGACGCGACCTGCGGGCGCCGGTCGATCGCTGCGGCGGACCGCACCTCCCCGCGGCGATCTGCTTCCCCACCCTCGCGGCGAGCGGAGTGAGGGCCTGCCTGGCCACCATCTTCTGCGAGCCGGGCGACCACTCCCCCACCGCGGCGACCTATCCCCCCGGCGACGCGGAGGCCGCCCATGCCGCCGGATTGCGCCAGATCGAGCAATACCGCGCGTGGTCGGAGGACGGCACGCTCCCCCTCGGCCTCGCGCGCGCGCGCGAAGTCCCGCTCCGCGCCGGGATCCTCATGGAAGGCGCCGACCCGATCCGCACGCCGGAGGAGCTCCCGTGGTGGAAGGACCGCGGAGTCCTCGCGGTCGGACTCGCCTGGGTCAAGGCCTCGCGCTACGCGGGAGGGAACTCCACCGACCTCGGGCTCACCCCACCGGGACGGGCGCTGGTCCGCGGGATCGATGCGCTCGACCTGGTCCACGACGTCTCCCACCTGTGCGACCGCTCGCTCGAGGAACTGCTCGCGCTCACCCCGCGCCCGGTCATGGCCTCGCACTCCAACTGCCGCGCCCTGCTCGACGGCCGGAACCAGCGGCACCTGACCGACGCAGCGATCCGCGAGATCGCGCGCCGCGGCGGCGTGGTCGGGCTCAACCTGTTTTCGCGCTTCCTCCGCCCGGGACTCGACGAAGCGGGCCGGGCGGGAATCGACGATTGCCTGCGTCACGTCGAGCACGTGTGCGACCTGGTCGGACACCGCCGTGCGGTGGGGCTGGGAAGCGACATGGATGGCGGATTCTCGGCCGCGCGTCTGCCCCAGGGGATCGACCGACCCGTGCATCTGGAGCGACTCGCGGAGGCGCTCGCCGCACGGGGCTGGGACGCGCAGGACATCGCCGGTTTCCGCTGGGGCAACTGGGCGCGGTTCTTCGGCCTCGTTGTGGCCGAATAGAGCCGCGCGCCGCGAAATCCCAAACCCCAAGTCCCAACTAACTCCCAACTCCCAAACCCCAACGCCGTTCTTGGAGTCGACTCAGGAGTTTCGTCGCCGCGATGAAATGGAGAGATAGTAGAACTGGGGGCCTGGCCCCGAGGCTGCCTTGCCGAAGGCTTTCCCTTCCTGAGTCAAGCGAAAAACTTGCAAACGCGACGGAGCACGCTATATTGTATGCGTGTGAGCGTCCGGGCGGAATCTCCGTTGCGCAAACCCTTGCGGCGCAACGCGATCGGCGTCCGGGGCGTGGAGACGGGTGAATGAAGGCGCATCTCCTCATCACCAATGGCCAACTCGCCGGCACCGTGGTGCCGGTTGGCGATGGGCAGACCTTGACCTTCGGCCGCTCCGACATGAGCGACATCGTCATCCCGGACGGCAAGGCTTCCCGCATCCACTGCAAGGTCCAGAACGCCGGTTCCGCGGTCGAGGTGTTCGACCTCAACAGCTCGAACGGAACCTACTGCAACCAGCGGCGGATCGAGCGGCAATCGCTCAAGCCCGGCGACGAGGTGATGCTCGGCGAGACGATCCTGATATTCGAGGTGGCCCCGGCCACCGAGGCCGACATCCAGCCGCCGACCGGCTCGCAGCCTCAGCAGCAGACTCCCCAGGCCGCCTCGCGCTCGCCGGTGCAGGCTCCGCCGCAGGACGACACGGCGATGCCGGCGGCGAAGGCGGGCAAGCCGACCGACGCCTCCTTCGTGCGCACGCACCGCTTCTGCGCCAAGTGCGGCCGGGTCATTCCCAAGAAGGAAGTCTCGGACAACCGCGCGCGCGAGGTGGAAGGGAAGTGGTTCTGCGCCGATTGCGTCGACCCGTACCTCGGCCGCACCCTGGGCAATTACCGGATCGTGAGCAAGATCGGCCAGGGAGCGATGGGGATCGTGTTCCTCGCCGAGCACACGCTGATGGAGCGCCCGGCGGCGATCAAGATCCTGTTCGAGTACCTCACGCTCAACCGGAACATGGTCAAGCGCTTCGTGCGCGAGGCCAAATCGGGCGCATCGCTCAACCATCCGAACCTGGTCTCGGTCTATGACGTCGGCGAGTGCGACGGCACCTACTACATCGCGATGGAGTTCGTCGACGGGGTCAACCTGTCCGAGTTCCTCACCCAGAACGGGCCGCCGCCGATGGCGCACGCGTACAACATCTTCCTGCAGATGGCCAACGTGCTGCAGTACGCCCACGAGAAGAAGCTGGTGCATCGCGACGTCAAGCCGGAGAACATCATCCTCGGCAAGGACGGCATCGCCAAGCTGATCGACATGGGCACGGCCAAGAGCCTTCAGGATTCCGGCCTGAGCGAGCTCACCAAGACCGGCATGGGGATCGGCACGATCAATTTCATGTCGCCGGAGCAGATCTTCGACGCCAAGAACGTCGACCACCGGGCCGACATGTACGCGATGGGGGCGACGTTCTACTTCGTTCTGACCACGAAGTTGCCGTTCCAGGCGAAATCCCCGAAGGAATTCCTGGCCAAAGTGAATTCGGAGAAAGTGGAACCGGCCAAGCGGCACAACCCGGCCACGCCCGATTCGCTCTGCCGGATCATCGAAAAGATGATGGCGAAGGCGCCCAAAGACCGCTACCAGACGCCCAAGGAGCTGATCGTGGACCTCGAGGCGATCCGCCCCGAGATGGCGCGCGAGCTCCATCCCACGAAGACCCTGCCGCCGGAATAGGGAGCGGGGCCTGGCCCGGATCATTCATGAAGCCGCGTCAGCGGATTCATGAATAGGCCGGCCGCGGCCTCCTGGCTGCGTATCCAGTTCCACAAACGGCGTTGGGGCGTTGGGGTTTGGGGGTTGGGACTTCGCGGCGTGCCCCGCCGCGCTGTGGGTCGCGCGCTCGGCGGGCGTATCCAGCTGCGACTGGCCTGCAAGGCCGGTTGCAGCCGGGTCATTCACGAATGGCTCGCCGTCCGTGAATCGTCGGGGCTAGCCTGTTCGCTTGCCGCCCGAACGCGGCATGAGGGTTGGGATTCGATGCTGGCGCAGCTCAAGTCGACCACCGGAAGCCTGGCCGGCCGCGTGATCCTGCTGGTCGAAGGCCAGAAGATCACCATCGGCCGCTCGACGCGCAATTCGATCCACGCGGACCAGGACGAGCTCTCCCGCCGGCACACCCTGATCGAGAGCGACGGCACCGCCTGGATCGTCTCCGACCTCAACAGCCGGCACGGCACCTGGGTGAACGGACAGCGGATCACGTCGGCGCTGCTGCGCGACCGCGACGTGATCGAGGCGGGCGGGTGCCGCTTCGAGTTCGGCCACGGGTCCGCCTTCCGCTCCTGTCTGGAGACCGACGTCAGCACTCCGAGTCCCGCGACCGTGGTGCTCCACCAGGCGCAATGCGGCAAATGCGGCGAGCTCGTCCACGTCCCGGAGCGGAGCCGGAGGGGAGAGACGCTGTCGCCCGAGATCTTCTGCGACGGCTGCCTCACCCGCGGCATCCAGGACTCGATCGCCGGCTACCGCATCGTCGGGCGCGTTTCGGAAGACCGTCTGGCCCCGGTGTATCGGGTCTGTCGGCCGGATTCCGACCGCCCCTTCGCCCTCAAGGTACTGCGCAAGAGCCCGCTGGTCACCGAGGAGACGGCCCACCGCTTCCTCCGCGAAGCCGCCTGGCGCGACGTGCTCCGCCACCCGGGGATCGCGGAGACGCTCGAGTGCGGCGAGCTCCCGGGGCTCTATTACATCGTGATGGAATTCGTCGACGGGTGCACGGTCGAGCACCTGACGGTCAGCGGCGGGCCGATCGCGACGCCGGTCGCGCTCGGCATCGCCATCGCGGCCGCGGAGGCGCTCACCTATCTGCACGGAAAGAACGTCGTCCATCGGGACGTGAAGCCTTCGAACCTCATGGTCGGCCCCGAGGGGCGGGTGAAGCTCATCGACCTGGGGTCGGCAAAGTGGATGCAGGGGAGCGACGAGCTCGACATCACCCGCTCGGGAGTCGGCTACGGGACGCTGCAATTCATGCCGCCGGAACAGGCATTCGACGCCAAGCGGGTCGATCGGCGGGCGGACGTCTATTCCCTGGGCGCGACGCTCTACACGATCGTGACCGGGAAGTACCCATTCAAGGTCCGCAACATGGCGGACATCCTGGCGGTCTCCCAATCGGGGAGGTTCGTGAGCCCGACCGAGCACAATCCGACCGTGCCCCCGGCCGTGAGCGAGGTGATCCGCCGGATGATGCAGGGCGACCCGGCGGACCGTTTCGCCGACATGGCCGCGGTCCGGACCGCCCTCGCGGATCTCGGTCCCGCCGACGCGGAGGCCATCGGCGCCGTCTACGCGCGTGCGCGCCCTGGCGGCTCTCCCGCCAGGCCCGCGGGGGACGACCGCACCGAGGTATTGGCGACGTAGTGACCGTGCTCGTGCCCGATGACCGCGCGCGTGACCTGTCGAGCACGATAACGAGCACGGACCGCAAGCGCGCCCGCCGTCCTGCGGTCGGTTGCGGGGGAAGCGAGGAATCACACCTTCTGCCGTTGGACAATCCGTCCAATCCGTAAAATCCGTAGTTCCGTCGGTTGCGGCCGAAGCCGCGCTGGGCACCCCCCCACCCCCCGCCGATCCTGGACAGACCCACCTGCGCGCAGGCTACAATCACGGCCATGTGGCAGCGCATCCGCCTCATCCTGGAGATGATCAAGTTCCGGCACACGGTGTTCGCCCTGCCGTTCGCGGTGCTGGCGGCGTGCTTCGCGGCGTTCCTGGAAAACGGGGCGGCGCCCGACGACTTCGGCCGCCGACTGGCCTGGATCCTCGTCGCCATGGTCGGCGCGCGCAGCTCGGCCATGGCCTTCAACCGTCTGGTCGACGAGGGATTCGACGCCCGCAATCCGCGCACCGCGGAGCGCGCCCTGCCGCGCGGAAGGATTTCGCGCGCCGCCGTGTGGTCGTTCACCGCGGCCTCCGCCGCCCTCTTCGTCCTCGCGGCGGCGATGCTCAATCCGCTCGCCTTCGCGCTCTCGCCCGTCGCCCTCGCGGTGATCCTCGGCTACTCCTTCACCAAGCGCTTTACCGCCCTCTCCCACTTCGTGCTCGGATTCGCGCTCGCCCTCGCGCCCATCGGAGCGTGGATCGCCGTGCGCGGCGACCTCGGGCTTTTCCCCGCCGTGGTCGGCCTCGGCGTCCTCCTCTGGACCGCAGGCTTCGACGTGATCTACGCCTGCCAGGACGAAGGGTTCGACCGCGCGGCAGGGCTCCGCTCCCTCCCCGCGCGGCTCGGCATCGCCGGCGCCCTGCGCCTCTCCGCCCTGCTCCACGCCCTCTCCCTCGCCGCCTTCCTCGCGCTCTGGCCGATCGGCGGCCTGGGTGGTTGGTACCTCGCCGGCTGGGTCGCGGTCGCCGCGCTCCTCGTGTACCAACACCGCCTGGTCCGGCCCGACGACCTCGCCCGTGTCAACCAGGCCTTCTTCCACGTCAACGCGGCGGTCAGCCTCATCCTCGTGGCGGCCGCCCTCGCCGACCTTTTCGCAGGGAGATGACTCGTGCGCAATGTCCTGATCATGGGGGCCGCAGGCAAGGACTTCCATGTCTTCAACACCTGCTATCGCGACGACCCCGACGCGCGGGTGATCGCCTTCACCGCCACCCAGATCCCCAATATCGACGGCCGCCGCTACCCGCCGCAGCTCGCCGGACCGCGCTACCCGGAGGGGATCGGGATCCACCCGGAGTCCCAGCTTGCCGAACTCGTGCGCGCCCGCAAGATCGACGACGTGGTCTTCGCCTACAGCGACGTGTCCTACGATTACGTCGCCGGGCGGCGCGCGCTCGCCGAGGGCGCCGGCGCGCGCTTCCATCTCGCCGACCCCGACCGCACCATGATCCCCTCCGCGCGGCCCGTGGTCGCGGTCTGCGCCGTGCGCACGGGATGCGGCAAGAGCCAGACCACGCGCAAGGTCGCCCAGATCCTGCGCGCGCGCGGCAAGCGCGTCGTGGTCGTCCGTCACCCGATGCCCTACGGCGACCTGGTCGCCCAGGAGGTGCAGCGCTTCGCGACCCTCGACGACCTGGAGCGGCACCGCTGCACGATCGAGGAGATGGAGGAATACGAACCGCATCTGCGCTCGGGCTCCGTGGTCTACGCCGGCATCGACTACGCCAAGATCCTCGCGCGCGCCGAAGCCGAGGCGGACGTGATTCTCTGGGACGGCGGCAACAACGACACGCCGTTCTACCGACCGACCCTGCACCTCGTGGTCGCCGATCCCCACCGGGCGGGACACGAGGTCACGTACCACCCGGGGCGGGTGAACTTCGAGCGCGCCCACGTGATCGTCATCAACAAGATCGGCACCGCGACGCCCGAGGGAATCGCGACCGTGTGCGCCAACGCGGCGCGGATGAACCCGCGCGCGGTCGTGATCCGGGCCGATTCGCCGGTCACCGCCGACCGACCCGAGCTCATCGCCGGCCGGCGCGTGCTCGTGATCGAGGATGGCCCGACCACCACCCACGGGGACATGACGTTCGGGGCGGGCACGCTCGCGGCCCGGCGTCATGGCGCGAAGGAGATCGTCGATCCGCGGCCCTTCGCGGTCGGATCGATCGCGGACACCTTCCGCAAATACCCGAAAACCGGCCCGCTCCTCCCGGCCATGGGCTACGACGACCACCAGGTCCGCGACCTGGAGGCCACGATCAACGCCTGCGACTGCGACGCCGTCGTCGTCGGCACGCCGGTCAACCTGAGCCGCTTCCTCCGCATCGAGAAGCCCGTCGTGCGCGTGACCTACGAGCTGGCCGAGATCGGCAAGCCCGACCTCGTCGACGTCCTCGCCCGGATCTAGGGGCCCCTTGCCAAGGCTCACCGCACCATGAAGTCCCGCACCGTCTTCGTCTGCTCCGCGTGCGGCGCCCAATCCCCGAAGTGGGTGGGCCGCTGCACCGAGTGCGGCGCCTGGAGTTCGCTGTCCGAAGAGGCCGCCGAACCGCCCAGCCGGGCCGCGTGGGCCGACCCAGGCCGGCCCGGCCCGGTGCCCCTCTCCGAGGTGCGCACCGACGACCAGCCGCGCCTCCCCTCCGGCATCGGCGAGCTCGACCGCATCCTCGGCGGCGGCATCGTCCCCGGCTCCGTCACCCTGATCGGCGGCGACCCCGGCATCGGCAAGTCGACGCTGCTCCTCCAGGTCAGCGATTCCTACGCCCGCGCGGCCCGCAAGGTCCTCTATGTCACCGCGGAGGAGTCGGCGATCCAGACCCGGATGCGCGCCGACCGGCTGGGAGCCTCCGCGACCGGCGTCTTCCTCGCCTGCGAGACCGAGCTCGAACGCATCCTCGGCTTCGTCAAGGACCTCGCGCCCGACCTCGTGGTCATCGACTCGATCCAGATGGTCTATCGCAGCGACCTACCCGGCGCCCCCGGGACGGTCACCCAGGTGCGCGAGTGCACCACCGAGCTGGTGTCGCTGGCCAAACGGAAGGGGATCTCCCTCTTCGTCATCGGCCACGTGACCAAGGAAGGCTCGATCGCCGGCCCGCGCACGCTCGAGCACCTGGTCGACACGGTGCTGTATTTCGAAGGGGACCGCTTCCAGAACCTGCGCGTCCTGCGCGCGGTGAAGAACCGATACGGGCCGACCGACGAGATCGGGCTGCTCGAGATGGGCGAGCGCGGGCTGGTCCCGGTGGCGGACCCCGCGCGCCTGTTCATCACCGCCGGCCGGCCCCTGCTGACGGGGACCACGGTGCTGCCGAGCCACGTCGGCAGCCGGATCCTGCTGGTCGAGGTGCAGGCCCTGACCACTCGGGCGGTGTACGGCATCCCCGCGCGCAAGGTGTCGGGCGTCGACCCCAACCGGGTGGCGCTCATCCTCGCCGTGCTCGAGAAGCGCGCGGGGATGACGATCGGGATGCAGGACGTGTTCGTCAACGCGGCCGGCGGGATCCGGGTGGACGAACCGGCGGCCGACCTGGCGATCGCAGTGACCGTGGCGTCGAGCTTTCTCGACCGGCCGGTGGCCGCGGCCACCGCGGTGGCGGGCGAGGTCGGACTGGGCGGCGAGATCCGTCCCGTCCCCCGCGCGACCGCCCGCATCGAGGAGTGCGCCCGGCTCGGCATCGCGCGCATCCTGCTCCCCGCCGAGACCGCCCCGGGACCGACCGACCCCCGCATCGAGGTGCGCCGGGTCGCCACCGTGCGCGAGGCGATCGACGCGGCGCTGGGATCGTAGCCGTGCCGGAAGTCGAGGGGTGGCGCCGGCGTAGTGCGGCACCCTCGCGAGGCCTTCGCGGTGGCCTTTCACCACCCCACCCCATACCGCCCCCAGCGCGCGGTCGCGGGCGCGAAGAATCGCTCGCGCGCCTGGCCCGCGGCCTCAGGCAGGAGTCCCTCCAAGGCGCGTCGGAGCGTGACCCGGTCGATCCCGAGCTGCGCGCGGCGCGCAAGCCGGATCGCGGTCTCCCCCGGGGCGCCGTCCGCCACGTCCGCCATCAGCTCGGGGAAGGCCCGGACGACCGCGTCCACCGACGCCGGCTGGGCGTTTTCGGCGAGAAAGCGCTCCAGATACGCGGGCCCGTCTTCCTGTCCCGCCAGGCCATGACGGAGCGTGAGCGCGAGCAGCACCGGATCCTCGAGCAGATCGAAGTCCATCCGCGGCTGCGCCGTGCCGGGCGGGGACTGCACGGGAGGAGGATTGCAGGCGGCCTTCAGGGTCGCGGCGATCGCGAGAAATGCGGGGAAGAGCTGGTCGCGCGAGGTCGGACCGGGCGAGACGCGACAGAGAATCGGGGGGCCGCCAGCCCACGCGTCGGGCATCGGCATGGCCTACGTTACCCTGCACATCGGTCTCGATACCTTCCGCCCGGTGCATGAAGCAGACCCGGCGGAGCACCCTATTCACCGCGAGGCGTTCATCGTGCCGGACGAGACGGCCCGGAGCGTTAAGGCGGCGCGGCATC
>Ga0209514_10005389_pt1 | contig 16404 bp, 30 predicted proteins | sample Subgrocontami58m_FD_187452 | JGI IMG/M metagenome (GOLD analysis project Ga0209514, IMG submission 187452) | Subsurface groundwater microbial communities from S. Glens Falls, New York, USA - GMW37 contaminated, 5.8 m (SPAdes) (version 3) | ecosystem: Environmental > Aquatic > Deep subsurface >...
TGGTCGTTTGACCTCGGGGAGATATGAAAGAATTTCGCGTAACACCATCTTCTCTTTAGAAAAAACAGGTTTTTAAACCTTAATGAGATGATTTTAAATAGGGCGATTTCCAGATTCTATTAATAAACCATGTTCGGAAAACTTTTTGGTCAAACTTGGAAGGAATACTGGCGCAGCTTCAAAGGAATATCTCAACTTTTTTTAGTGTTCTATCTCTTACCTTATGCTCTGTACACCTTCTTTGCCTCGACTAATCGACCTTCATTTAGTCCTTTCTTTATTATCGGCTTCTTGCTGTTATTTGCTCTTTTAGTCCCAAGCCTTCTACTTTTCACAATGACGATAGCGTCTTCATCTCTAAAAGGAAAGAAAATCAAATTTTCAGATTACTCAGCTTGCTTTCAAGGTAGATATTGGGCATTTTTAGGATTTTCAATTTCCTTAGGTTTGCTTCTAACAGGTCTAACAATACTTCTAATCATACCCGGAATAATATTTGGAGTTTTTTGGTCACTTTCAACTTTCGTCTTCTTAAAAGAAAATAAAAAAATTCTAGCCTCTTTGAAAAGAAGCAAGCAACTAGTTAGAGGCAGATGGTGGAAAACTTTCGGATATTTCGTACTTTTGTTAATCTTTACAATTCTAATCTCTATAATCTGGCAAGGAATTGTTGAAATATTCCTCTCCGAAGTCATAAGTCCAATATTAATCTCAATCAAAATTATATTGATATTTCTCCCAGCAGTTATTACAGCACCATTCTTCATATTGTTCTATAAGAATCTTTATTTAGAATATAAGAAAGGTAGAAAAAAATAATTATCCTTTTTTCTGAATAACAATCTCGCCGCCGGCCTTTTTCACAGCCTCAATTGCACCCTTAGAAGCAGAACGCGCGTGGATAATAAGTTTAATCCCAACGCTGTCTCCGATTATTTTACATTCTTTAAGCTGAATAGTGTAACTTCCTTTTTCATCTTTCGCGCGTCCATCTTTCAGCATAGTTTTAAGTTGTTTAACAATCGCCCCCAAGCTTATGGCCTCTATCCTATGGTGCGTTCCTCTTCGTAATGTTTTATCTTTCCCGAAATAATCATTTCCATATAATTTTATAACAAGCGTCTTTTTCTGGTCCCCTCGCTTTCCAGTTCCAGACATTCCCACGCCCCCGCGATTTCCTGAGCCTCTAGTTCTGTTCTTTCTTCCCCGTCCGTGTGTCTTGCTTCCTGGATGTCTAACGTGCTTTCTCCTTCTTTTGGTTTTCATAGCATTCTCTCCACTAGTTTATTGATTCCTTCTTTATTGTTTCCCAATACCCCTTTGCGCACACCATAATGCATCTTGCTGTCAATTCCTCCTCGAGCAGGGTGTAATCTAAAAAAAGGTTTTATCTCTCCCTTTTTTCCAGTTTTTAAGCCCCTCTTCTCAATAAGTTTTTCTTTAGTTTCCTTAGAAATATCTCCATATGCAACAAAATTTCTCAGGCCCTCAAGTAGTTTACGATTCTCTTCAGTATCTTCCAATAATGTGGCAGTATACTTCTTATGAAGTCTTATTCTATAAAGCGTTTCTCCAACATTCTTAGGGATACTTACAAGCCCTGCTATTCTTATAACCAAAATCATCTTCTAACCTCTCGCGTTTTCAAAAGAGCATTGAAGCATGCTTTTATTGCATTAAATGTCGTCCTAGTCTGCCCCTTAGTCACTCCATAAACATCTTTGATTCCAGCAAGCCTCAAAAGTTTCTTTAACTCGTCTCCTACAACTAGTCCTGTTCCTTGAGCAGCAGGTATCAGCTTAACTCTCACACTCCCACACTTGCCTTCGACAATCAAAGGCACACTATGTTTCTCGTTACAAGAGCAGTCAAAGTTGCCGCATCCCCGCTCAATACGCTGAATAGCTAACTTGGCATTTCGGGCTGATTTCTCCCGTGCAGGCAAGGTTTCTTTTCCCTTTCCCATTCCAACTCCAACATGCCCGTTTTTGTCTCCAACAACGGCCATAGCAGAGAATGAGACAACATTTCCTTCCATAGTTTTTCTTTGAGTTTGTCTCCACGCTCTTCTCTTTCCTCCTCCGAATTTACCTTTAGCCTGTCCTATTTTAATCAAATCACTTTCAAGATTGAGAAGCTTCTCGGCAATTTCAGGCTCTAGAATCTTATTTCTCGTTTCCAGTATGTGGTCAATATCAGTTTCTTTCCCATCTAGGACATCTCGGCCAATTTGCGTTTTAGGCACCCATCGAGCAAGTCTGTCTTCCCGCATGGCTTTCTCATTTTCAGCCTTTCTATCTACAATAACATTTATTTCGCTTTCTACTTTCAGCTTTTCCATCTCATCGGGCGTCGGCTCAATAAGAGTCTTCGGATTATTCTTTGTTTCTTTTTCTGCCATCAGTCTTTAGCCCTCCCTTCAGTTTTAAAAAAACTTCCCGTGTTTTCTTATTCTCTTCAAATCGCGCATCACTAGGAAGTATTTCTGGATTATGTGGAATAACAAGCCCTCCATCTATCGCTCCCCGCAGGAAGGCGTAGAGGCGTCCTTTCTCGGCATTGCGGTACATTCCAATGTCCAAAATCGCCTCGCGCACGCTTGTTGATTTTTCTCCAAGTAATTTTCCAGTTAAGTAAGCTGCAGTAAGGTTCTTAAGGCTTCCTTTAAGTGATTCAGGCCAGCCAGAGGATAGAAGTTCTTTTGATGATGCGCTTACAATAACTTTATCCTGCGCAAGAGTAGATATCACAATCTGCCCAATAATATAGCGGTTAGTTTTCCTTATAACTAGTCTCGGTTTCCCTGAACCCAGCAGCCTTAATCTAGCATGATAGTCTGTTTTTGCTTCTTGTCTTCTTCTTTTTATTGTCCTTTTTATTCCCTTCATGCGCTTGCCTCCTCTAATCTATCCCTTAGTTGAGCGAGAGTATATATGCTCCTTGTTCGTATTTCTTTTCGCACAGCCAAAAGAAGCTCACTGCTTATTCTTTTCTGCTGTTTTAATCTAGCTAAATATCTTCGCAGTTTTCTCACAGCCTGCATGTAGTCCTGCTTGTTATCTATAATCTTCTTGCGTATACTTCCTCCGCGCCTTCTTGTTTCACGCCTTTCAACGCGAAGCCTTCCCCGAACTTCATGAATTCCTATTGCCCCGTCTTTGACAAGGTCGCGCATGTCTTGTTTGGTAATTGCGTCTTTAATCTCATTCAATCTAAAGTTATTGAATCTTATTCTGTTTACTCCAACTCCCAAAGCCCGGGCAGCAAGTTCTTTTTTCCCTTCAAGTTTCATTAACTTTTTCCTCCAGAGATTTCAAAATTCATTTCCCTAGCCTTTCTAAGTAATTCAATGCGATTCTTAGCCCCTACTCTTCTGGATATGACTATGCGCCCCATCTTATCTGCCCTTTCTAGTTCATTCATATTAATGACCACTATCGGTCTTTTACCTTTGATAAGACCAGCGATGCTCCTTTGCCTCTTGTAGCCGACCGTCGGCGAAGAAGGATAGCCTGCGCGATTTCTTCTGAACTTGCTGTGCCGTCCACGCGACTTCCTCCATTTCTGCAGTTTACGTCTATTCTTTCCTAAACGCAGGTGCCTTACAGTTTCACTCCTAAGGAATTTTTTTCCCATCAGATTGGCCTCCCTGCTTTTGAAGTGATAAATATTCCATCCTGAAACACTCGTCGATCGCGCTTAGGCACACGAGTTGCATACTCTATGTTAGCAGACGTCTGGCCTGCAGACTCAATATCATGGCTCGAAACAGTTATTTTCACGCCTTTGACCTCAACATCAACACCAGGCAAAATTGAGGCTACACGTTTCTCTTTCTCTCCTAGAAAATTGCTTATAACAAATTTAGAGCCCTCGACTTTTACAGTCATGGGAAAATGAACGTTGCAGATTTCAAGCTCATATGCAAATTTTTTATGCACTCCTTCAAACATGTTCCTGATATGAGCCATAAGCGCGCGTATGCCTGCAAGAGTCTTTTTGTTGGCGCGCCCAGACTTAAGTTTTATTTTGCCTTCATCAACAGAAATCTTTGCATCTTGCAGAGAGATAACTTTTCTGACTTCAGTCTCTCCATGTTTACATATTAGAAATTTATCCTGAATCTCGCAGGTTACCCCTTCTGGAATAAGCATCTCTTCAGCAAAAGTTTTTCTCATGTTAATAAAAGTAAGCAACAATGCTTCCTCCAATATTTTTTTCCAAGGCTGTATGGTGTGTCATCAATCCTTTGCTGGTTGAAACAATAACCACTCCCATGTCTCTCGATGGCAAATAACGTCTTACGTACTTCATGATTTCATCTGCTCTCGCGGCGTATCTAGGCTTAATAGCCCTGCACGCATTAAGTTTATCTCCTGTTTCAACTTCCAGTTTTCGGCCATTGACATGATAATTTTTTATATATCCTCGCAGCTTGCTTATTGCAAGGATAGAAATCAAAAATTGTGAGTGATGCTCCAGCACAAGCTCAGTCTTGCTAGCCCTTTTAGCATTCATAATCCTATTCAGCGCATCCGCAACAATATCTTGGCTCATTTTAGCTGTATTTTTTAAATCCGATTTCCTCCGCTATTTCTCTGAAGCATTGTCGGCATAACTGCAAATTATATTGGCTCAAGTGGGCTCCGAATCTTCCGCATCGCCTGCATTTTCTCGCTGCTATCCCCATCTTGCGGTCTCTCGGTTTATTATGATTCAAATATTTTTTCATAATAACGGGCTTGCTTCTCAATTGTCTGGCTATTTTGTTCCAATCGCTTGCTGACATATTATTCAAACTTCGTCTTGAAGTTTTCCTCCATATAGTTGACAATTTCATCCGGCGTGATGTGCTGTTTCTTAGGCACGCGTCCTCGTTTGATTTTTTTCCTGCTAACGCGAAAGCCTGCGCGCGCAAAGACAATTGTGGCATTAAATCCCCTTATTCCTATTTCCCGCACGTATTCCATGTCAGGAATGTCAATATATTCTTCTATCCCAAATGAAAAATGATTATCTGCAATTTGCTTTCTTTTTAAGGAATTGTCAATCGCCCCTAAAAGTCTTCTAAGCATTTGCAGGGCTTTTTCTCCTCGCAGTGTGACTCTGGTTCCTAATTCCATTCCTGGTTTAACATTCAATTCAGGGATTCGTCTTTTTGCCCCTGCTTTGATAATTTGAGCTTTCATTCCGCTTAACATCTCAAGCAATTTCTTGGCCTTGGCAAGATTGGCATCCACTCCTCCTGCGCTAAGGACAACTTTCTCAACGAAAGGAGATCTCATAGAGTTCATAGTGCAATAAGGTGCCTCCCTTGTAACGTGACTGTACGATCCTTCAATTTAACCTGCACATCGCTCTTCTCAAGACTTTGCACATTCCCCGTCTGTCCAATACTCCTTCCAGATTCAATAAAAACTTTTCTTCCCTTCTCAAGAGGTATTACCTTCAATAGTTTGTTTGACATATCTAGCTCTAAAGAGTCTCCGATTTTAGGGTTTTCTTTTGAAAGAAGATTAGTTCCATCATGAAGGTTTATTTGAGTTATTTTACCTTTCAAGATCTTTTTTCCTATAACCTTTGCAATCCTTGTGCTCTCTTTAGTCTCTTCAAAGAAAAATCGTCCGCTCGGGAGTATACTTAATCTATACTTCTTTCCAGCTTCAAGTATATTGAAAAGATGAAGCGGCTCCCGATAATCTCTTACAACACGCCCGTTAATCTTCAATTTTTTCTGATGAATCATGGATTTTATTTCCTTTGCTGTCTGCCCAAGATGCAAAATATCTCTAACTGCTGCAACGACGCTGATACTCTGATGCGCGTGGCTCAAAGGCCTTGCTAAGTAAATAGTTCCCTTTCTTGCCACAGGTATGCGGCGGCTAGTTAGTGCTCTTGTTAGGTGCATGTTTTTCCTCCTTGTGCTGGTTGCGCAGGCTCTTTAAACGTTTCCTATCATCGACGTTAAGGGTTACAATTTGAATCTTGCTGGGGTTGAAGAAAACAGGAACTTTCGTCCCATCTCGTTTATTTCTTGTTATTCCCTCAAGCACAACTCTAGTTCTTTTCATATCTACTTCAAGCACTTTAGCTTTCTTTTTCTTGAACGAACCTCTCATAACCAGCACCTCGTCGCCTTTTCTTATCAGAAGATTTCTCTGTCCGTGCTTCTTGCGCAATTCCTTGCTTAAGTTAGAAATCAAAAACTCCCTTTTCAAATGTAATGGTGCATTAATTCTGTATTTGCGCTGCTTTCGCGGCTGCGAACTTCCTATCCACGAAGTTGAAAATTCTGATTTCATAGTATAAATTGCGCGATTTTAGCGACGAGCGGCCATCTGTCCGCTGCTTCACGTGCCATAACTCCTTTTAATTGTGTTCCTTTTGGATTGCCTTTATCATCTTTCAGCAACGCAACCGCATTATCTTCAAACATTACTCTTTCGCCAGTATTCCTCTTGTAAGATTTTCTCTGCCGAATAACAATAGCATCAAAAACTTCTCCAATCATCTCAGGCTTGCCAGCCCTGACAGAAACTTTAGCCATATCTCCAACTTTAATGTACTGCTGCCTTCCTTTTTTGGTTTTACCATGATGCACTCCTGTGATTCGTACAATGCGAGCCCCGCTATTGTCGCTCGCTACCAAGTTTGAGCCAATGTTCAATCCTCTCGTTACTCGTGCTGCTACTGCTTTCATGCTGGTATAGGCCTCGTTACTCCCAATCTTTTTCTCATTTCTCTGGTAATATTATATAAAGGACTTGTAAAAGATGCATACCATGGTGGAATATTTTTCCAAAAACCAGCATTCATCCCAAGATGTGTAATCTTTTTTTCAAGAAATAATAATCTTTCCTCTCTATCTTTGCTATACTCTCCACCTTCACTTTCTATATCCTCTTTAAAGGAATAAACATCTCTTGCTAACTTGCTATAGCTATCAAGTCCGCGGGTCATTATTGCAAAAGGAAATCCCCCATTTTTTTGGTGTTCTTTTCGCATAATAACTAAATCTCTTATCCTTTTTCCAGGATGACTAAATGTGCGGTGGTATGAAGAAAAACCAGGAGGACCAACACACAATTCTATTCGTTCATCCCCATCCCCTACATCGACAATGAGTGTAATCATTTTTTCTTCTCCTCTTCAACTAGTGCTTTCTTTACAATTTCAATAACAACAAAATGAATAATCTTGCTCAACGGGCGACATTCCTGAACTTTCACATAATCTCCAATCGCAACAATCATCCCATTCTGCACACGGGCATGCAGTCTAGTTTTATCTTTCAAGAATCTTTCATACTTCGGCACATACAAAGTGCGTTCAAACTCGACCACAACACGTTTAGCAAACACCTTCGTTACATAACCCTGAAAAATTCTACCTCTAGGTATAACTAGGTCTTCCTGCTTAATGTCTCGTTCTACTTGTTTTTTCTTTACCATGTTTATCCTAATCTGTAATTGACTCTACTGGAAAGCCAAGCTTGACAAGAATAGGTTTTACCTGTCTCCTGTGGTTTCCTTGCAGTTCAATAACTCCCTCTTTCACCGTTCCTCCGCACGCAAGCGCTTCCTTCAGCGACTTCGCTGTGTTTCTCAAGTCGATACTTTTGTCAAACCCTGAAACCAGAGTCGTGATTTTGCCGTATCGGCGCGCGACGGTTGAAATCGTTATTTTCTGCTCGCTTTTCGCAAGGTCTTCCCATGCGATAGCCTCGACAGGCAGTCCTGTTCGTGGGTCTATCTCCATGTGTTATTTTTTTCGCCCAAGCCCCAATTTCTCGGCCTGTGCGAATGTAAGTAGGCGCGCAATAGCCCTTTTAATATCTTTGGTTTTAGACTTGGTTTTGCTTGCGCTCGTTCGTCCTCGTATCATCTCTAGTTTTAATTCCTGAATTTTTCCCTTTCGCGCTTCAGCACTCATGCCCTTTATATCTTTCATTTTTAATCCCATTACGCTTTCTCCTTCCTCTTTCTAGGAGCTTTCTTTTTTTTCTTTTCAGGTTCAGGCAATGGAATCTGTTCAATCGGCAAATCGGCGCGCGCTTTAATTCTGGCAAGAAGAGCATCATCAACAGTTATACGATCATGAATAACAGCGTCAGGAGCAAGTATGCTTACTTTGATTCCAACAACTCCAGCCATAGTCTTTGCTTGAGCCATAGCTCTCCTTACTACTTTTGCAGGGTCTCCCGTTTTCTTCAGGTATCCTTGTGCAAAGCGCCAACTCTTAGCTCTATCACTTGGCAATTTCCCAGATAGGACTATTTCAGCACCCAATGCCCCTGCCTTAATGATGTTCTCCAGCATTCTGTAGGCAACTAATTTGAATTTCAAGGATCCTTTACGCTCAAGATTTAGAGCAATATCATCTGCAACCAGTTGCGCGTCAAAAAGAGCTTCTGTAATTTCCCTTATTTCAATATGAGGATTGTCAAGCTTGAACCTTTTTTTAAGCGTCGTTGTTAACTCATTAATTTTCTCGCCTCGCGTTCCAATCACCAGTCCAGGTCGATTGGTTGCAACAACTATCTTCTCGCCGACAGGAGTGTATTCAATGGAGACCTCGCTGATTTTTCCTTTTCCAAGAGAATTCTTAATATATTCGCGAACTTCAAGTTCTTCTTCTTTAAGTTTTACAAATTTTTTCTCATCCATTGTCCTTATCTCCCAGTTCACGCGCTTTTATAATAACATTCGCTCTTTTGCCCTTGCGCCCTCCGCGTCTGTTCGGGCGCGCAGCCCAGCTGATTGAAGCAAATGTAATTCTCGTTTTATCAAGGTCAAGTCCATGCGCAATGGCATTTCCTTTCAAACCTTTCAACACACCCATATATTGCTTTATCGAAGCGACAGGGTATCGTCCCGACATCATTCCATGTCTGTGTGGAATTTCACCTTTAAAAGGAATAGCTAATCTTAAAGCACTCACTTCACTTAAAAGGTGCATTGCTTCATCAATCGACTTTCTCTTAATAAAATGCCCTATTGCCATTCCATGTTTTAGCGAAGCATGAAGATTTCTTCCAACTGCGCTGGCTTCTTCTCTCTTAATTATCTTTGGCTTTTCTTTTTTCTTATCTTCGATTTTATCTTCAGATTTTTTATCTGCTTCATTGGCCTTATCATCAATTTTTTCCTTAATCTCCTCTTTAGATTTTTGCTCATTCTTGCTCTCGGGCAATTTTGCTTCTTCATGATGTTTAACAGCCTTTTCATTACTGCTCTTCTGATTTGTTTTTTTCATGCTTCCTTTTTCCATCTCATTAGTTTTTTTATCGCTCATTTTACTTCTTCAGGGCCCTCGAACCCTTCGTTGCTCCGATGCCTGCAGCAGAGTGAGCGACTTTCTTTCTGGTAAGCGCAAATTCTCCTAGTCTATGCCCGACCATTTCACCATTGATAATAACATCCTGAAAAGTTTTTCCGTTATGAACTCCAATTGTTTTGCCAACAAGATGAGGAACTATCACAATATCGCGCTGATGCGTTCTTAGTTTTTTATGATGACTTTCTTTAGTCTCGCAGTTTTTAATGAATTTTTCGATAATATCAAAATGCCTCAAAACACTGCGCCTGCTGCGCGAAGGCATATATTTAGCGCATTCTCGCACATCTAGTTCCTTAAGTGAAGCAATTGTTTTGCCCCGATATTTCTCTTCTCGTGATCTTACTTCAACTTCCATTTTATTTTCTTCCCGTCCTGCGTGGAGCTAGATGTCCTACTCTTCGTCCTGCAGGAGCCCAGCGTTTTGCAATCTTAGATTTAATGCGCTTACCTCTGCCAGAACCGAATGGATGATCAATAGCATTCATTTTAACAGCAGATGTGCGAGGCCAGAGTTTATTCCTTGCTTTCATTTTATAGAACTTTCTTCCTGCAGTATAAAAAGGCTTTTGCTTTCTTCCTTCACCAGCAACAACCCCAATCGTTGCGCGGCAGTTCCCATCAAGCACGATTTCTCTTCTCGTTGGAGTCATAATTCCTACTTTATTATGCTCGTAATGTTTATGCACAGTCGCACGGCTTCCAGCAACACGCATCATTTTCCCACCATCTCCCGGATTTTTTTCAACATTAAAGACTGTTGTTCCTGAAGGAATATCCTTAAGGGTTATAACATTTCCTTTATCCAATCCTTCTCCTATCTTGAAGTTCTGCCCCTCAACAACTCCATCAAACGCAACGTTGTAAAAATGCTCATTACCGATAGATGCATGTATAAGCGGCGCCGAGTGCGCAGCAGAGTGAAGAAGGGCAATAACTTTGGCTTGTCCAACTCCCAGGGGATATTTAACTCGATAGATAAAAGCCTGCTTTCTAGCCTGATAAGATAAGCTTCCCTTGCCTCGTGCCTGCGATATAATTCTCTTTCCCATGTTAAATCATCCCCATCTTTGTTGCAACATCGGCAGCAGCATATCCTTTTGCCAGCCTGATGTAAGCAATTTTTTTATTTTTCTTGATAAGCGTTCTTACACTTGAAACTTTAACCTTGAAAAGCATTTCAATTTCTTTTTTCAAGGCAGGTTTTCGTACGTTCCTAGAAGTTTCAAACGTAAGAGTGTTTTCTACATCAACAAGCTTCACTGCTTTTTCTGTTGCAACTGGTTTTAAGTCCATTTTTCCTCTCCAAGCTCCTGAATTGCTTTTTCAGTATACAACGTCAGCCTTCCAAGCGGATATAAATCGCCTATTTCAACACTACTAAGAGATTTTATCTCAACTCCAGGCACATCCAAACGTTCACTATTTCCAGTTATAATAAGAAGTCCTGCATTAGACTTGTAAGTTCTCCCTCGTCCCTTCCCCTTTCCTGCTCTAACAGAGCGATGCTTTAAAACTATAGGGAAAGCATTGCCCGTAATCTTTTTTAGGAGCTCAATAGCCTTCTTTCCCTTTAAATCAAACCTCTCAACAATCAATGGCAATTCCAAATTAGATTTAATAGTGGAATATCTTTTTTCTATATATCTATTCATAGCAGTTGCTGCAAGCGCAGATGCAAATGCAATTTTGATTTCTTTTATGTTAATCTTTCTTGGTCTCCTAAGTAATTTATGTCCATGCACACGTCTTCCCCCTCGTGTTCCAGAAACCTCCGCTCCGACCCAGTTGAATTGTGTTCCCCTTCTCCATATAATCTTTCTAGGAACTCTTGAGATTCCTTTTCCATACTGTCCTTTCCATGCATGTCTCCTGTGTTTTAAAATTCCCGATGCAGATGATCTTCGTCCAGCTCTAGGATCAAGCGAGTGCGGCTGCCAGCTTCGCGAAGCTTCAAGATATTTTGAAACAATGTCCTCGCGAATCGGCGTGTCAAATAAAGCCGGCAGAGTCATCTCTGATTTCTTCTTGCCCGAACTATCATATATTTGTGCTTTCATCGTTGAGCTCCTACTGCTTTTGTTCGCAAATTTCTATCTTCCCATTTTTCAATTTCTCTATATAAGTTATCAACAATAAAACAGTCTGGAGAACCCCGATATTCTGCCCTCATCCCTGCGATTTCTCTTCTTACCTTTAAAAATGCTGGTGAACGGCTCGCAACATCTTCGGAAGTAAGAGCGTCCATAGCCCTATTCACAGTACCAAGCAGAGCTATAAAATTACTATAAGGTCCTTTAATTTCTTCGCCTGCAAGGTTATTCATCGTTTTATCTCCATTAGTTCATATTTTTTCTTCAATTGTTTCCTCGTTGGTCTCAAAGCAGGCGTAACAATAACTTCGCGTTTAGGAGGACCCTGCACGCTTCCAGCGACAATAATATAATCTCCAGTTACGGAACCATAATGATTGAATACTATATTAGTCAGTGGACTGTCCAAAGCTCCCTTAGATATAATAGGAAGATTGTATTGAATACGGCTGAACATCCCTAACTGGCCTGCCATCGGTGTTCTAAAAGTAACTCTTGCGGGATGCCATGGTCCCAAACTTCCAGGTCTTCTTACACCTTTCTCAGATTTGTGCGACTTTAAACTAATTCCAAATCTTTTTACTGGTCCAACCAAACCTTTTCCTTTAGTAAGCCCTCGCACATCAACTAAACTTAATCCAGGAACTTCTTTAAGAGAAATTTCCTTTCCAATGTGAGACTTGATAAATTCCAAGGGGTTCTTGCCACGAACAACAATTTCTGCAAGATTAGGTGTTTTTTTGAACATCCCCTTCATTAAGCTATAAACAATCACACGAACTTCATCCCATCCTTCTGGCGCGTTGAAAGCAGGAATTGCTTTAGGAACTCGAACTAGGTGTTTTAACTCTTTATCATGAGAAGTAACAACTTCTTTCATTACATTTCCATGTTTGTAAAATCTCACAGAAAAAATCTTCATCTTAGGAACTTCAAGAATGGTTACAGGAAGTGCAATTTTCTTATTAACTGTCATAGATTTATCAGTCTTATCTCGAACAAGAGCAGTAGCCATTCCAACCTTATAAGCAATCAGTCCCAAAAAACCTTCATAGTTATGACGGGAAACAGCATTCCAATTAACCCTTGGGAAGGCTCTCTCTGAGCGTTTTCGCGGCCAATATTGTAGGCTTCCAAATCGTGGTCTGCTTATCTTTGCCATTTTCGTCTATGTTCAAACTATATTTCATATTAACAATGGTGCAACTCAACCTCCCTTATCAGTGAGGGGTTGTTTGTGTGCTACAATTAGTTCCGTTCTACCGTAAACCTTAAGTTCCTACAGAAAAAAGGCTATTTAAAAGTTGCTATCTCAACTTTTAAGCCACAAAAATCAAAGATTTTTGATGTTTAAAGCTTGCGCAGGTTGCAATCCTATACGAAAACTATCCGAGCCCCCTATAAAAAAGGGAGTCAAAGTCTCCAAATCAATCATCAACGAAAGATATATAAATGTATAACTTTAGTAGATTATAAGAAAAATGGAAAGAATACCCCTTGCAGTTAAGCTGAGAAGAGAATCGCACAGAAAGATAGCTTATGCTCAAGACCTAATACTCGAGCAAGTGTATAGCCTATTTGATAAAGCTACCTTGCACGGAGGAACAGCTATATGGAGATGCTTCTCTGGAAAAAGGTTCTCCGAAGACCTCGATTTCTATCTTGAAAAAGATGAGGAAAAACTAAATGCGCTGTTTAACAACTTAGAAAAACTAGGCTTTAAAATAATAAAAAAGAAGATTTCACAGACAAGTGTTTACTCAGAGCTGGAGTACGACCGAGTTAGAGTGAAACTTGAAGTGCTATTCAAAAAATACTCTGGAGCTCTGACTGATTATGAAAAGTCAGATGGAGACATAATTCCCATTTACAGCCTAGCAGCTGAAGAATTTGTAAGGGAAAAAGCGCAGACTTACACAAAAAGAAGGAAGATAAGGGACTTATGGGACGTATTCTTTCTAATAAAATATGTAAGGGAATTTAAAGAAATAAAAAAAGAATTAGGAGTCATGATTAAAAATTATGCTCCTCCAATTGATGAAGATAATCTTAAACTGATAATACTCGAAGGCATAGTTCCATCATCGAGGGAGATGTTTGATTACATAAGGATAAAATGGGAAAAAGAAAACATCTAGATAAAATTGAAAGATTATTTTCAAATAATCTTGTTGTAGACTCAAAATCAGTATCTAGAATAATTGGCTCAAAAAAGAATAATTATGCTAAATTGCTCTTGCATAACCTTCTGAAAAAAGGAAAGATAATTAGTCTTGCTAAAGGATTCTATACTGCAAAAAACGATGTCTCTCTAGCAGTATTCTGCTTTAAGCCTTCTTATTTAGGTCTTCAGTCTGCTTTAAGCTTTCATAAACTATGGGAACAGGAAACAATACCCGTTATTATAACCTCTAATAAGGTCAGAACAGGCATAAGAAAAGTAGCCGGAAAAAATATCTATATCAGGCGGGCCAATAAAAAATATTTATTTGGATTTGAATATTATAGAGAATCATTCTATCTCCCTTATTCAGATATAGAAAAGACCTTAATTGATATGATTGTTTTCAAACAGAGCATTCCAGAGGAGACGTTGACGGAAATAATAAAGAATCTGGATATAAAAAAGCTAAATCGCTATCTAAAATGTTATCCTGAAAATTATAAGAAAAGAGTTCTATATCTGTTAAAAGATAGTTAAGCCACAAAATCTTGTTCTTTTACAACTTGCTGTCCATCAATCACGGCTTTGCGGATTATCTTGCCCTTTCTTTTTGCCTGCTTGCGGATTTCACTCAAGTCTTTAACGTTAGTAGGTACGATTATATCTGTTATGACAAAAGTATGGTTCACTTCAATTTTTTTCCATCCTGTTTCCATAATAAAGCTCCTGATTAAACTTTCATCTCTGGTTTTGAGCTTGCAAAAATCTATTTTAGGCCCCTTCTCGCTTGTTCCCGGCTTGGCAGATTTAGGGGCTTTAGGCTTTATCTTTAATTCTATGTCTCCTGCAGAGAAAGACAATGCAAAAAACACTTCAGGAACAGCATCTAAATACTTTATAATTTCCTCTCCAGTTAATTCAGTATCAATAATATGCTGCTTTACTCCTGCAAATTGTTTTATTCCTGCTTCTGCCAGTAGTTTTTGGAAAATGGGCATTTCTTTAAGTTTTAAGGTAGATATCATCGCCCCAGTAACTCTTGCTTTGCTTGAGCTAAGTTTTTCAGCAACAGCGCGGACAAGTTCGTTTGCATATTCTGCCCCAGTTGCGAGAGAAAATCCCTTAGCAGTTTTTGAAACTTTTATCAGCGCCTTGTCATTGAAGCTCCCTCGGCTGAATTTCTGAAACTGCAAATGCACAAAATCGTCTGAAACATTTGAAAATATTTTTTTAATGAAGCAATCCATATACAACTTTAACGATGGGGATTTATAAACCTAACCGCTTTCGAACTCTTCCTAACCTTTATATATCCACGCGCTTTTATTAAAGAATGTCTATCAAGGAAAAGGATGTCAAGCGTTATTCTGCAATTTTGATTATTATCTTTCTTGCAATCCTAGCATTTATGATAGTTCGCCCTCTTTTAATCTCGATTGCAGCAGGACTTATTCTCGCATACATTTTCTATCCAGTATACAAACGCATTTACTATCTATTTAAAGAGAAAAATACTGCAGCACTTGCCGTATGCGTGCTCATAGTTCTTGTCATATTCATCCCTCTTTGGTTCCTTGTTCCAGTTGTCATTCGGCAAATTTTTGATATGTTCAACTTTATTCAAACTCTTGATGTGGTAAATTTCGTTAAGACAATATTTCCCACCTCCTCAAAGCAGCTTCAGATAGATGTCAGTACAGCCCTAATTAATTTTATCGGAAAAATAACCACCTCATCTCTAAGCAGCCTCACGAGTATACTGCTTGACCTTCCAAACGTTCTCTTGAACGTCGCGGTCATCATATTTGTCTTCTTCTTTGGTATGCGGGACGCTGAAAAACTCAAGATTTACGTTAAAGAGCTTTCCCCGCTCAAGAAAGAGAAAGCAACAATCATCGCACAGCAATTCAAGAACATTACTAACTCTATAATTTATGGAAACTTCATAATAGGCATTGTGCAGGGAGTTGCAACAGGAATAGGTCTTCTAATCTTTGGCGTTCCGCGGGCTCTGCTTCTTACACTATTTGCAATCCTAGCATCCATCCTTCCTATAGTTGGACCTTGGGCAGTGTGGATACCTGTCGCAGTATACTTGTTCTCAATAGGTCATACCGGAGCAGCTATCGGTTTCGCAATTTATAGTATACTCGTTGTTTCAACAATCGATAACTTCCTCAGGCCATACCTAGTCGCCAGAAAAACTAAATCTCCCTCTGTGATTGTTCTTATAGGCATGCTTGGCGGGCTTATGGTATTTGGCATTATTGGCCTTGTTATCGGGCCCCTGGTACTGGAATATTCAATCATGTTCCTAGAAGCATATAGAAATAAAACTCTGGCTGACGTTTTTGAATCAGAATAACATATAAAAATCAACTTCTCATAGTCTATTTATGAAATTAAGGGTTAGGCTGCTAAGATTGCGTGCAGGGAGACCCATAGCTTTTTTGCACAACAAAGACGCCCAAAAACTAGCTGCTCACAGCGGAGATAGAATAGAAATTAAAGATGGTTCAAAACCTCGTATCGCAATAATCGACATTGCTTCAGGCCTTTTTCATGAAGGCGAGATTGCCCTGTCCGAAGAGATTGCCCAAGAGTTAAATGTACATTCCAAAGATTATGTAGAAGTCACTCTCGCCCCAATTCCCAAGAGCGCACATATCTTGCAGACAAAAAAATCAACTAAGGAATACACAAAAAAAGACTTAAAGATAATTATGAAAGATATAGTAAATGACGTTTTAAGCGAAGCAGAGATAGCTTATTTTGTTTCAGGAGTTTATCATTATGGCATGTCCCTAAAGG
>Ga0209514_10005393_pt1 | contig 16399 bp, 15 predicted proteins | sample Subgrocontami58m_FD_187452 | JGI IMG/M metagenome (GOLD analysis project Ga0209514, IMG submission 187452) | Subsurface groundwater microbial communities from S. Glens Falls, New York, USA - GMW37 contaminated, 5.8 m (SPAdes) (version 3) | ecosystem: Environmental > Aquatic > Deep subsurface >...
CCGAGTATTTTTATTATTGTATCAACGATGAGCCAGGCGCCGAATACCAAGACAAATCCGATGAGCGTATTAAAAATTATTTTTTTCCCGCGCTGGGCCTGGGTGACATTGCCCTGCGTTGACGAAATGAACATGAGAGCGCCTCCCCAAATAAGCGCAATCACAATGACAATAGGCGTTATAAGCCACCAGATATAATTTAGTATATTTTGAATGAGTTCAAGAAAATTGCAAAACGTGCAGATTGTGCCGAGCCCGGTGATTTGATCGCCGGATCGCAGGGTGAGGTTGCATTTTGGAACGATTTGCTCGGGAAGCGGGTTAAAAGGTCCGAATGCGGCGAGGGCTGGATGGGGCGCGAGAAAAAGCATAAAAACCGCAATGAGCGTGATTGCGAAAATCGGGAGCGTAACATAGAGTCCACGTTTCATATCGTTATCGTACCATAATAATCTGAAGTTTTTGCCGGAAATTAGAGAATGCTTTTGACGCGGTGGCGGATTTTAGAATAACCGTTTCCACCATGTCGCGAATAAGGACTTCGATTGTTTTTTCATCCGGAATACGCCAGCTTTTCGCAATAAGCGCCTGCGAGTAGAATATTTCAAGCTCCGGAGAGAGTGTTCCTTTCTGGATAAGGTCTCGGCGCGCAGGCGCGCGCGAGCTTGCACCGATGTACGATTGCGCGGGTCCTTGGGAAGAGGCATACAAAAGAAACCTCCATGCCTCTTCCGGCGTTTTTGACGACTTTGAGACCGTCGGAAAATAGTACGTTCCGTAGACAACGGGGGTATCCGCATTTTTCTGCTGGGGAAATGCGGATACTCCGAGATTTAAATGCGGATTTTTCGCTTTGATGCGGTCGATGTCACGGGCAAGGCCGATTGCCATCGCGGCAGTGCCGTCGGCGAGCGCGTCGTGGGAATTTTTCATGCGGATGTTCCATGAATAATGGGATTTTGTCGGATCGGCAAACGATGTATAGAACGAAAGTGCCTGCTCCGCCGGGGAGCCGAGGTCTATCTCGGATCCGTCGGTGATCTTATCGCCGGATTGGAAAATAAGGGATGATAGTATTTCCACGAGGTGCTCTATATTTACCGCGGAGCCGAACGCAAATCCGCCGCGGATGATGTCTCCCACGGGCGTGAGCTCGGTGAGCGTTTTCGATGTCTCTACGGCGTCGTCCCATGTTTTTGGCGGGACCGCGATGCCGTGTGAATTGAAAATGTCCTTGTTGTAAAAAAGCGCGGGCGTGTCAACGGTGAGGGGCAAGCCGAGTATGTCGCTTTTGGAAGTGACGAGGTCGTCGGTAGTGACGTCAACAAAAATCCTGCGGAAATCCTTCGGGAAAAAGTTAAGCGGGGTTTGCGGAAGGGGATATATTTTGTCCTTATGTTTCTCGATCCATGAATTTTTCAGCATGAAAATGTCGGGTCCCTGACCTTCCGCAAGACGGTTTACGAGGTATTCTTCATATGTCTCTTGGTCGATTTCCCGATAATTTATCGCAACGTGGGAGTTTGCCTCTTTATACGAACTTATGATGTCGGACCAGAGGTTTTGCGCGTCTCCTGCGCCCCAGAATTCGATGGTGACTGCGGGTGGAGGGGACTCGCGTCTCCCGGGAAGTATTCCGAAAAATATGAGAAAGAATATAACGATGAGCGCCGCGAATACGGCAAATGCGATTTTAAGGCCTGTGGTCATAGGTATTGCTATTTTCCAAATATAAGGCCGTAGTGGTCTCGACCCGCGTCAAACTGTTCCTCAAAGTGGAATCCCGTGAGCTGCGCAATTTCCGTAATTTTCCGTTTCGGAATTCGTATTTCCCGCGGCGGACCCATTCGTGAATTTTCGTTCCATTCGATCACCGCGATTCTCCCGCCGGGCCGGAGGATTCGATGCGCTTCTTTGAAAATAGCGTCTTTTGTTTCGGCTTGAAAGGCGATCGACGAGATAATGACAAAGTCAATGTAGCTCTCTTTGAGTTTTGACCCGCCCGGATGCTCGAGGTCCGCCCATATGCATTCGATGTTTAACAAGTGAAGGAGTTTTGCACGTGAGCGAATGACGTCAAGAGTTGATTTTTGGATATCGAGGGCGTACACCTTTCCTTCGTTGCCGACTATCTTGGCAACCGGGATGGTAAAGTATCCGTGCCCCGCCCCAAAATCAGCGACGTGGTCGCCTTTTTTAAGACCCCAGTGGGTGATTGCGTTTTCCGGACTGATGAAATTTTCCATTCCGCCGGATCTAGTGTCCTCCATTGATTAAAATTTATTGTCACCTCGCGCCAAGAGCGCGAGGTATCTTATTCTATATCACCCCATCCTCAATTTTGCGAAATACTCGATGAGCGAAGCGCTTCGCCCAAACGTGGGATGCGCTATTCGGAGACGGGAGCTCCCGCTCTACGGGAAGCTCTCGCGTCTTGACGCACGCGCTTCGCACCACTGAACCGATTTTATTCTTTTTTCAAAACCAATCAAGCAAACCTTGGCAAAATTGAGGAGGGGTTAATTTCGTGCTCCGCAATTCATCTGCGCGGCGAGACCGCGCGGAATTCTTGCGGACGAAATTAAAGAGTTGTTATCGAGGCAATCGCGTCTTTTTGATCCATGCGCATGATGCGGACTCCTTGAGTTCGGCGCCCGAGCGTCGGAACTGAGGAAATCTGTGTGCGGATGACTTGACCCTTTCGGGAGATTGCAATGAGCTCCGATTGCTCTTGGTTTATGATGCGCGCATTTACCACGCGGCCGGTTTTTTGCGTTACCTTTGCGGTTTTTATGCCTGATCCGCCGCGGCGCTGGCGTTTGTATTGCTTTACGGGCGTCTGTTTTCCAAGACCCATTTCCATAATCACCAGGAGATTAGCGGTCTCGCCTTCTTTTCCGCGAATAATGTCCATGCCAACGACTTCGTCGCTTTTCTTGAGACGTATTCCGGTAACGCCGGCGGCCTGTCTTCCCATTGCGCGTACATCGCGCTCGGAAAATCGTATGGATTGGCCGTTTTTCGTGGCAAGGATAATGTCGTCGGTACCCGCGGTGTGGCGCGCCCATCCGAGGGTATCTGATTGTTTCAGCGTCACGGCGATGAGCCCTGAGCGCCTGACATTTTCAAACGCGTTTGCCTCTACTTTTTTGATTATACCATTTCGCGTGAGCATGACGATATACCCATTTGATTTTTCTCCCTTCGGGATCGCGAGAACCGACGTAATCCGCTCCTGCTGGCTTATGGAAAGAAAATTAAATACCGGTCTTCCTTTTGAGGTCCGCGTGCCCTCGGGTATTTCATACGCTTTTACCTGATAGACCTTTCCGGAATCCGAGAAGAATAGGACATCCGCATGCGTATTGGACATCAAGAGATGTTCCACAACGTCTTCTTCCTTTGTTTCGATTCCGATAAGACCCTTGCCGCCGCGCTTTTGCATGCGGTATTGGTCGGGTTTTATCCGTTTTACATAGCCGCCGCGCGTGACAACAACCGCGACCTCTTCCTCGGGCACGAGGTCTTCTTCCGAAAATTCTTTCGGCGACGTTTTTGCAACTTTTGTTTTGCGCAGATCGCCGTATTTTTGTTTTATATCAAGGAGTTCGGACTTGACGAGCGCGAGAATTTTCTTCGGATCTTTTAAGAGCGCTTCAAGCGTTTTCGCGAAAGCGGTCTTGTCTTTAAGTTCATCATCGATTTTCTGGCGTTCAAGACCGGCGAGGGTTTGGAGTCGCATTTCAAGGATCGCGGTTGCCTGCGTGTCCGAAAGCGTGAATTTTTTAATTAAATTCGCATGCGCCGCGTCTTTGTCTTCGGATTTCTTTATTGTTTGGATGACGGCGTCGATATGGTCGAGGGCAATTTTCAACCCTTCGAGGATGTGGATGCGCTCGCGAGTCCGGAGAAGGTCAAACGCTGTTCTCCGGCGCACAACCACGTCGCGGTGCTTCACGAACTCCTCAAGGACGTTTTTGATTGATAAAATCTGTGGTTGAATGCCGTCGACAAGTGCGAGCATATTCAAATTGAAATTTCGCTCAAGTTCCGTATGCCTATAGAGATTATTCAGGATTTTTTGGGGTTGGGCATCGGTCTTCAGGTCAATCGCGATTCGAAGCCCGTCTTTGTCCGATTCGTCGCGGATGTCCCTGATGCCTTCGATCCGTTTTTCCTGGACAAGGTTTGCCATGGTTATAATAAGCTCCGATTTATTCACCTGGTAGGGGATTTCCGTGATGATGATTTGGTACGTCCCTTTTTTGCCTTCCTCGATTTCCGCTTTGCCGCGGCATAAAATCGCTCCCTTGCCGGTCGCGTAGGTCTGCCGGATGTCGCTTGCATTGAAAATAATTCCGCCAGTCGGAAAGTCCGGACCCTTGATGAATTCCATCAGATCGTCCGACGTTGCCTTTGGATTTTCTATGATATGAACGAGTCCATCGATGAGCTCGGTGAGGTTGTGGGGAGGAATGTTTGTTGCCATGCCGACCGCGATTCCCAAGGTTCCGTTTGCGAGAAGATTTGGAAACGCCGCGGGAAGGACTTGGGGCTCTTTTCGCGTGCTGTCGTAGTTGTCGCGAAAATTCACCGTGTCCTTTTCGATGTCTTTGAGAAGTTCCTCGGCAAGACGCGTCATCCGCGCTTCGGTATACCTCATAGCAGCCGCATTATCGCCGTCGATATTCCCGAAGTTTCCTTGGCCGTCGACTAAGGGATAGCGCATGGCAAAATCCTGCGCCATGCGAACCATGGAGTCATACACCGCAACGTCGCCGTGAGGGTGGTATTTTGCAAGCGTATCTCCGACAACAGCCGCGGATTTCCGGGATTTTGCGGAGTGTCCGAGCCCGAGCTCGTGCATGGCATACAAAATCCGGCGATGCACCGGCTTTAGTCCGTCCCGGACATCAGGGAGGGCGCGCGCGACAATAACAGACATTGCGTAATCCAAATAGGATTCACGCATTTCATCTACGATTTCTCGATTTTGAATTTTTCCTATGTCCATAATTATGAAATCCGAAATTCGAATATCGAAATCCGAAACATTACTGGGCGGCTAACGGGAATCGAACCCGTGATAAGAGCTCCACAAGCTCCTGTGTTACCTCTACACCATAGCCGCCGCGTATTTATTAATTATAGCAAAAATTGAACTGTTTTGCAACCGTGATTTTTCATCTTTTTCTTCGGAAATCTTGAGATAATCGCAGTTTTGTGGTATTGTTTCCATTATGGCGCAGATAAAAGGGAAAAAACAAAAGCGCGTAAAGCCGGAACTCCCGGGCGGGTTTCGGGATTACGGGCCTGCGGATGCGATCCAGCGCTCCAAAATGATTCAGACGATTCGAAAGACGTTTGAAGATTTTGGGTTTGACCCCATAGAAACTTCCGCGGTTGAGCGGACAGAGGTTTTGACTGGAGGAGAGAAGGAGTCAGGAAAGATTATATTCAATGTAAAAGGATCACAAGAAAAAAAGGGGGATTCTTCGCTTCGATTTGATCTTACGGTGCCGCTTGCGCGGTTTATTTCTGCAAATCCGGAGATCCCGAAACCATTCAAGCGCTATCAGATCGGATCTGTATGGCGCGGAGAATCGCCGCAAGCCGGCAGGTATCGCGAATTTATGCAGGCAGACGTTGATATTGTCGGTGCCACGAGCGTCGAAGCGGATGCGGAAATTATCGCGGTGTTTTACAATGTGCTGAAAAATCTCGGCGTCTCTGATTTTCGGATTAAGATGAATTCACGAAAAATCCTCAATGGCATCCCGGCATATGCAAAATTGAAAAACGAAAAGCTTTTCGACGCGCTCCGTATTATTGATAAAAAGGATAAAATCGGAAGCGACGCGGTTCAAAAAGAGCTTGAAAAAGAATTTGGAAAAAAGGTTTCAGAAAAAATTATCGAGTTTATAAAAAACCCTCAAGCCGCGCGCAATACCGGGATTGTAAACGAAGGCCTTTCTGATCTTGAGGCGATTTTTTCGACTGCGCGTGGTCTCGGAGTTGAAGAATCAAGAATGGAGATCGACTATTCAATCGTTCGCGGACTCGGGTATTATACGGGGTTTGTATTTGAAATTGTGTTTCCGGCAGTTTTGGGAATAGGAAGTATTGTCGCGGGCGGTCGCTATGACAATCTCGTTTTGCAGTTTACCGGGAAAAAGCTTCCCGCAGTTGGCGCATCGTTGGGTGTAGACCGTCTCTACGCCGCACTTGAAAAACTCGGTGTTCTCAAAAAAAAGCGAACGACTGTCCGCGCGCTTCTCATGAACCTTTCTCCGCAATTGAGAGAAAAATATATAGAGCTTCTTCGTGATCTTCGCGCGGCGAATATCAATACGTCGTTTTATTTGGGTGATGACAAAGCGTTTCAGGCGCAGCTTGCATACGCGGTGAAAATGGAGATTGGATATGTTATCATCTACGGCGAGAACGAAAAAGCAAAAGGAATGTTCGCGCTCAAAAACCTCGTTACGCGCGAGCAAAGAGAGGTTTCGAGAGAAGAGCTTATAAAAATATTGAGAGGTTCGTAAATTATTTCTCCCCGTAGCTTAATGGATAAAGCAACGCTCTTCTAAGGCGTTGATGAGGGTTCGATTCCTTCCGGGGGGACACTTTCTAAATCCTAATTTTTCATGCTTTATACACTCAAACCACATGCGCGAATGCGTATGCGAGAGAGGAAAATCACTGAACGTATCATTAAAGACGCACTCGACAATCCCACTAAGATTGAATATGATACAAAGGGTAGAGTGTTATTCAAGAAACTTTACCATAGCAACGAAAAAGAACGTCTTTTACTTATCGTAGGTGAAAGGCGAGGAGATTTAACGGAAATTATTACGATAATAGACACAACTAAAGTTAAAAAATATCTATGAACAAAAAAAACATTAAAATCTTATACGATAAAAATAGTCAAGTACTTTCTTTAGAAATTGGGAAGGGGAAGAGTTTTGACTCCGATATTCAGGACAACGTGGTACTTGATTATGATAAGAAAGGGAAAATCGTCAGAATCAATCTCTACGATTTTAGTTTTGACCAATTTCGATCTAAACGCTCGGCGCTCAAAAAATTCTCTCGCCAGTTACTTTTATCGCCGCACCGATAAAAACCAAACCTGTCGGCTCACTTGCACATCCGAATTCGTCAGTCGGTGGATAAGGAGGGAGGACCATATTTTTGCGAAAAAGAACGTTTTCATGATAATCTATCGTTATGGAACATAACAGCTTTTCTGCTCAAGTCACCAATATAGAAGCCAAACCTACTACGCAATCTCTTCCCGTAGGCAGGATTATTGCAATCTTTTTACTCTATTTTTTCCTTACAGTGGTATTAATGGGTGTCTTGCCTTTTACCCAATCTACTTTTCGGAGTCAACTTTTTTCTGACCCATCGGCTATTCCGGCACCTATAGGGGCAAAAATTTTCATTGGTTTAGTGCTAGTGATGAACGGATTCGAGATAGCCATTCTTACATTTGCTCCGGTTTTCCTAATTTTACTTCTCGTCCACTTTTATTTAAGAAAGAACAATATGAACTATGCAAAGAGGAGCTCAAAACTAGAATTATTTTCACTTTATTTATTATCACTTTTAGTTTCTCTCGGTATTATTTTGATTTTTGGAGGTTCCTTTGAAATATTGTCCTTAACGCCGCGTTTTCATTAGGGTTCGCACTATTTCAATAATACCGGATACAATAATCCCCGCCTTCTAGAAGGCGGGGATTATTGGTTTTTCGAGAGGATCTCGTTGAATTTTTTCTCGCGCTCGTCGAGAAGCATGATGATCTCGTCAATGTCACTCTCGGAAAATTTCGAACGTGCCGGTGGTTGCGGTGCGCCGGCTCCGCGCTCGATAATATCCTGGTAGAAAATATATGCGTCGTACCCGAGAAGTACAACTGTGATGATTACAAATGCGGCGACGCACGTCGCGATATAATCTTCGCGCGAGAAACGCGGGTGCGCCGCATCCGTGCTTTTCCAGAAGTGTAATCTGAGTTTTGGCACGTTCATGAATTATTTCGTCCTTGCTTTAATGGTAAGCGAGAGACGCGTGTGCTGTGCTTCCGGATTTTGCAGGTCTCTCTCCAAATTGCTGACCGCGAGTGAGCTGACAAGAATGGTATACGGTATCTGTTCCAGGAGCGACAAAAATTTGAATGTATTTTTTTGATTGCCGTCGATCGCGAGGCGGAACGTAAAATAGTCGGATTCTTTGTTCATGCCACCCGCATCAATGGCGAGGGCAGTTTGGGTAATGCGCCCGAGTGACTCAAGGGATTCGATAAAATCAAGCGGGCGGTCTTTTTCGATAAAAAATTTATTGATCCGTCCAATGTCGTCCGCGCGCCTGGAACGGACGGCCTGGAAATCGCGGATCGCGCCGTTCTCGGCTTCAAGCGAGGCGATTCCCTCGCGGGTTGTCTTGATTTCCGCCTTTATCGCCTGCATCTCGCGGTACAAAAACCACGTCCCTGCGATAGACGCAACGATGAGGAGAAACGAGATTGCGATCGCGATGATAGATTTTTGTTTCGGGATGTTTCTCATGCTTTTATTTTTCCTCCATAAGACCCGGCTTCAAATTTCCTTGGATGGAAAAGCTAATGTTCGATTCCCGGATAATGTTTGAAAGAGGAGAGGTGATGTCGGCAAGATACGGGGAATTTCTGAGCGTACTCTCAAACTCAAGGAGGGCTTTGCGCGTGTCAGCTTTTCCGTTTAGCGCTACGCCGCCGGTTTGGGTGACCGTGATTGTCTCAAGGGAAATGCCGGCGTTTCCGTGGTTTGCGAGCGTGTCTAATATTTTTGACGGATAGTGCGGCTGGGAAGCATATACTCTGATTTCTCTGAGCGTCGCCGTGAGCGCCTTTAATTCTTTCGAACGCGCGGAGACCTGAAATTTTTGCTGTGCTTCTTGCCCGGTTGCGAATTCGCGTTTAAGTCCTTCTCGCTCGAACAAGAGGGGGAGGAGCGTCGGGAGGACGAGAACCGCATTCGCGACGAGGAGTCCACAGATAAAAACCGCGGCAATGCGGGAGATTTTCGCCGTCTTTACAAGCTCGATTGTTTTTTTATCTTCGGTGGGGAGGAGGTTTGTGGTAAGCATAGTTATTCAATTTCACGGAGCGACAAACCGATCGTCGTTGCAAATGCCAAAAGTTCCGTTTTTGGTATGGGGGGAAATGACGCGTCAAAACGCTTTTCGATGTTTATAAACGGATTTGCCTGCCGGACGGGAATTTTTAAGGCGCTTGCGACGAACGTATCGATGCCGAAGAGATTTGCGTCGCCTCCGACGAGAAGTATCTCGTCTATCGTCTGGTCAACGCCGTGGAGGTGCTCGACGTGCTCCTGGTAGTAGGCGATGACGCGTTTTAATTCATCGACGAGAACCGAGAGAGCCGGCGTGAGCGCGGTAAAGACGTCTTTACTTGTGCTCCGGTTGAGCCCCATTTTTTCTTTTATCTCTTTTGCTTTCGCCCGGTCGACGGCGAGAGCCCGCATGATGTTTTCTTCGAACGTGTTTCCCCCGAGTTTGATCGTTGATGTGAATATGATTGCGCTTCCCGCGAATGTGATAAAACTCGTGCGCGTTTTCCCGAGGTCAACGATTATTTTCGCGCTTTTCGGCGTTCCGACTCGGACGACAGCGCGTACGATCGCCTGCGATTCAAGTTCCAAGGCGGCGAGCGTAAGTCCAGCGCCCTTCATGGCGTTTGTATAGGATTCGACGATTGATCTCGGGAATGCGGTAATGACGACATCGGTATGCGCGAGTTCGCCCTCAAGGGGTTCCACAACGTCATAATCGTACGAAAGATTATCCGGAGTGAGAGGGATATTCGCTTCGATTTCCCACCGTATCGCATTTGCGACTTCCTCGCTCTTTACTTTGGGGAGCTGAATGAGCCGGAGAAAGCTTTTTTCTTCCGGGAGTGAGGCGACGACGACGCTCGAGCGGAGGATTTTTGCGTTATTTTTTTTCCACTTTTTGAGAATTTCCGTGAGCGCCGATTCGTCTTTTATTTCTCCTTCCTCGATGATGTTCTCCGGAATATCATTTTCGCCGAATGCGTCGACTTCGATCTTTCCGTCATATGTCAGCTTAAGATATTTGAACGTTCTGTCAGAAATGTCGAGGCCGACAACAGGAAGCCGTAAGAGATTCAAAATCTTGTGGGTGATGAATTTCTTCATAGTTTCATTATATACGGTTTTTCCCGCGAAACGAATATCCCTTCGCACGCGACCAATCCACCCGTCCCGTTGCTACGGGTACGGGCGTCATTCGACTTCCCGCCAATACGTGATGTCATAGCCGCCGCTTGGTCCGGAAGAGAATTTTGCATTCGCGAGCCCCTGGGTATACGTGATTACGGCATTGTTATCGAGCCGCAATTTATATGCCGTCACTTCAGTCGCATTGACGCCGTTATGGAGATTCGTCATGCCGTTTGGGGAATAAAATATGACACCCGATGCGTTATTATGGAGATCAATTGCCCCGTCGTGATGTCCGCATCCTATTCCCGGAGAACCGGTGCAGGCGAGAGTGCTTATCATCATAAGAAAACTTCCCGCTGTGCCGGAGCCGGAAAATGTTCCGTTGTTCGCGACGTGAATCCATCCGTCGGCGATTACGAGGCACGAGTTTTCTCCGTATGCGTTCGCACAGCGGATTGTCGATCCGTTCGAAATGTCGATGTTTCCCCGGACATAGACGGTCCCGGTTACGGTGAGAATTTTATTATTGCTTGTGATCACAAGATTGCCGGTTATCTCTTTGGGGCCCAAAGACATATCTGCGCTGACCGTAAGATCACCGGCAATTTGTCCTCCTAGCGTGGCGTCGCTTTTCCACTCGCTGATATTCGCTTGGGAGATCGGCATGTCGGCAAGCGGCTCGTCCGGAGAACCGGGATAAGACGCACCGGGCGTAAGAGGATCTGCGCACGTTGGATTTGAGGGACTCGTGAGGAACGTAAGCGAACTCGCATCTATAGATTGATAATAGGCGTCTCCGCAAATATTGCTCGCCTGGATCGTGTTTGCCCATGCGCCTCCGGTTACGATAACTTCATCCACCATATGAATGCCGGATCCGAAATACGTTTTGAAATCAAGATCGCCCGTTATCGCGGTCCATGCACTACCGCTATCCCAATCCTGCTTGTATTTTCCCACACCGTTTCCGTATCCGTTATTGGAGTCCTTGCACCACACCCAATATTTCGAGTTATTTTGCGAAGCATCGAGAATGATCCAGTAGGTCGCCCCCGAGGTGAGCGTGGGGGGCGACGAAAACACCACGTCGATCCAGCCGTAGCTCGTCGTCACAAGACTCGACGAGAGGGTCCCGTTTGCGAGCGATGTTTGAGACGGCGATCCGGCATTGTCGCTCACGATTCGGACGGTTATGTTTCCCGGATTGCCGGACTTCTTGATGTAGAGGCCTATTTTTGCGAGGGAGGCCGTGGAAGGCGCGGAAAAACTTTGCGCAAAGTCGATTTGGGGATTCGACTGCCCCGCGATCTGATCTTGATTGCACACGGTTGAACGCGCCTGAGTGCTTTCTGCAACGTTTCCCGCCACAACCGCATCTCCGTTTATCTTTGCGCCACTGTCGCCCAGAATATCGCCGTTTGAATACACGTTTCCGATGATCTCCGAATTTTCTTCCATTTGAATCCCGCCGTCACCCGCCTGTACTCCGTAATAAAAATTAATTGCAGTGGTTTTGATTGCGATGGATGTTTCAAGGTTTTGGTAAGAATTTTCCCGTTTTCCGTCAGAGCGGACGGTCCGGTTGTTCCCGGTCGTGGAGACGGTAATTGTCGTCGAGCCGTTTCCGACGGCGAGTGTTTCTGACGCAAGGATCTGTTTTCCGGTTATCACGCGATAGACCCCGTCTTCAATGCCGCTTTCCGCGATCGTGCGCGCTTCGACAGACCTGGTGTAGGCGCGCGTTGCCGCGACCTCCTGGAGCGAGAAAAACGTAAATCCGCCGATGACCGTGAGGGAAACGGAAATTGCGAGCATGAGCATGGTAAGAGCGGCATAGCCGTTCGTGCTGCTGCGCGAACGGAAATTCCAAGCACCAAATATCAAATCCCAAATGTGCTTCAAGGTTTGGTTTAGATATTGTAATTTCGAATTTGTTTGTGATTTGGAATTTAGAATTTGGAATTTCATATTAGTAGTTTCCCCGAAGCGCCGTTGTCGCGGTCAGGGTAATGGTTGAAGAAAATTTTGGTTGAGCGAAATTCACCTGGAGCGTGAGACGCACGGCATCGCGTCTAAGACCCTGGCTCAGACGCTCAAGGCGGAATTTCCCGACGCGGACGGATGCCGCGGAGAGTGCGCTCGGGTTCGCGCCTTCTTTTTTCATCCATAAGCGTCCATTGTCGACCCAAAAGTCAATGTAGGCGGTTTCATGCTCCGGCTTGACGTTCGTTTTCGTTACAAGAGAAATTTGGCCGAGATCTTTGTTGAACGCGCTTGTTGGCGTGTAGATTCCTTCGGCTTCCGAGAGCGATTTTGTGACGGTTTCCAAAAGAAGTCGGCCGTTTGAGAGAACCTCGCGCTCCGCGCGCGAAATGTTATAGGCGTTTACGATCTGGATAAGGAAATTCGATATGATGATTGCGATAATGCCGAAAAGCGCCGTGTAGACGATTATTTCTAGAATTGTTGTCCCGCGCTTTTTCTCGTTTTTTCTAGAAAAGGGATTCACCCCGCCACTACAATTTCGACCGCCGCAGTCGGTTCCATCGGGTGTTGGTAAACATACTGTTTTGGAATCCAGCGTTTTCCCGCCAGCTTTGTTAGGGCGGCAAAAGAACCAGTCGAAATTTAGTGCGGGGTTCATATTTTATTGGAGCGTAAAAATGCGAAAACTAAAGTCGTATTGGTCAAGGAGTTGTCCCGAATCATTGGGGTTTGAGAGGCGTCCGACATAGCGGCGCGCGCTACCTCCCGCATAGGGGCTTGACGCGGTCTGCTGATATCCCCAGTGAATCGGGCCCGCAGATCCCGACCCTGCGTCGGTTGAGGAAGGGATGCTCCGGAGCCGCAGGGTATAGTTCGTGTTCGGAACAAGCGTCACAAAGTCCGGGAATCGGAATGAGACCCAGGAAAGCGTTGAAGTTGAAATCGCAGACCCCGCAAGAATGGTTGATGTCCCGAGAATCGAGCCCGTGGGGCTCGTTCTAACCTCGAGGGTGAAATCCGAGAGGTTAGTCCCGACCTTCTTTATATAGAGGTCTGCCCTTGTCATGGTGGTTGTCGCGGTGCTCGTTGTGAAGGATTGCGTCGGATCTCCGTCACCCGAGTTATTCGACGGGAAATTTGAAAGGTTCCCGTCTGTGACGCCGTTTTCAAAAAAGAATGATTTTGTCTCTGTCGCAGGCGTTATGGAGGTGAGAAAGTTCGTGATATATGCGGTAAGAATTTTTGTGTTTTTGTTTCCCCACGCGACCGTCGCGACGATTTTTTTAGTGTTCGGGTCTAGGGTTCCCGACGACGCTATCTGGTCCGACGCGTTTCTCACTACCGGCTGGAATAGGACGCTTCGCTGGTATTTTCCGTTTATGGCGCTTGACGTTCCGGTGGATAATTTCCATTTTCCATTTTCAACGATCGGGTAGTAGCTCGTATTGTCGGAAATGCTCGCGACGTTTGACGCCCATGATTCGTCCCTCAGCGAGCGCACGGCCTCGAGCGATTCCTCAGCAAGGAGTATTGCCTCGAGATTTTCTTTTTCTCCCCGGAGGAGTTTTATCGCGGCAATTTCCGTTTGCAAGAGAGCGAAAAGCGATACGGAGATGATGCCGATTGAGACAACGATTTCAACCAAGCCGAAGCCGTTCGCGCTTTTGCGCGAACGGAAATTCCAAGCACCAAGCACCAAATTCCAAACAATATCCAATGACCAAAAAACGTGTTTCGAATTTCGCCTAAAGCCTGGCGGCTCGGCCGCGTAAGGAATTTTGGATTTCGAATTTGTTTGTGATTTGGAATTTGGAATTTGGAATTTCATACGTGTTTATGGTTCGCTTATTGTTCCTCCAAAATTGCCGACCGTGACTGTTTTACAGTCCACTTCGTATGTCGCGATATATTTTGCGTCAATGTCTATTCTCATTTTTTTTGTGTTTCGGCGGCAGTCGCGATCAACGTGGAGGACCGCGTCCGTCGCGGAAAGTGATGTCGTATGAATTCGGAGTATCTGCGTCGTTGTGCCGACCGCAACTGCTCCGGACCAATCGAATTTTGTTTTTCCTGCGTCAAAATAGGACGCCATCGGAATCGTTGAAATCGTGTTGGGATATGGCGGGTCTTCAAATGTGATCGTTGTTGTTATCGAGCTCTGTATGCTCCAGCCGAGCGCGAATGCGCGATGGCGGGCGTCGGTGAGACGCGTTCCCGTTGGGGTCGGCGCGGTGCCTGTCTGGTATACTTTCCCGGAACTTTCTACGGTGACAGAGAATGTTTTTGTTGTGTCAGATTTCACGCGAAGTTCAAACGTGCCGGTTTCGTCGGTCGTCCCCTCGATCCGTTTGAAAATAACGTCTGATCCGGATCCGAGAAGCGCGACGTTTGCGATCTCGATCGTTGAGGGAAGGGGATACGCCTCGGTAAATCCTGCGCCCGCGTACGTAGCGCCGCGGAAAAGAATCACTTGCGTTTGTTCGATATGGACACCCCATTGGGAATTTTCTTCTCCCGCAAGCGTTTTTGATTGTGTGGTGCGTAAGATCGAAAGGACGTTTTGGCTTGCGGTTGTAAGCTCACGGACGTTCCGTGAATTCGAAAACGATACTGACGCGGCTGAGGCAATGAGGATGAGGATTGCGATTGAGATGACAATTTCAAGCAGGGTGAACCCCGTTAGAAGTCGTCTATTTTTTAAAAATGCTATTTTCCCACAAGGCGGCTCTATGATGTACCAAGAAACATCACGGTGAGGACGAAAAATTTCTAAAATTTTTCGTCCCAAGACTTCTAACGGGGTGAACCCAGCACTAAATTTCAGTTGTCTTAAATTCTTTCCTCGAACCACAATTAATTTCAATGAATTTCTATACATTTCAATGAGTTTCTGAAATTGATGGAAACTGGTAGAAACGAATAGAAATTTATTGCCCGGAATTTTCATTTTGCTATTGTATGTTGCCTAAGCTCGAATAAATCGGCTGGAGCATGGAGATTGCAAACAGGCCGACCGCGATGCCGATCACGACCATGAGGATCGGCTCGATGATTGACGCGAGATTTTTCGTCGTGTTTGAAACCTCCTCTTCGAAGAAAAGCGCGAGGCGCAAAAGCATCGAAGAAATTTTTCCCGTTTCTTCTCCGACTTCGATCATCTGAATGACCATTGGCTGGAATATCGGAAACGCGGAGATGATCTGGTGAATCTGTTTTCCTTTCTGGACTTCTCGGCTCGCTACCTCGGCCGCTTCCCGGAAATGGATGTTTCCCAAGACGCGCGCCGTTATTTCAAGCGATCGTACAATCGGAACGCCGGATGATATGAGGTAGGAAAGCGTTCGGGCGAAACGCGCGGTATTGAATTTGTTGATGAGAGGCCCGAATATGGGAACTTTGAGTACGAGCGTATCGAAAATGCGTTTTCCCGGAGCGGTTTTTAAGCTGTACCAAAAAAGTACGCACCAGACCGCAAAACCGACAATGAGCCACAAAATATAATTTGAGATAAAACTGGAGACGGCGATCACGATTTTTGTGCTCGTGGGGAGGTCAACGCCAAGGTCGAGGATGGTCGCCGTAAGCTGGGGGACGACATAGATCATCATAAGAGTTCCGACGATGACGAGGACGGAAAGGATGATCGCGGGGTAGATCATCGCTCCGCGGACGCGCTTTCGAAGGTCGTAGTCCTTTTTCATCTGTTTTGCGAGGAGGCGCAAAACAAGCGTGAGTTTCCCCGTTGTTTCCCCAACCTCTATCATATTGATATAGAGTTCTCCGAATATTTTTCCGTGCGCCCGGAGCGATTCGGCGAAGGGTTTGCCGCGGACGATATTGTCTCGGACGTCGGCGATTATGGTTTTTAGCCGGCCGTTTGTCGATTGTTTTTCCAAGGCGTCGAGTCCTTTTGTAAGCGCGAGCCCCGCGTTAAGCATGACCGCGAGATTTCTCGTAAAGAACATCTTGTCGACGATCGATACGGGTTTTAATTTTGATATGATGTCGCCGATATTCAAATTGAATTTTCCGAACGTCGTATCCTTTGCTCCTTTTTCGCGCACGTCGAGCAAAAAAAGCCCCTCTTGCTTCAAAAGTTGTGCAAGTACGGTTTTTGTCTCCGCATCGCGCTCGCCTTTTTCAATATCGCCGTTTTG
>Ga0209514_10005397_pt1 | contig 16395 bp, 16 predicted proteins | sample Subgrocontami58m_FD_187452 | JGI IMG/M metagenome (GOLD analysis project Ga0209514, IMG submission 187452) | Subsurface groundwater microbial communities from S. Glens Falls, New York, USA - GMW37 contaminated, 5.8 m (SPAdes) (version 3) | ecosystem: Environmental > Aquatic > Deep subsurface >...
ATTGCTCAATTCTTTGGTCCATCGATGCCCCGATGCTCATCGCCAAACGCGGGCATGTGACTCTCCCACGCAGGCTCGCAATTCGGGAAAAAGTCCGGGACTTGCTTCGCCTATCCGCCACCGACTAGGAGTCTTCTCGGAGAGGAGAGGACGGATCACTCGTTCAGGTCCTGGCGAAGGAAAATGACGAGGCCAACAGCGAAGCACAAAAGGGGCGGTTCTTATAAACGACAACCGACAGACTGCCAGAATGAGTGGGCATTGTCAATTATAAGAACCGACCACTTTACGACCCCTTTATGTTCGAAAAACAGCCTTCTCATCGCGGTCTTTTGGGTCGAGGTTGATCCCAAAGTAAACGCTACGTGCATAGAACGCACTGGACGGAACAAAAAAGCCGCCCTTTCGAGCGGCCGTAGATCATCTTCTGGCAAACCTCTATTTGCGATTCCGCCAGCCAAACAGAGCGAGCATTCCAAGTGCGCTGAGTCCAGCAAGGTAGGTGGAAGGTTCGGGAACAGGCGCAACACTAACTCCGTCCAGGTAGACCGTCTGGTCGCGGGAGAGGTCTGGAGGCGTAGAAATACCCTTGAACGAAAGAGTGTAATCGCCTGCCGGGGCACTGAAAGTAATCTGCTCGGCTCTCCAATCGGAAAACGGAGTTGATGTGAACTCGCCCAACACGGAGTTATCGAGGAGGACTTGATATGTCAATTGTCCACCGCAGGGTTCGTAGTCGTGTCTTCCTTGCTGCGCAAAATCTAACTGGTAACTTCCTCCGGCCAGATAAATTAACTGGGAAATACTGCTGCCTTCCATCTGTAGAAATGCGAATTGATGACCCTCATATGCGGCGTCTCCCTGAAATCCAGCGCCCGGTGGATGAACAACGCCACCCCCATCTACGAAGGTCCACGGACTTGTATTGGGGAAATCACGAGGAACACCTTGATATACAGAGGGTGGAGTGGGTGGTGCGCTTAAGTAGTAATACGTCCCTGGGCTATGCTGAGGACTCTCGAAACCTCCATCTTGCACGATGACGGCTTGCCCATTGATTGCCAAGCTACAAAGTCCAACTACCAATGAAGTCGATCTCATTATTCTACCTTCGGTTGGTTGTTTAGCTGAATGAACTTGTAAAGAATGGCATAATCAAAGGCGAACGGTCTATGCACTTTTGGGACATGTTTGATCACTTTTGGGACATCACCGTTTTGTTCAGTTCAACCGAAACGTGGGCACGTGGGACGCCATTTCGCGCTATACCAACTACGAAATCCTCACGGCTTCAGCCCCCCATTCTATGCCACACCGGCTCCAGGTCACGCTCTCCGAAAGTCCTCAGCCGCATCATGTTACTTCCAGGTAGGGTGCGCCTGCCAAGTCCAGATCAAGGCGCACACAGCCTGTGCCCCCTGAACGATGGGAACTCGGCCTGAACGAACGCGACGGAGTGATCCACCGCGCCGTTTCTGACCACGACATGCTCGACCAGCTTGGCGGAGGGGCGCTTGGCATTTTCCACGACCTCCTTGCTGGTGAGAAAGCCTCCATCGGTCAGCCATCGCGCCAGCTCGGAATAGATCATTGCCTTGGCATCCAGGCCCCAAGTCGAGCACGCGTAGGCGGGGAGGAAGATCCGCCGGGCCGAGGTGACGGCCAAGTCCCGCTTGGATCGCCGAATGCTTTCGATACGGGGCGCGGCCTGGAACTCCTGAAAATCGGCCATCAGATGGGTCAACCCATAGCTAGGGTCGTTTATGGTGAAATGAAGAAGACCGGATGCGGGGTTAGGGGTCAGCCACATGATGATACTCGCCCGTTGCGCTTGTGAAGGAGGACTGGGGCCGTTGGGCAGTCTGACTCGGGACGGCTCAGTTGTCGGAAATCTGGCTGTCGGAGGATTCAGGTGGCCTGCGGCGCGCTGGGGACAGCGGCGCCCTGCCCGCTATTGCCTTCTGCATTGCATCCGTGTGATCCCGTCATCCGTGGCCTAATCCATCCGATCCGCGGTCGCCGTCGTAGCTGCGGACCACACCATCCGCATCGAGGCCCACTAGCCAACGAGTTACCGGAGGTTCGCGGAATGGGCTCAAAGTGCTTGAAACAGGGGAGTCTCGGAGGGATAATCCCTCTATGAATGCGACGGTAATTGACAAGAAACGCCGAATGACCCTCCCGGAGTCAGTCTGCGAGGCAGTTGGCCTCAAGCCCAATGATCAAGTGGAGTGGCGTGTCGAGGGCGGGGAAATACGCGGACGTCGGCTTGTGGCTCAAAAACCCAAGGCACCCTTCCCGCCCGGCTCCCTGCTCAAGTACTTCACCCCGGAGCGGGACGAGGAAGAGCTCGCGATCTTGTCTGCCTGTGTCAAAGGGCCGGAATGAAGACCCAGTTCGAGGTCTGGGACTGCGATTTTCCAAAGAAGGGCCTGCACGCCGCTGTGTTAATATCACACCCGGACCGGTGCGCGAGGGCTCAAGTTCTCAACGTCCTGTTTTGTACCAGCCAGCGCCAGAGCCGGAAGCCTTACCCTTTCGAGGTAATGCTGGACATCGAGGACGGCCTGAACTGGGAAACGTTCTGCGATTGCTCAATTCTTTGGTCCATCGATGCCCCGATGCTCATCGCCAAACGCGGGCATGTGACTCTCCCACGCAGGCTCGCAATTCGGGAAAAAGTCCGGGACTTGCTTCGCCTATCCGCCACCGACTAAGAGTCTTCTCGGAGAGGAGAGGACGGATCACTCGTTCAGGTCCTGGCGAAGGAAAATGACGAGGCCCACAGCGAAGCACAAAGGGGGCAGTTCTTATGAACGACAATCAACAGATTGCCAGAATGAGTGGGCATTGTCAATTATAAGAACCGACCCCTTTACGATTGAAGGTCCACGAACCTCAAATCATCGGCGATCTGGCTTTGCGTCAGATGTATGCCATGTTGAAGCACCCCCAGGCTGACGAAAGCCGATTTCGACGCCGAGAGTGAGCATCAAAAAACACCGCTCCGGGGGTTCCGAAGGGGTGTGCTTGAAGAGCGGAGAATCAGGTCTTCTTCACTTCGTCCAGCCAAGCTTTGACTTCCGGTTTTTGTTCCCACTCCTGGCGAACGTCCCGCTGCCACTCAGGGCTGAACGAATCGCCGAACAGGCGCGGCCCTTCCACCTCCTTCCTGCTGAACCTCTGCTCTAGCTCGCTTCTGAACGCATCCACTTCGAGCGCAAACCGGCGTAGCGCATCTCTCACACCGGCTTCGGTAGGTTCGTTGATCGTCAGACTGGAGTCCACCCGCCCGTCCTCAAAACAGAGGCTTAGCGCGTACCGCTCGGCCTCGGTCAGCGAGGCTATGTCAAGATCGTACTTAAAGGTCGAAGGCGCGTTGAAACCGCGTCGAATCGCCTGTCTCTGATTCACTGGGAACACGATATGCATAGAACCTATCAACTGACTTACAGAGGGGGTGGGAACGGAGGGAATCGAACTTATTGCACTATTCATGGTTTTGTACGCCAGATTCGCACTGGTCCGCCCAGATTGTCACCTGAGTTCGTGGTCAGTGATTTTTTCCCGCTCACCGACTTTGTGCGGTCGTAGTCTGAACTAAAGCTACGGCACATAGCTTACTCGATCGTTGTGATGTTGTCAACTACGAATCCACGCCTCGCGGCGCTCGGTCCCGCTCCGTGGGGAATGCCCCCCTCCCGTTATACTCAGCACATGCCGGAGTTCTAACCCATACACCCTCGCGCACAAGATCGAGGCTGTGTTGGTCAAGCCTGATCAATTTGAGTTGGGCCATCGCCGGGCGAGAGGGCGGGTGACGGCACGACCCCAGGCTTAACGGAGTGGGCTCCCGCTCGGTTCTACTCCCTGGTCGAAATGGCCCATTCGCGTCGCAACTATGTTCTTGCTACCGTCGCCTGTCTTCTCCGCGCCCATCTCTCTGTTCCTGGGTGTGCTCTCACGGACTTGGAGCCAGGACAGGTCGGAACCCTATGTAGTCGTCCCCGGAGTCGGGCCACAAGCCGTTCCGGTACGCCGAACGGCAGCCCCTGCTGTCGTCGCTCCAACCGCCCCCGCGAAACACGCGGGACGAACCCGTAGTCGGGCCACGGGGGTCAGTTACAATCCCTCCGCGATAGTCTCCATACCAATCCAAACACCATTCGTACACATTCCCATGCATGTCATACAAGCCCCAGGCGTTGGCAGAGTAGGAGCCCACCTTGGTGGTCACCGCTAAATAGGGTCCCTTGGCGGCTCCACCATAGGGATAGTTACCATTGAAATTCGCCTGAGTGGAGCTGAGGCTGTTCCCATAGGCCGTTGCGGTTGTCGTCCCCGCACGACACGCATACTCCCATTCCGCCTCCGTCGGTAGTCGGTACGCACACCCCGACGGCAATCGCCCCGCCGCACTCTCGCTCAGAGTCAATTTGGCGCAATAGTTGGTAGCGTCAACCCAACTCAGCGTCTCCACCGGACGACTGTTATCTCCCCTAAAAGTGCTCGGATTGGTGCCCATGACTCTCACATACTCCTCCTGGGTTGTCTCATACTTGCTTATCCAAAAACCCGTACTGAGCGTCACCTGCGTCTGGGGTCCTTCGTTGCCGTATCGGTCCTGTTCAGTCGAGGGACTCCCCATCGTAAAAGTCCCCGCCGGAATCCAGACCAGGTGCGCTGGGTCGGGATTCCCTGGAGGCTGATTGGTGTCTCCACTGTCCTGAACAACCGCACGGTAAAACCGCTTCAACTCGTTCGTGGCATCCTGATCTACGATCTGGGTCAAAACTCCAGATGCCATCAAGTTCGTGAGGTCGAACCAGTTGACCAGATTCGTTGACCGCTGAATGCGGTACCAGGTCTGAGCCTGCCCGCGCAGTGCCAAGCTGAACCCGGCAGGGCTACTCCATCTAGGGGTCTCGAACACCGGATGTGAGGTCACGATCGGGATGATCTGAAGCGTTGCCGGGTTGCTGGTGATCGCCCCGGCGGCGTTGCTGACCCGGACGCTGTAACTACCCGCATCAGAGTCCTGGACATTGGCAACCGTGTAAGCGGCAAGGTTTGCGCCGGTGATGTCTATCTGGTTCCTGCGCCACTGATATGACAACGGCAGTGTGCCTGTGACTGTCACGCTAAACGTAGTGCTGGCTCCCATGTTCACCGTCACGCTGGTAGGGTGGGACGTGATGGTCGGTGGGACAACAACGACCAGATTCCCCGCAGAACTGGTGACCGATCCAGCAGAATTACTCACGACAACATCGTAGGTCCCCTGATCAGGCGGTTGGACGCTAGCAATCGTATAAGTAGCAAGGTTGGCTCCATCGATATTGACTCCGTTCTTACGCCACTGGTAAGCGAGGGGGGCTGTGCCGGAAGCCGAAACGCCGAACACGGCAGTTGCTCCGACGTTGAGAGTCTGCCTCGACGGCTGCGTTGCGATCAACGGTGGAACGTCCGGCGTGGTCATGGAAAACACTCCGGTTTGGTATCCCGTACTGCCCACCTTGCGGAGGAAGATCGTGCCGGTTGTCGGTGCGTCGAAACTCAACTGGAAGGTAAGGCCCTGACCGAGCATCACGTCGTCAAAAGTGATGACTCCCGTGTATGCCGAGTTCTGGCTGTAGGAATAGGCTCCAGAACTGCTCTGCACGTTTCCCCAGAGAGCGATAGTGGTGTACGTGCCGGAAGCCGTCGGAAGAAACCGGTAGGAGCCCCCCGATGCAAAGGGAAACTCCCCGCTGGTTATGTCGATGGTCACGGTGCTGCCTGCTATGCCGGTTGGAGAGGCTCCAGCGTAAAGCACGAAGTATCCAGTCTGACTGGCCCCAGGAACTGTGGCGCTTGTAACGGTGTACGTGCCAGCATCGGGCGTGCCAAACATGCAGTTGACGGTGAGTCCGCCCACTCCGCCGTCAACCAGCGATAGTCTGGCCGTGCTGGCACCAGTTTTAGAATAGGTGTGCGTCCCGGTGCTTGCCGCAATATTCCCAGAAATTGGCACAATTGCATAAGAGTTGTCCACACCTGAAGGGAGGAGCCTGTACACACCGCTCGACGCAAACGGGACGATGCCGCTGGCGATCGCCAACTGAATCGTGCGCCCGCCGATGCTCGATGGGGATTGCGCGTACGCGTGGAAGACCGCAACGGTCAGTGAAACCACCGTGCCGACTAAAAATGCGTATTGGCCTAAGGTTCGATGCGTCACAATGGAGGATATCATGGAATAAGTTGGAAGTTCAAAGTTGAAGCGTCGCTTGCGACGTGCGCCACCCGAGGCGGGTTTCTGTCGGCTAAGTCGAACCAACTCACGCACCATACACCGTCGATGGCTGTAATCGTTCGCGTCGCTCCGGGTTCCCTACAGTCCTCGATCCCGCTGGGCTTCTTCATCGTCGGGTCTTCTTTCGTGGAAGCCAGTCTTCGATTCCGCACTCTTTCATGAGCGCATCAAGGTGCAAGTCGATCTGGTCAGTTTTTTGGTCCAGACTCTTCTTCAGAGCGCGAACAATCTGGACTGCCTGCCAAAGACGTAAGAACTTGGCATAGATGACATGAACAATCTCTTTCTCTTTCTGCGGAGTCATGCCGTCGTAGTCGAATGTGACTAGGAACCGGTGAGCCAAATGATTCCGATCCTCAATCGCGGCCGTGAGAATCGTCGAGTAATCAGACGGCAAATGGATGCGCTTCTTCAGGGCGTCGAGAAGGTGGCGACACATCGCCTTCTCAATCCACTCGACGGAATCCTGATTGTTCTTCTTCTCCTTCCCCCCCTTCGTCGGCTCTGTCGCATCAATAATTCCATAACGGTCACCTGAATCAAGAAGGTAGCGGAGACCGTCTTCGAACTGCTGCGCCATGAACATCGCGACGCAGTAGTTGTAGCTAATCTCACGTGACGGAAGAGCCTTCGATGAGTTGATCACCATTTTGCCTAGCAGTATTCTGTATCTCAAACGCGAGCGCCGTAAACAGGGCACGCTTTCGCTACCCTTGTGGAGAGGCCATACTCGGTATCGCCTGCCTAAGCAAGAAAAATGGAGGCAGAAAATAGAGGCTCCTGGCTGGCCCTACAACGCGCCTGACCATGCCTCCTGGATGGGGTGGACCAGCAGGAACCGTCAGTGCCCGGCCAAGCAGACTCGTGGGAGCCTCCTCGAAAGGTTCGGCGCGCTGCCTGGTCCAGCTCCAGGCGCAATCAGCCGATCTTCCTCGAACGCAGAGGACTCGGCTTGGATGAGCGCGATGAAATGATCCACGGCGTCGTTCTTGACCGCGACGTGCTCGACCAGCCTGGTCCCGGCGCGCCTGGCATTTTCCACGTTCGCCTTGCCGGTTGGGAAGCCTCCAGCGGTCAGCCAGCGCGCCAGATCCGATCAGCTCAGTGCCTTGGCGTCGAGGCCCCAGGTGGAGCGCACGTAGGCCCGGAGAAACACCCGGTTGGCCAGCGTGACCCCCACTGGTCCCGCTTGGATCGCCGAATCCCCTCGATATGGGGCGTGGCCTGGAACTCTTCAAAATCGGCCAGGTCACCGGTGGTCTTCAGCACGCGCCCTCCCGTCCGGAAGGCGTCCCACGCCTCACGGCGCTGGTCGAACTCCTCAACACTCCGCCAGCGTACCGTGTCGAGGTAGAGATGTTCAACGCCGCTGACTGGACGCACGGAGTGGCGCACCGGCTTCCGCCCGCAAACGGCACTGGCATTTCTGGGGTCGGAGTGCTAATCAGGGGCTGACATGATACGCGTGATTGAGGCCTTAAACAGAGCAGAACCATGAACCATCCGATTTACCGCGTCACCTCCGTCGAGTGCATCCCGCCCTATTCGTTGCGCTTGCGATTTGACGACGGCTTGAGCCGAACCATTGATTTAGAGCCAATTCTCACGGGCGAGCTTTATGGCCCCCTGCGCGACCCGGTTGCTTTTGCTCAGGTCACGCTCGACCCGGAGATTCATACGGTCGTATGGCCGTGCGGAGCCGATTTCGACCCCGCGACACTCCACGATTGGCCTGACCACGAGGCTGCCTTTCGTGTCGCGGCGCAGGCTTGGAGCCACTCCAATGCAAATGTCTAACCAGTAAACGGCCTCCTCCCGGACTCCGGCGGATTTGGCATCCTGGCGAAACCGTGGACTTTTCCCGTTGCACCGACGCCGCCTTCCTCAAGGTGCGTCACACCCCCAAACCTACGGACGGACGGCGGTCCCGTCCTTGCGGCGGACGGGGAGCCAGTAGCCGGGTGTGTCCGGCAGCGGAAACTTCTTCGCAAGTTCCTCGTTAACATCGACGCCCCAACCAGGCGCTTCATTCACATACATGTAACCGTTTTTGTAGGTCGGGGTGCCGGGGAACACCTCCTGGATGGCGTCATTAAAACGGGTGGATTCCTGGATGCCAAAATTGTGGATCGCGAGGTCGAGGTGCGCGTTGGCCGCATGCCCGACGGGCGAGACGTCTCCTGGTCCATGCCAGGCGGAGCGCACCTGGAAACACTCGGCCAAGGCGGCGAGCTTCCGGGCTGGCGTCAGGCCGCCGATCTGTGAGAGGTGCACGCGGATGAAATCGATTAGGCGTTCGCTGATGAGGCCGATCCACTCGTGCGGGTTGTTGAACAATTCGCCCATGGCGATGGGGGTGCTGCTCTGCTGTCGCAGCATGCGAAAATAGCCATTGGCTTCGGGCGCGAATGGGTCCTCGATGAAGAAAGGTCTGTATTGCTCGAGGTCTTTGCAGAGGGAGATGGCCTGGATCGGCTCGACCCGCTCGTGAACGTCATGCAGCAGTTCGATCTCGTCACCGAACTTGCCGCGGATGTGCTCGAACATTTTCCGCGTGGCATTCAGATAGGGGCGGGGATCCATGTGGCTCTCGACCGGGAGACCGAACCCCTCCTTTTCGAAATGCGCTTCATTCGACAACTGCGGGGAACCGTAGCCGCCGAGTTGAATGCGGATATGCCGGAAGCCAAGCTCCAGATTCTTGCGAACGCTGTCTTCGAGGGCGGCAAGATTATTGCCGGATGAATGGGTGTAGCAATCAACCGCGAAGCGGCATTTGCCTCCGAGCAATTGATAGACCGGCATGCCGGCGCGTTTGCCCTTGATATCCCACAGGGCCTGGTCGAGGCCGCTCAGCGCGTTGTTGAGCACCGGCCCGTTCCGCCAATATGAACTGGTATAGACGGTTTGCCACAGGTCTTCGATGTTGTCCGCGTCCCGGCCGCGACAGAAAGAATCGAGGTAATCCTCGACCGCGGTCCTCACCGCCAGGGGGCGCTGGTTGAAGGTGGCGCAGCCCAGGCCATACAATCCGGGTTCGCTGGTTTCCACTTTCACGACAACGAGGCGGATGCGGGATTGTGGTGCGGTGAGGATCGGACGCACTCTCGTGATCTTCAGGGGCGGGCCACCGCGGGCAGCCTTGGCAGTGGTCTCCGCGATGGCGGAATCGCTTTTGGCCAACACCCCGAGCAATGCGGCCGCGGCGCCGAGCCCGGTGCTCTTCAGCATCTCACGTCTGTTCATAGGCGTTCTTTCACCAGGTTCGTCCGTTGAGGAGTTTTTCACGTTGGTAGGGGGTCAGTTCCTGGCCGCTGGCTTTCAACCACTCGGTGAAGTCCTTTTCGATTTCATCCGTCCATTTGCGATCGATTTGCCCCGGGGTGTATTTCCCTTCACGAAGGCGTTGGTGGCCGAATTTGTCGCGCATGCGGATAATCTCGGAGGTTTCGACGACTTCCTGGGCGAGGTGCGCGGGGATGAAGATCGCTCCTTCTTTCTTAGCCAACACGATGTCACCAGGCATCACGGCGGCCCGCCCAATGCGCACGGGGGTGTTGATTCCCATGAGCATCACGTCCGCAATGGCTGATGGGTCCCAGCCACGGTTGAACACGGGGAAGTTGGGAATCTCCTCCACGCCTTGAATGTCGCGCGCCCCGCCGTTGATGATCACACCGGTGCCACCACTTTTCGCCCAGATCGAGTTCGCCAGGTTGTCCCCCATGAAAGTGCCATCGACCACTTTGCCCATGAGGTCCACCACGATCACATCGCCTTTGACGACGGTGTCGATGATCCAGGAGTTTTGTCCTCCGACCCTGCCTTCTTTGTCGCCCTTTTGCTTGATCACTTCGTTGACGTCAGGCCTCATCGGGAGGAAGAAAGCGGTTACGGCCCGCCCTACCAGCACCGGATCTTTTGGCCCGGCCATTACCCAGTTGCCTTCGAACTGGTTGTTGAAACCGTGGCGTTTGAGCACGGCCCACGCTTCTTCTATCGAGACGGGTTTCATTCGGTGCAGAATTTCATCGGGCACTTTGGGGCGGCCGTCAGGGAAGCGCTCGCCTTTCCACTGGGCGGAGTACTCGATGAGGGTGTCTTTGCCGAACACGCCAACTTGCGCAAAACTCCGGGCCGTGCCGGCCGTCCACACGGCGGCGGCAAGGACAACAGTAAACTGGAAGAGAGGGGTTTTCTTCATGGGATTAGGGCATTGCAGATCAGGAGTAGCACTTTGAGGCGACAACGCCGTCGAAGCTCCATTGCCGGTCGTGAGACCGCTCCTTATCCCACTCCGGCGTGGGTGGGAAGTAGAGCTTTTCCGGGTCTTGGCCCCTCCGTCGGAGCACGTCTTTGACAGCGGCTTCGTTCAAGCTGATGCCAAGGCCCGGACCATCTGGCACTCGCACATGACCTTCTTTGTCCACGAACGGCTTGGGGACGCCGTCCACGAGTCCTTCGTAGTAGGTTGTCTCGACGTCGTGGAATTCGAGCGCCAGGAAATTCTCGGTGGCGGCGGCGCAATGAACGCTTGCGAACAACAGCACGGGTGAGCCGGCCATGTGCATCGCCATGGCGATTCCATGTTCCATCGCCAGGTCGCCGATCTTCTTGGTTTCAAGCAAGCCCCCGGACGTGGCCAGGTCGGGGTGGCAAATGGAAATGGCCTTTTTGGCGAAGAGCGGCATGAATCCTTCCTTGAGGTAGATATCCTCGCCGGTGCAAATCGGGGTCTTGCATGCATTTCGAAGGCGGACGAGGTCGTCGGTGTAATCCCACGGGATCAGGTCTTCGAGCCAAGCAAGATTGAACGGGTCCAGCGCCTGGGCTACTTTGATCGCGTCTTCCACGCCGACGTGGCCGAGGTGGTCCACGGCGAGCGGCACATCCCATCCGACGATATCCCGGATGGTGCGAACATAATCCTGCAATGCGGTCAGCCCTTTTTCGGTGATGCGAATGCCAGTGAACGGATGGCGGATGTTGGCCCCAAAGCCGCTGGGAGAGCCTGGGGAGGTGCCGTCGTCGGTGTGCGGGTAGCTGAGGGAACCGGGAATATCGCGCAGCAGATTAATGCCGACGTCCATCTTCAGGAAGCTGTAGCCGCGCTGGTGGCGTTCTTTGAGGCGTTCGCCCATCTGTTTGGCGTCGCGACTACTTTTGGTGTCCGCGTATAGGCGGATTCGGTCGCGGAATTTGCCGCCGAGCATTTGCCAGCACGGAACGCCCCATGCCTTGCCGGCGAGATCCCAGCAGGCCATTTCGACGCCCACCACGCCGCCGGCCTGCCGCCCGTGGCCGCCGAACTGTTTTATTTTCCTGAAGATGCGGTCGATGTTGCAGGGGTTTTCGCCGATCAACCGGCTCTTTAATATCAGCGCGTAAGTGGCACTGGCGGCGTCCCGGATTTCGCCCAGGCCGGAGATGCCCTGGTTCGTGTCGAGCCGGAGCACGTGGCTGCGCATTTCGCCATACATCGGGACCACGCGGAGGTCTGTGATCTTGAGCTGCGAGGCTTCCGAGTTGGTGTTGACCCGGCCGCGAACCGCCTCGGCTTCCTCCGCCCAAACGATGGGGGAAGCGGCGAAGCTGGCGGACGCGCCGAGGCCAAGGGTCTTTAGCAGGTGACGTCTGGTCATAGTCTTGGTTTTGAGTCGCGTGAATCGGTTGCCGTGGCCAGTTCGGGTTGCAGGCTGGGTTTCTGAGGGCCGGAAGCGAGCACCGGACGTTTGCGCCACCAGGAGGCGAGCATCGATCCGGAGATGTTCATCCAGGGGCCGAAGATCGCGGGAGCCAACGCGGCATCGGCGCTTTTAAGAACGCCCATCGCCAGGCCGGAGGCCATGCCGCCGTTTTGCATCCCCACCTCAATGGCGATGGTGCGGCAAGTAATTTCGTCCAGGCGGATAAGGCGCGAGAGCCAGTAGCCGCAGAAATAGCCAATCGCGTTATGCAGGATGGCGGCGAGGATCAGCGCCACACCCACCGTCAGCAGTTTTTCACGCGAGCGCACCGTGATAATTCCCACGATGAGGCAGATGCCCGTCATCGACACCAACGGCAGCGCGCGATCCATCCAGGTATTTGGTTTGCCCGCGAGCGCACACACCAGCAGTTTGGCGGACGCCACAAGGCAGATGAGGCTCAGCCCCACGACCGCTCCGCTTTTCAGGACCAGCAGGTTTCCAAGCGTCGCGCCGGGGATCAACGCCGCCAAAACCGCCAGCAACCCCACCCCCAGCGCAATGGCCGAGAGGCGCTGTCCGCTAACGAACCAGTCGCGTGTTCCATACAGAATCCGGTTCGCAAAAAGCCCGGCAACGACCGGCACAATCACCATGTTGAGAATCTCCAGGACCATTTTCATGAAATCGATCGGCACGAGCCGCCCGGCCAGCGTCTGCATCAGAAACGGTGTCATGATCGGCGAGACCAGTGTGGAGCAGGCCGTAACGGTGACGGCCAGGGCAACGTTGCCGCCGGCCAGGTACGCGATCAGGTTGGAGGCCGCCCCGCTCGAAACCGACCCGATTAAGATCACCCCTGCGGCCACTTCGGGAGGGAATCCGAAGAGTTTGGCCAGGGCGAACCCGGCCACCGGCATTACCGTGTAGTGCAGGGTCACACCCACCACCACAGGCCAAGGCATCACCGCCACCCGCACAAAATCCGCCGTGCTCAGCTTCGTCCCCATGCCGAACATGATGATCTGCACGAGCGGCACCACCAGGTACTTCAGGTCGAACCCAAACCACGTCTCAAACGCCGACGGCCAGGCGAACGCGGTCGCCACGGCCGTGAAGACCCAGCATGTAAAGGCGAAACTTCTAAGCGCGTGGTGCAACGTGCACCAAACGGCTGCGGCGGCCAGGGCTATGGGCAAGAGTGCGAGCATGAACACAGGGTGGCACCCCTGATCATTTCGAAAGTCCGCCGGCGAGTCAAGGTGCTTGTCTCCCTCTGTTCCGCGAACTCGCGGATGGAATGTTCATATTTGTTCTCCGGCTAGAACCGCAGCCACTGCGCCACGTTTTGCCAGCCGATCTTCTCTTTGTCCTCCTTGCTCGCCGGCAAAACCTCCAACTTGAGCAGGGCGGGGTCGGGGTAACTGAACGGCATCCCGGTGCCCAACACCAGCCGTTCGGCGCCCAGGCGCGCGATGAGCTGCCCGATTTCATTGTCCAAGAGCGCGCTCAGGCGGGAGATCTCGATGAGATAATTCGCCGGGAGGCCGTTGTCCTTGCGCCCGAGGGGCGAGTTCGCAAAGCCGAGGCCGTTCAGCAAAATAAAGCGCGCTTGGGGACAGGCTTTCACCAGGGCGGCCAGCTCCTCGAGGGGCACGTCGGGCACGTTCGCCAGCCAACTCTGCTGGCGGTTGTCCTCCACGCGGACAGGAATCGAAATGACCATGCGACGTTCCGTCGCCCCGTTCACCAAGTCCAGACAACAACGGTCGGACAACTGGTAGTTGTGCCATTTGGGATAGAGCCGCAGTCCGCTCATCCCGAAGTCCTCGTGACAAATCCTCAGATCGTCCTGCCATCCCGCATAAAACGGGTTGAGGACGGCGAAGGGAAGGAGCCGGTCACGGTGGGATTTCACTTCCTCGAAGATCTCCTCGTTGCCGGCCTGCGCGTTGCGATACGTGATGGCACTGGCGCTGGAGACGACCGCCTTGTCGATCGGCTTGGCGTCCATCCACAGCAAGAGCGACGCGGCGGTGTTGTGCCGCAGTTGGCGGAACGCGAAATGCCCCAGGTAGGCGTTGACATCTATGATCATGATTTTTGTCGCTGCAAGAGTCTCGCGATGTTTCCGCCCAGGATCTTCGCCTTGTCCCGCACGCTCAGGTTCGCACCGCGAATCCGGCCCACGCCGGCGGTCATGGACATATCACAGCCAAACACGAGCCGGTCCGCGCCCAGCACCCGTGCCGCCATCTCGATGGTGCCCTCGTCCGTCACGCTGCCGCTCGTGTCGAGGAAAACGCCGGGCGCGTCCCGCAACGCCTTGATGGTCCATTCCCAGTCGCCGCCGCCGCAGACGTGGGCGCAGATGAGCTTGGCCTCCGGGTAGCGGTGCGATAGTACCGCCAGGTGCCCGCCATCGGAGATGCGGGGCTGGTCTTCAAAGGGGTGGTGCGCATGCCCGGCATGGTGGAGAATCGGCACGTTCAGTTCGATGGCCAGTTCCACGATGGGGAAGACGACCGGCTCGGTGCAGGTGTATTCGTTGTACAACTTGATGCCGACGAACCCACGGTCCCCGACGCAACGGCGGATTTCCTCCAACGCCTCCTGCCGGCAGCCGGGGTTGACGTAGCAGTAGCCCCGGACTCGGCCGGGAAAACGCCGCATCCCGTCCTCTACCCAGCGATTGCACTCCTGGAAGCCTTCCGCCGTCGCCGGCCGGCGCGGCGTGAGGATAGAGCAACAGAGCTGGTCGATCCCCAGTTTATCGGCCGCCTCGATCAGCTTGCGGTCGTCCGCTTCCCATGTCGAGCGGCTGCGATGATTCAAGTGCGCATGACAGTCGATTACTTTTGTCTGACCGGGTGAGTCGCTCCTCGTGCCGCCCGCGGGCTGGCCGCTTTCCGCGCGGTCTGCCGCGCGTCCAGCCGCGACGCCCAGAACGACGGTTGCGGCCACCGAGTGTTTGAGAAAGGTTCGGCGGGTGACCCGCGGCTGAGGTTCGGTTGGATTCATCGAGACTTGGACGAAAGAACCGGCAAAATGTACCCTATGGATTCCGTGCAACGATGCCGTCCGTCGAATTTCCGTCTTTTTTTGTTGCAGCCCGCGTTTCGAGTCAACGCAGAGGACCGTTCTGATCCATCTCTTGCAGCCAGGGAATTGGTTGTTTGGACTGTCGTTTCGAGGCCAAAATGGCCTATTTCCCGACATAACTCAAGCGCAATCCCCCACTACACTAGCGCCGACCAGCGCGGACTGGTCTGCTGACACTCTTACAGACAGCGCGCCACGGAATCACAACTCCGCTTTATGGTCATCCTGGCGGTCGATGGAGGGCCTCGTGATTTGGGCGACAGGCATTTTGAGCGAATTTTGAGAGTGGACAGTGCGGGTGCCTGTGCCATGCTGGCCGCATGTCTGGCTCTGGCGACAACGGCGCCCGTGTGACGCCAGCATTCTCAGGGGAATTTACCGCCACCCATTGGAGTGTGGTGCTGGCGGCGACAGAGCAGGAACGCCCGGAGGCGGCCGAAGCCCTCGAAACGCTCTGCCGCACTTACTGGTATCCGCTCTATGCCTACGTGCGACGCACCGGACACGGTGCTGAGGATGCCGAAGATCTGGTGCAGGGGTTCTTTCTGCATTTGCTGCGACGCAAGATCCTGAAATCCGTTCAACGCGAAGGGGGGCGTTTCCGCTCGTTTCTCCTGGCCACCTTCAAGCACTTCTTGTCGGATGAAAGGGACAAGGTGAGAGCGAAAAAGCGGGGCGGCGAATGCCAATTCGTTAGCTGGGACCACGATAAAGCCGAGCAGCAGTTCCTCCGCGAACCGGTGGACATCGAGTCGCCCGATCGATGGTTCGACCGACGGTGGACGTTGGTCTTGCTGGAACGGGCAATGGAGCGCCTTTGCCAGGAGTGTATGGCGAACGGAAACGACCAACGGTTTACTCAGCTTAAAGGATTTGTCTCCGGCGAAAAAGGCCTTCCGTCCTATGCGGAGGTCGCCACGCAACTGGGCTTGAGCCAGTGCGCGCTTAAGTCCGTCATTTTCCGCCTCCGGCGGCGTTATCACGAGTTGGTCCGGGAGGAAGTGAGCCAAACGGTGGCCGACCCGCGCGAGGTCGAAGAGGAGTTGCGCCATCTGTTGGCCGTGTTTGGCGGCGGTTGACTCGGTCGGCCAGCAAGTGCGCAACTTATTGCGTTTTTTTCCCCGGTACATTTCCGGTAAGAACAATGCCCTCTAATACAACTGGGAAAGGCCGATGCGCCGTATGCGGCGGGCCACTGCCAACCGACGCGGCTCAATCGCTCTGCCCCCGTTGCGCTCTCGGGGGGGCGCTGGAACTGAAACCGGCGTGCAGAGAGCCAGATGCCGGGGGACGAGCGTCAGAGGCAGGCGA
>Ga0209514_10005400_pt1 | contig 16389 bp, 12 predicted proteins | sample Subgrocontami58m_FD_187452 | JGI IMG/M metagenome (GOLD analysis project Ga0209514, IMG submission 187452) | Subsurface groundwater microbial communities from S. Glens Falls, New York, USA - GMW37 contaminated, 5.8 m (SPAdes) (version 3) | ecosystem: Environmental > Aquatic > Deep subsurface >...
CGAGCCGAGCCTCTCCAATGTCTTTGACACCCGGTTCGGAAACTCCGGCCTGCAACCCGAGCGCAACGAGGGGTGGGATGCTGGCGTGGACCAGTGGCTCCTCGGCGACCGGCTCCGCCTCTCGGCGACCTACTTTCACAATCGCCTGGACGACCTCATCGCGCTCAACACGATCTCCCTCGTTCCGCTGGTGCGGCGGTTCGACAACGTCGGGCGCGCGGGGACGGAGGGGGTCGAAACCGAGGCGCACTGGGAGGTCAAGCGCGGCCTCTTTCGCGACGACGACGTCCTGTCGACGAACGCGAGCTGGACGTGGACCCAGACGGAGGTGATCGACACCAACACGCCCGGCAATCCAAGCTTCAAGCTCGGCGGGTCCCTCCTCCGCCGTCCGACGAACGTGGCGAACCTGAACATCGACTACGCGATCCTGAACTGCCTCGACGTGAACCTCGACCTGGACTACTTCGGCTCGCACAAGGACCGCAGCTTCACGACCAACCTGAACCGCCCGCCGCGCGAGGTCGTGAGCGGAAACCTGCGCGTGGACCTCGCAGCGCAATGGAACGTCCCGTGGGTGAAGGGCCTCCGGGTCGTCGGCCGGTGCGAGAACCTGCTCGACAAGTTCTACGAGGAGGCCCTCGGCTTCCCCGCGCCGGGGATCAACTTCCTGGGCGGACTTGAGTACGAGATCAGGTTCTAGCGACATGAACACCGCAGCCTGGATCCTTGGGATCCTCTACAGCCTGGGAATGCTTGCGCTGAAGGTCGGCGCGGGGGCCGCCTTCCTCTCGGGGAGGGGCCTCCTCGCGGCGACCGCAGTGTACCTCGCCCTCTTCGCGGCGATCGGCGCGGGACTCGAGGCGATCCTCGCCGTCCCGGCCGTGGAGGGGATCGTGCGCGAAGGAACGACGCTCCACCTCGTCCTCTCCACGGGGCTGGTCCTGTGGGGAATCTACACCCTCATGTCCGTCCAGCCCTCGTCGCGGGGGCCCCGGCTGGCGCCGTGGGGCCTGGTGGTCCCGTGCCCCGTATGCGCCAGCGCGATCCTCGTGTCCGTCTCGGTCGGCGTGACGGCGACGGGACGCGCACCGATTCTCGTTGCCTCAGGGCTCGCGGCGTTCTTCCTCGTCGCCGCCGCGGCGTCGCGAGCCGTATTCCGACGCCTCCGAGACCGCGAGGGGACGGGCCTCGGCGTGGTCCTGGTGGCGATGGGGCTCTACTTCCTCGTGCTCCTTGCCGTCGCGCCCATCTGGCCGCAGGCGGAGAAGATGGCGCGGCAGGGGACCGCAGCGGGAGGCACCCTCTCCGCGTCGCTCGTCTTAGGGACGCTCGGTGCTGCCGCGGGGCTCGTCCTCGCCGGGCTCGTGGTGAAGCTCCGGGAGGTGCACCGATGAGCGTCATGAGCGCCCTCCAGGCCGTCCTCTACGTCATCTCGACGCTCCTCCTCTACCCCGTGATGGCCTGCCTCGTCGCGATCTTCGCCTACACGCTGTACGCGGCGGGCGGGTTCCTCGCGGAGTGGGCGGGGCGGAGGCGATCGACGTTCCACCTCGACACATTTCTCGAGAAGCTGATCGACTTCGTCGAGACCCACTTCCCAGCGTCGCGCGATGCCGCTCCGTGCTGTGCGCCAGCCCTTCCCGCGGGGGAAAACGTGCCCCGGCCCCTCCACCGCTTCCTCGCCGAGGTCCTCGCACGGCTCGGCCGGGAGGACGCCGAACCGGACCCTGAGATCGCGTTCTGCCTCCGCGCCGAGGAGGAACGGATCGGCAAGGCGGTCGACCGCCTCCGCATGATCGTGAAGATCGGCCCGAGCCTCGGCCTCCTTGGCACCCTCATCCCGATGGGGACCGCCCTCGCCTCCCTCGCGCAGGGGAATCTCGAGGGGATGGCGAACAACCTGATCATCGCGTTCACGACGACTGTCGTCGGCCTCGCTGCCGGGACGGTCGCCTATGTCATGACCTCTGCAAGGGCCCGCTGGGCTGCGGAGGAGCTGAACCGCCTCCAGTACGTCGCGGAGAGGCTCTCGGCCGCGCTCGCGAAAGACCGCGCGGAGGTGCGAGCGTGAGATTCCTCAGCCTCCGCCGCCGCGCCGCCGCGGAGATCCTCGAGCAAAGTCACGCCGAGGACCCCATGTCGATGGTCGGAAACCTGTTCGACGTCTCCGTGGTGCTCATCACTGGGCTCGTGCTCGCGCTCTTCACCGTGTACCGCCTGCAGGACCTCCTCAACCCGAACACGAACGTCACGGTCGTGACGCAGCGCGAGAACGGCGAGATGGTGATCATCGACAAGAAGGGGAAGCAGATCCAGGCGCGCAAGGTCACCGGCAAGCAACTCTCGGGGGAAGGGGAGCGTCTCGGCGTCGCCTACCGGCTCAAGGACGGGAAGCTGATCTACGTCCCGGAGGACTCGAAGGAGAAATAACGAGTGATGCGCACCGCCTGTCTGCTCCTCGTCGCCGCCACCGTCGTCCTCGCCCACGGGGACCATCCACCGAAGAAGGTCACGCTCCTCCTCGGGAATTCCTCGACGTCGATGGCGGCCCAGGCGATCGCGGCATTCAAGACCGCGGACCCGGGGATCGACCACCACGCGACGTTCCAGGTGATTTGCGAGGCAACCCTGGCGGACACGCCGGTCGAGGACCTCGCCTCCTCCGACATCCTCATCATCGACATCATGACGCACAACCTCGATCGCCAGCCCGAGCAGGCGAAGAGGACCGGCGCCGTGAAGGGGGTCATCGCGCGGGGGGGAACGGTGCTTGCGATCAACGAGAGCTCCACGCCCCGGGAGACCTACGAGGCGATGGGCGTGACGTTCGACGCCGTCGTCCGGGAGTACTGGCAGAAGCAGGGTTGGCGGAACCTCGAACACCTGCTCATGTACGTGGTCGGGAAGTACGCGGGGGACCCGGACCAGCGCCCGGACCCGCCCGAGGACAACCTGAAGTTCGGGTACTACACGCCCACGGAGGATGGCGGGAAGACCTTCGCCGACTTCGACGCGTACGCCGCGTTCCTGCGGGAGCGCGGAGAGATCACCGAGGGCGCCCCCTGGGTTGCGCTGCTCTCCTTCAGCTCCTTCTTCTACAACGGTGAGGCGGGGATCGAGGACCACCTCGTCGGCCGCCTCCGGAAGGAGGGGCTGAACGTCCTCTGCGGGTTCGGTTATCCCGAGGCGATCGCGGCGAAGAAGCTGCTCCTCGACGCGGAGGGCCGGCCGCGCGTCGATGTGGCGATCTCGTTCCTGTTCCGCTTCTCCGGTTTCGACGCGGCGCAGACGCTGGCCGAGATCGACGTCCCGGTGATCAACCTCATCTCGACCTACGGGCGCACCGAAGAGGAATGGCGCTCCTCGAAACAGGGGCTGTCGGTGTTCGAGGGGGTCTTCAATGTCGCCATCCCCGAGGTCGCGGGGCTCGTGCAGCCGACCGTCGTAGGCGTGGAGGAGCGGACGAAGGACCCCCGGACCGGCTTCCCGATCATCCACCGCCGGCCGATTGAGGAGCGCGCGGGGCGCGTGGTCGATCGCGTGAAGAAGTGGATCGCGCTCCGACGGACGCCGAATGCCCAGAAGCGGATCGCGGTCCTCTACTACAACTACCCGCCGGGCAAGTCGAACGTCGGCGCGAGCTACCTGAACGTCCCCCGCACCCTCTCGCAGCTCCTGGGCAAGCTGAAGGCCGAGGGGTACGACATCGGCGAGGGCCCCATTGACCCCGACGCGATCCTGTCCGCCCTCCAGGCGTCCGGGCGGAACGTCGGGAGCTGGGCCCCCGGGGAGCTCGACGCGCTCGTCGCCTCGGGAGGATGCACCCTCATCCCCGTGGAGGAATACGAGACCTGGTTCGCGAGGTTCCCGGACGAGTTCCGCGCGGCCGTTACGCGGGACTGGGGCCCTCCCGAGAAGAACACGCTCATGACGTGGAAGGACCCCGCGAGCGGGAAGACGTCCATCGTCCTCCCGACCCTGCGAAGAGGAAACGTCGTCCTCCTCGCGCAACCCGTCCGGGGCTGGGGGGACAACCTCGAGAAGCTCTACCACAGCACGACGCTCGCGCCGCACCATCAGTATGTCGCGGCGTACGCCTGGATTCGCCACGGGTTTCAGGCCAACGCGGTCGTGCACGTGGGGACGCACGGCACGCACGAGTGGCTTTCGGGCAAGGATGCGGGGCTCGGCCCCGAGGACGCTCCGGAGGCGCTCATCTTCGACCTCCCGAATGTGTATCCCTACAACGTGGACGTTGTGGGAGAGGGCCTCGTTGCCAAGCGGCGCGGCATGGCGATCATCGTGGACCACATGATCCCTCCCCTCAGGCCCAGCGGGCTCTACCACGAATACGCCGAGCTGCAGGAGCTCGTGAACGACCACGACGCGAACCTGGGGAAGAGCCCGGAGCTGGCGGAGGCCTTCAAGGAGGAGCTGCGCGCGAAGGTCGTCGCGATGGGCCTGCACAAGGACCTGGGGATGGCGATCGAGGCGCCGGGTTCGATGACGCACGAGCAGATCCACGAGGTGGAGGAGCATGTCCGCCGAATCAAGGAGGCGAACATGCCCTATGGCCTGCACACGTTCGGCGTGGCGCCACAGCCGGACCTCCGCGCCCTCACGATCGAGGTCATCCTGGCTGTGGATCGCGGTCTCGACCCCGAGAAGCGGAAGGCGTTCGCGGCGGACCTGGACCGGCGCATGGTCGAGGGGGCCTCGCAGGAGCTCGACAGCTTCGCGCGCGCCCTCGCGGGGCGGTTCGTCATGACGGGGACAGGCAACGACCCGGTGCGCAACCCGGACTCGCTCCCCACGGGCAGGAACTTCTTCGGCATCGATCCGACGAAGGTCCCGAAGAAGGCGGCCTGGTCGATCGGCGTGAAGCTCGCCGACCAGATGCTCGCGGAACACCGCGCGAAGCACGGCGCGTATCCCCGCAAGCTCTCCTTCGTGATCTGGGGGGGGGAGACGCTCCGGCACGAGGGGGTCCTCGAGTCGGAGATGTTCTACCTCCTCGGGACGCGCCCGGTGTGGGACGAGCGCGGGAAGGTCGTCGGCGTCGAGGTCATCCCGAGCGCCGAGTTGGGCCGCCCGAGGATCGACTGCGTCGTCTCCTGCGCGGCGGAGGGGATGTTCGCGCAGCTCACCGTGTTCCTCGACCAGGCCGTGCAAATGGTCAGGAAGCTCGACGAGAAGGACAACCTCGTCCGGGAGCACATCCTGGAGGCGGCGAGGCAGCTCGAGGCGCTCGGGCACCCCCCCGACAAGGCGCTCGCGCTGGCGGCCGTGCGGATCTTCGACGAGCCGCCGGGGGAGTTCAACCTCAACATCGCGAAGATCGCGCGGACGAGCGGGACGTGGGACGACCCGCAGGTGATGGCCGACGACTACCTCTCCAAGCTCTGCCACGGATACGGGAACGGCTTCTGGGGCGAGCGGATGGAGGACGCCTACCGCCTCGCGATCTCGGGTACGGAGATAGTCGTGCACAGCCGCTCCAGCCAGCTCTACGGCGCGCTCGACAACGACGACGTCTTCATGTACGTCGGCGGGCTCGCGCACGCGATCAAGTCGATCGACGGGAAGACGCCCGACGTCATGGAGTCGAACCTCTCCGACCCGTCGAGGCCCGAGGCCATCGGGATCGAGAAGCTCCTCGGCCGCGAGTTCCGCTCCCGGTACGCCAACCCGAAGTGGATCGAGGGTATGAAAAAGGAGGACTACGCCGGGGCGCGGACCATGGAGGACTTCTTCGAGAACCTCTGGGGCTGGGAGGCGGTGATGCCCGACGTCATCGACGACGCGAAGTGGGACGAGGCGTACGAGGTCTACGTGAAGGACAAGTACGCCCTCGGGATGCGCGAGTTCTTCGACAAAGCGAACCCCCACGCGCGACAGGCGATCGTCGCCCGCCTCCTCGAGACCGTCCGGAAGAAGGGCTGGAACCCGAAGGACCCAAAGGCGGTCGAGACCCTTGCGAAGGAATACGTCGAGAGTGTCGTCGAGGTCGGCGCGGCGTGCTGCGAACACACGTGCAACAACCCGTACCTCGACAAACTTGCGATTGCGACCCTATCGATGCCCGGCCTCATCGACCCCCAGGTGCTGGCGAAGTTTCAGAGGGTCATGGAGCAGGTGCGGAAAAAGGCCCTCGACGAGGCCACGCGGCAGATGGACCGCCTGAAGCGCGACGTGGCGCAGCGCAAGGCGGCGGAGAAGGCGAAGGCGCCTGGAAAGCCGCCGGTGAAGGGGTACGAGATGCAGGACATGTCGAAGGCTCCGCCCACCTCCTCGGGCGGCGCCTCGGGCGGAATCCAGTGGGTCGGGATTGGCCTCGCCGTTGGGATCGTGGGCCTCCTGTGCATCGGGTTCCGCCGCGGACACCGCGGGGCGTAGGAGATTGAGATCATGCGCGAATGGTTCCTCAAGGGCGGCCCGGTCATGTGGCCGCTCCTCGCGTGCTCGCTCGTGGGCCTGACGTTTGTCTTGGAGAGGTTTCTCTACTGGGTCCGCACCTCCTGGCGCCACGACGACCGCGGGATCGAGCAGGTCATCGAGACGCTCCGCGCGGGGCAGCACGCGGAGGCGCACGGGATCGCCGCGACCCTCCGCGACGAGGCCGCACAGGTCCTCGTCGCCGGCTTGGAGGCCCCGGACGGGGGGCAGCCCCGGGCGATGGAGACGGCCGGCCGCGAGGTCGTCTCCGAGATGAAGGGGTTCATGGGGGTCATCGACACCGTGATCACCGTCGCCCCGCTCCTCGGGATCCTGGGGACGGTCACCGGGATCATCAACGCATTCAATCTCCTCGGAGGGGGCCTCGCGGACAACACGGCGGGCGTGACGGCGGGCCTCGCCGAGGCGCTCATCACGACGGTCGCCGGCCTCGTGATCAGCATCCCCTGCATCTGCTTCTACAACTACTTCCTCGCGCGCGTGGACCGCGAAACGACGCGGATCGAGGCTGCGGCGACGAGGCTTGAGCTGCTCCTCCACGAGAAGGAGGCCCCGAGGGTGGAGATCGGAGGAGAGCGATGAAGCTCCAGCGTGAAGCGCCGCGCAAGGCGCGGATGGAGATCGTGCCGCTGATCGACGTGATGTTCCTCGTCCTCGCGTCGTTCGTGTACGCCTCCAGCGCGATGACCACCCACCGGGGGCTGAAGGTCGAGCTCCCGCAGGCGACGACGGCGCAGGTCGAGCGTAAGGACCACCTCATGATCACGGTCACGGCGACGGATCAGGTCTACCTCGACCAGGCGCCGATCGCGATCGAAGACCTCGCCCGGTCACTCCTCGAGGCGGCCATCGCGGACCCCGAGGTTCAGGTCCGAATCAACGGCGACGAGAAGGCCTCGCACGGGACGGTGGTCAGGATCCTCGACGCGGTCCGGCGCGCGGGCATCAAGCGCGTGGACATCGAATCCCGACCGGCTGCCGGGGGAGATGGCTCATGAACCTGGCCAGGTGGCGGGCGATCCACACCTATTCGAGCGCAATCGTCCTCCTGCAGCTCCTCCTATGGATCGTGAGCGGAATCGGGTTCAGCGTGGTCAGCGAGAAGGACCTCCGCGGGGAACTGGAGTCGCGGAACGCCCCGCGCGCGGCGATCCCGTTCGGCGAGATGGGCGACGTGCTCGACCGTCTGCCGTCGTGCCTTCGTGGGCGCGTCCCCGAGCCGATGCGCGTCCTGCAGGTGGAGACGCTCATGGCGCCACGCACCGGTGGGCCTGTCCACCGGGTGACGGTGGAGGGTCTCGGCACGCCGGTGGTGATCGACGCGCGCAGCGGCGAGGTCCTGGAGCCGCTCACGGCGGACGAAGCGCGCCGGATCGCGCGCGAGGACTTCACGGGGGATGGGACCGACACGAGCGTTGAGTGGATCACCGAGCCCCTCGGCAAGGGGTACGACTACTTCGGTCCGGTGCCCGTCTACCGCGTGAACTTCTCGAACTGGAAGCGCACGCGGCTCTACGTCTCTCCGCTCACGGGCGAAATCCTGGCACGGCGCAACGTGCACAAGACACTGTTCGACTTCTGGTGGACGGTCCACGTCTTCGGTTACGTCGACAAGAACATCCCCTGGAATGTGCCGATCATCGTTTTCGGCGCGTTGACGCTCGTGGCCTTCGTCTCGGGGCTTCCGCTCTTCCTCCCGTGGCTGCGCCGCTGGCGCCTGGGGCACGCCTCCCGCGCTGTCGCCCAGCCCATCGGGAACGGTGAGGGGGCGATCGGACTTGACCTGACCTCCATGAAGAGAGAGAGCAACCCATGAACACACGGTTCCTGACGCCTGGTCTCGTCATGGCGATCGCGCTGGTCGTCGGACCCGCCGCGGGAGAGGACGCCTGGCCGCGCACGTACAAGGATGCCAAGGGGCACACCGTGACGCTGCCGGGGAAGCCCGCACGCATCGCGTCCCTGACCCTGGGGACCGACGAGAACCTCCTCGACCTCGTCGCGCCCGAGCGGCTCGTGGCGATGACCTCGATCGCAAAGGAGCCGTACGTGTCGAACGTGGCGGGCCGAGTGCCGGAGGCGGCCTGCCTCGTGACGAAGGAACTGCAAGCAGTGAAGGACCTGCGCCCTGACCTCGTCCTCGTCGCGACGTACACGAAGGAGCTCACCGAGCCGCTCGTCGCGGCCGGTCTGCCGGTCTACCAGTTCTCGGAATTCCACGGGCTGGAGACCCTCCTGCGGAACCTCGAAATCCTGGGACAGCTCACGGGCGAGGAAGCGAAGGCCGACGCCCTCCTGCAGGAGTGCAGGGCGCGCCTCGCGCGTGCAGCGGAGAAGGCGAAGTCCCGGGCGGGGGCGGAGAAGCCGGTTCGCGCGATCTACTACTCCGAGGGCCGCCTCGCCGGCGCGGGCACGACGCCCTCCGATGTCCTTTGCGCAGCGGGCGCCGTCGATGCGTGCGCCGACTTCGGGATCTCCGGCACGGTAGAGGCCACGTCGCGCCTGATCGCGAACCTCCATCCCGACGTCATCTTCATCGGGGAGGACACGGCCGAGGCCGAGGCCGCGACGCGCGCGCTGTTCGCCTCGACGCCGTACCAGGAAATCCCCGCCGCGAAGGACGGCCGGGTTCTCGCGATCCCCGGAAAGCACATCACGACCGTGTCCTACCACATCGTGGAGGCCGTTGAGGATGTGCAGCGGCTGCTCGGATGGTGAGGGGCTGCCGATGAGGCGAGCTGGCGGGCGTTCGATCGACCTGGGCCTGGCGCTCTGCGCGGCGGCGGGAGGGCACCTCGTCCTCTTCCTCTCGCCGCTTCTCGACTCGGACGTCTCGTACGGCGTCACCCCGGCGCCATCGAGTCTGCAGGTCGAGCTCGTGGCGAACACGCTCCAGGCGGAAGCCGTCGGAGAGGTCGTGGAGGCGACGACGCCGATCGAGACGCAGAGGATCGAGGAACCCGTGCCGGATCCGAAGCCCTTGGATCTCCCCGAGCCGCCGGACCCGCAGCCCGAGCACCTCGTCGAGGACGGGACGGTCGCCCCGCACAGCACGTCCGCCGCGAAGATCCTCCCCGTACTTTCGAGTGAGCCCGAGGAGAAGCCGTCCGAGGTGGTCCCGAGCAGTCCCGCTCCCGCGCCGCAGACCGCGAAGGGGAACAGCGACACGGACATGTCCGCGAGCGACGCGGGGGCGGAGGCGGCGCCGCTATACATGGAAAACTCGCCCCCGCGCTATCCCGAGGCTGCCCGCCGGCGCGGAATCGAGGGCGTGGTGCGCCTCTCGGTGGTCGTGCGCGCGGACGGCACGGCGGGCAGAGTTACGCTCTCGCAGACCTCCGGTTCCACCCTCCTCGATGACGCGGCGCTGGATGCGGTGCGAGAATGGCGCTTTCGCCCCGCGGTACGCCAGGGGGCCTCGGTCGACTCGACCGTCGTAGTCCCCGTCCGCTTCCGCATCGAGCGGCGGTGAGCCTCCTCGGTCCGGGAACCGGTCGGGGTCGGGCCTCAGAATGTCCCTCAGACCCAGACATCGTCAGCGAGAGGCCAGGGGACCCGCAGGCCGAGCGCTTGACGAGCTTGATCCTCGAGTTCACGTTTCCAAGGCGCCTTGTCGGGATCAGATCGTCGCACCAGGCGACGTGAGCACGCTCTTCTCCATGCTACGCCTCCTCCGTCGCCGCCCCAGCGCCTCCCGCAGGAACAGCCCGGTGTGTACCCGAAGGATCGCGCCACCTCCCGCGATGGACGGTCCTCGAGAAAGCAAGCGCGGAGCGGCCCCGTGTCAGGCGATCGAGGCGCCGTGGAAATCCAGGCTAGTCGAACCGGAAGGTCGATCGGTTCTTCTTCCACCAGTCCTTCCACGCCTTCCGGTCCAGGAGGAAGTCCTGGCCGGTGAGCTTCATGAGCGACTGGACGATGTCGGCCCGGTACTTGGAAGCGGCGTCGTCCTGCGTCAGGTTCAAGGTGTCGATCAACGCGTCCACAGCCGAGGCGTGGCGGATGTTGCCGAGGGCCTGAATCTTCGCGCGAGCGGCGGCCTCCGCGTACTCCCCGATCCGCTGGTTCCACCAGTCCTTGGACAGGGTGTCCACGGCACGCGAATCCCCGATCCCGCCGAGCGCGACGATCAGGGCGAGGTAGACGCGGATGTTCTTCTCGTTCGCCTGCATGGCCGAGATCATCGTGGGAACCACGTTGTTCCGTTTCATCCTGCCCAGAAGCAGGGCCGCCGCCTCACGGACCGCGAGTGAATTGTCCGTGAGCCCGCACTTCGCGATGGATGCCGAGGCCAGATCGTGATCGACCTGGCCCATCTTCTTCATCTCGTCGGTCTTCTCGGAGTCGCTCCAGCCCTTCCAGCCCTTTTCGAACGCGCTCACCTGGGGTTTGATCACGTCGGGATCGAGCGCAGCGACCTGAGCGGGCCGGTCGTTCACCGCCTCGTACTGCAGGCCGAACTCCGTGGAGTTCCTCTCGGTGTCGTACGCCACGATCGTGGGCAGGGAGAATCCGCTCACGTCTCGGAACGCCTCGTATCGGGCACGGATGTAGAGAGCGCCGTTGCGCCGGATCTCCCTGACCTCCGCCTGCAGGCCGTTCTTTCGTGCGGCGAAGGTGTACAGGATCTCTACGGACGCCTTCGGGAAGACCAGCTTCGTCAGTCGACCCGACCCCGGGTCGAACACGGCCTGGAACTCGCCGGTGCTCTCGAGGGTCCCCCGTACGATCGTCGCCTCGTCCTGGGTCTCCAGCAAGAGGTCCTTCCCCTGGGCGAGCTTCTCGAAATACAGGGCCCCGGTCGCATCCCTCCAGAGGCCCCCGACCGTGTCCTGCAACGGCTTGCGGAGGCTCTCGAGCGTCTCCTCGAAGAAGGAGAAGATCTCCTCCTCGGGACCCTTCCAGGAGTACTCGAATCCCACCTTGTCCTTGATGCGCTCGACGCTCTCGTCCTGCGAATGTCGAAGCTTGATCACGGCCTTGAAGGAGTCCAACCCCTTCGACGTGTGATCGAGGCACTTCTGGCGCGCCTCGGCGAGGAATGCCGCGGCATCCGCCTGCTCTGCGCGAACACGGAGAGGAAGAGCCAGGGCAATCGCGGCGAGAAGCAGGATGCGATTCACGTCTACCTCCCTTGTCTCCGTGGAATCACCGGATCGCGGGGGACACCGGCAGCGCGGGTCAGGCGCCAGGTCCCTTCGGATGGGCGACGATCGGAGGAATATCCTACCCGTCGCCGCGGTCGGCCACAAGACTCCCTCCAGGCCGCGGCGGCATTCGCGACCCTCTCGAGCCGGCGTCCCCTCGATGCGGGAGAAGAGCCCCAGGCTTGCGGTCGTGACGCCGTCGGGCTCGGCTTCGAGGTCTACCTTCGCGGCAGAGCGCGATAGGTCCGCTTCTTCAGCATGGAGTTCGTCGAGGGACGGAGCTGTCACGCCCTGATCACCCAGAGGGGGCGCCTGGACGAGCATACGGCGCTGCTGATGCCGCAGGTCCGTCTCTCCGAGCCGGGACGAAGGTCTGGCGCCTCCGCGCGAGCACTCCGTCGTCATCGGGCGTGGACACGGTCCGCGCGCAGACCCTACTGCGGCCGATCGTCGGGGACGTACACGACCTCGCCCGTAGAGAGGCGATACGCCGTCCCGAGGCGCTCGCCTTCCCCGCCGATGGACTGCTCTGTCGCGCGGAATCGCTCCAGCTTCACGCGGTCCTTCCGAAGCCTCTCCAAGACCGGGCGCCCGGGGGCCGAGGCCGCCGACGAGGCGAGGAGCGTCACCATGAAGGCCAGCGCAAACACGATCGAGCAGTCGAAGAAGTTCACGAGCAGGCTGAGCGGGTCCTCCTCCAGATTCATCTCCATCCACCGCCGACGCCGTCTCTGGCGTGGGCCAGGCGACATGAGCACGCGCTTCTCCATGCTACGCCTCCTCCGTCGCCGCGGCGATGGCCGAACGATAGTGGTGATCCATCTCCATCAGGTCCCGCGCGTACCACCTCCGCCTCGTCGAAGACACCCAGTAGCACGGTCCGGCGATGGCGAGCCCCACCACCGTCGTCGTGAATGCGACGATCAGGTTCGAGGCGAGCTTCCCGACGTCCCCCGCCGACATCCCCGAGAGTGCCGGCCCGAGCGGGATCAACGTCCCCGCGAGCCCGAGCATCGGTCCGATCTTGCTCAAGAGAGCCGTCGCCTCCACATGCCTTGTCAACTCGGCCTCGGTGTCGTCGAGGCGCTTCTCGATCGCGAGCGGGTCCGTCTTCCGCTCGGCGACGAACGAGGCGAAGTCAGCCAGGCGCGCGGGGCGCCGCCTCCGCCCCAGCGCCTCCCGCAGGAACTCGCCCAGGTGCACCAGCGTCCGCGCGAACAGGAGGACCAGGAGCACCAGGCACGGAGCCAGGAGCGCGTTCGACACGTGGAACAGGATGTCCTTCAGCGTCTGCATGTCGTCCTTCTCACGAAACCATAGACCAAGAGAAGCAAGGCCACCGCGCCGATCCCGCGCGGCAGGGTCAACCACCGAGGCGATTCGCACGGGGGCTCTACTGGTTCCAGCCTCTTCCCCTCGACCCGAGGCGGGCTCGGGGCGGGCGCGGGCCTCTCGGTGCGGACCACAGACTCCTCGAATCGCCGCCCCAGGGCCCCAAACTCCGCGGCGGCGAGGCGCTCCACGACGAACCGCCCGAACTTCGCGTTCCCCCCAGCGATCACACCCGCGGAGTAGCCGAACCGCTCCACGGACCGGGCGTACTCCGCAACCAGGTCGACGACGACCTTCGCCTCGGGCTTCCAGAACCCCTTCCGCACAGCCTCGATCGATGTCGCCAGGACCTCCTGGAGGGCGTGCGGATTCACCTCCTCGAACCACCGTCGCAGCCCGAGTCCGTGCGAGTCCTTCACGTACACGGAGTAGAGCTCGTCCCACACCGACGGATCGACCGAGCCCTCGCGCATCGCCTGCCAGCCGAAGGTGTTCTTCGCGTAGTCCGTCACCTGCGCCGCCCCGAGGTAGCCGTGCTTCTTGAGCCCCTCGATCCACTTGTCGTTGAAGAGGGTCGTTCGGTATTCGGTGCGCAGGACCTCCTCGACGTCGCGCAGGCGGGCGGCGTTCGGGTCGCGCAGGTCGGCGAAGAAGAGGTCCGGTCGCTTCCCCGTGAAGCACTCGACGGCGAGCGAGAGTCCCCCCGCCCCCTCGACGGCATGGCGGTTCGAGAGCGGCGTCGTGAGGCAGGTGCCCCAGTGCGACACGACCGCCTCGGTCCCCGCGAGCGCCGACTCGAACAGCCCCTCGATCGGGGCGCCCCACGTCTCGCCGACGTAGACCGAGCCCATGTTCGAGCGGTACACGGAGGCCAGCTCGTCGCGTTTCTCCCAGGCCCCGCCCCGTGGCGTCAGGTAGCGCAGGAGGAGCCCGGACTCGCCCGGCGCCGCCCCGAACAGCCGCGCCCCCGCGAGCGTGGCGGCCCGTTCGGATGCGAATCCCTTCGACCGGAGCGCCTTCTCCAGCTCGGCGGAGCCCTCGCGCAGCCAGTTCTCCCCGTCGGCCGCGCGCGCCAGGGAGAGCGCGCGATCGAGCAGCTTCACGCGCGTGGGGAAGTTCCTCAGATAGATGGAGCCCACGGCAACGAAGACATCGAGGCGCGGCCATCCCAGCTCCGCCGCGGGGATGGTCTCCACGTCCACCACGAGCCCCGCCTCGTTCCAGAGGGGGCGCATGCCGATGGCGTAGAGGACCTCCGCCTCCATCGTCCCCATGTCGCGAAAGGTCTCCATCCCGTTCAGGTTGAAGGCCAGCTTCCGCGGCGGCTTCCCGTTCTCTGCGCGTCCGCGCTCGATGAGGCGGTCCACCAGGAACCGCGCGACGTTCCAGGCCTCCCGCGTCGGGATCTCGTCGGGATTCACGCCGTAGAGGTTCCTCCCCGTCGGGATCGAGGCCGGGTTCCGCTCCGGCGTCGGGCCGGGCCCGGGCGGGACGAAGCGCCCCTCGAGGGCGTCGATGAGGCGATCGATCTCGTCTCCCGTCCGGGCGAATCGGGAGGCGAGGTCCTTCGCATACGCGACGTCGCCGGCCAGCTCCTCGGAGACGTCGGGCTGCTTGCCTTCGAGGAGGATGGACGCCAGGAGCTTCTCGCCTTCCTGTCTCAGGAGGACCTTGTCCGCGTCGGGCCCGAGGGAGAGCAGGGCCCGCATGTGGTCGAGGAATGGCCGCTGGCGCGCAAGGATGCCGGTCACCCACGAGACGAGCTCGGCGCCGCGAGGCGGTTCGCCGAGGACGTGGAGTCCGACGGAGATGTCCTCCGAGGCCAGCTCGCACATGCGTTGCCCCACGGCACGAATCTCGGCGTCCGTGAAGACCCGCCCCTGGGCGATCGCAAGGTCCCGATCGAGGCCGAGCGCGCGCACGCGTTCCGTGATCGTCCTGCGGTACTCCTCGCGGACCAGGCCGTCCTCGAGCGCAGCGAACTTGTGGACATCGGCGCGGAGCCGGGCCGCCTGCGCCCCCTCGCCCGCGTCGACGAGCGGCGGAACCAGGTGATCGACGAGCACCGCGTAGGCGCGGCGCTTCGCGATCATCGCCTCGCCGAGGTTGTCCATCACCCAGAGGTTGATGTTCGGCAGCGGGCCGATCACGAGGTCGGGGAAGTCGCCCGCGGCGGGGCCCGTCTCCTTTCCAGGGAGGTGGATCTCGCTCCCGTGCGTCCCGAAGTGGACGAGGGCGTCGGCCTTCCACCCCTCCTGGAGCCAGAAGTAGAAAGCGAGGTACTGGTGCGTCGGCGGATGGTCGCGGTCGTGGAGGAGCGACTCGTCCATGATTTCGGCGCGGTCCGGCTGCGGCGCGAGGAGGACGCCGCCGAGGTCGATCACGGGGAGGACGATGTATCGCTCCCCTCCTCGTTCCACGGTCATGATCTTCCCCGGCGGGGGACCATGCGCCGCGATGACCCGCTCGCGGTTCGCAGGGGAGAGCTTCTCCTCGAACCAGCGGACGTAGGTCGCGAGGGGGACGAGGACGGGGGAGCCCTTTTCGACCAGTTCCGCGAGGTCGCCCGGCGCCCAGGTCGGGCAGTTGTGGCCCGTGCGGCGCATCCACTCGAGGACCTCGGAGCCGTCCTTCGGGACGCCGTCCACGCGGAACCCCCGCTCCTTAATCCTGCGGAGGACGGCTGCCAGGCTCGCGTGGCTCTCGAGGTACGTCCCGCTGATCGAGGCGGACCGCCCGAGGTCCGCCTTTCCCGGAAAGCGCTGGTAGTAGATGATCGCGACGCGCTTCTCCGCGTTCGACTTCTTCCGCAGGGCGACCCATCGCATCGCGCGGTCCGCGAAGTGCTCCAGCCGTTCGGGGATCGGCTGGTGGAGGGCATACCCCTTGCCTGTGTCCTGCTTCCCGCCGATGATGCACGGCTCGATGACCCCGTGCACTTCCCTCACGGCGACCTGCGTGAAGACCTCCCGCATTCCCTGCGGGTCGCGTTCCCACTCGTCGATCGTCGCCTGCAGCATGTCGACCGGGCCGAGGTACGGGACGTCCAGTTGCTCCAGGAAGGTCTTCTGTCCGGGCGTCGGGAGTCCTCCCTCGGGGCCGGAGTGTCTTTGCAGGATGAGCAGGTCGGGATGGATGGCCTCGAGCAGCCGCTTCTGGCCCTCGTCGTCGCCGAAGAGGGAGACGACGTTCGCGCCGCGGTGTTCGAGGGCCCGCACGAGGGCGTCGATGACGGCCGCGTCGCCGAGGGTGACATAGTCGGGCTGGATGAGGTGGGCGATGACCGGCGACCCGTCGCGGAAGCGGCCCGTCGAGCGCGCCCAGGCGAGGTAGGAGGGGAGGTCCTCGAAGAACGCCTCCGCATCGGGGTGGTACACGCCGGAGACGGGGAACGGGACCGGCTCGGGTTCCTCGCCCGCTTCCCCGAGGTAGCGCACCGCGAGGTAGCGCA
>Ga0209514_10005401_pt1 | contig 16387 bp, 18 predicted proteins | sample Subgrocontami58m_FD_187452 | JGI IMG/M metagenome (GOLD analysis project Ga0209514, IMG submission 187452) | Subsurface groundwater microbial communities from S. Glens Falls, New York, USA - GMW37 contaminated, 5.8 m (SPAdes) (version 3) | ecosystem: Environmental > Aquatic > Deep subsurface >...
AGCGTGCGCGGTAGATCAGGCGCCGGTGCCGGGGCGAGTCGGTGAAGGGCGTGCGCGTGTGCAGGATGTTGTTGCTGATGAGCCCCATGCCCGGCTCGAGCCGGCCGCGGAACACCCAGGGGGAGGCCGCGCCGAGGATGTCCTCCAGCGCCGCGCGCGCGGCTCGGGTGGCGGCATCGTTTTTCCACTCGACGCTCACCGCGCGCGCGGTGTAGCGCATGTGCAGGATGCCGCCGGCGTCGACCGAAAACACCGGGCCTGCCTGCGCCGGGCGCTCGATGCGGCCACCCTCGATGCGCGCCGGGATGGTCATGGCGTCCTCCGCCATCAGCGCGCGTACGTGCTGTTGGCTGCGGTCGCGCAGTTGGATGTAGGCGATTTCGTGGTCGAGCAAATCGTTCTCGCCGCCGGTCTCGGCGCGTTCGACGCAGTGCAGCAGCACGGCGCGCACCGTGCGCTCGCCGTAGTAGCCGTCGGTATGCCAGTTGATGCCGCGGTTGGTGTACGGGATAAATTCACCGCGCATGCCGCGCTCGGCGACCGCGAGCGATGAAATGCCGTCGTCGTCGGCGAGGTAGTTGGGATCGAGGTCGCGCAGGCCGAGTTGCAGACTGAGCCGGCGCGGGATCTCCTTGTCCGGGTCACCCCGCGCAGGGCTGGCGTAGATCGCCATGTTGGCGCGCTCGCAGCGATCGAGCAGCGCCTGCCGTTCGCCCGCGCTGAGCGAGCGCGGATCGCGCACTTCGACCGTGAGTTCGGCCAGCGACTTAGGGAAACGCGCGAGCTTCTCCGTGCGCCAGGCCTGATATGCAGCGTCGTGGGCAAGATCGAAGGCGGCGCCCGTTTGCGCCTCCATGCACCGGTTCATTCGCCGACGTTGCCTTCACGCCGGGGGCGGCGCTCCTCGCCCGCCGGCGCGAACAGGCCTGCGAGCGTGCGCTCCAGCGCCTTCACCGCTTCGGGCGCTTCGATCTCCATGATCTGATCGATCACCCAGGCATGGTCCTTCTCCGGGACGATCTCGAGCAGCCGGCTGCCGAAAAAACGGCGGAAGCCGAAGTCGGGCCCTTCTTTTTCGTCGTAGGCGAAATGGGCGTAATCGGCGCCGCGCAGGTTGGCGAGTGCTATGAAATGGCGGCGGCAGCGCCCGGGCTCGGGCGCGGCGATCAGCATGTCGCGGTTGTCCTCGACCACCTCGGCCAGCTTCAATGCGAGCGCGGTCGTGAACGCGGCGCGCTTGTCGGCGTCGAGCGCGCGATAAGCGATGCGGTCGGCCGCGTGCAGCATGAACGCGAGGTACTCGCACACGAAATCGAAGTACTGCGTGCCGATGTCGATGTCGAACTGCGCCGCGCGCATGCGGCGGATGGCCTCCTGCGACAGCTTCCAGCCGAGCATTGCGATGACGCTCGCCAGTTCGGTTGCGGTTCGTTCGCGCCCCCCTCGATGGAAGTGGCTGCGGATGCGGATGGCCAAGGGGAGTGCCGTCCTATCGGGCTAGTACCCGCCTTTTCCAAACGGCTTGGGCAAACCGGCGACGCGCGCGCCCTGCTTGGCCGGCCCGAGGGGAAACAGGTCGTAGAGCGCCTTGCTGTCGCACCCCGGCATGAGACCGGCGACGTCTTTCAGCATGGTGCGGAAGTTCGGCGTCTGGCCGTGCTCCTTGTACTGGTCGCGCAGGTATTGCACCACCTTCCAGTGATCGTCGTTCAGCTCGATGCCTTCGGCCTGCGCGATCACGCGCACCGCTTCCTCGCTGTACTCGGGCGCGAGCAGATAGCCTTCCACATCGGTCTCCAGTTCGGCGCCATTGACGATATAACCCATGTTGAAATCCTCTATGTCTTGCGAATGAAAAACTCGTAGTTCCCCGGCGCCACTTCCAGCTTGGCGACGAGTTCGAGTCCGGTCGCCCTTACCCACGAATTGACGTCGTCGGGCGAGCCCGGGCAGTTGCTCACCAGCAGCAGGACTTCGCCCGCCTTCATGCCGTCGAGCAGCTTCTTCGCCTCGATGATCGGACCGGGACAACTGACACCGCGGATGTCCAGTGTCACATTCGCCAGCGGCCGTACCGAGGCGCTCGCGCCGCGCCGGATTGTGTAGGCCACCCTGAGGCCGCCGAGCTTGTCGGTGGCGATCACCTCGTTGCCGGTATGTCGGCTCCAGGCGAACAGGTCGTCGGGCGTGCCCGGACAGTCCGAAATCAGTTGCATCACCTGCCCCGGCTGCAGGTCGTCGATCACATGCTTGGCGCCAAGCAGCGGCGCCGGGCAATTCAGCCCGCACAGATCCAGCGTGACCAGGGGTTTATTGGAATTCTTTTCCTTGCTCATGGCATTTCCTCTCGCTTGTGCGAACATTCCGGCGTTAAACCGCGCGCCCATCACGAACCCACTGCGCCAGCCGATTTGTGCGGGATAAAAATTCCGCAGCCGAGCTTGCGCCCCGCTCCCAGGCCGGCCGCCTGCATCCTGAGCGAATGCTCGGGCGAGATGTCGTGCAGCATCAGGCTGAAGCCGACGATCTCCGCGTCCTCGGTTTGCGCATGGCGCATCCTGCCGCAAATCACTTTGCATCCGATCCCGGCGCGCTCAAGCTCGGCGCTGACGTCGCGCTGGAACCCGGCCTCATCGGGGGTTCCCGTGGCGACGAACTGGGAATACAAGGTACCGTGGGCAAACAACTGCCGCAAGCGCGCGCCGCCGACCTCGACGCCGTTGCCGAGAGCTAGGCGTGCGCCCGACAGCGTGAACGACTGCTCCGCACGCTCCCGCGGCAGCCGCAGCATGAGCCGGGCGCGGGCGCCGAGGTGGATTTCGCCCGCGAGCGCGCGCGCGCCGCGGATCGGATGCACCCCGGCATCGGCCTCGGCCGCCAGCCAGTCGAGCCGCTCGGCGAGCAACTGGAGCAGCCGCCAGCCGTGATCCGCGGGAATGGTACCACCGCGCAGCGTAAACGCCACGTCGACCATATCCATCGCTTTAGAGTTCATTTCGATATGAGGGGATATCCCCCAAGGGGACTTTCCCCTCGGGGGGGATCGAGACCTTCGGGGCGCATCCTCTCATGCTCCTTTAAATCAGAGGCCATTTCGGTAATTCTGAAATGGCCTGTTAGCTTTTTTCCTGCGTCTGCGACCAGGCGAGCAGCCCGCGGCCCCAGCGCTCGGCCGTTCCCGGATCGATCTCGAAAATGGTGAAGCGGGCGCCACGCTCGCGGATACGCAGCCGCAACAGCGGCATCCCGCCGGATTCGTAATCGACCTGCACCAGCTCGACCTCCTGGCCCCCGAACGGGCAGGTGAACTTGTCCAGACTCCGAATGGTGTCCATGCCGCGCGCTCCGCTCGTTACCGGCAGCTACTATGGCACCCGGCGCGGGACGCGCAAATCACCGCCTTGGAGGAGTGGCGACTACTCCCTTCGGGTAGGTGCGGCGTCACCCGTCTGGGCGGGCCCGCCCCCCTGCCCGAGTAATGGCCGACGCTGGCGGCGCACCGTAACATCGCAAGCAAAATAAGATGCTCTCACCCAGAACGGAGGAAGACAGATGGCGAAAAAATCGCATGACACGCCGAACCTGGACGCGCTCGAATCCGGTCCTTGGCCGAGTTTCGTCACGGGCCTCAAGCGTCTGGCTAAGGACAAGGATGCCGCGGTCGACCTCCTCGGCCACCTGGAGCATTCCTACGCGACGAGAAAAGGTTACTGGAAAGGCGGCACGGTCGGCGTCTACGGTTACGGCGGCGGCATCATCCCACGCTTCACCGAGATCAAGGACGAGAACGGGAAACCGGTGTATCCGGACGCAGCCGAATTCCATACCCTGCGTGTCATGCCGCCCGCGGGAATGCATTACAGCACCGAGATCCTGCGCAAGCTCGCGGACATCTGGGAAAAGCACGGCTCCGGCCTGATCGCTTTCCACGGCCAATCGGGCGACATCATGTTCCAGGGCGCGACCACCGAGAACGTGCAGAAGGCCTTCGACGAGATCAACGAGGCTGGTTTCGATCTGGGCGGGGCCGGGCCCGCATTGCGCACCGCCATGTCCTGCGTCGGCGCGGCGCGCTGCGAACAGTCCTGCTACGACGAGGGCAAGGCGCACCGCATGGTGATCAACAGCTTCCTCGACGACATCCACCGTCCGGCGCTGCCGTACAAGTTCAAGTTCAAGTTCTCGGGCTGCCCGAACGACTGCATGAACTCGATCCAGCGCGCGGACCTGGCGGTCATCGGCACCTGGCGCGACAACATACGCACCGACGAGCCCCTGGCGAAGAAGTGGTACGCCAAGCACGGCATGAACGAACTGGTGAACGATGTCATTGCGCGCTGTCCGACCAAGGCGATCCAACTGAAGGAAATCAAGGATCTGCGCAAGGGCAAGGCCATCTCCGCGGTCGCACTGAACGACACGCACGCGCTCGAGATCGACAACAGCGACTGCGTGCGCTGCATGCACTGCATCAATGTGATGACCGGCGCCCTGGCCCCGGGCAAGGACAAAGGCGCCACCATTCTCTGCGGCGGCAAGCGCACGCTGAAAATCGGCGATCAGATGGGCACCGTGGTGGTGCCGTTCCAGCGGCTCCAGAGCGAGGAAGACTACGAGCAGATCGTCGAGCTGGGGCAAAAGATCATCGACTTCTTCGCCGAGAACGCGCTCGAGCACGAGCGCACCGGCGAGATGATCGAGCGCATCGGCCTGGTCAACTTCCTCGAAGGCATCGGCCTCGACGTGGACCCGAACATGGTGTCGGCGCCGCGCACCAACCCCTACATCCGCACCGACGGCTGGGACGAGGAAGTGGCCAAGATCAAGGCCAAGAAGGCAGCCGCCTGAAGTCGGCCCCCTACAGCACGCCTGGAGACAAGCAATGGCTCAACCACAGCAGCAGATGCGCAAGGCCAAGGAAACCGGGGTCCCGGACGCGAAGCAGTACATGCACCCGACCCTGCTCGCGAATCACGGCAACTGGAAATACCATGACCGGCCGCGCCCCGGCGTGCTGCATCACGTGTCGCACTCGGGCGCGGAGGTGTGGACGGTGCGCGCCGGCACCCAGCGCCAGATGGACGTGCACACCATCAGGAAGCTGTGCGACATCGGCGACCGGTACGCGGACGGCCACGTGCGTTTTACCATCCGCTCCAACATCGAATACATGGTTGCGGACGAGAAAAAAGTCGCGCCACTGATCGAAGCACTGGAGACGAGTGGCTTTCCGGTGGGCGGCACCGGCAACTCGGTGTCGATGATCGCCCACACCCAGGGCTGGCTGCACTGCGACATCCCCGGCACCGACGCCTCGGGCGTGGTGAAGGCACTGATGGACGAGTTGCACTACGAGTTCAGGCACGAGGAAATGCCTAACCGGGTGCACATGTCCACTTCCTGCTGCGAGATCAATTGCGGCGGGCAGGCCGACATCGCCATCATCGTGCAGTACACCAAACCGCCCAAGATCAACCATGATCTCGTCGCCAACGTGTGCGAACGGCCGGCGGTGGTGGCGCGCTGCCCGGTGGCGGCCATCAGGCCGGCGCTGGTGAACGGCAAGCCCTCGCTCGAAATCGACGAGAAGAAATGCATGTGCTGCGGCGCCTGCTACCCGCCGTGCCCGCCGATGCAGATCAACGATCCGGAGCACACCAAACTCGCGATCTGGGTGGGCGGCAAAAACTCGAATGCCCGCGGCAAGCCGACTTTCATGAAGATGGTCGCTTCGGGACTGCCCAACAACCCGCCGCGCTGGATCGAGGTGGCCGAAGTGGTGAAGAAAATACTGCACGTCTACAAGGAGGACGCGCGGCCGTGGGAGCGTCTGTCCGACTGGGTCGAGCGCATCGGCTGGCCGCGCTTTTTCGAAAAAACCGGACTGACCTTCACCAAGTACCTGATCGACGACTGGCGCGGCAGCCGCGCCAATCTCAACGCGTCGACGCACATCCGGTTCTAGGACAAACACGAACAAGGGGGCGATGCCCCCTTATACATCCCCCACATCAGAACTTCAGAAGCCAAATATGAATTTCGGCATCCTGGTCAACGAAGGCCCGTACACGCACCAGGCTTCCGACAGCGCCTACCAGTTTTGCCGGGCGGCGCTGGCGGCCGGGCATCAGATCCAGCGCGTGTTTTTCTATCACGACGGCGTGAACAACGCGAGCCGGCTCACCGAGCCACCGCAGGACGATCGCAACATCGTCAACCGTTGGTCGAAGTTCGCGGCGGAACACAAGGTCGATCTGGTGGTATGCGTGGCGGCGGCGCTGCGGCGCGGCATCAAGGACGAGAACCTGGCGGCGGGCTTTCGCATTTCCGGCCTGGGCCAACTGATCGAATCCAGCATCCAGGCCGACCGCATGGTGACCTTCGGTGACTGATAGCCCCGGGAGGCGAAGCGCAATGAGCGAGGGAACGGTAAAAAAAATTATGTACGTGAACCGCAAGGCGCCGTACGGAACGATCTACGCGCTGGAGTCGCTCGAGGTGGTGCTGATCGCGGCCGCCTTCGACCAGGACGTGAGCCTGGTGTTCATGGACGACGGCGTGTACCAACTGAAGAAAGGTCATCAGACCAAGGGCATCGAGATGAAGAATTTCCAGCCCACCTACCGCGCGCTCGACGACTACGACGTGAACAAGCTGTACGTGGAAAAGGAGGCGCTCGAGGCGCGCGGCCTGTCGGAAGAGGACATGTGCGTGCCGGTGGAAGTGCTCACCGCGGCCGATATCGGCAAGCTGATGGAACAGCAGGATGTGCTGCTGAGTTTTTGAACGCTCGTTGCGCAAGGATCAAAGGCCAGCCATGCTGCATATCGTCAACAAATCGCCACTGGAACGCTGCGCCCTCGATAGCTGTCTTGCAGTCGCGCAGCCGGGCGCCGCGGTGCTGCTGATCGAGGACGGTGTGTATGCCGCGACCCGCGGCAACGCGGCAGAGGCCAAGCTGTGCGCGGCGCTGGCAAAGCTCGAAATCTACGTCCTCGCCCCCGATCTGGAGGCGCGCGGCATGGGGCAATCGCTCGCCGAAGGCGTGAAACCGGTCGATTACGCCGGGTTCGTCGAACTGGTGGCGCAGCACAAGAACTGCCAATCCTGGCTTTAGTTAGTTATGGTCTGGGAGGCTGTAACGGAAAATCTGTTGCGGCCCCGGATTTTGGGGGAGCACGAGGGGAGTCAATCCCTCGTAGGGTTACGCACATTAAGGAGTGCATATGGCTATCGAAGTAAATGGTAAAACGTACGAAACCGACGAAGAAGGCTATCTGGTCAACCTCGCCGAATGGGACGAAGACATCGCCAAGGTCATCGCCGAGGAGGAGAAAATCGATATGACGCCCAGCCACTGGGAAGTCGTCAATTTTCTGCGCGAGTATTACAACGAGTTTCAGATCGCCCCGGCAGTGCGCGTGCTCACCAAGTCGATCGGCAAGAAGCTCGGACCGGAAAAAGGCAACAGCCAGTATCTGTACGAGCTGTTTCCCTACGGCCCGGCGAAGCAGGCGTGCAAGATTGCCGGCCTGCCCAAGCCGACGGGGTGCATCTGAAGCTGCGCCGCCGGGGACGCCAGGGAGAACCGGGTTGCTGTTCCTATACCCAAAATCGTTTGACGCGCTTGCCGCGGTGAGATGAGCGTTTGATGAACGCGGCGACAGTGATCTTTGCGCTGCTGTTCTACGCCGCCACGCTGCTCGGGGTGAGCGGGCTTGCATGGCGCATCCGCGACTACGCCCGGACGCCGGCGCCGCTCAAGATCCCGACCACGCCCGCGCCGACGACCACGGGCGGCGTGGTGCTGCGCATACTGCGCGAGGTGACGCTGTTCGAGAGCCTGTTCAAGGCCAATCTCTGGATCTGGCTGTTCGGCTGGATGTTCCATGTTGCGCTCGCGCTGGTGCTGGCGCGGCATCTGCGCTATTTCACCGAACCGGTGTGGTTCTGGGTGGTCTGGATCCAGCCCTTCGGCCTGTACGGCGGGCTGGCCATGGTCGGCGGGCTTGCCGCCCTGTGGGCGCGGCGCTTCCTGGTGGAGCGCATCCGCTACATTTCCACGCCCTCCGATCACCTGATGCTGGCGCTGCTCCTCGGCATTGGCGTCTCGGGCTTGTCGATGAAGTTTATGAGCCACACCGACATCGTCGCAGTGAAGACTTTCGTCCTCGGCCTGATGTTGTTCGACTGGCAGCCGTTGCCGACGCACGCCGGGCTGTTCGTGCACCTTACTCTGGTCGCGCTCTTGATCGCGATCTTTCCGTATTCCAAGCTGTTGCACGCGCCAGGCTTGTTCTTCAGCCCGGGCCGCAACCAGGCCGACAATCCGCGCGAGCAGCGCCACCTCGCCGCCTGGGCGACCAAACTGGAAAAGGCAAAGGTTTGACATGGCCGCAGCCGAAGTCACCGCCCCGCCGCTGAAACCCTATCCGGTGATCCCGATCCTCGAGGTCGGGGCGATGGCGAAGAGCAAGCCCTATGTCGCCAACGCCGCGATGCAGCAGGCGCTCGGCTTTCCCGGAGATCTGGTCGAGGGCTGGCACGACAAGGCAATCGCCAAGCTGGGCGATTTGCTGCAGAACTACCGCGGTCTGAAAGTGTACCTGGACGCCTGCGTGCATTGCGGCGCCTGCACCGACAAGTGCCACTATTTCCTGGGTACGGGCGACCCGAAGAACATGCCGGTCGCGCGTCAGGACCTGCTGCGCAAGGTCTATCGCCGTTATTTCACCTGGGCGGGGAAGTGGTTTCCGAAACTGGTCGGCGCCGAGGACCTCAGCAAAGAGGTGCTCGACGACTGGTACTCCTACTTCAATCAGTGTTCCGAATGCCGCCGCTGCTCGGTATTCTGCCCCTACGGCATCGACACCGCCGAGATTACCATGGCCGCGAAGGAGATCATGGACTCGATCGGCGTGGGGCAGAAATACTCCAACGAGATCATCGGCAAAGTGCACAAGGTCGGGAACAACCTCGGGCTGCCCGGACCTGCGCTGCAGGACACGCTGTCCAGCCTCGAGGAAGATCTGAAGGAAGAGACCGGCCAGGACATCCGCCTTCCGCTCAACGAGAAAGGCGCCGAAGTGCTGCTGATCACGCCCTCGGCCGATTTTTTCGCCGAGCCGCACGTCTACAGCCTCATGGGCTACGCCAAAGTGTTTCACGCGGCGGGCATTCCGTGGACGCTGTCCACCCACGCCTCGGAGGCGGGCAATTTCGGCCTGTTCATCGGCAACTACGGCCAGATGCAGAAAATCGCCATGCGCGTGCGCGAGGCTGCTCTGGACCTGGGCGCAAAGCGGTTGGTGGTGGGTGAGTGCGGCCACGCCTGGCGCGTCGCCTACAGCTTCTGGAACACGCTGATCGGCCCGTTCGATTTTCTCGACCAGAATTACCCGGTGCCGCAGCACATCTGCGAACTCACCTACGACCTGATCCAGCGCGGCGCGCTGACCTTCGACAAAAGCGCCAACGACCGCTACGTGGTCACCTTCCACGACTCTTGCAACGTCGCGCGCGCCTCGCGCATGGGCGGCCTGCCGGGCGGCCAGTTCGAAATCCCGCGCGCCATCGTCCGCGCGGTCGCCAACAAGTTTGTCGAGATGAACCCGGAGACCATCCGCGAAAAGACCTTCTGCTGCGGCGGCGGCGGCGGCCTGCTCTCCGACGAGTTGCTCGACTTGCGCGTGAAGGGCGCGCTGCCGCGCATGGAAGCGCTGCAGGCCGTCGTCGATTCGGACGGCGTGAACTTCATGGCGACCATCTGCGCCATCTGCAAGGCGCAGTTCAGCAAGGTTCTGCCTTATTACAAGTTCAACATGAGCATGGTGGGTGGGGTGCACCAACTGGTGGGCAACGCGATCCGGCTCGGACCCAAGTAGAGCACCATCGAGGAGACGAAAAGTGTCGACCACAACTGATCTGTCCAGCACCAAGCTGAGCTTCCGCCGCTATCGCGAAGGCGACGAAACGTGGAAGCGCTGGCAGGACAAGATTTTCGAGGGCGACCATTCCTACAAGTGCCCGACCTACATCCAGGCGGTGCCGCCCTGTCAGGGAAGCTGCCCCTCGGGCGAGGATATCCGCGGCTGGCTCAACATCGTGCGCGGCATCGAGAAGCCGCCAGCGGGCGTTCCTTGGCAGGAATACGCGTTCCGCCGTCTCACCGAGGCGAACCCGTTCCCGGCCGTGATGGGCCGGGTGTGCCCGGCGCCGTGCGAGTCGGGATGCAACCGTAACCAGGTCGAAGATTTCGTCGGCATCAACTCGGTCGAACACTTCATCGGCGAGTGGGCGTTGGCGCATGGCCTCGACTTCCCCCGGCCCGAGCACGAAACCGGCAAGAAGGTCGCCATCATAGGCGGCGGGCCGGCGGGGCTGGCCTGCGCTTATCAACTTCGCCGCAAAGGCCATGGCTGCACCATTTTCGATTCGAACGCGCAACTTGGCGGCATGATGCGTTACGGCATTCCCGGCTATCGCACGCCGCGCGACGTGCTCGACGGCGAAATCCAGCGCATCCTCGACATGGGGGTGGAGGTGCGCCTCAATACCCAGGTCGGCAAGGACCTGAGCCTCGCGGATCTGCGGCGCGACTTCGATGCCGTGTTCGTCGGCCTCGGCGCCCAGTCGGGCAGTCCCCTGCCGATTCCCGGCGCCGAGGCCCCGAACGTCATCGACGGCATCAATTTCCTGCGCGCCTTCAACGACGGCCGGCTCGACAAAGTGGGCAAGAGGGTCGTGGTGGTGGGCGGCGGCGATACCGCCATGGACGTCGCCGCGGTGGCGCGCCGGCTCGGCCATATAACGTGCGATCCAGGGTCGCCGGCCTCGGATCACGCGGTCCTCGGCCAGATCGAACACGATGTGGCCACGGTGGCGCGCGAGGAGGGCGCCAACGTGATCATCGCCTATCGCCGCACCGTCGAAGAAATGCCGGCCGCCAAACACGAAGTCGAGGCGGTTACGCGCGAGGGCGTGCGCATCATGGCCTGCGTCGCCCCGGTCGCGGCGGTGCTCGGCCCGGACGGGCGCGCGGTGGCGCTGCGGGTGATCAAGGTCGACTGGGTGAACAAGAAAATGGTGCCGCAGGCCGGATCCGAGTTCGACATTCCCTGCGACCTGTTGGTCTCCGCCCTCGGCCAGACGGTGGACTTTACCGGCCTGGAGGAGTTCAGGAACCAGCGCGGGCTGGTCAGCGCGGACAAGAACTACCAGGTTGCTGGCAAGCCGGGCGTATTCACCGGCGGCGACATCGTCCGGCCGCACCTGCTGACCACCGCCATCGGTCACGCCTGGATCGCCGCCGAGGGCATCGACCGATATCTCAGAGGCGAGCCGCTTGAAAAGCGGCCGAAAATCGACGTGCATTACTTCGACCTCGAACGCAAGATGATCGAGAAGGGGCTCAAGATCGAGAAAGCGCCTGAACCTTTGCGCGGCACCGACAGCTCGAACGTCGCCGTGCACAACTACGACAACCGCTCCGACCGGTATGTGGTCACGCATGAGGAGCTGTTCCTGGGACATTTCCTACACACGCCGCGCAACCTGCGCCAGGTCGTCCAGTTGGATGCGAACAGCACCGTAGGCAATTTCGAGGAGCGCATCGTGGCGCTGACCGAAGCGCAGGCGCAGGCCGAGGCCAAGCGCTGCATGAGCTGCGGGCAGTGCTTCGAATGCGACAACTGCATCGTCTATTGCCCGCAGGCGGCGGTGAAGAAGGTGCCCAAGGCGCAGGCGACCATGGGGCGCTACGTCTATACCGACTACGGCCGCTGCATCGGCTGTCATATCTGTATGGACGTGTGTCCCTCCGGCTACATCAAGATGGGACTGGAGGTGTAGGTGCGGCGCAGCGTGTACCAACCGGTGAACGACGCACGCCGGCGCGAACCCAACTTGCGTAACCTCAGGGAGCTTCAATAGTGTCGAGCATGACCGATCAAACCAGCGCCAAGGTCACTTTTCGCCGTTACCAAGACGGCGACGGCAAATGGAAGCGCTGGCAGGAACAGATTTTCGACGCGGACCATTCGCACAAATGCCCGACCTACATCCAGGCGACGCCGCCTTGCCAGGGCAGTTGCCCCTCGGGCGAGGATATCCGCGGCTACCTGAATATCGTGCGCGGCGTCGAAAAGCCGCCGGCCGGCCTCGCCTGGCAGGAGTACGCGTTTCGCCGCCTCGCCGGCGCCAACCCGTTCCCGTCGGTGATGGGGCGGGTGTGCCCGGCGCCGTGCGAGTCGGGATGCAACCGCAACGAGGTCGAGGATTTCGTCGGTATCAACTCGGTGGAACACTTTATCGGCGACAACGCGATCGCGAAGAATTTCGTCTACGACAAGCCGGCGGTGACGAGCGGCAGGAAAGTAGCGGTGATCGGCGGCGGGCCGGCAGGCCTGTCCTGCGCCTACCAGCTTGCGCTCAAGGGCCACGAGGTCACCGTGTTCGACGAACATCCGGAACTGGGCGGCATGATGCGCTACGGCATTCCGGGTTTCCGCACGCCGCGCAATATCCTCGACGCGGAAATCCAACGGATTCTCGACCTCGGCGTCGAGGTCCGTCTGAAATGCCGCATCGGCACCGATGTCACCATGGACGAGATCCGGGCGCAGTTCGACGCCGTGTTCCTCGGCCTGGGCGCGCAATCCGGACGGCCGCTTCCCTGCGCCGGCAACGAGGCGCCGAACATCGTCACCGCCACCGCGTTTCTGCAGGCCTTCAACGATGGACGCATGCGCCACGTCGGCAAGCGCGTCGTTGTGGTCGGCGGCGGCGACACCTCGATCGACGTCGTCACGGTCTCGCGGCGCCTCGGCCACATCCTGCACGCCCGCGAGGCGGACCGCCCCGAGCGCGCCATCGCCAGCTACACGGCACATGACGTCGCCGAGGTTTCGGCCAGGCAGGGCGCGGAGGTGGTGCTCACCTCGGTGTTCGCGGTCGACGGGATGCAGGCGAACAGGCATGAGGTCGAGCAGGCCACGGCCGAAGGCATCACCATCCGCGGCAGCCTCGTTCCGGTCGCGCTGCTGTGTGGCGCCGACGGGCGCGCCACTGCGCTGCGCGTGGCCCGGTGCGAAGCGAAATTTGTTGGCGGCAGGCTCGAAGTCAAGCCCATCCCCGGCACCGAAGAAGACATACCCGGCGATCTGTTCGTCTCCGCCATCGGCCAGGCGGTGGACTTCACCGGTCTGGAGGAATTCAACGACGGCAAGGGTGCGGTCGCCGCGGACAAGAACTATCAGGTGACGGGCAAGCCCGGCGTGTTCGTCGGCGGCGATATCGTGCGGCCGAACCTGTTGACCACGGCGATCGGCCACGGCTCGATCGCAGCCGAGGGGATAGACCGGTTCCTGCGCGGCGAGGCGCTGGAGAAGCGTCCCAAGATCGACGTTCACCATTTCGACCTGGTGCGCAAGATGGTCGAGAAGGGCCTGAAGGTGGTGGAGGAAAAACTGGAACCGCTGCGCGGCACCGACCGTTCCAGTGCCGCCGTGCACAACTACGACGATCGCTCCGACCGGCACGTGATCCCGCACGAGGAGCTGTTCCTCGGCCACTTTCCGAACACGCCGCGCAACCAGCGCGACACGATCACGCTGACCAAGGAAACGGCGCTGGGCAACTTCGAGGAGCGCATCGTGGCGCTGGCCGAGGCGCAGGCGCAGGCCGAAGCCAAGCGCTGCATGAGTTGCGGGCAGTGCTTCGAATGCGACAACTGCGTGGTGTACTGCCCGCAGATCGCGGTACTGAAGGTGCCCAAGGCGCAAGCGACCATGGGGCGCTACGTCTATACCGACTACGACCGCTGCATCGGTTGCCACATCTGCGCGGACGTGTGCCCGACCGGATATATCAAGATGGGGCTTGGAGATTAGGATGCCGCTGCGCGGACTGCTGCGCTTGTTCGCCTGTCTGGCGCTCGCTTTGCCGGCGCTGGCGTTCGCCGCGGAGCGCACGCCCAAACCCATTATCATCATCGACAAGCCGGGCCGGTGCGTGGAAGCGACCGAGACCATGCGGCGGGAGCACCCGGACCTGCTCAAGCACCAGCGCGACCTGACGGTACACGAGGGCATTCGCACGCATAAGCACAGTCTGAAAGAGTGCGTCCAATGCCACGCGAACGCGAACACCGGCAGCGTGCTCGGCGAGAAAGGCTTCTGCCAGAGCTGCCATGATTATGCGGGCGTCAAGCTCGATTGTTTTGGCTGCCACGCCTCCAAACCGAAGCTCGCCGGCGGAGCGAAGCCATGAGCGCAGACGCGAACGAGGCCTTGAGCCGGCGCGGCTTTCTCGCCATCTCCGCCGCCACCCTAGGCGGGGTGATGCTGGCGCCGGGGATCCGGCTGATCGAGATCGCCGGCGCGCGCGCGCCCGAGCAGGCGGCTTCCAAGCAGGTGCGCTGGGGCCTGTTGATCGACACCAACAAGTGCGCCACCGGCTGCGACGACTGCGTCAAAGCCTGCGCCACGGAAAACGGGATCAAGCAATCCGGGCATCCGCGCACCGATCCGCAGTGGATCCGCAAGATCGAGTTGAAGGACCTGCGCAGCGGCCGCACGCATTCCGTGCCGGTGATGTGCCAGCATTGCGAGCATCCGCCCTGCGTCGACGTCTGCCCCACCGGCGCTTCGTTCAAGCGCGCCGACGGCATCGTGCTGGTCGACCGGCATACCTGCATCGGCTGCCGCTATTGCATCATGGCGTGCCCCTACAAAGCGCGCTCTATCGTGTTTCAGGATGTCACCGAGCAGAACCCGGACGTGCCGCGCGGCAAGGGCTGCGTCGAAGGTTGCACACTGTGCGTGCACCGCATCGATCGCGACCGGCAGCCCGCCTGCGTCGAGGCCTGCGCCAAGGCGGGGCACAACGCCATGATTTTCGGCGATCTGAACGATGCGCAAAGTGAGATCGCGCAGCGCGTCGCCAAGTACGCCAGCACGCAGATCCGGGCCGACCTGAAACTCAATCCCGGCGTGCGCTATCAGGGACTGTGACATGGCCGAATCCTGCGTCTATCGTGAACTAGGTGGCGCGAGCACGCGCTACTGGGGGCTGCTGGCATTGCTTGCCGTGCCCCTCGCGCTGGGGGCTGCCGCGTACTTCTACATCGAGCACTACGGTCACATCGTGACCGGCATGGACAACCAGATCGTGTGGGGCATGCCGCATGTGTTCGCCGTTTTTCTCATCGTCGCCGCCACCGGCGCGCTCAACGTTGCGATGGCGGCCTCGGTGTTCGGCAAGGCCGCCTACAAACCAGTGGCACCGTTGTCGGCCCTGGTTTCCGTGGCGTTGCTCGCCGGCGGCCTCGCGCTGCTGATGCTGGATCTGGGCCGCTCCGACCGCATGATCGTAGCCATGACGCATTTGAACGCGAAGTCGATCTTCGCTCTCAGGGTCGTCCTCTACAACGGCTTTCTCGCCACCGTGGCGGTCTATTTCTGGTTCATGCTCGAGCGGCGCATGAACCCTTACATCAAGGCAGCGGCCATCCTGGCGTTCCTGTGGCAGCTCGTGCTGGTCACCGGCACGGGCCTGATGTTCGGCTTCATGGTCGCGCGCGCGGCCTACGACTCGGTGCTATACGCGCCGATGTTTATCGCGTTTTCTTCGGCTTACGGCACCGCGATCCTCATTCTGATCCTGCTTGCCGTTTGCGCCTGGGAGGAACGGCCCATATCCGGCGAGCTGATGCGCCGGCTCAAAAACCTGCTCGGGATTTTCGTCGGCGCGTCGCTGTATTTTGCCGCGCTGTTCCATTTTTCAAAGTACTACGTCGCGCGCTCCCACGACGTCGGGCAGTTCCTGCTGTTCGACGGCGGCGTGTACACGGCGCTGTTCTGGCTCGGCCAGGTGGCAATCGGCGGTATCGTGCCGCTCGCGCTGTTGTTGCGATCGCAGGTCTCGCGCGCCGCCGTCGCAGCGGCCTGCGTGCTGGTGGTATTGGGGGGGCTGGCGCAGATGTATGTCACGCTCATCGGCGGGCAGGCCTATCCGCAGATCCTGTTTCCGGGAATGGTCGAAGCCAGCAGTTTCTTCGACGGCGAGATCCATCCTTACACGCCTAGCGTGCCGGAGGTGCTGCTCGGCATTGGCGGCATCGCCCTCGCCGCGGCGATCATCGCCGTCGCGCTGCGCGCGCTCGCGCTCTTGCCCGAGCGGCTAGACCAGGCTGTTGGGCCGCAGGCCTGAAGCCGCGGCGGCCATCGAGCTTGGAGCAAGGCATGCACCGGTTCCTCGTTTCTGCTGCGCACAAGTCTTCGGGCAAGACTGCGGTCAGCGTCGGCCTGGCGGCGGAACTGTCGCGGCGCGGCCTCGCCGTGCAGGCGTTCAAGAAGGGCCCGGATTACATCGATCCGATGTGGCTCCC
>Ga0209514_10005408_pt1 | contig 16372 bp, 12 predicted proteins | sample Subgrocontami58m_FD_187452 | JGI IMG/M metagenome (GOLD analysis project Ga0209514, IMG submission 187452) | Subsurface groundwater microbial communities from S. Glens Falls, New York, USA - GMW37 contaminated, 5.8 m (SPAdes) (version 3) | ecosystem: Environmental > Aquatic > Deep subsurface >...
CACGGGTTGTGGAAAATCTTAAGAAAAAAGCCCTTGAACTCGGTTTCAAGTTGGTAGAAACCCCGTCCCCCGGTGCGAAAATGTGTAATTAATAAATTCATATAGTTACGAAGTTGTTACTTGGAAGGAACGCAGTACGAAGGCATCATAATTAATTAAGGAAGAGGATTTTGGGGAAATGCGGCCAGGATAGTCTGGTAGGGGAGCATCAGGGAAAGAACGTTATCTTCCAGGGGAATGAAGCCGAATTTTCTATAAAAACCTGCAACTTGTGGATTCTTCGCATCCACAAACAAGCCGACAACCCCGGCCACCCCCCTGATAGTATCGGCTATGCGGCGCATGGCATCAACGAGGAGGAGCCTGCCGTAATTATTACCCTGGCATTTCTTATCGATGGCAAGGCGCCCCAGTTTTGCTGCGGGAAGTTGCGCCCGTGGGAGTTTTTTCCTGAAGTCGGACGGCAGGTCGGAATTATCCACTTCCACAAAAGACAAGGTGAAGAAGCCGAGTATCTTACGAGGCTCAGACCTGTTGACCAGAACATAGGTATTGGCGATTCCCTTGCGCAGGTGTTGTAGGGCGGTCTTTTGCAGATAGTCATTGAGCGCAGGTTCGCCGCAGTCGAAGGCCTTACGGTCGTGGTTCTCACGATCCAGCGGACAGATGAGCAAATCCCTTGCCATGTCAATCCCTGGATTCGATGAGACGGTCATGGGCACGAACGGCATCCAGCAGCTTTTCGTTAGGCTGCGGCGGATTTGCCAGGGCGTCCAGGAAAATCTTCGCGTCCCGTGCCGAGAGCTTGACCATCTCCATATCCTGCAATACCTCATTTGCCCGTTCAACAGCCGCCTGAACGATGAATTGATTGATGGTAGAACCGTATATCGCCGCTGCCCGCTCGATGATCAAACGGGTAGAGGTCGGCACCCTGGCTGTGATCCGCTCGTCGGCAGGTTCATGTTCTTTAATGCGTGCGGCTCTCATGAGTAAGCTCCTCCCTATTTTTTTGCAGTCTACTACTATGGTGCCAATTTGGCAACAAGAAAGCGAGCGCCCATTATTCACTAAAAAAGGCATGTATTATTCCCATGTTTGCTCGTGAGTCAGCATATTTGCGGTATCTAAGCTTTTTTCCCTTTTCTCCGCAAAAGCAGCGAGAACAACGTCTTCCTGAAGCTCTAAAGATTCTTTTATCAAGTCACGCGCCAGCATGGACAGGGAAATACCCTTCTCCTCGGCCATACGCTGCATGATTCCATAGAGAGGCCGATAACCAGGGGCTTATGACATCAGCCTTTGACGCGCCTTCTCGATCTGTACAATGATGTCGCCGGTGATTTTTAGGGAATCTTCTGCCTCAAGCCGTCCGATGGTGTCAAAATCTCCGTAATCCACGTCGGTTCTCCGGGAAAGCAGCACCTTGAAGTTCTTGACGACCTCCACCGGCAGAAGTCCCGGCTTGATAAACCGGAGGCTCAACATGGTGATGACCCCTTCATGGGTCTCCGGGTTCGCCCCCTCCAGAATCAGGATGGCGCGGGCTGCGTTTAGAGCGGCATAGTAACTTCTGTTGACGGCCGTCTTGTGCCTGCCGTCCTGGAAATTGGCCTTGGCGTCCTCCAAGAACTCGTAAGCCTTGGCCATCCTTACGTCACTGAGCGATTTTTTATCCTGAGGTTCAAGATTCATAGCGCCACCCCTTCCTTGAGGATATTTTCATAAAAAGGGGTGTGAAACTCCTTCTCCAACTCAAAGGCCCGGACATCTTTGATCACGGGTGTGAAGGATGTCCCACTTGCCAGTTCCTCGTCCACGAATATGCCGATTATCTCGGATTCGATGCGAGGGACCTTGTTCTGCACGACCACCAGTACGTCAAAGTCGGACCACTGGTCATGATCTCCCCGCACTCGCGAACCGAAGGCGTGGATGGAAACGACCCGGCCGAGAAGCCTTTCCCTCAGTTTTTCCGTAATCCTGCCTAATGATTCTTTTTCATGGGCCTTCATGATAGCACCTTCTGGAGCCCTTCCGGCAAACACTGTAACCTTTACCGCCATCTATTCTAATGAGATGTGTTTATTTTGCAAGAAATAATAGTTTAGAAAAAACCTGCCCCATAAATGAAGAGCCACAAAAGTGGGGCATGCCACACTTTCATTGTTAAAGCATCTTCTTCCCAAAAATACAACCTATTGATTCTCTTGCGTATAAATCTGATCGCCGCTTGTTTAGGCAATGGCACGTTAATTGATAAACCCAGTAAGACGGAGCAGTTTTTAGAAAAAAATGCATGGGCAGATAAGGGCGATGGAAAACAGAGAGCGGAAAAAAGGCGGACCTTGCCCGTACGTCGGAAATCCCTTGGAGGAATGCTACGTTGCCGGCATGAACAGCCAAAACATCGAGCAGGCGATCCACTATTGCGGTGCTAACTATGAAGAGTGCGACATCTACCAGAGGGCATATAGAATGAATCAGCATCCTATGAAAGGAAGAAACATTGATTATTAATCTCCCTGACCCCTCTTTGCCAAAAAGGGGTCAGGGGTCCGCTTCCCTCACCTCTCTTTGCCAAAGAGGGACATTAAAAAACGGGCAATGGGCGAGCGGCCTATGGGTAATAGGTAATGGGAAAATATTCATAGGCTCGCTCATAATCCCTCTTTGGCAAAGAGCCCTCCTCTTTCCACTTTGGAGAAGTGACCCCCATGCTTCCCCACTTTGGCAAGGAGGGAAAAGAGGAGAAGACGATAAAAAGGGAAAAAAGGGAAAGGAGGATGTGACATGTTTAACAAACCAAGCAGCAAAGGAAGACCGATTGCCCTGATGGTGGCGGCATTGATGGTGTGCGCCGGCAGCCTGTCCGGGGCCTTGGCCCAAGTGCCGGGCGGGTCATTGGATCCGGCCTTGATTGAGAAGTACGCGACGCCCCTGACTGTGCCGCCGGCCATGCCGAAGACAAGCGTGCTGCCCTGGGGCATCGACTACTACGAGATCGCGGTCCGGCAGTTCGAGCAGCAAGTGCTGCCCCCGGGCCTGCCCAGGACGACCCTGTGGGGTTACGGCTCCGTCAATCATCCCGGCACCTTCAGCTACCCGGCCCCTACCATCGAGGCCATGGTGAACCGGCCGGTGCGGATCAAATGGATCAATGATCTCGTCGACCAGGACGGCAACTTCCTGCCCCATCTGCTGCCCATCGACCAGACCCTGCACTGGGCCAACCCGCCGCAGGACTGCCTCGAGGGGATGATGAAGACGGACTGCCGCGGGCGGAGCCAGGAACCTTACGCCGGCCCTGTTCCAATGATAGCCCATCTCCACGGGGCCCATGTGGGGCCGGAGAGCGACGGCTATCCCGAGGCGTGGTATCTGCCCAACGCCGGCAACATCCCCGCCGGGTATGCTACGGAGGGGACCCGGTATGACGATATCTTCGGCGGCTCGGGCCAAGGCCAGGGTTTTGCCGTCTTTCAGTACCGCAATGACCAAAGGGCCACCACCCTCTGGTTCCATGACCATGCCCTGGGCATGACCCGGGCTAACGTGTACGCGGGACCGGCCGGCTTTTACCTGCTCCGGGGCGGGAGCGCGGACCTCCGGAATCGCTTCCTGCCCGCTCCGGCCCCCAAACCGGGCGATCCACCGGTAAAAAAGTATCGCGAGATACCCCTCCTCATCCAGGACCGCTCTTTCAATGCCGACGGTTCGCTCTTCTACGCCAACAACCGGGCCTTCTTCGAAAGCCTCAACTTCCCGACCCATCCTGAACAGCAGTTTCCCGGTGCGGGGCATCTCAACATCCCCTTCATTCCCGAGGCGACGCTGGGCGGTGGGACAAGCGACGTATCACCGATCTGGAACCCCGAGTTCTTCGGCAACACCATGGTAGTGAATGGCCGGACCTGGCCGGTTCTGGAGGTCGAGCAGGCGCGGTACCGCTTCCGGTTGCTGAACGCAAGCGACAGCCGGTTCTTGCTGCTCAAGATGGGTACAGATGCCGCGGCGTCGCGGCCTGTGGCGCCGGCCCTGCCCTTCTGGCAGATCGGCAATGACGGCGGCTTTCTGCCGGCCCCGGTGGAACTAGCTTCCCTGCTCATCGCCCCGGCGGAACGGGCTGACGTCCTGGTGGATTTTTCGCAGCTGCCCCTGGGCGCGGTGCTCTATCTGATCAACGAGGGTCCCGATGAGCCCTTCGGCGGCGGCGTGCCCTATTCAGGTTGCGCGGCCGATCCACCCGATCCCAATGCACCGGAAGGTTGTTTCGAGCCGGCAGACCCCGGGACGACGGGCCAGGTGCTGAAGATCGTGGTGCAGGCGCGCCAATCCCCGGACATCAGCTTTGCGCCGGAGCGCCTGCGGCTGCCCCGGGTGGTGCCGCTCAGGCGGGCGACCAAGGTCCGCCGGCTTTCCCTAAACGAGGATGAGTCGCAGACCGTCCTGGTAAGCGAGCAGGTCAATGGCGACATTATCGACATCGTCGAGGACTTGGCCGGGGTGCCCTTCGGCCCCACCTCGGCCCGGCTGGGGACGCTCGGCCCCGATGGCTTCCCGATTCCCAAGGCCTGGATGGACGAGATCACGGAGAACCCGAAGGTGGGCGCCACGGAGATCTGGGAGCTTTACAATTTCACGGCCGATGCCCACCCGATCCACGTGCACCAGACCATGTTCCAGGTGGTGGACCGCCAGGTCCTGGTGACGAACGCTGACGGGATGAGCGAACCGCCGGCCCAGTTAGTGGATGATCCGCTGCCGCCCGAGGTTTGGGAGGCGGGCTTCAAGGACACGGTGATTTCCTATCCCGGACAGGTGACCCGGATCAAGGTCTTCTTCGACCTTCCCGGTCTCTATGTGTGGCACTGCCACATCCTGTCGCACGAGGACAACGAGATGATGCGGCCCTTCTGCGTGGGAGACCCGGCCAAGTGCCAATAAAAGTGTTGAGCTTTGCGTGCTGAGTGTTGGGTTATCTGATTATGTAGTTATGTAGGGCGCGTTAGGCGCAGGCCGTGGGGATATGTACCGGAAGTCCGCCGCAGGCGGAAGCGGTACATGTCCCTGGAATGGAGAATAACGCTGTCTGTCATTGCGAGGAGGCCGCTTTTGGCCGACGAAGCAATCTTGTGGCCGGGGGTATGAGATTGCTTCGGGCTATGCCCTCGCAATGACGGGAGCACCCCCCCTTTGGCAAAGTGGGCAGGGGGATTTAGACGGAACGCCTACGCCTTCCCCTTTGAAAAAGGGGGATTAAGGGGGATTTGCGGAAAATTATCAGGCAGCGTGGGTAAAGGGTAAAGGAGGAACGTGCCATGAAGAAAACAAGACGCCTTTTTATTTCCTGGGTGGTCAGCGCTGCTCTTATGGCGAACCCGGCCTGGGGGGTCGTGGTGGTGCCGCCGCCGGTCCTGAACCCCCTGAATCAGACGATTGTTCCCGAACCGCCCAATCTTGCCCTGTTGGCGGGACCCTGGTGAAGCGGCCCGTGGCGATCCAGTTCGGGAGCCTCGCTTCCCTGGCCACGGGGCCGCCGCTGGACACGACGGAAATGTCCGGCCAGGGCCGCACCTTCCCGCTCCTCGGCCAGAAGCTGGTCAATAACGGGTTGATCCCGCTCGGGCAGCAGCTCGTCCACCCCCGGGACAGTGTGTTCGGTTTCCTCTCCGGGGCCACGGTGCAGCCAAACGGGACCGTCACGGGCGCCAAGGGGCTCAACACCACCTATGGTCAGATGATCCAGGAGGCCTTCCGGGACAATCTGACGAACAACTTCCTGACCACGTCCGAGGGCTTCACCCAGATGGAGGCCAACTTTCCCCTCTTTTGGGGGCTCGCGGTCCAGCTCTACATGGCAACCCTCGTCTCCGACCAGACCCCCTTCGACCGCTGGCTGGCCGGGGACGCCTTGGCCTTGACGGAACAGCAGTTATTGGGCTTCAATCTGTTCAGTGGCATCGGGAATTGCGTGGTCTGCCATGGCGGCATCGAGTTCACCAACGCCGCGGCGTCAATTCTCGCCTTCGTGAACAATTTCGACAACGCCTTGATCGACCTGATGTTCACGGCCGACGGCACCCAGTCCATCTACGATGATTCCTATAACAACACTGCGGTGCGGCCCCAGGCGGAAGACATCGGCCGGGGCGCGAACGCCCCCTTCATCAACCCGCGGACCGGCCAGCCCTTTCCCCTGGCCTTCACGTCGCTCGCCATCCTGCAACGCCAGGGCCTCCTGCCCTTTGCGACGCCGATCCTGGCTGAGTTTCTCCCCGTGGACATCCCGGACAACAAGGACGGGCTCTTCAAGGCGCCGGGGCTCCGCAACGTGGAGCTGACCGCCCCTTACTTCCATAACGGGAGCGTCATGACCCTGGAGGAGGTCATGGATTTCTATGTGCGGGGCGGTAATTTCCCCCTGGCCAATCTCCACGATCTCGATCCGCTCATCGGGCAGGGCAACGTGCTCCTCCAGGGCCGGGAGGAATTGCATGCCGCCCTCGTCGCCTTTCTAAAGTCCCTGACGGACCCGCGGGTGATGGCGCAAGCGGCTCCCTTCGATCATCCGGAGCTGTTCATCCCGGAAGGCGAACCCGAGGTGCTCGTCCGGCTCGCCGCCACGGACTTTGCCGGGAACCCGGCGACCGCGGGGCTGACGTTCAATGCCGTGGCCAGCCCGACCAGGGTCGCCGTCCAAACTATTTCCGGGACGGTGGAAGCCGGGGTAATCCCGACCGTGACGGTGGACACAGGCGCGACCGTCGGTCCGGTAACGGTGGTGGGCACGGACTGGAGCGCCACGGTGAACGGCCTGGCCCAGGGCGCCAACATCGTGACAGTAAGCGCCGTGGTGGACGGGGCGCTCACGGCCCTCGCGGCGACCATCACCGTGGATACCATTCCCCCGGCCCTGACGCTGAACCCCGTTGTCAGCCCGGCCACGGCGAACAGCCAGACCCTTTCCGGCACCGTGGAGGCCGGAGCGGCCGTGCGGGTCTCCGTGAACGGCGGCGTCCCGGCCCCGGCGACTGTGACCGGGACCTCCTGGAGCTTTAACGCCCTGCTCACCCAGACCTCGAACAGCGTGAGCGTCACGGCCACGGATGCCATAGGCAATGCCGCAACCCTGACGGCCCAGATCGCCCTTAATGCCCAGGCCGGCACTGCCCCTGTGGCGGCCAATGACACCGCAGCGAGGCGGGGCCGGGTGATCACCATCAATGTGACGGGCAACGACCGCGCGGCCCGGGGTTTCCGTATCAATCGCGATTCCGTGCTGATCGTGACGCCGCCGGCCTACGGCACGGCAACTGCCGGCCGGAGTGGAACCGTACGTTATGTGCCGGCGTTGGGCTTCGCCGGTGTGGATACGTTCACCTATACCGTCAAGGACAATCTGGGCCGCACCTCAAACGTGGCCACCGTGACGGTGACGGTCCGGTGAGGACATATTAAATCTCCCTTGACCCCTCTTTGGCAAAGAGGGGAAAATAAATAATTCTCCCTTCTAAAAGGGGGCAGGGGGATTTAAGATATCTCGGGGTCGGAATCGCTATCGGGATCGGAATCGATTCCCTTCGCGACCCGATCCCGATCCCGACTTGCCTGTCAATGCGAGGGCATTGCCCGAAGCAATCCCAAGATTAAGGTAAGAGATTGCCGCGCTTCGCTCGCAATGACCTTTCAGGTCCGATTGCCACGGCGTCCGAGGGACGCCTCGCAATGACAGTAAGCGCCAAGGGGACAGATTTTAAATCTGTCCCCTTGTGATAGGCGGCAGCCCTAACGCACCGCAGGGCTATGATGGTAGTTTTTGCTTACCAGTCTGCCTATATTTAATCCTCATTGATTTACCATGACGGCCGCAGTAATTTTAAACAAGATTTAACCAGCCCTGGCTGGAAGCGGACAATTTTCAGGGCCGGGCTCGGGAGCGGGGCGTCAACAAGTCGATCCCGATCCCTATAGCGATAGCGAGAGCGATTTAAAGAAGTTATGAAGAACCTCTCCGGGGAAAGTCGTGGGATATCAAGGCATTTGTACTGGATGCCCGTGGCGGTGCTCGTCCTGGGCCTTATCGCGGCGGTGATGTTTTTCTGGGAATACCGGATCGGAGAGAGCCGAAGGATGGCCTATGAGCAAATCAATGCAACCGTGGACATCCATAACAAGACGGCGAACTTCCATCTCTGGTTTGAAGAGGCGATCGCCAAGAGCGACCGGAAAGAAATGGGGAGGATCTTTGTTTACCTCGATGCGGCCCTGCGGCTCACCAATGCCCTCTGCTGCGGTGGAACATCAGAACACGGCACAACCCTGGCGGCCCTCGAGGACCCCGTCTTCCTGGGGCATGCCGAAAGCATCCGTGGCCATCTCCTCAAGTTCCGGGATCTCGCCGGGAAAAGGTATCAGAACCCCAGGACCGCGGGCATCGGCTCAGCCCTGGACGAGGAGTTCAATGCCCTCTTCCGGAAATTTCAAAAGCGGGCGCGGACCCTCGAACTGGCAATCGAGAAGAAGCAGCTCCGCGAGCGGGCCAAGGCCAGGCGTTTCACCTTCGGCATTGCTTTCCTCTGGGCCGGCCTTGTGGCGGGATCGGCGGCCGGACTTTACAACCGGGAGCGCCGGCGCCGGCAGGCCGAGCTGGCCCTGGAAGGGGCCTATGGGGAGATGGAGCAGCGGGTGGTAAGCCGCACGGCGGAACTGGCCCAGGCCAACAGCCAGCTCCGGGGCGAGGTTGTGGAGCGGCAGGAAGCGGAGGCCTTCTTGCGGGCCAGTGAACACCGGTTCCGCACCCTGGTGGAAAACATCCCCTTAAGAATATTTCTCAAGGACCATCATTCCCTTTATCTGTACGGCAACGACAACTGCGCCCGGGACCTGGGGATCGAGCCTCAGGAGATTTTCGGAAAGACGGACTATGACCTATACCCGGAGGAATTGGCGAAGCAACATATCGCCGAGGACGAAAGGATCCTCAAATCCGGTAAGACCGAGGAGGGGGAAGAACGCTATCTCCGGCAGGGGCAGGAGGTCGTGATCAAGAAGATCAAACTGCCCATCAAATACGAAGGCGATGACATCATGGGTATTCTGGGGATCGCCTGGGACATTACGGAAAAAATGAGACTGGAGTCAATTGCCGAGGCGGCAAGCATGATGGACAACATCGGCTATGTGTTCGCGGGGATCAGCCATGAAATCGGCAATCCCATCAACACCATCAAGCTCACGCTGAAGCTCCTGGAGAGCAAAATGGTCGCCTGTCCCAACGAGATTTGCAAGACTTACATAGAACGGACCATGGCCGAGATTGCCAGAGTGCAATACCTGCTCAAATCCTTTAAGAATTTCAAGATGTATGAAACCCCGGAGCTGCAAAGCATCCCCCTGCAACCCTTCCTGGAGAGCTTCCTTTCCCTTGTCAGGGATGATTTCGAGAAGAAAGGCATTAGCCTCCGGAGCGAGATTGACCAGGGAACAGAGCAGGTCTGCGCGGACCCCCGGGCCCTGCAGCAGGTACTGCTGAACATCCTGAGCAATGCCGCCGATGCGCTTGAGGGAAGGGAAAATCCCGAGATTGCCCTCCAGGTGGGCAAAACGGACGGTCTCATCAGGATCGGGACCAGGGATAACGGCCGGGGAATGTCGGCGGAACAGCAGCAGCAGCTTTTTAAACCCTTTGTTACCACGAAACCCGGTGGCACGGGGCTGGGCCTGGTCATTATCAAAAAGATGCTGACGGCGATGCAGGGGGGGATCAAGATAAAGAGTCAGGAGGGAGTAGGAACAACCGTGGATATCTATCTTCCCGGAGGGTTTGGATGAATGGCAATTTTGGATTTTGGATTATGGATTTTGAATTAGTCGTATTAATCTAAAATTCAAAATTTATAATCCAGAATTGTACTTCAGAGGGCAGGGATGAACAGGACTGTGGAAGCGAAGACGCTTCTCGTCATCGACGATGACCAGAACTTTTGCGAGGCCGTGCAAGACTATTTCTCCGGTAAAATGTCCCAGGTCCTGGCCGCGCATAGGGGGACGGACGGACTGGCGATCTGTGCAAAGCAAAAAGTGGATGTTATCCTCCTGGACCAGAAACTCCCCGATGGGGAAGGCCACAACCTCTGCCCTGCCATCCTGCAATGCCATGACCAGAGCAAGATCATCTTCATTACCGCCCATCCCAGCTTTGACAGCGCTCTCAAGGCCATTCGGTCCGGCGCCTATGACTACCTTTCCAAACCCTTTGAATGGGAGGAACTGCAGCTGGCCGTGGAGAAGGCATTAAGCGCCCTCCGAATGGAGAAGGCCGAACAGCTCCAAAACTATAAAATCGATCGGGAAAGTGAAGATAAGGTCCTCATCGGCGGCCGGGGCGGATTGGCCGAGACCCTGCGGATGGTGGAATTGGCTGCTGCTGCTGACTTACCCGTACTGATCACCGGCGAGACGGGAACCGGCAAGAACCTCGTCGGTGAAGCGATCCACTTCCGCAGCCGGGCTCCCCGGGCGGCTTTTATTACGATCAACTGTGCGGGGCTTCCGGAAAACCTGATGGAAGCGGAACTCTTCGGCTATGAAAAAGGCGCCTACACCGGCGCCGTCGCGGCCCGGAAGGGCATCTTCGAGATGGCTGAAGGCGGCACGCTCTTTCTGGATGAGATCGGGGAGGTTCCCCTGCATCTCCAAGCCAAGCTCTTGAGTGCGGTGGAGGAAAAAAAGATCAGAAGGCTCGGGGGCGAGTCGTTCCGGCCCGTAGAAGTCCGGATTATCGCCTCCACCAGTGTCCAACTGGAGAACGTTTTGGGGAGCTCTTTCCGGAATGATCTCTACTACCGCCTTAATGTCATCAGGATACATCTTCCCCCCTTACGGGAGAGGCGGCAGGATATCCCGGAACTCTGCACCTATCTGCTGAAAAAAATAGCCGGTGGCGCCGAAGTGCGCATCCCCGAGGGAGAGATGGCTAAATTACAGGAATACGCCTGGCCCGGCAATGTCAGAGAACTAAAGAATGTTCTGGAAAGGGCTTTTATCCTTCAGAAAGGGCAGCCGTCACTCTGCCCGTCCCAGCAGCTTATGATGGCCGGCGACAGGGCCAGTGCTTCCCCCTATCCGGACGCACTCGGTACCCAACACTCAGCATCCAGCTTCCCTCACTCAACACTCAACACTCAACACGCAACACTTCGTAGGCCTCTCAGCCTGATGGAGTTGGAAAAAAACCATATTCAAGGCACACTTAACGACCTTTCCCGCAATTACACCCAAACCGCCAAATCTCTAGGCATATCTTTGTCCACCCTCAAAAGAAAAATCCGAGAATACGGGTTGCATTAGAAGCAAAAAGTCTGTCATTGCGAGCCCCTCTTTTTTTTTGTCATTGCGAGCCCCGTAAGGGCGAAGCAATCCCACGCCACCGCCGGTCATTGCGAGGCGCGTTTGCGCCGCGGTACTCTCCTTGGTAACCGATAGGTTACGGATTGCCACGGCGTCCGAGGGACGCCTCGCAATGACAGCATGAGTTTCTTACATCAATATCCTCGATGCGAAGCACGGAGTCAGCTGCTCGCAATGACAGCCTAAAAAAGATACCCCTCTTCAAAATGAACTATTCATAATGACCCGATGAAGACCCATCCTTTCGCAACGATCAACATAACTATAAGATATAACATATAAATTTATAACAAGGCCAGCCTGGCACTGTTATTGCTCATAAGAGTTTAATGAAAAAGACGGCCCCCGAAAACATACTGCTCGTTGACGATCAGCAGGCCTTTCTGGCGACACTCGCCGAGGGACTGACGGCTGGCGGAAACAGCTTCTCTGTGCTGACAGCGGAAAACGGCAACCGGGCTTTGCAGATTCTGGCCTCGGCCCCCGTGGATGTGGTCGTCACGGATCTTAAAATGCCGGTGATGAACGGGTTTGAGCTCCTTTTACAGATGAAGGAAAAGTATCCCCACATTCCCGCGGTCGTCATGACGTCTTTTTTAGACTCCTGGGTAGAAGCACAGCTCAGGGCTCTGGGCGTCTCCCAGTTCATTGATAAGGAAGCATTGAGCAACAGCGTCTTGGGTGAGATGATCATCAAGAGCTGGCTGGCAAGAAGAAGAAAGGGGAGTAAAGGGGAGTAAAAGGGGAAGAAAGGGGATGAAGGTATGGTAGTTTTTGCTTACCAGTATCCCTATATTTAATCCTCATTGATTCGCCTGAACACACCCAGTAACTTAAAAGAAAAAATGTGATCAGCCCGGATCCGAAAATGCCGTAATTGCCCCTTTGAAAAAGGCTCCCTGCTTTTCCCCCTTTGTAAAAGGGGGATTGAGGGGGATTTAATAAAGAAAATGAGTCATTCGTGTATTTTTTCAGGCGAAAGGAGGATTACCCCATGATTACCAGGAAACATTATTGGAGGACAATTTTTTTACTGGCCCTGGTGCTGTTTTTGGCCGGTCCCGGCCCGGCCCGGGCCGCTGTCCAGGCGCCGGTGACCGGGGAGATCGAGTTCATCACGGTCAATGACCCCGCCGACCACTGGTCAGGTGGCATCATCGTAGTGGGAGGCCAGAACATCATCATACCGAAAAACCTGCTCATCGACCTGCCGGCTAACCGCGTGACCCTCCAGCAGCTCTTCGTGGAGGCGCCGGCCGCCTGCCTGGCACGAGGCGAGACGGGCCTCGCCAAAGGTGATGTCTGCAATACGACGGGCACGGGCGGGTTTGCGACGATCAGTGCCCACGTTACTACGGCGGGCAATAACATTGCCGGCGACGTGCTCATCGAAAAGGGCCGTGAAGCCGTTAGCGGTTTAGTTACCTATATCAGCTATACGGATGGTTATTATGTGGTAAACGGCCTGCCCAACGATCCCAACACGGGCGTCATGGTGCGGCTGAACGACCCCTCGGGACGCCATACCATCCAGCAGGGGTTGGGCTGTGCGGCCGGATCAGAGAACTGCAGCGCCGACCCGCGGTTCCTCCTCGACCCGGACAACTACACTAATGCTTCTTCCACCGGCTATCCCTATTGCCTTCCCAGCACCGTCACGGGCGGCCTGCGAACCGTCGGGGCCAACGCCTTGACGGGTGCCGGCGATCCCTTCTGTCCGGACACCAACCGGCCCGCCACCGGGAATGTGCCCAACTCCACCCGCTTTGCCCCCCTAAAGGTGGGCGATCCGGTGACGGCCGAGGGCAACTTCGAGATCGTAAACGGCATCAAGTTCCTCTCGGCCCATACGAGTCGCATCGGCCTGGCATTCACGACCGCTGTCGGCCAGCCTGATTACCTGTACCTCGAGGAGGTCGGTATCGATGCCCCCGGCTTCCAGAACGAGCGTGTCCGCACCCTCTTTATCGGCTTTACGACCCGGCGGCCCGCTGATGTCCTGATCTGGTCGATCCATCGCGATCCCCTTACCAACGAGCCCCATCTATTCCCCCTGGCAACCGTAAATGGCTGCAACACCGCGTCCGGCGCCGGCAATTGCTCGGCCCAGGGGCTCGCCGCGGGCGGGTGGGACATCTTCAAGATCCGCCATGATGTGGACTTCCTCCAGCAACCGACGGACGCCAAGCTCTCTCCCTGCGCGCACTTACGGGGCGAACCGCGGGAGGGTTTCAATACCTCTTGTCCGGGGGGCGGCACCATTACCGAGGATTTCGGCGTTCTGAGTCCGATTCCCCATGAGATCCAGGCGAAGACAGGTCAGAAACTCTTGACCCCCACCCTTGCCGTGGTCGATGTGCAGGGCAATCCGGCCACCTGGGGACAGTATCTCTTTCCCCTCGGCGTGAACCTGGGCGGGATCGGCTTCCCCGAGATGGTGGAGATCGACCTGAATGGGCTGGCGACCCCCTTCAGCTTTACCGGCATCCCCTGGAACCTCGACCGGCGGCTCAGTCCGAACGGCTGCCCGGAGACGGGCTGCGAGGCCGGAGCTCTGGGGTCATTCGCCCTCGATCCCTTTCCCTTTGAGGGTTTCGATCCCCGGACCTTGGCCGGCACGCCTGCCTTGCCTTACAGCGATCCAAAGTTTACCGCCAGCACCCTTGGTACCGCGCGTGACCGAATGCTCTCCTACGTGACGCAATTGCAGAACGGCACGTTCAACTTCGACGGGAACAATACGGTGCTTCCCTGGCCCCCAGCCGATCCCCCGTTAATTCCCATTACCCCGACACCCGTCTTCGTAGCCAACACGCCGCCGGTTATCACCTCCACGCCTGTCACCACAGCCACGGAGGGCGTGCTTTACAGCTACCAGGTGGGGGCCACGGAAACGCCCGGCGATACCCTCCGTTTCTCCATCTCCGGTCCCACGGGCATGTCTATCTCCGCCTCCGGCCTCATCACCTGGACCCCGGCCGCTGGTCAGGCGGGCGCCGTGGCGGTGCAGGTGGTCGTCATCGACCAGGCCGGTCTCGCGGCGATACAGAGCTTCACGATCACCGTGGCTGCCGGGGGGTTGAACACACCGCCTGCCATTAACTCCACGGCCGTCACCACGGCCACGGAAAATGTCGCCTACAGCTACCAGGTAACGGCCACGGACACGGCGGGCGATACGCTCGCCTTTGCCCTGGTCACGGCGCCGGCGGGCATGAATATCAGCCCCACGGGTCTCATCACCTGGACCCCGGCCCAAGGCCAGGCAGGCACGGCGAATGTGACGGTGCGCGTCGTGGACCAGGGCGGACTCTCGGCGCAGCAGAGCTTTACGATCGCCGTGGCCGCGGGGGTGTTCAACAGTGCCCCCACCATTACCTCCACGGCCGTGACCACGGCGACTGCCGGGACAGCTTACAGCTACCAGGTCGTGGCCACGGACACGGCCGGCGATGTGCTGGCCTACACCCTGACCACGGCGCCGGCGGGCATGAGCATCTCCGCCTCCGGTCTGATCACCTGGACGCCGCAGGCGGCGCAGGTAGGGACGGCCAATGTGACCGTCTCTGTCAGGGACCAGGGCGGACTCTCGGCGCAGCAGAGCTTTACGATCGCCGTGGCCGCGGCCACCGTCAACCTGCCTCCCGCGATCAGCTCTGCTCCGGTCACGACGGCAACGGGTGGGACGGCCTACAGCTACCAGGTTGTGGTCGCCGATACGCCGGGCGACACCTTTACCTACACCTTGCCCACGGCACCGGCGGGCATGAGCATCTCGGCGACGGGGCTCATCAACTGGACGCCGACAAACCTCCAGGCCGGCACTGTCGGAGTCACGGTGCAGGCCGCGGACCAGGGCGGGCTCACGGCGCAGCAGAGCTTCACGATCACCGTGGCCCTCGGGGTGGTTAACACGGCGCCGGCCATTACCTCCACGCCCATCACCGTGGCCGCGGCCGGGACAGCCTACAGCTACCAGATCGTGGTCTCCGATACCCCGGGCGACACCTTTACCTTTACCTTGCTCACGGCACCGGCGGGTATGACGATCTCTGCCACGGGGCTCATCAGTTGGACGCCCACGGACGTGCAGGGCGGTTTGAACTCCGTTACGGTGCAGGCGATTGATCAGGGCGGGCTGGCGGCCACGCAGTCCTTCAGCGTTACTGTGGCCATCGCGCCGTCCTTTGATACGCTTGCCGTGCGGCTGGCAGAGTTCCGTACGGGCCGGCTCCAATGGCGGGTGACCGGCACAGCTGCTCCCTCGGTTAACCAGACGGTAACAATTGCCTTTGACGACGGCGCCGCCGCCGGGACCGTGATTGGTACGGCCAACGTGGTGGCGGGTGTCTGGACGCTCGATGTGCGCAATGCGCTGGGCATCCTCGACCCGACGGTTTCGGGGGCCACGCGGATTCGGGTTGTCTCGACACAGGGCGGCACGACCACGGCGCCGATCATCGTCCGGAGGTAAAGGACGAGGATCAGTTAACAGTGATTAGTGATTGGTGATTAGAAATAAGAATGTAGGGTGCGTTAGGGGTAAAGCCGCCCTAACGCACCCTCCCTCCCTCACACCCCCTTTGGAAAAGGTACCCTTACCCCCCCTTTGGAAAAGGGGGCAGGGGGGATTTGAGAAATACGATCACAGACAGATAGCAGATAAAGGAGGAAGGACATGAAAAAAGAAAGTATTTGGCAATTTGGCCTGGCCCTGGCTTTCGCTCTCAGCCTGGCCCTGACGGGCTGCGGCGGCGGTGGAGATGTCGCGGTCAACCCCGACTCGGACGGCGACGGCATCCCCAATGCCTTTGACGCCGCGCCCAACAACCCAGCCCTGTTTATCGATAATGTCACCGTGCCCCTGACCGCCGGCACCATTGCGACCAGGTTCAGCGCCGCCACGGCGATCAACGGGAGCGGCAAGGTGGTCGGCTATGCGGAAAATGCAGCCGGAGAA
>Ga0209514_10005410_pt1 | contig 16365 bp, 15 predicted proteins | sample Subgrocontami58m_FD_187452 | JGI IMG/M metagenome (GOLD analysis project Ga0209514, IMG submission 187452) | Subsurface groundwater microbial communities from S. Glens Falls, New York, USA - GMW37 contaminated, 5.8 m (SPAdes) (version 3) | ecosystem: Environmental > Aquatic > Deep subsurface >...
TCTGTATTGGCCCCGATTTAGCAAGCAAAATTTAAGCGGCCATTTTCGTGCTTAATTTCAAATACTCTTTGTGCTCAAGAGGCGATCTATAACCAAGTCGTTCGATGATCCAATAACGGTTATAGTCGTCTATAAACTTGCCTATTACCTTTTTTGCCTCTTCTAAATTTCTAAAATGACATATCGAAATTACCTGTTCGTTGAGCGTTCGATGAAATCTCTCGATGATCCCGTTACACTCGGGGCTACGAACGAAGGCCGGCGAGTACATAAATCCAAGAAATTTTATCTCCGTCTGAAAATCATTCGAATCGTATTGCGAACCATGATCCGCCCTCAACGTAAGGCCAATGCCTTGAACGATTCCCTTGTCGATGGAGCCATATTCGCGCTTTACAGCTTCTCTTACAGGCTCCATAGCCGCAAACCTATCTCCCTTCTTGACTGTGTGCCAGGCAAGTATTCCGTCGTCACAGTGGTCGATTACGCTGAATAGCCAACACAGGCCTTCTTCTTCGGTATAAAATTGTTTTCCATCGGTCGCCCACATCTGATTCGGCACTTCTGTAATGATCGTCCCATTGTGCAGTCTAGATGTTCCGGTGCCCGCACGAACAGGCGCCAGCAAGTTGTGTTGCTTCATAAGGCAATATATCCTGTTCTTTCCTGCTCGGATTCCACGCCGCTTCAAACGCGCACGCACTTTTTTGTATCCCTCCGAATGAAAACGGCTATCAAGAATCTCTTTTTTGATCTCGATCAGTAGCTCATCGTCCGAGATCGGCGTCTTTGGGCCAGTTTTCAATTTTCCTTCTTTTCTTGCCCGATTACCATACCACGCGGCGGAAGACACCCCGGCAACGTTTAGCACCATGCTCATAGGATACGTTTTACCGCTCATGGCAGATATCTCGCCTTTCATAAGCCGCACGAATCCTTTCTTGTCGATCTGGCAAATTGGATCTTTTTTTTATACAGTTCAAGTTCCATCTGGAGCTTGCCTATGATCTTTTGTGATTCTCCTAGCTTTCCTTCGTGCCGATTTACCCACTTAAAACTATTGACTCCACCTTTCAAAAACTGATCCCGCCACTCTGTTATTATGGCCACGGAAAGCACGTTCTCCCTGCTTAACACGTCGATCGATTCTCCTCTTAGTAACCGGAGAACCAGATCAGCCTTTTTCCTTGCGCTCCATCGAACCGATTTAACTGACATACGATGCCTCCATGATTCTTACTCACCTCTGCCGCCAACCGGCACGTAAGTAGCCGGTGTTGGCGGCTTAATGCAAGGCAATCTTTTCCATTGCATCGGCCGTCTTTTGGCGGCTCGAAGGATATGGTCATCCTCTGTGTTAGCCCTCACGGGCTAACACAGAGGATGACCATATCCCACCATTTAAGCTTAAAAGTTGCTCGCTAGAAATCGGGGCCAGTATAAAGCCCTTACTCGACGATGGAAAGGCAGAGGCGATGCAGATATATGCCGACCTCCAGAAGGCATTGAAAGACAAAACTGTGTATTATAAGGAGATCCCCTTCGACAACATCACAATAGAGACCTATCCATGTTTCAAGGATCCGTCTGGCAAAGAAGTGAAGGTGGAACTGGAAACCAGGGGTGGCGAAGTCTGGAGGATCCGCATAGACAGAGAAGATGGTTTCAGGATCGTCATAGACGAAACCAAGATGATCACTGACCTTGGCGATCTGGGGGATATTTTAGACAAACAAAAGGTGCTCCCGCGTATCTAATACTTCCTTTTTTAAACGGTCAGAATAGGATGAGCCCCGCATACCCGACCACCGCGCCATAATCGCCGGAGACGTCGCCAGAGGTAGCATATTTGATGAGTTCGCCCTTTGTAGCACCGAGTTCCTTTGCAGCAATAAGCATGATGGCCGCAGGGATCACACCGCACATGGTGATTCGCTGTCTTGCACAGACATCCAAGAGCCCCTTGGCATCCAGAGCCAGCACGTGTTCGATCGCGCGCGCGTCCTTCTCCTTGGCAACCTCGTGCGGCTCGTAGTGGGTCATATCTGAAGAAGCGACGATTAAAATCCCCCCCGTCCCCCCTTTTTCAAAGGGGGGAGATTGAACCCTCTTTATCACCCTTGCGATCGCACGGCCGATCTCTTCGCATATCTCATAGCGCACATGTGAGATGGTTATTGGCACAAACCTAAGGTTCGGCTGCCTCGCCTGCAAGAATGGGAGCTGAACTTCCAACGAATGTTCCATTAAATGTGCCTTATAGTCAACCTGCAGTTCGCCGCATTCTTTGATGAGGTCGCTGGCAAGCCCCGAGTCTATCCTTATATTTCCGGTTGGAAGCGCCCACTCGCCGTCGTTCATGATAGCTGCGTGTGCGCCCATACCGGTATGATTCGGTGACAGGACGATGACACGCTCAGGGACCTCGACGGCAGAGAAGACCGCCCCCGCTACATGCCCCGAATAGACATATCCCGCATGCGGCGAAACAACCCCTATCGCGGCTTTCGGCTTTAACCCCGTAGAAAGGTACTTTTTGACCTCTTCTTCAAGATGCGTCTTTGATGCGGGATAGAACTGTCCGGCCACTGCTGGCTTACGTATCATAAGTTATGCTCCTTTTTATTGACTTCTGCCATACTACACGATATGCAACCGCAAATCAATTGGGTATTGTAGTTGCCCGATTCATCGGGCAATATGGGAGTAGCAGCCTTCAGGCTGCGTCAATTCAACGCACTTCGCGCACCCTAAAGGGTGCTACTCCTAACAGCCCAATAAATTGGGCAACTACAGTTTCACCATGAAGATTCGAGTAGATGATATCCCCGAAAGCGGGATGGAGCTAAATGCCGATTCAAGCAATACCGGCTGGCTGAAGACCGTTTTTCTGGACTCCTTTGGCAAGTCCGGCATGATCGAAGACGACAGCGGCAGGCTGAACTTGCAGCTTTATAAGAATGATAAGAATATCACGGTCATAGGCGGGATCATCCTTAAATTTCATCCGGCCTGCGACCGATGCCTTGCAATATTTGCAAAGCAGCAGCAGATACCGATCCATCAGATATTAGCACCGGCCTTCTTCAAGGACGGAAAAAAGGCCGAATCGAGTACAGATGACGAAGATGTGAGTTTTTATGAGGGAGACGAGATAGACATCGAAAATATCGTAAAAGAACAGGTGATATTGGCTCAGCAGATGGTCAACAGGTGCAGCGAGGACTGCAAAGGGCTCTGCCCGAAATGCGGCAAGAGCCTGAACAAAGGCCCGTGCAAATGCAAAAAGACCACGGAACACGATTCGCCGTTCGCGATATTAAAGAAAAAAAAGAAAAAGAATCAGGCTTGACAAGCGTGTTCAAATGTTCAATTACTTTCGCAAATACGGAGTAGCAGCCTTCAGGCTGCGCCAATTTAGCGCACCCTAAAGGGTGCTACTCCTCCGACTTAAACAAGGAGCTTTTTATGGCAATGCCCAAACACAAGATCAGCAAATCGCGCCGCGATATGCGCAAATCCGAACAGATCAAGGTGAAATCTGCGAACGCCAGCAAATGCCCTCACTGCGGCGAACCGAAACTTTCGCACAGAGTTTGCATCCATTGCGGATTTTACAACGGCAAAGAGATCATTAAAATGGGGGATTAAAAAATGAGCGTCGAATCAAAGATAAAAGAGATCATCGCGGAACAGCTTGGCATCAATGAAGACGATATTGCGGCCGAATCCTCCCTTTCTGATGACCTCGGCGCCGATTCGCTCGACATAGTGGAAATAGCCATGGCCCTTGAAGACGAATTTGAGGTCGAGATATCAGACGCGGACATCGACAACATCGACACGGTAAAGGATTTTACGAGCTTCGTCGGCCAGCGGACCTGCTAGGGAGCCATCGTAGTTGCCCCCCACCAGAGGCGGGCAGGCATTTATGGGGCCAAAAGTTCAATAAATTTGAGCCCGATAAATCCCTGCCCGCCGCGCAGTAGTGGCGGGGGGCAACTACAGTATTTTTATGATAATCGCCATTGCAAGCGATCATGCGGGTTTCAAACTGAAGGAATCCTTGAAAAAATCCCTCCTGGCGCAAAAGCACAGCGTCACTGACCTTGGAACCACATCTGAAGATTCAACCGATTATCCCGATTTTGCCAAAAAGATCGCTGAAGGTATCTCCAAGAAAAAGGCGGACATTGGCGTCCTTGTCTGCGGCAGCGGCATCGGCATGGCCATGGCGGCTAACCGCTTCAGGGGCGTTCGCGCGGCGGTCATCAACGACGAGTTCGATGCCGAGATGAGCCGCAGGCATAACGATGCGAACATCGCGTGTTTTGCCGCGCGGAAGCTCTCCGAAGAATCGGCAAAGAGGCTACTTGCACTGTGGCTCTCAACAAAGTTCGAGGGCGGAAGGCATGAGAAGAGGGTAAAAAAGATCGAAATATAGCGAATTGTCGTAGCGCAGGCCTTCAGGCTTGCCATTAGTAGTTGCCTGATTCATCAGTCAAAATATTGGCCCCTTGAATGGGGCAACTACGTTGTTTGGCAGGGTTTGGCAGGACTAAAGTCCTGCGCTACATATACTCGCAATGACAACGATACCTATGAACAAAAAAACATTGAAAGAGACCGATCCGGCGATATTCAAGGCCATTCAAGGCGAGCTCGACCGTGAGGAATATGGATTAGAGCTGATCCCGTCGGAAAATTACGCAAGCAAGGCGGTGCTGGATGCCCTTGGCTCTGTATTCACAAATAAATATGCCGAAGGATATCCCGGCAAACGCTACTACGGCGGTTGCGAATTTGTAGATGACGTGGAGCGCCTTGCCATCGAACGCGCCAAGCAGCTCTTTGGTGTGGCTCATGTAAATGTTCAGCCCCACTCCGGCGCATCGGCCAATCTGGGGGTCTATTTCGCGGTATTAAAACCCGGCGACACACTAATGGGCATGAGCTTGTCCCACGGCGGACATCTAAGCCACGGGGCCGCCGTCAGTATAACCGGCAAGTGGTTTAAATCCGTTCAATATGGGGTCAACCCCGAAACCGAGCTCATAGACTACGATGCGGTGGCTAGGCTGGCAGAAGAACACAGGCCAAAGCTCATCGTCTGCGGCGCCTCGGCCTATTCCAGGTTCATTGATTTCAAACGTTTCAAGGAGATCGCGGACTCTGTCGGGGCCATGCTCATGGCGGATATCGCCCATCCTGCAGGACTTGTCGCTACCGGCCTTTTCCCTACACCTGTCCCCTACTGCGACTTTGTCACCTCCACAACCCACAAGACCCTGCGCGGCCCAAGCGGCGGCATGATAATGTCAAAAGATGAACGCGCCAAGGAACTGGACAAAGCGATATTCCCCGGCCTTCAGGGCAAACCGCACGCCCATGTCCTGGCCGCCAAAGCGGTGGCCTTCTTTGAGGACTTGCAGCCGGATTATAAAACCTACTGCGAACAGATCATCAAGAACGCCAAGACATTTGCGGCGGCCATGTCCGAATATAAATTCAGGATCGTCTCCGGCGGGACAGATAGCCACCTCTTCCTTATCGATCTGACCGATAAGGGGCTCACCGGCAAGGATGCCGAGATAGCGCTGGGCCATGCAGGCATCACGGTCAATAAAAACACGGTCCCCCGAGAAACACGTTCTCCTTTTATTACAAGCGGCATCCGCATTGGCACGCCAGCGATCACGACCCGCAGAATGAAAGAGCCCGAAATGAAGGTCATTGCCGGCTGGGTCGCGGAGGTCGTTAACGATATTACAAACACCAAGCGTCAGGAAGAGATAAAGCGTGAAGTGAAGAAGATGTGTGAAAAATTCCCTGTCTACACTATGTAGCGCAGGACTTTAGTCCTGCTGATATTGGCAGACCTAAAGGTCTGCGCTACAACTTATATGAAATGTCCCTACTGCGGCAATCTTGAGAGCAAGGTCGTTGATTCGCGGCTTTCCGCCGAGGGCGACATCACGCGCCGCAGGCGCGAGTGCGAACGCTGCAACAAACGATTTACATCTTACGAGCGTGTCGAGGCTGAATTTCCCATGGTGATCAAAAAGGACGGCAGGCGCGAGGCGTACATACGTCAAAAAATGCTGCTCGGCATTCAGAAGGCGTGCGAAAAGCGCCCGGTGGGGATGGATACGATAGAGGGGATCGTTAATCAGATAGAGATCTGGGCGCAGGAGACAGGCAAAGCCGAGCTCCCAAGTTCAGCGATCGGCGGGCGGGTAATGGAGGCACTTCACGATCTAGATGAAATAGCCTATGTCAGATATGCCTCTGTCTATCGTTCGTTCAAGGATATAAACGAGTTCATGGACGAGTTGAAGGACGTTCTTAAGGCGAAGAGCACGTAGTTGCCCGATTTATCGGGCCAGAAGGGAATAGCAGCCTTTAGACTGCGCTAGCTGAATTAAATTGGCGCAGCCTAAAGGCTGCTACTCCATATCGCCCAATAAATTGGGCAACTACATATGCACGAACAATTGATACATCGCTGCCTCGAACTCGCGCTGAAGGGTTATGGCCAGACCAGCCCCAATCCGCTTGTGGGCGCCCTCGTTGTGAAAAAATACCGCGTCATCGCCGAGGGCTATCATAAAAAGGCCGGCGCCCCGCACGCAGAGATCAACGCGCTCCGCAAGGCCGGCAAACGGGCAAGGGGGGCAGACCTATTCGTGAACCTTGAGCCATGCTGTCACTACGGCAGGACCCCTCCCTGCACGGACGCCATTATAAAGGCCGGCATCAAGCGCCTCTTTTACGGGATGAAGGACCCGAATCCCTCGGTTTCGGGGACAGGCCTGAAACACTTGAAGGAGGCCGGCATCAAGGTCTTTGGACCTATTCTTGAAAAAGAGTGCCAAAAGATAAACGAGCCGTTCATCAAGTGGATGAAGACCGGAACCCCCCATGTAACGGCAAAGATCGCGCTCACATTGGACGGGCGCATCGCAGACCACAAGGGAAATTCAAAGTGGATAACCAATGAACTCGCAAGAGAATATGTCCATCGCCTGCGGGCCGGAGTCGATATCGTAATGGTCGGTGCGGGGACTTTCAGGAAAGACAGGCCGCGCCTGAACGTCCGGCTTAAGGGATATAAGGGGAAACAACCGCTGCCGATCGTTGTTGGCTTAAATCCCCCCTCACCCCCCTTTAAAAAAAGGGGGGAAATCAATCTAAGAAAGCTTCTAAAGGAATTGGGCGCGGCCGGATTTCAGTCGGTCCTAGTCGAAGGCGGGGGAAAACTGCACACGGAACTCCTGAGAAAAAACTTAATAGATCGTTTTGTTATTTTTATAGCTCCCAAGATCATCGGGGATACTGGAATTCCTTGGATCAGAGGCATGGGACGACTCCCTATACAAAAAGCCTATCACTTAGACATCGAATCTATCTCTCTCTTTGGTGATAACATCGCAATTGAAGGAAAACTCCCTAAGAAACCATAGTTGCCCCCCACCACTACTGCGCGGCGGGCAGGCATTTATGGGGCCAAAAGTTCAATAAATCTCAGCCCGATAAATCGGGCAACTACAGGTTCACTAAATAACCATGCAGGGGCCAAGTCCCCAGCGCGTCACTCTTGAATCCTCGCTCGAATTCGAGCGCATCCTTTCAGATTCAAGCTGAAGCCTCGTCACCGTCGGCACCTTCACCGAGGTCCTGCGCCTCTTTGGCATCACCATGAACGGGTGATAGACCGCAGTATGATTGGAAGTCGTCCCACACCTCATAAATACCTCCTCTTTTTAGGAATTCAGTCCCATTTATTGCATTATCTGTGCCAAATTCAGGACTGTTATATTGCAGCTACTAACTTATTAATTTCATTGATTTTTTCTATTTTAACTCCTCGACGCACACAGGTGATGAATGTGGACATATTCCACACATTGTGGAATATCTGGACATGTGCATTTACGGCTAGTTAGTCGGTTTTTTGAGAGAAGAACCACGGTTTTCGAGTAAACTACTTATTTAATAAGAATTTTTCTGACTGTGGAATTTTTCCACTACCACTGAACGTGGCGAGTTTATTATATAGGGTCTTTCTGTCTATCCCAAGATGCTTACTAACCTTTACCTTATTGCCGCCAAACCTTTCTAATGCGCTCAAAATATATCGTTTTTCAAGCTCCTTCAGCGAGACAGGCTTATCAAAGATATCAGCAAAACTCTCTGCTGTCAGAGGCCTTTTAAGGTTCTCCGGCAGATTATGCTCCGTAATAGACTTCCCTTCCGAGAGCGCCACCGCGCGCTCTATCGTGTTCTGCAACTCCCTGATATTCCCCGGCCAGTTATAATCGACCAGATATTTCAACGCGCCGGCCGTAATATCGGTGACCTTTCTATCCATCTTGGCCGCGAGTTTTTTCATGAAGTGCTCGACAAGAAGGGGAATGTCCTCTCGCCGCTCGAACAAAGTAGGCAGGACAATATTCATGACGTTCAACCTGTAGAAAAGGTCCTCTCGGAATTTATTCTCCCTGACCATCACACCCAGATCCTTGTTCGTTGCTGAAACGATCCTCACATCAACCGGAATGGTCTTTGTCGCTCCAAGCGGCCTGATCTCTCCCTCTTGTATCGCGCGCAAAAGCTTTGCCTGAAGCGACAATGGCAGCTCCGCAACATCGTCCAGAAAGAGCGTCCCGCCGCTTGCCTCCATCATCAGGCCCCGCTTGTTCGTCTTTGCGTCCGTAAACGCCCCCCTCATATAGCCAAAGAGTTCGGCCTCAAGCAATGTCTCTGGGATCGCCGCGCACTCCAAAGCTATGAACGGCCTATCTTTGCGGTTAGAGCGGTAGTGTATCGCCCGCGCGATCATTTCTTTGCCCGTTCCGCTGGCGCCGGTGATCACAACGCTCACGTTGCTGACAGCAACCCGCCGAACGAGATCAAAGACGGTCTGCATCGGCTTTGAACGTCCGACGATATTTTCGAACTGATATTTATCTTCGACCGTGCTTTGAAGATGGACAACGCGCTTTTTCAGGATCGCTATCTCGATCGCCCGCTTGATGAGAAGGCGGATCGTTTCGTTGTTATAGGGTTTTGCAAGATAGGCCTCGGCACCGAGCCGCAACACCTTGCTGACGACATCGGCATTTTCAAATGCAGATATGACGACGGTCAGGGTGTCCGGATATTCATAATTAATGTAGGTCAACAGGTCAAATCCGTTGCCGTCTTCGAAGGAGAGTTCGGTCACAACCACAGTGAATGGCGTTTCTGCCAAGAGAACCTTGGCCTGAGCTACCGTGCAACAGCACGATGTTTGCCAACCGCCCTCATATTGAAAGATCTGGGTCAGCGCCTTGCAAACCTCCCAGTCTGGATCAACGATCAAGATGCGCGGCGTTGAAGACATGGAGAGAGTGTAGAACATTTCCACACTCTTTTGTCCAGTGGAATTTTATGGAACAATGAGGAGTAGCAACCTTTAGGTTGCGCGAATTGAGTTCACTTGGCGCAGCCTGAAGGCTGCTACTCCAAAAAGCCCAATAAATCGGACAACTACACAGTAGGTTTGCAGGTCTTGGCTATCTCGTAATAGACCCTTGCAAAGCAGCCAATGCCGTTCTGGAAATTGGCCAGGCTTATCTTCTCGTTCGGCGAGTGGAGGTTATCGTCCGGCAGACCTATGCCGCAAAGGACGGAGGGCGCCTTCAGTTCCTCCCCAAAGGTGATGGTGATGGGGATCGATGCCCCGTCCCTGACAAAAACGACCTTTTTGCCAAAGGTCTTTTGAAACGCCGCCCCCGCCGCCCTTACATAAGCATTGTCATAGGGGATCATTACCGGCCTGACCAGAGAATACCACTTGAACTCCAAGGTGATGCCCGGAGGGCATATCTTGCGGATATAGCTTTCAAACGCTTTTTTGATCTTCATCGGGTCCTGATTTGTCACGAGGCGCGAGGATATCTTTGCCATGCCATGCGTTGTGATGACGGTCTTTGAACCCGCACCTGTGTATCCGCCCAAAAGACCGTGGACATCCAGGGTGGGCCGGGCCCAGTTGCGTTCAAGGGTGGTATAACCCTTTTCACCCCAGAGTTCGTCAACACCCAGCTCTTTTTTATATTCTTCCTCATTGAACGGGAGCTTCGCAAATTCCTCACGCTCTTCCGGCTTGAGCGGAACAACGTCATCATAGAAACCGGGGACAAGGACATGGCCGTCCTCATCCCTGAGCTTGGCAATGATGCATGCCAGCGCATTCAGCGGATTCATCAGCGTCCCGCCATATGAACCCGAATGCAGGTCCTTCTTGGGGCCGGTGGCGATCAGTTCAAAGTAGAGCAACCCTCGGAGAGAATAACACATCGAGGGATGGTTCTTGTCTATCCAGGGGGAATCGCTTATCAAAACGGCGTCACATTTCAGTTTTTCCTTGTACTGTTTGACGAACGATCCGGTGTGCTCGCTCCCCCCCTCTTCTTCTCCTTCAATGAAGAACTTTACGTTTATAGGCAGGTGATTGTTCTTAACGTGCGCCTCAACCGCCTTGATATGGGCAAAGAACTGCGCCTTATCGTCTGATGTCCCTCGGCCACAGATATTGCCATTTTTTATCGTAGGCTCGAATGGCGGCGTTAACCATCTATCGATCGGATCGGCGGGCTGGACATCGTAATGACCGTATATAAGGACCGTCGGCTTGCCTGGAGCCTTCAGCCACTCGCCATAGACCGCCGGATAGCCTCCTGTGGGGATGACCTCAACGGCCTCCATTCCGGCCTGGCGCAGGTATTCTGCAACTTGGTCGGCGCATTTCAGGACGTCGGTCCTGTATTTCTCGTCCGCCGAGATGCTCGGCAATTTCAGAAGCTCAAATAGTTCATCCAAATACCTCTTCTGGTTCTTGTTGATGTAGCTGTTGACCTTTTGCATTGACATAGACAAGTCTCCTTTTTATTTTGTTGTTTGAACACTCATTCATATAGCAATTTTTGTGCCAAGATTCTCTTGCACAGAACGATATTGAAATCAACAAGTTATATTGAAAAAATTCAAGGCGTGTTCGGTTTTTCGAACATCTTTCTGTTCGGATTTCGGGATTCCGAACGAACGGCGGCCTTTTTGGCCTTTTTGAAATCCTTGGCCGCATCATCATCTCTGCCCAGCGAGCGTTTTACAAGGCCGCGGTTATAATAAGCTGGGGCATGATTTGGATCCATCATGATCGCCCTACTGTAGGACCTGACCGCCTCTTCGTGTCTGCCAAGCGCCTCCAGCGCAGTACCGCGGTTATTGTAAGCCTTTACTTGTTTTGGATTCAATTTGATCGCCCTGTTGTAATCCCTGATCGCTTCTTCATATCTGCCAAGTTCACCTTTGGCAATTCCACGGTTATAATAGGCATCCGCAGAGTTTGGATTTGATTCGATCGCCTCGTCGTAGTCTTTGACAGCCCCTTCATTTCTGCCAAGCTCCATCTTGGCACCACCGCGATTAAAGTATGCCAAACTTATCATGTCATAAGACCCGGCAAAAAAATCATACGCGACTTGAAATTCTTTTTTATAAAAATCGTCAGGAAATATTTTTCCCAAGTCCATGTTGAATACCGTTATCCCGTCATCCCATCTCACAAATGCATGTCCCGGAACCTCTATCAATCTAACCGGCCAGCCAAATTCATGGACCACCGCCATTACTATGAACGCCGATGTGTCACAGTCGAGCTGCCTTTCCATCAAGCCCATTGTCAATAAGTTTGAATCGGCCCATGCGAAGCCGCGTTTTAATATAACATCGTAAATCAATTTCAGGCGCTCCTGCGGTGTTCTGTCAGGCCCGTTGTTCAACTCTTTTTTTACCTCACTCAAAATGTCATTCAATTCCTTTCGTATATTCTCCACATCTGTTTTTGACAGCCCCTTCAATCGCATATTTTTCAACTCTACACTAAAACTTTCATCCAATGACAGCCCCAATTCGATATCTAAGACCTGGTTTATAGGATTATCCTGCGATATCGCACACGACGAGTTGCGGAGCAGTTCCTCTATTTTTTCCGCTATTGAACCAAAACTCCCCGCGATATTGCCGCTGGCGTCACAGATATATTTAGAGAGTTGATATCTTTCGCGTTCCTCTCCGCAGAATTTCGACTTTGCAAATTCGAGGTCGTCACTGGATAGAGTGGCCGCATCTCCATCGGCCGAAAAAAGCGCCTCCACCTCCTGTCTGACCCTTGGCGAACATGATATCATGGTCTGATCCTTTCAACTCTCCCGCCGCTTGCCATTGCAACTGTTGTGCCAAAACCAAAAACATAAAAAACCGTTATTTTATAACGGCCCGTTGATACAGAGCCAGCCTTGTGTTCGTGTTCTGGGATATTTTTGTGCTCGAAGTCCCGAAATCCGAAACTGTATCGTTTTTCATATTCCCGAACACTCGAATGTTCCAAAAGGTGAACACCTAAAAATTTCGTCTTCGATAAATCGCTAAAAAATAAGAGATAAATTTTCTGCGAAGAGTTGGCACGGGAATTGCAAAGCCAAGACACGAATGGAACGAAAAAAAAGGAGGAGGGAAATATGAGCAACACATTAAATGTATCGTTTCTGCAACAGAATGGTGGCTACCAAGAACTCGATCAAGACATTCTCGGGATGGCGGCCTCGGATGGCGATGGAGAGACGCTCTCAGAGGAGGAGGCCCGCGGCTATGTCGACACGAGAACGGAACTTGCAAAGACCGCTAATTATGAAGGCGGTGACTATGCCGGCGCATGGTTATATCAAACGCTGAAAAAATACCTTGCCGCGCGTGCCTATACGATCGCTGCTGCCTCCGAGGTCGATGAAAATATTATCATAGACCATCTTAAGTTCGGCGCCGACAATACGATCGTTGATGCCGATGTCAAGGCCGTTGCCGGATCCATGTCCAAAGATGCGGTGATAGGATCAATGGCCAGATACATTGCATCAACAAATAATTTTAACCTCGCCAAGGCCGCACTTAGTAACTCAAGCGCAACTGTGGTTGAGGCGGCTCAATCCGCCGTGGCACGCCTGTCACCGGCCAGTTCAAAAAACGCAGAAGCGCTGGTAAAAGAGCTGACAAAACCTACGGAAGACCTGACCCGGGCATCACTAACAAGGGTATTTGGCAAGACAGCAGACAACAACGCCTTAGATGCGCTGTTAAAACTGGCCAATGACTCGGGCGCAACTTCAGCTGAAAAAGATGCGGCGGCAGAAACGATGTTCGACATATTCAATGCCGATCCACAGAAGACGCTAGAATTTATCGTTGAGGCGGCAATATCAACTCAATCTACAAATGCAGTTATTGCCATGCAATTTGTTTTCGACTGGGCTCTTCAACGCGCCCGCAACGACGTAGAGTGGAAGGCAGGGGTGTGGACTAAATTCGTCAATAACGTCCTGGATAGCTTTGAAGCGGCACTGAAAGACACCAACGTTACCGTCGAAACCAAATCGGCCGTTGCGAAGGGCCTGGGTTCGATTCCCACGGTCAGGTCATACAAGATACTTACCGATGTATTTTCAAAAGAGACCGATGACAAGGTAGTGATCGCATCTGCAGCGGCAATGTTGAGGCAATACCGCAATATAGAAGAACTGGAGGTGGACGGAGCACAGTCGCTGGATATTGAAAAAGAGCTCGTTCAACTCCTGAAAGAGAAGGTCAAGGAAAAAAGATGGGAGTATTATGGATTTGAAAATGTGGCCGCAGAAGATCTTGATTCGCCGGGGGGCACAGATCAACTGGGCGGAAAATACTCGGAGATCGATAGGCTGATAATGAGTTTTGTCATTGCAGGAATTGGCGGTCGCGGATCGGTCGAGGCTCTGAAAGAAGTCTTTGGCATCGATTATGATGAAATGTTCTTAAAGGAGATCGCAAAGGAGATCGGCGGAAAGGGCGACGAGAGGGACACTCAAGAGGTGTATAGCAAGGCGGTTCAACCCGGCAACTCCATGAGCGTTGACCGTGAATTTGCCAAGGCAGTTGGCAACTTCGGTGTCAAATCCGCGATGTCCGTCCTGGAAAAGATCCTGAATGAAAAACCGGATATCCACGAAGATGTGATCAAGGCGTTCGACAAGATCGGCGGCGCTGCAACGGGCAAGCTCGTTGAGTTGCTCGAAAGCCCGGATACGAACTTCGTTGAAAAGGCCGCTGCGATCTACGACCTGGCACAGTCAGGGACCCGGGCGGCGATCCCGGCGCTCTCTAATGTGGCACGATACTCTGAATCACCGATAAATAAGACCTCGGAGGCGACGTTCCGGAACATATCGGCATTCGTCCCGGTCGAGGATGTCTCGCTGGACACTTTTAAAGATGGCCTGCGCCTGAAAGAGTTCGAGGCGGTCGTGCTCATAGAGGGGCTTCTGGCGCGGCTCCAAAAGCCGGACACAGAAGAAGGCAAGGCGGCAGAAGTATTTTTGCGGGAAGCGCTGGCCAGCGAAGAGACCGGCGATGCCGTTATCTCTCTGATGCAAGATTTTATGACGTCCGAAACCGGCAACTGGGAAAAGACCAGGACTTATGTCAAGAGCCTTCGTTCAAAATATCAAGAGCTCCAGGACCATCTGTCGAAGACAGCATGGGATCCCAAGAATTTTCAAAAATTCATGGAGCAGGAGGGCTTGAACACAGCCGAGGTAATGGGCGCATATACGCTCTCAAAAACCGATAATTTAGAAAAAGATGTGGGCTCTCTCTCCCCGCTGGATGTCATTAATCTGTCGAGCGACGATTGGCAGGGGACAGAACTATGGAAATATATGATGAGCCATCAGTGGGAGAAAAAAGAGGCGGCAGAGGTGATTTCAAACGTCGTGTGGTTCCTTGATGAAGAGCAAAGGGCAGCGGAAGATGAAGAAGCGATGAGCGAAAAAGCCGGCGAATGCGATGAAATAAGGGAGGCTGCCGACAAGTGCGGAAAGACGGCGGCCTTCGTCCTGAACCCAAGGAACGGACCTATCTCTTCCGAGCTTACATCGCAGATCATGAGCGAGGCCGGGGCATGGAAATGCATTGCGCCTGCCGCAGGCGAATGTCAGGACGCGGATGGCAATTTTGTCGAAGGGATGAACGGGGCGTTCACATGCCTGAAGACCGGTGTACAGACATGCGCAAGGATCGAATGCGGCGGAGATGTTGGAGAGACAAAAGGTGAAGATGCCGAGATATGCGTTGGCGAACTGACCACCTTGACAGATGAACTGCTCGCGCAACGCTACGAAGCTTCGGTAGATGTCCGTCTGGAAAGATACGCACAGATAGAAGAGTTCCTGGACGAGGTCGAGACTGCCCGAAATGATGCTATCAATCCCGACACTCTTAACCAGTATGCGGCAAGCCGGATGGAAGACATGGATTATCTGGCTTCGGAGGTCGAAAATAGAACGTGGCACCAGTTCGAGATCGAGGACCACTTGACCCGTGAATCTGATTGGACCGACGAACAGCTCGCAGGGCTCCGCAAGGCTGACCCGCTGAACGAACTCGATGGTTATGGAAGAAAGCTCGCCGCTATCTTTGGCACCAGCGTTGTCAAACGCGGGCAGGAGACAACGCCGGAAAATTATGAGGACCAAAGGATAGCAGAGGCCGATGCCTTCGAGCAATTCTCAGATACGTTGAAAAAGAGCGAATGGACGGAAAAGGAGTGTCTGGATGTGCATACCGTTCTTGCATATCTGAAAGAGCTCTATGGGCGCGGAGGCGCCAATTTCAGGCTGGAGGATATTGTCTCGCGCTCGGCCGAAGGCGAGAACGCCGATGCGTTGAGCAGTTTCTATGATGGCGCGAAGGAGGCGATGACCTTTGATATTTCAGAAGAGGGCTTGTTCTTCAAGCGCGTTCAGCAGGCATTGGATAGAGGCATCAAATTTCCGAACCGCGAGGGTGTTTGGTCGTCACTGTTCAATCTATTGAGGAGCGAAGACGGCAGAGAAGACCTTAACAGCACCTTCAAGACACTGGCAGAAGATGAAAGTGCGACCTCACTTTATGACAGTGTTATCAAAACACTGGAGGCATATGGCAAGGTCGATGCGGAGTTTGAACCTGATGATGTCGCCAAGGCGCTTCTTCAGCATATAGAAAATAAAACGGTCGAAAGCCTGAGTTATGAGCCAAGGGTCTTTGCCGGACTGCAGGCCAACGAGATCAGCGACGCCAAAAAATTCCTGGCAACGCTTGCCGAACCGGCGATAACTACTATTGAAACGGGTTACAGGATCTTAGATATATTGAAAAACGGTCTAAGGAGCGCCGATTACAGGTTTGCCGGAACAACATCGGATCTCAGCAAATACGTAGAGGCGGGTTCTGTGGCACGTTTTGGCGCCA
>Ga0209514_10005413_pt1 | contig 16361 bp, 17 predicted proteins | sample Subgrocontami58m_FD_187452 | JGI IMG/M metagenome (GOLD analysis project Ga0209514, IMG submission 187452) | Subsurface groundwater microbial communities from S. Glens Falls, New York, USA - GMW37 contaminated, 5.8 m (SPAdes) (version 3) | ecosystem: Environmental > Aquatic > Deep subsurface >...
ATCTCAGAAAAATCCTGGAAGACTTTATATCCATAAGAAGAAAGTGTATCTAAAAAATTTTTGTGATCTTCGCGCTTACCGCCAAAATCCAGGGGAACAAAAAAATTAAAACCTCCGCCGATAACAAAATCAACTCCGCTGTGAACAAACTGTTCGGCAATATCAAATTCCATGTTTCTATGTTTTACATGTGAATAAAAACAAGCGGGCGTTGCATTTGTAATTGAACTTGTTACAACCAAACCGGTACTCATTTTTTTATTTTCAGCTATCTCCAAAATGGTTTGAAGATAATTTCCTTGCGGATCTTGACCTACAACAGCATTGTTCGTAAGATAACCTGTAGCATACGCAGTTGCACCGGCAGCTGAATCAGTTATTAAATTATCTGCAGAACAAGTATTTACTAGTCCGATTGAATAGAATTTTTTGAATTGATCATTTTTTGAAAAGAGGACTGAAACCGAAACTTGACTTAGTCCCATTCCATCACCAATTAATAATATAATGTTTTTTGGTCTAGGATTGTTCTTAGAATAAAAAACGGTCGCGGTTAAAAAAAATACGACCGTTATTAAAAGAAATATTTTCTTAATCAAATAACTACTCCGGAATTAATCTATATAAGTCATCCAACCATGTCGGTCTTCTATTTTTCCGTAATAAATACCGGATAATTCATTATACAATTTTGTACCGAGTTCACCGGCTTCTTTGTCGTTGAACAGCAGTAGGTTTTCATTGTATTTCAATTTGCTAACAGAAGAAATTACTGCAGCGGTTCCCGTTCCGAAGATTTCAATTAATTCACCTTTCTCATAAGCATCAATAACTTCATCTATACTGATCATTCTTTCTGTTGCATTGTATTTCCAATCTTTAAGAATTTGGAGTACAGACATTCTAGTAATTCCCGGAAGGATAGAACCTGTTAGCATTGGTGTAGTAACTTCGTTTTTAAATTGAACAAAGATATTCATCGCGCCAACTTCTTCAATATATTTTTGTTCTATTCCATCAAGCCAAAGTACTTGTGAATAACCTTCTTCTTTTGCTTCTTGCTGACCCATCAAACTTGCAGCATAATTACCGGCTGTTTTAGCTTCACCAATTCCTTTACGGACCGCACGTACATATTTATTAGTTGCAAGAATTGGTAACGGTTTGAATCCTTCCGGATAATAAGACCCAACAGGGCTAAGCATAATAATCAATTTGAAATTTTCTGATGTACGTACTCCGAGAAGAGGTTCTGATGCGAACATCACCGGACGGATGTAAAGTGAGTGTCCCGGTTTTGTAGGAATCCAATCCTTATCAATACGAACTAATTCAAGCATAGCTTGAAGGACTAGATCAGGATCAATTTCCGGGATACACATTCTTTTTGCGGAACGGTTTAATCGTTCTACATTTTTTTCCGGGCGGAATAAAGCTATTCTACCATCAACTTGTTTGTAAGCTTTTAGACCTTCAAATATAGTTTGACCATAATGAAGAACCATTGCTGCCGGGCTAAGTTCAATGTTGCCGAATTTTCTTATTGTAGGATTATGCCAGCCGCCCAAATCTTCATCGTAGTCTATTTCAAACATATGATCCGAATAAATTTTCCCGAACACTAAATTTTCGGGTAAAATAACTTTCGTCTCTCTTTCAAGTATTTCGATATTGAAATCGTTCATAGTTTCACCATTCTTTTTTTTGTGGAATGGAAATAATTAGATAAAAAACCCGGTCTGTATATAGCCGGGCTCTCTTAAAAAAAACTAAGATATAATCACAATGAGACCGAGGATAATGATATTTATTTCGAGTATTTTTTTCATTGTCTCTTAAAGAAATTTGCATCCGACTTTCTACTATAAAAAATATGTAAAAATAAAAGTAATTGCCAATAGTAAAAGTTTGTTATCTTAAGCATAGTTATCTAATATTAACACCAATCAATGAATCTGAACTTCAGTTAAAGATTCTTGCCGAAGTTTCCCGAAAATTCAGTAATGTTAATAGTGCTGATAAAGTAACAGAATCTAAATCGCCTGAAGAAGTAATTTCAAAATAGAAACAACTTTCTTAGTTTTGTTTCGAAATAATAATTAGACTTATGATAACAACAATTATTCGAAATGTAGGCAGAAAAACATTAGACTTTCTTCAAGAGTTCGGACAGTTCGTTCAGCTTTTTGTAGAAATTTTAAAATCAGTTCCTCACCTTTTTAAGAATCGGCGAAATTTCTTTTACCAGATGGAACACATTGGTGTTAACTCCATTCCATTAGTTTTTATTATAGCAGTATTTACCGGAGGTGTTGCCGCCTGGCAAGCCGCTTATCAATTGAAAGGTTTAGCTCCATTATCTTTTCTTGGTGCTGCAACAAGTAGATCAATTATTACCGAGTTAGGTCCTGTCCTAACTGCTATTGTTATAGCTGGAAGAGTCGGAGCTTCAATTGCAGCGGAACTTGGTTCTATGAAAGTCACTGAACAAATTGATGCACTTGAAACGATGGGAATTAGTCCTGTTGCATTTCTTGCAACTCCAAGAGTATTAGCTTCAATTTTCATGATGCCTATTCTGGTGATCTTTGCTGATACAATTGCGGTTACCGGTGCATTTTTTATTTCGAATTATTTTCTAGGTGTCTCTTTCGATGTATTCTTTTTATCGGTTAAACGTTATTTTCTATTTAGTGATTTTGGTTTCGGATTAATAAAAGGAATGATATTCGGCGGAGTTACTTCTATGTTAGGCTGCCATATTGGATTTAGAACAGAAGGCGGCGCTGAAGGTGTTGGTGCTTCAACAATTCGTTCCTTCGTTCTCAGCTCTGCACTTATACTTATTCTGGATTACTTATTATGGACTTTACTATTTTAAAATAGAGTGAATAAATTTTATTCCGTTCAATAATATATATGCTGAATTATAGAACAATAAAAAGAATTTTAGATATACTCTTCGCGATTATACTCATCATCTTAACTTTTCCATTTCAAATTGTAATTGGTCTTGTCTTGCTTATTTCACTAAAGGAGAATCCATTATTTTTACAGACACGGGGATTAACACACAATAAATTTCGATTCACAATTATCAAATTTAGAACAATCAAATCTTCGGAGATTTCTCCTGAACTGCATCACACTTCAAAAGACATTTTTCTATTACTAAATCTTGCTGTTAAATTAAACGGATTTGAAAAGTGGTTAAGAAAAACCGGTCTTGATGAATTACCTCAAATTTACAATGTATTAATCGGGCAAATGAGTTTTATCGGACCACGTCCGTTAATGATTCAAGATTTAGAAATATTAAAGAATGAATTTCCGAATTATTACCGGTTAAGAGAAAAAATTTCTGCTAAGCCGGGTATATCGGGAGTTTGGCAAATAATCGGAGATCGAACACAAGGTGTAGAAAATTTGATCGGATTAGATATTTTTTATAATGAAAATATTTCATTCAAATTAGATCTGAACATTTTTCTTGTGACTATTCCAATAACTCTTTTCGCAAAAAACTCAGATGCAATTATTCCAAGGATTGACTTCATAAGTAAATTTTTCTCATCATCAATCGCTGAATTTCGTGTTTTTAATAAAGAAGTATTATTAAATATGAATACAGCAGAAGATAATTTTAAAAGTTACTCAATTAAAATTCCTTTAAATTGGTGGTATGTGAGTGATTCATATTCGAATTCCGGCAAAAAAGATATTACAATAATAAAAATCGCCGATTGGATAGAACTAAAACGTAAATCATCATAGACAAGTCATCCCATAAAATAATTGCCGATCTTACCATTAAATGCCTCGACCGAGTTATTAACTTTTTTTAAGGATTTATTTTTTATAAACAACTTTTTTCTCTTGCACAAATTTTATAATGAGATTAATTTGCCTACCGAAAATGGAAGTCAATTTTCTTTTTATGATAATTTGTAATAGCTTCACAAAAAATAGATTTTCGGTTTTAGGAACTAACCACGCAATTGCTTCAATAGCATCAAAGCATTACTGTAACTCTCTTATAAATTTTTCTTTTTACTACTTTCTATTATTAAATCATTTATTCACAAATAACACACGAGGAAGTTATGTCAGAATTTGTTAAGAATTTGATGGCTCAAGTGAAAGCCAAGAATCCTAGTGAACCTGAATTTCATCAAGCAGTATTCGAAGTTGCATCTTCATTAGCATTGGTTCTAGAAAAACATCCAGCATATCGTAAAGAAAAAATTCTTGAAAGAATTATTGAACCGGAACGGACTTTTATGTTTAGAGTCCCTTGGGTGGATGATCAAGGTGAAGTTCAAATCAACCGCGGTTTCAGAATTGAAATGAATAGTGCGATCGGTCCTTATAAAGGCGGATTGCGTTTTCACCCGTCTGTTAATCTTGGTATTCTAAAATTTTTAGCGTTTGAACAAGTATTCAAAAATAGTTTAACTACTTTGCCAATGGGCGGAGGTAAAGGCGGATCTGATTTCGATCCTAAAGGAAAAAGTGACGGCGAAGTTATGCGTTTCTGCCAAAGTTTTATGAGTGAATTGTTCAGACATATCGGACCAAATACAGACGTGCCTGCCGGTGATATCGGAGTAGGCGGACGCGAAATTGGTTTTATGTTTGGTCAATACAAAAAACTCCGCAACGAATTTACCGGCGTTCTAACCGGTAAAGGATTGAATTGGGGCGGTTCATTAATTCGTCCTGAAGCAACAGGTTACGGCGCAGTTTACTTTGCCGCAGAAATGTTAAGTACAAGAAAACAAACTTTAGAAGGAAAGAAGTGTTTGGTTTCCGGAAGTGGAAATGTTGCTCAATATACTGTTGAAAAGATTTTACACTTAGGCGGAAAAGTTCTCACCTTATCAGATTCTAACGGATATATTTATGATGAAGCCGGAATCACTACAGAAAAATTACAATTCGTAATGGATCTAAAAAATGTCCGCCGCGGAAGAATGAAAGAATATGCAGACAAATTCAAAGGTGCAGTTTATACACAAATAGATCCTAACGCAGAACATAATCCGTTATGGAATCATAAAGCAGATTGCGCATTCCCATCAGCTACACAAAATGAAGTTAACGGAAAGGATGCTGCCAACTTATTAAAGAACGGAGTATATGTAATAAGTGAAGGCGCCAACATGCCGTCAACAATAGAAGCGATTGATCAATTTGTTGCAGCAAAAATTCTTTATGGTCCTGGCAAAGCTGCAAATGCCGGCGGTGTGGCAACCTCCGGATTGGAAATGGCACAAAACAGTATGCGTTATAGCTGGACACGCGAAGAAGTTGACAACCGGCTTCAATTAATAATGAAGAGTATTCACAAAACTTGCGTTGATACTGCAGAAAAATACGGTACTCCGGGAAATTATGTGAACGGTGCAAACATCGGTGGTTTTGTTAAGGTTGCTGATTCAATGTTAGATCAAGGAATTGTGTAATTATTTTTTTGACCTCACCCTTTCTAACGAATGGGTGAGGTTTTTTTGCAGCATAACTTCTTATAATATATATTTATAGTAAAGAAAATAAAAAGGCGCCCCATGGAAAACATAATTTCTTTCGATAATATGCTTGATACTGTATCTAAACTTCCGGTTGAAGAACAATTGATGCTTGCCGAAATAATAAAAAAGCGGATAATCGAACAAAGAAGAAAAGAACTAGTTAAATCTGTAAAAGAAAGTATAGAAGAGTATAATGGCGGAAAGGCAAAAACCGGTTCACTTGACGATTTGATAAAAGACCTTGAAAACGAATCATGAATTTATATTGGTCTTCTTCCTTTAAAAGAGGATTCAAGAGAACAGTAAATAAACATCCAACACTTCATGATGGTATTCTAACAACAATTCAAAAATTAAGCAAGTATCCTTTTTCTGCCAACCTCAAGACTCATAAACTAAGAGGAGATTTGGAAGGAAGCTGGGCTTGTTCTATTGATTATAACTTGAGAATTATTTTTAATCTCGCAAAAAATCCAATCAGCCATGAAACAGATATTATCTTAATTGATATAGGAACCCATGATGAAGTTTATTAAGAAGGCGATAAATTTGTCAACTACCCGGCGATGAATCGTCCTTTGGAGACTGAATGCTTATAACATATATTATAGGAAAGAAATTATAAAAGGAGAGTTTACTATGAATGATACGATTAATCTTCACGATTTACCCGAAGAAGAAGTGAAGCTTGTCCGAGAGTTTGTTGCGTTCTTAAAGAGGAAATCAGAAATAAAGCAGGCATCTCTTGAGGATGAAAGTTACTTCAATGCGCTTGCTGTCGAAAGTTTTGCGAAAGATTGGGAGAACAGCCAAGACGCCATCTACGACAATTGGAAGGAGTTGTACCATGTACATGTATCAGAGAGGTGACATAGTACTCGTTCCTTTTCCGTTCAGTGATTTGTCTTCTTCAAAGACTCGACCAGCTATCGTTGTAAGCATACCGGGGTTTGAAGAAACGACAGGGAATTTCATTGTCGCAATGGTTACATCGGTAAGACATGAAACACCGTATGACTACGAGATCAAAGAATGGAAAACTGCCAATTTACTTACACCTTCTTGGGTGAGAATGAAACTTGTTCTCTTGAACCCCATCTTGTGCGTTACAAACCCGGGAAGCTGACTCAAACCGATCTCTCGGCGATTGACAGGATGCTTCGCACCGTATTCGATCTTCAATAATCAGGTTTTATCCACACCAACCTATTTAGGTTGTTTTTTGGGGGAGACTGATTTCTTATAATGTATATATTTGAACAGCATTCCCGGTATGGCGGATTCAATAGTAAAAGAAGCAGCAACAGATCGCAGTAAGTATTCAGAGCATCTTGATTGGTGATGTATAAACTGATATTCTCACCTTAAGCGCAAAAAGATTCTAAAAAAATTTCCTCTTCTAATTTATAATTAATAACCTCGAAGGTCACAAAGAAAATCCTTCGAGGTTTTCTTTTTATAGTAACTAAAGCTATTGTTTTACGTAGAGTTATTTTTTATAAAGATTTTGAAAGATAGTTAAATATGTTATTTTTGTATCAGAAGCGATAAAAGGAGGAATTAAGATGAAAAAATCCAAAGCAATAATGGCGTCAATTGAGATTAAAAAAAATGATGACGGTTTTCTTGCAAGAATTCCGGGCATCCAAGGTGCATTTGCCGAAGGCGATACTGTTGAAGAAGCAGTTTTTAATTGTATTGATATTGTAAAAATGATTTTTGATTACCGCAAAGGGAGGAATGAGTCGCTCGGATTTTAATTCTCAAATCGTAAATCCAAAATCGTATTTTCCCTCCTCCTAACACAGTATTTTTTTGTAGTATGCAAATCTTCAGTTCCTTAATTTAGTGCCGCACAATTTTAATTTTTATGAACAGTCCAACAATCAAGTTCGATAAAGAATTAATTCAGAGAAGCCGCTATTCAAAGTTTCAAGACTTTCACAATTTAATGCGCTTTCGCATTCGCGATATTCTTCTTGTATCCAGTTTATATGATTCTTACATCTTCGAAGAAGACAATCGTCTGTATGAGTTGATTCGACAAGAATATCAAGGGCTAAATCTCAGTCATTCGCCGGAATTGATCCAAGTATCGAATGGTGAAGATGCGATACGAATGGCAAAAGAGGAACACCGTTTCGATCTTATCATCACAACACTTCATATTGAAGACATGTCCGCATTGACTTTTGCGAAGAAAGTTAAAGAGAGCGGATTGGAAATTCCCGTTGTGTTATTGAGTTACGATAACCGCGAGATGACTGATCTTATTTCTACGAAAGATATTTCTGTGTTTGATAAAGTTTTTATCTGGCAAGGTGATTATAGAATTGTTCTCGGCATTATCAAATTTTTGGAAGACCGGTATAATGTTGAGCACGACACTAAACATGTTGGATTGCAATCTATCATTCTTATTGAAGACAACATCAGATTTTATTCTTCCTATTTACCGATCATATACACGGAAGTTCTTAAACAATCACAAAGTTTAATTTCTGAGGGAATAAATCTTTCGCATAAATTTTTGCGAATGCGAGCTCGTCCGAAAATTTTGTTGTGTTCATCTTACGAAGAGGCGTGGCAATATTTTGATAAGTATGAAGAATTTATTCTTGGAATAATTTCAGATATTGATTTTTCCCGTGATGGAAAACGTGATACACAAGCCGGAGTTCATTTTGCTAAAAAAGTAATAGAGCGAAGACCGGACGTTCCGATTTTACTTCAGTCAACTAATAAAGAAAACGCAAAGATCGCTTCATCAATAGGAATCTCTTTTATAGAAAAAAATTCTCCAACACTTCTTGAAGATCTAAAAGAATTTATGATGCATAATTTTGGATTCGGAGATTTTATTTTTCGTACTGAAGATGGAAGGGAAGTTGGACGCGCGCACAACCTAACTGAATTAGAAGAACAACTTGGTAAAGTTCCCGAAGAAAGTATTCTTTATCATGCATCACGAAATCACTTTTCGAATTGGTTAAAGGCAAGAACAGAATTTTGGCTTGCACATCAGCTTCGTCCTAAAAAAGTTGAAGACTTTGAATCCGTCTCTGCACTTCGGAATTTATTAATAGAATATGTTCGCGAATTCCGGAAGTCCCGGCAGATTGGAGTAATATCGGATTTCAACAAAGAAACGTTTGATGTAACTACAACTTTCGCACGTATAGGAGGCGGTTCTTTAGGAGGGAAAGCAAGAGGATTAGGTTTTGTAAATAGTTTGCTTGCAAATTTTGAAATCCGATACAGATTTGATAAAGTTAAAATTTTTGTACCGTCTGCTGTGGTTTTAGCTACAGATATCTTCGATCAATTCTTGAACGATAATAATCTGCTTGAGTTTGCACTTAGATCAAGTGACGATGATGAATTGATGGATCGGTTTTTCAAATCAAAAAAGTTTCCAAAGAATGCGCTTAGTGATCTAAAATCATTTTTAGAAATAGTAAATGAACCGTTAGCAGTCCGGTCATCAAGTCTGCTGGAAGATTCACAAGGTCAGCCGTTTGCCGGGGTATATGATACATTCATGCTGCCGAATAATCATCCGGATATTAACGTTCGTTTGAAACAATTACTTCATGCAATAAAACGGATTTATGTTTCTATCTTTTTCAAGAAATCAAAAGATTATATAAAAGTAACAACTTACCGACTTGAAGAAGAAAAGATGGCGGTGATCATTCAAAAGTTGGTGGGTGCAGAACATAACGGGAAATATTATCCTGAATTTTCCGGCGTTGCAAAATCATACAACTTCTATCCAAATTCTCCGCTCAAATCAGCTGATGGAACTGTTGCAGTTGCACCGGGACTTGGTAAAGCAATTGTTGATGGCGGATTAAGTTTTCGTTTCTGTCCAAAATATCCTACTCATCCAATGCAGTTCAGCAGTTTAAATGATTTTTTAAAATATACACCGCATGATTTCTATGCTCTCGATCTTAAAGAAGAATACACTGATAAAAATATTAATGAGGAATGTTTAGTAAAAAAATATCCTCTTTCAGTAGCTGAAAAAGATAATACTCTTACTACTGTTGGTTCAACATACTCGCATGATAACCGAACTATTTATGACGGTGTAGAGCATCCCGGGCCGAAAATATTTACTTTGGCGCCAATCTTAAAATACAAAGTATTTCCTCTACCGGAAATTTTAGATCTTTTTTTAGAAATGGGTAACTGGGGTACAGGTTCTCCGGTTGAAATCGAATTTGCAGTTAATCTTACTGTCCCGGAAGGGAAACCGAAAGAATTCGGATTACTTCAAATGCGTCCTCTTGTTGTTAGTAGTGAAATCGAAGAATTAGAGTTGGATAATTTTGAATCGAAAAATCTTCTCTGTAAAAGTGAACAAGTCCTTGGGCATGGATTGATCAACAATGTTAAAGATATTATTTGTGTTGATATAGAAAAGTTTGATAGAAAATTATCACGCGAAGTTGCACATGAGATTGCACAATTTAATGCAACGTTAGTAAATGAAGAACGGCCTTATCTATTAATAGGAGTTGGTAGATGGGGAACCTTAGACCCATGGCTTGGTATCCCGGTTATGTGGGAACAAATCAATGGAGCCAAAGCAATAATCGAATCAAACTTTACGGACTTCAATGTTACGCCGTCGCAAGGTTCACATTTTTTCCAGAACCTTACTTCATTTAAGATCGGTTATTTCACAGTAGATGATTTCACTCAACAAGGATTTATTGATTGGAATTGGCTGCAGCAGCAGAACACAATCGAGCGTAAAACTTTTACGAGACATATTCAGTTGGGACAACCACTGACTATAAAAATTGACGGACACAAAAGTAAAGGGATAATTTTAAAACCAAATTAGAGAGATGAATTGATGAAAAAGGAGAAGAAACAGGCTGAACAAAAATTCTGGGACGATGTGAACAAAGCATTTAAGAAACTAAAATTGAATAAACGATTATGGAGAGAGGAGCTTGAAGAAAGGAAATTGTGGGGTATAACTTTTCTTGATAACTATAAGTAATTCTTTCCGTAGGTAATTCAACGTAATTGAAACTCGCATTCAAAAAGACTAATTTTTCTTTTGAAGAATGAAACTATTGGAGTAATCATGTCAAATTTTGTAATCAAGCCTGCAGTTAGAACAGAAAATATTACTTATGCCGTTCGCGATGTAATAATTCTTGCCAACGAAGTTGCTAAGACCGGAAAGGAAATGTTATACCTGAATATTGGCGATCCCAATATTTTTGATTTTGAACCTCCCAAACATTTGGTCGAAGCTACATACGAAGCGATGAAAAAAAATTATAACGGTTACTCGCCGTCATCCGGTATTAAACAAGCCACAGATGCAATTGGTTTAGAGGCAGAGAAGAAAGGAATTAAAAACGTTCAAGATGTTTTTGTTACAACCGGTGCAAGCGAAGCTATTGATATTTGTCTAACAGCTTTAGTGAACAACGGAGAAAATGTTTTAACGCCTACACCGGGCTATCCGCTTTACACTGCTATTCAAAGTAAATTACAGACGATGGAAAACCCTTATTATTTAAATGAGAACAACAGTGCCGGAGCCCTGCACGGTGGATGGCAGCCTGATATTGAAGACATTAAAAATAAAATCAACTCAAAGACCCGTGCTATAATTATTATCAATCCGAATAATCCAACCGGATCAAACAACTCTCCGGAAACATTGAAACAAATTATTGAACTGGCTATCGAGCATAACCTTGTAATCTTTGCAGATGAGATTTACGATAAACTTTTAATGGATGGAAAGAAACATACTTCAATTGCTTCGTTGAATTCAGAAGTGCCGATGATAACTTTCGGCGGACTCTCAAAAAATTACATGGTGCCGGGATTTAGAATCGGGTGGGGAATTGTAAGTGGTAACAAATCTGTCTTAAAAGAATATATTGAAGCGATTAATAAAATTTTGCGTGCGCGTTTGTGTGCAAACCATCCTGCTCAATATGGAATTGCACCGTCGTTGCTTGGAGATCAATCTCATCTTGATATTGCTATTAAAAAATTAACCAACCGCAGAAACATGACGGTAGAAGCAATGAATTCAATTCCGGGAATTTCTTGCGTTGCACCTGAAGGTGCATTTTATGCTTTCCCAAGAATCAATAATATTTCTAATGATGCACATTGGACTTCAGAACTTATAAAAGAAACGGGGGTTGTAGTTGTTCCCGGAAGCGGATTTGGACAAGTGCCAGGAACTAATCATTTTAGAATTGTATTTCTTCCGCCCGAAAATATTTTGGAGAAAGCTTACAAGTCAATTGCTCAGTTCCATGAAAAGTATGTTGAGAAGTTTGAGAAGGTAGATGCAAAATAATTCAGAGAAATAAGCGCTGAGTTGTTGTATGAGTTGTATTTAGGTATGAAAGAGGGTAATTTTAAGCGGAGGTACTATGAAAGTAAAAAATCTAAATCGCATAACTATCAATCCTCAAATTTGCCATGGTAAACCTATAATCAGAAATTTGAGATATCCGGTTGAAACTATTTTAGAACTGCTTAGTTCCGGTATGTCAATCGAACAAATTTTAAATGATTACAAAGATCTTGAGCGGGAAGATATTTTAGCTTGCTTGAATTACGCAGCAAAATTAAGTCAGGTAAAAAGCATTAACAGAATTGCGATATGAAATTCTTAGTTGATGCACAAATTCCAAAACTTCTTTCGGGTTGGCTGAACGAAAAAGGATTTCATTCAATCCATACATTCGAACTGCCAAATAAGAATTCAACGACTGATGACGAAATCAATAAACTTTCCTTTAAGGGAAAAAGAATTGTAATAACTAAAGATGCGGACTTTCTTCAATCATTCAAGTTGAATAAAAAGCCATATAAACTTCTTCTAATTACAACCGGTAATATTTCTAATGAACAATGAGTCTGCTCTAAAAAGGTTATTTCTGTCATTGCGAGGAGCGAAGCGACGAAGCAATCTATTGATTTTGAGCAAAATTCTGGAGATTGCTTCGCTCCGCTCGCAATGACAAATACCAAAAACACCTTTTTGGAGTGAACTCAACAATTGAAAGAAATATTTGAAAAGCATTTTGATGAAATTATTTCTTTGTTCAAAACAAATTCATTCATTGAACCGACAAGAGATTCAATTATAGTTCATCAATAACTTTAAAGAATAATATTTTTAATTTTTTTTAAAGCGATTGCTCAGTTCCATGTTAAGTATGTTAAGAAGTTTGAAAAAGTTGGAGTGAAGTAAGATTAGAATACAGAAATAAGAAATCAGAAGTAAGAAATCAGCGAGACAACTAGAATACTCTTTTATTTTTAAATACCTCAGCTTAACAGAAATAATTCATATCTCAAAAAAAGCTTGACAGATAAAATAAAAGTATATACTTTTGATATAGACTTCGGAAGGAATGAAATGGAAACAGCAAAATTATTTACTAACGGCAAGAGCCAGGCAGTGCGTTTACCAAAAGCTTACCGTATGAAAGGGAAAGAAGTTGGAATTACAAAAATCGGTAACGCCGTTATTCTTTATCCTATAAAAACAAAATGGAATGCTTTTGTAGAAAGCCTGGAAAAATTCAGCGATGATTTTATGGAAGAGCGCAAACAACCGGCTTTGGAAAATAGAGAAGATATATTCTTATGAAATATCTCCTCGATACAAATATCTGTATCTATATTATAAAGAAGAAACCTGAAGAAGTAATAAAACGATTTTTAAAAATGAAACCGGATTCTATTGCCATTTCCTCTATATCAGTTTCTGAGTTGTATTACGGTGTTGCAAAAAGTTCTAAACCAAATGAAAATACAATAGCACTTGAACAATTCATTCTTCCTTTAACTGTAATTAACTACAACAAAGAAGATTCGATCTCTTACGGTAAGTTGAGAGCAAAGTTAGAACAAAAAGGAAAACTAATTGGCGCAATGGATATGCTGATAGCTGCTCAAGCATTGAGTCGGGATTTAATCTTAGTGACAAATAACGAACGAGAGTTTAAAAAGGTTGAAGGATTATCATTTGAGAATTGGGTAAGTTGAATTTATAATTGGAAAAATATTTTGGAGAAAGCTTACAAGTCAATTGCTCAGTTCCATGAAAAGTATGTTGAGAAGTTTGCCTTAAAAGTGTAGAACGAAGAACGTAGAGTGTAGAATATAAATTTTAATTTCACTCTACGTTCTAAACTCTAAACTCATTTGATAGCCAATTGCTACTTCTCTATATTTGCCCCACAATTTTTCTTAACCATAATAGAAATCCCTAATTGAAAAATATAAATATCACAGAACTTCCTAACGGAATAAAAATAATTTCCGAAAAAATAAATTACGTTAAATCATTCTCACTCGGATTTTGGTTTAATATTGGTTCGCGGGATGAAACAGAAGAGAACAGCGGCATAAGTCATTTTCTCGAACACATGTTCTTTAAAGGGACAAAAAAACGATCTGCAAAGAAAATTGCAGAAGATATTGAATCGCTCGGTGGTTATTTAAATGCATTCACATCAAAAGAACACACTTGTTTTTACGGAAGAGGATTAACCGATCACGTTGAAAAAACTTTTGAAGTACTTGCCGACATGGTTCAGAATTCAATTTTCGACCCTAAAGAAATAGAAAAAGAATCTGCAGTTGTAGTTGATGAATTGTACGATATTGAAGACTCGCCAGATGAATTGATCTTTGACAAATTCGAAAGCAATATTTTCCATGGTAATTCTCTTGGAATGCCGATAATTGGAACAGAAAAAAACCTGCGCAGCTTCAAACAAAAAGATCTATTTAAATATGTCAATGAAAATTACACCCGGGATCGTTTCTATATAGTTGCTTCAGGAAATATTGAGCATAAAGATCTGATCAAATTTGCAAAGAAATACATTTCTAAAAATCTCAAAGTAACAAACGATAATAAACGAGAACTGATTGTTAATCCAACCAGCGATCTACATGTTTCAAAAGAGACTCAACAAGTTCATTATATTTTAGGAAGATCAACTTACGGTCACAAAGAAAAAAGCCGTGTTAAAGTAAGTGTGCTTTCACATATTTTGGGTGAAGGAAGCAGCTCTCGTCTCTTTCAAAAAATAAGGGAAGAAAACGGAATTGCTTATCAAATAAATTCATTCCTTAATTCTTTTTTCGATATCTCAACATTCGGGATTTATCTTTCGACAAATGATAAATCAGTTAATAAAGCACAAGTCTTAATCTATGAAGAGATTGAAAAGATCAAGAAGAAAAAAGTCGGGGATATAGAACTAGATAGAGCAAAAGAATATTTAATCGGCAACATGCTGATGAGTTTGGAAAGCACTACAAATAGAATGTTAAGGATTGCCCAATCTATGATCTACTTTAATAAAATTAAATCAGTTGAAGAAACTGTTAAACATATTCAAACGGTAACCGCAAAAGATATTCGAGATTTATCCAACGAAATATTTGAAAATGGTACTTTAACAAGAGTAATTTTGTCTTCGAAAAATCCATTGCTTCATAAAGTTGCATGAGGAAAGTGATATGCCGACATTTACTGTTGACGGAAAACAGATAGAGTTTAAGCAGGGACAAACCATAATTGAAGCGGCAAAAGATTCAGGAATTGAAATTCCCCATTTTTGCTGGCATCCGAGTTTATCAATTTCCGGTAATTGCCGAATTTGTTTAGTGGAAATTGAAAATATACCGAAGCTTGCAATATCGTGTTCTACTTATGCCGCTGAAGGAATGGTTGTTCATACACAATCGCAAAAAACTATTGAAGCCCGTAATGCCGTGATGGAATTCATTCTCATCAATCATCCGCTCGATTGCCCGATTTGCGATGAAGCCGGTGAATGTAAACTTCAAGATTATGCTTATCAGCACAGCCGGGGCGAAAGCCGGTTCGAAGAAATTAAAGTTAGAAAAGAAAAACGCGTTCAATTAGGTCCGCATATTAAATTTGATGGTGATAGATGTATTATGTGTTCCCGTTGTATCCGGTTCTCAGATGAAATTGCAAAGAAGAATCAACTTACATTTGTGCAGCGCGGAGATAAAGTTACTATTACAACTTTCCCCGGAGAATCTTTCGATAATCCTTACACTTTAAATACAACTGACATTTGTCCTGTCGGCGCACTTACTAATCAAGATTTTAGATTTAAATCGCGCGTATGGGAAATGTCTAAGACAGATTCTATTTGTGTCGGATGTTCACGCGGATGCAATACGGAAGTTTGGGTTCGCAACAACGAGATCTTAAGATTAACGCCACGACATAACGAAGATGTTAACAGCTACTGGATGTGCGATAAAGGAAGACTTGAAACATTTAAAAATGTAAACGCCGGAAATCGTATTGACGGAACTTATATTCGTAGAGAAGGACAGCTTCAAAAAGTTTCCTGGAGTGAAGCATTAAATGTTGCTGCAAAAAGTTTGAAAGATTATAAAAGCGGAGAGATCGCATTCATAGGTTCAGCTTATGCAACCTGCGAAGACAATTATGCGCTTGTAAAATTTGCAAGATCACTCGGTGTTACAAATATTGATTATGCTGATCATATTATTTCAGGTGATCAAGATGAAATACTTATTCGCGAAGACAAAACTCCGAATTCATTTGGCGCGGAATTAGTCGGAGTTCAGCCCGGTTCAAGCGGAATGAATATCTCAGCAATTTTAAAAGGTATTAAAGAAAGAAAAATAAGAGCACTGTATGTAATGGAAGAAGATGTTGTTTCGTTTGATGGAGAATGGGAATCAACAATTGGAAATCTTGATCTCTTAATTGTGCATGCAACAAATGAAAATAAAACAACA